>JAEEGL014494880.1_pt1 | contig 10615 bp, 5 predicted proteins | sample 9134231 | NCBI WGS metagenome assembly JAEEGL01 (sample SAMN16246548, study PRJNA631951) | gut metagenome | biome: gut microbiome; feature: rumen; material: fiber-attached | host: Bos | place: Iran: Karaj | collected 2018-10 | reverse complement strand
TGGATTGTTGCCGAGGGTGTTTGCTATATCACTGGAGCCCTCTTTTATACGCTCCACAATCGCCCCTTCATGCACTCCGTCTTCCATTTCTTCGTTCTTGCAGGTTCCGTCTGCCACATCGTCGCCGTTTGGGGTATTCTCATGAATTGAGTGCTTAAAGGTAAATTCCTTTATGTTTTTATGCTATTAAACGTATTTATTTCCTCACATATGTAGGTATGAATCCTTAAAGCCGAGGAAGTAGAGGACACCGTCGATGCCGATGGTGTTGATGCTCTGTCGGGCGTTGGCCACGACACGCGGCTTGGCGTGGAAGGCGATGCCCAATCCGGCGAGGGAGAGCATGGGGAGATCGTTGGCTCCGTCACCCACGGCAATGGTTTGCTCCAAATCAACTTTCTCCACTTGTGCGATGAGGCGGAGGAGCTCGGCTTTGCGTTGCCCGTCGACGATGTCACCGAGGTATCGTCCTGTCAGTTTGCCGTCATCCCCAATCTCAAGTTCGTTGGCATAGACATAGTCAATGCCGAGTTTCTTCTGCAGGTATTCGCCAAAGAAGGTGAAACCACCTGAAAGCAGGGCGATTTTGTAGCCATAGCGCTTGAGCACCATCATCAGTCGCTCTACACCCTCGGTCATGGGCAAGTGTTCGGCAATGTCTTGCATCACGCTCACGTCTAATCCTTTCAACAAGGCAACGCGACGCGTGAAACTCTCTTTGAAGTCTATCTCGCCTCGCATGGCACTCTCCGTAATGGCGCGTACTTCCTTGCCCACTCCGTTGCGCTCTGCTAGCTCATCGATGCATTCCGTTTGGATGAGAGTGGAATCCATGTCGAAGCAGATGAGGCGGCGCATGCGTCGATACATATCATCCTTTTGGTACGAGCAATCCATGTCCATCTCGGCAGAAAAACGCATGAGTTCTTCGTGCAACTTGGCTTTGTCGTTGGGTGTGCCGCGCACTGAGAACTCGATGCAGGCCTTAGTGTTTTCAAGTTCGGCATGCAGGGGTGGACGACCTGTGAGTCGGCGTATGGAGTCGATGTTTAGCCCTTGGTCGGCAATAACCTTTGTTACAGCCTGTATTTGTCGGGCTTCGAGTCGACGCCCCAGCACAGTCAGAATGGCACGATTCTTTCCTTGACGGGAAACCCATGCGTTGTATTCCTCTTCGCTTACGGGAGCAAAGTGGACAGTGACGCCAAGTTCCGAAGCCTTGAACAGAACGTGCTTCATTACTTGGCCTGAATGGGCTTCATCAACGTAAATCATGATGCCCAACGACAAAGTGTTGTGAATGTCGGCCTGACCAATGTCCATTATATTAGCTTCGTAGCGCGCCAAAATCTCCATAAAACTGGCAGTCAGTCCCGGACGGTCCTCTCCGGTAATGCGTAGTAAAATGAGTTCTCTTTTCCTTGCGTCCATAGAGCAAAATTTTTTCTTTATGGTCACAAAGGTACAAAATAAAGTGAATAATGGAAAAAGAAAAGTTTAAAACTTTAAAAGTTTAGTCGGCATCCACACTATTTGAGTGGATGGGCGATTGTTTGCGAAAGCCCATAAAATGGGGGCGGACTGTCATCGCGACAGCCCGCCCCACTCACACACATTATAAAAGCAATCTTTGCTTCAGCTAATCTTTTGACGCATTGTCCGTCAAAAGGTTTAACAAAGTTTTAATTTTTTTTAAAATTTTTTTCGCAATGCATAACAAACTCTAAATTATCGCGTAGCCAATAATTATGAATTATGCATTTTGAAACTGCATACAGCCTTTGATGTCTCAGACAATACCCTGAGCCATCATAGCTTTGGCAACCTTCATGAAGCCAGCGACGTTGGCGCCCTTCACGTAGTTGACATAGCCGTCGGCCTCGGTGCCGTACTTCACGCAGTTCTCATGGATGTTCTCCATGATCCAGAGCAACTTGGCGTCAACCTCTTCGGCACTCCAGCTCAGGCGCTCAGAATTCTGCGACATTTCCAGTCCGCTGACAGATACACCACCAGCGTTGCTAGCCTTACCGGGAGAGTAGAGAATCTTAGCCTCCTGGAAGACGCGGATAGCACCAGGAGTAGAGGGCATGTTGGCACCTTCTGCAACAGCGATGACACCGTTGGCAATAAGAGCCTTAGCCTGCTCTTCGTTCAACTCGTTCTGCGTAGCACAAGGCAGTGCGATGTCGGCCTTCTCGAACCAAGGCTTTGCACCGTCACCAACATACTTGGCGCTGGGATATTGCTCAACATACTCACGGATGCGGCCACGATAAACGTTCTTCAGCTCCATGATGTAGTCGAGTTTCTCACGGTCGATGCCATCCGGATCGTAGATGTAACCATCAGAGTCGCTCATGGTCATTACCTTACCACCCAACTGCAGTACCTTCTCAGCTGCATACTGAGCCACGTTACCGGCACCGGAGATGAGCACCTTCTTGCCTTCTATGCTATCGCCCTTGGTCTTCAGCATAGCACGGAGGAAATAAACTGTACCATAACCAGTTGCTTCGGGACGGATGAGGCTACCGCCGAACTCCAAACCCTTACCGGTGAGCACGCCTGAGAAGTCGCGAGTCAGTTTCTTGTACATGCCGAACATGTAGCCAACCTCACGGCCACCTACGCCGATGTCGCCAGCGGGAACATCGATGTTGGGACCAATGTGACGGGTCAACTCAAGCATAAAGGCCTGGCAGAAACGCATTACCTCGGCGTTCGACTTGCCGCGGGGAGAGAAGTCAGAACCACCCTTGCCACCGCCCATAGGCAGCGTGGTGAGTGAGTTCTTGAAGGTCTGCTCAAAGGCCAAGAATTTCAGGATGCCCAGGTTAACGCTGGCGTGAAAACGGATACCACCTTTGTACGGACCGATGGCGTTGTTGTGCTGAATACGATAACCCATGTTGGTCTGAATCTGACCCTTGTCATCCATCCATGTCACGCGAAATTGATATACGCGATCGGGAATGCAGAGACGCTCGATGAGGTTCACCTTATCGAACTCTGGGTGTTTGTTGTACTCTTCTTCAATTGTTCCAAGAACTTCTTCAACTGCCTGATGGTACTCCGGCTCATTGGGGAAACGACGCTTCAGGTCGTCTAAAACCTTTTTTGCATCCATGCTAATACCTATTTAAATTTACCTTAAAAATTAAAAATCTTTAGTTTTTCGACCGCAAAGGTAATAATTTTCCTATTTTTTACAAAATAATCTAACAAAAAATTACTTTTTATATTTAAAAATACGAATGAACCCTTAAAAATTTGACAAATATGGCCCGCATAGGGCGTTTTAACTCTCCATGATGATACCTTCTTTCTTCATTCCATCAACTTTGATGGAAAGGGGATGAGGGAATCGCACATGGCGAACATGCTCGGTTTCGTTGATTGCTGGCAGTTCGTGGAGGCGATCCTGACGGTAGATGCCTTCGCCCATGAAATCGCGCACGGTGAAGTAGGAAACACCGAAGGAGGTGAGATTCTGGAAGAAGTGAGTTCCCTGAGAGGGGTCAACGCGATAGTCGCGAAGTCCTGCCTCCACGATGACCTTGGCGCCTGAGATGGCTGGCCACTTGACGGGAACGCCCAACCAGGGGTCGCTGCTGCCCCATCGACCCGGACCTACGAGCACATAGCTGCGCCCCTCCTGCAGGAATTGGCGGTTGATGTGGTCCACCTCTTCGGCAATGGCGGGGTTGTTGGAGGGTGAGTAATTGTCGGTCTTGACATAGACAATGTCTTGGATGTCGTCGATGATGCCGTGGCCGATGGCGTTGTGCGAACGGATGAGCGCCTCAGAATCGGGTATCTCACGGATGTCCTCGTCGAGCTGAACAGAGAGGTCCACCATAGGACGAATTTGCAGCAGGTAGAATTCACCTGAAACTCCTTTCCAGTTGCCTGTGCCCGAAGGATTGAGTTTGACGGCAAGTTCTATTTCCACTGGTCGGCGCATTTCCGACTGACCATATTTAAGCGAAAGACTGAGTAGTTCGGGCAACGGGAAGACACCTTGCTGGAGCAGTCCACAAAGGGTGATTACTTTGCGCCCGCCTTCGTAGATTCCATCGCGAATGATTTGGTCGTAAGGGTCGAAAGTGGAGGCTAGATATTGAAGTGAACCATCCTTGTCTGCCTCGCGGACGGGCAATCGCAGAAGGTTGAAACCATCATCGACAGAGATGGCAGACTGAGGTTCGCCGAAGATTTTTTTGAGGTCAAGTGCACAGAAACGCGTCTGTGTTTCGCGCAGTGCCATTTCCATTTCGCTGGTTTGCAAAACCTTGTCGGGGTGGGCAGGACAAACACGCAAGGAAAGTCCGCCGTCCACAATGTATTTGCCCAAACCGAGTGCCAGGCTAACCACCCCTTCATCCGCCTGTTCGTCGCCAATGGGGTAGTAGTTGACGGAGCGTGCCACACCAGAGATGTGGGGATAGAAACGATCACCATATTGTGTGCCCACGACTTCCTGCAAGATAACTGCCATCTTCTCTTGGTCGATGACATTGCGCGTAGCGGTCATGTAGTCCTTTGATGCGCGGTAGAAGACGGAGGCATAGACTCCCTTGATGGCAGAGACGAGCATCTTGAGTCGAACCTGTCTGTCGGGAGTGTAGGGAATCATATAAGTGGAATAAATGCCGGCGAAGGGTTGGTAGTGGCTGTCCTCAAGAAGTGAGGAAGAGCGAATAGCGATGGGTTCGCGCACGACATCGAGGAATGCCATAAGGTCTTGTTTCAGTCGGTCGGGCAGGAGCGCAGCCTGGAAATGGCGCAGCACCTCCTCGTCGCTGGCATCGCTGAGTGCGATGGGGTAGAGGTTGCCACTCTCCATGAATTCGTCGAAGACATCGGTGCAGAGGACCACAGTCTTGGGAATCATCACGCGAGCGCCCGGCAGTTGATTCAGGTCGGGATGGCGCTTGATGATGTGGTCGATGAAGGCAATACCGCGTCCCTTTCCACCCAGAGAACCATCGCCGATTCGGGCGAAGTTGGAGAAGCGGTCGAAGCGCTCGCGGTGGAAAACGGCAACAACACCTTGGTTCTTCATTCTGCGGTATTCCACGATAGCATCGAAGATGATTCTGCGGTGGGCATCGAGGTCGGGATGGTCGGTCCAATAGATGTTGCGCAGGAAATTAGCAATGGGGAAGAGTGCACGCGAGGCAAGCCAACGCGAGACGTTGTTGTGCGAAACGTGATAAAGGAGAGATTCTGCAGGCAGGGTGAAGATATTGTCCTGCAATTCCTTCAAATTGCGTACGCGACCGATTTCCTCCATGGTCTTCGGATCGCGGAAGATGAAGTCGCCAAAACCAAAGTAGTCGGAAACGAGATGCTGGAGGTCGACGGGTAGTTTCTTTGAGTTCTTGTCGAGGAACGAAGCGTGGAGATTATTTGCTTCTTCCTCCATCTCAGTGTCGGAAGATTCCATGATGAATGGCAGGAACTTGTCTTCGGCTCGAATGGCGGCAAGGAGTTCCAATCCTGCTCGCTCGTCTTTCTCTCCGTTGCGGGGGAAGCGGCAGTCACTGATGACGCCGAGCATATTGTCCTTGTATTCCTGATAGAGTTCCCAAGCTTCCTCGTAGGTGCGCGCCAAAACTATTTTTGGACGACCGCGCATACGAAGCATCTCCAACTGTGAATTCAGGGCTTCGGTGGCAAAGGAGAGACTTTGCTGAAGCACGAATTTATAGATGTGTGGAAGTAGGGAGGAGTAGAATCGAATTCCGTCCTCGACAAGGAGTATCATCTGCACGCCGGCTTCAGTGTCGTGGCGCAGGTTCATCTTGTCCTCAATCAGTTTGATGATGGAGAGCAGCAATTCCGTATTGCCCAACCAGCAGAACACATATTCAAAGATGCTCAGGTCTTCGTGTTCCATGCGGCCCGTAATGCCGTGCGAGAAGGGTGTGAGCACCACGATGGGCACTTGCGGGTTCTGTTCCTTGATGGCTCGGGCAATGTCGAACACATCATCGGTTTGCGAGTCGTGATGACCTACGGCAGCACCGGGCATACAGATGACCAGTTCGAATCGTGTGCGCTGCAGTTCGCGCTCGGCTTCCTCTTGTGAGGCCACCTGCACGAAGCGAGGTGGAAAGCGCAACCCCAGTTTGGCATATTCGTCAAATATCTTTTCGTCCACACGGCCATCGTCTTCCAGCATGAAGGCATCGTAGGGATTGGCCACAAGCAACACATTGAAGATGCGTCGTTGCATGAGGTCGACAAACTGGGTGTCGTGGAGCTCGAGTTGTTGGTTTTCGGTATTGTTATTCTGTTCGCTCGTCATCACTACCTTATTTTCCTGTGTTCAAATAGTCATTTCTCGATGTCTCTTCGTATCAATGCCGAAACGAAGAAAGTTACAAGGGTGCAGATACATACGAAGATGAAGAAATGTTGGAATCCCATCACATCGGCCAGCTTACCAGCAAACATGCCGGGAATCATCATGCCCAGTGCTTGGAAAGCAGTGCAGAGGGCAAAAACCGAAGTGGAGCGTTCGCCGCGTGCAAAATAGACCAAGAAGAGCATGTAGGCGGTGAAGCCGAATCCGTAGCCCAGTTGCTCTATGAAGACGCAAGTGTTGATAATCCAGAGACTTTCAGGTTGGACGTAAGCCAAATAGATGTAAACGACATCGGGCAACGAGATGGCAACGACCATTGGCCAAAGCCAGCGCTTCAATCCTTGTCGCGAAACCACCCATCCGCCAATGATGCCACCTGCCAGCAGTCCGATGACCCCCAGTGTGCCGTAGGCAAAGCCCACCGCTGAAGTGCTCAGCTCCAGTCCTCCCTCGCCCATTGTGCGGAGCATGAAAGGCTGCGCCATTTTTGCTAATTGGGCTTCGGGCAATCGGAAGAGCAACATAAAGAGCAATGCCGCCCACACATGTGGTTTCGAGAAGAAGGCCTTGAGCGTTTCGATGAAAGGCTGAAGCAGTGATGAAGTAGAGATACTTAATTCTTCACTTTCCACTCTTAATTCTTCATTTTCTTCAACGCGCGGCAGAAAGGCGAAGTGCCAACTTGCCAAGCCAATCATGATGGCTCCCATAAACAACATTGTGATGCTCCAAGCCAGGGGAACAGTGTGGCGCGATTCCAGCCAACCAGCAATCATGACCAAAATGCCCTGACAGAAAATCATGCCAATGCGGTAGAATGTGCTGCGTATGCCCACATAGAGCGCTTGGTCCTCCTTGGACAGCGCAAGGATGTAGAATCCGTCGGCGGAAATGTCGTGTGTGGCGCTGCTGAAGGCCATTAGCCAGAAGAAAGCCAATGAGGCGCGAAGCCACATTGAGGTGGGCAGACTGAGTGCCACACCAGCCAGTGAAGCGCCGACGAGCACTTGCATGGTCAGAATCCACCAGCGCTTGGTGCGCCATTGGTCGATGAGAGGACTCCACAGGGGTTTGATGACCCAAGGCAGATAGAGCCAACTGGTGTATAGTGCCAGCTCAGTGTTCGACAAACCAAGGTTGGTGTACATGATGACACTCAGCGTCATAACTGCCATATAGGGCAGCGCTTCGGCAAAGTATAGGGTAGGAATCCACGCGTAGGGTTTCATTGCTATTTTGTTTAATATGGTGCAAAAGTACACAAAAATTACTTAATTTGACTTATGTGTATGGGATTATTTTGTAACTTTGGGGACAACAAAACAAGAAAAAGGTGAAAAAGATATACTTTTACTTGATACTGAGCTTTTGCTTGGTATCTTTTAGTGATGTCGTTTGGGCGCAAAAACGTGTTCATGTCCACATGACGGAACTTGGTACTGACTGGCGATTCCCAGTGGTCGTGGACAGTATCGTTGATATGCGAACCAACACTTCCGCCAACCAACTCCTTTTCAACCTGCGCCCTGACATTCAGGTGCCTTTCGATCTCTCTGTCGTCGATAGCCTAACGATTGACGAAGAACCACTCCTCGAGGGCAAGGACCCCTATCAGGTGTTCCAACTCTACCTCACTACGAACGACGGCAGCGCCATCACCTCCAAGGAGTTTTATACTCCCTGCCACATGATGCTCAATGCTCACGATCAGTATGCCAACTTCTCTGCCAACGGACAGGTCCGAGGGCGAGGAAACAGTTCCTTCGAGTGGTACGACAAGAAACCTTTCCGCCTCAAACTCGACCAGAAACATAAAATGTTGGGAATGTCGAAGGCAAAGAGTTGGGTGCTGCTTGCCAACTATCGCGATGTGACCGACCTCATGAACACCTTCGTCTTTGAGATGGGCCGTTGGATGGGACTTCCCTACACCAACCACACACGTTATGTGGAACTCTTCCTCAATGGCGAGTACTGGGGCGTCTATCAACTGACAGAGCAGATTCAGCAAGGTAAGAACCGCGTGAATGTGAGCGACGAAGGTGGCATACTCATCTGCCTTGATGCCGACGATGGGCCGGACCTAAGTCCTTACGCCAATGACAATTTCTGGTCCTCTGTCTATAAGTTGCCTGTTTGCGTGAAATTCCCCGATGACGAGTATTTCACTTCCAATACGGTCGATTCCGTAAAGGCCGTCTTTGCCGTACTTGAGAAGGCCATCAAAGACAAGAACTATCACGATGTCGACTCTCTCTTCGACATTTCCTCCTTTATCAAGTACATGCAGATTCAGGAGTTCATCTACAATGTCGAGGTCGATGCCCCGCGCTCCATATTCCTCCATCGCGATGGCGACGGCAAGTGGGCAATGGGTCCTCTGTGGGACTTCGATGCCGGCTACGATTTCGACTGGGGCGATATGTACACAGGCCACACCTTCTTCAGTAATTACCAGGAGACCGTCTTGGGCAGCAATCCCTACAAGCTTAATGGTAACTACAAGCCCAACCGCTTCTTTGCCGACCTCTTTGGCTGCAAGGAATTTGTTGAGGCCTACAAGGCACAGTGGGCTGCTGTCAAGGACGAAATAGTCTCGCGCAACTGGGATGAGTGCATGAAATATGTTGCCAACCTGCGACAGGGAGCCTTGAGTCGTGAAGCCAATCGTTGGCCGCTTTCCGACAGTCGTGGGCGAACCTTCAACTTCGAGACGGAACTCGAGAAGATGCACCAGTGGCTGCTGCGCCGTGCCGACTATATGACCACCCTCATCGAAAACATTCCCACACCCTCTGACCCAGTCACCAACGAGCGTCTCTGCGGCACTCTCACCGTCAACACCTCCATGAAGTGGAGCAACGGCTTTGACCAGTCGGACAAGGTGGTTGTTAGCAAGTCCAAGGTGCTCGCACTCATGGGACTCTCTGAAAGCGAGTTCAAGGAGTCGGATGTCACCATCGTTCCACTGATGACTGACGGCACAGAGGGCGACAACCGCACCAACGGCACCTTTGGCGGGTGGTTCGATGCAGATGGCAACCCAGGTCAGTTTGGCAATGGCCACGTTTACATCGAGGTCTTCACTGACCTTTGGAACTGGAATTGCGGACTCTATCAGAACAACTGCTACGACAACTCCCATACCGTCACGATGCAGTATCAATATCCTCATAACGGCACCTTACTGAAGGTCAACATCAAGGTCAAGTTCACCATCAACAACAGTTGGTGGTGATTCTCTCGCCACTCATGATTCATGCAAAACAATCAGAACAACAATAAATAGTGCTATGAAGAGATTACTTTCCCTGTGGCTGTTCCTGACAGCATTCATCTGCAACGCAATTGCTGAGAAGACGGTCTACATCCCAGTTTCCTGGAGCTACAATCCTACTACGCAGGAATACACTGAAGGTGGAAACAGCGACCTTCAGTGGTCATTCAACCGCAGCAAGCAGACCGAAAACTGCATCATCTTTTGGCAAAAAGGCTTTGGCGACGACCCTAGCACGGGTTCCCTCACCTTCAATGTCGACGAGGTGCTGCAGGTGGCCGAGACGTGCTATGCGCTGAATGTCGGCACATTAGGCTTTGCCAACAGCAATATGCTCAACAAGTACAAGCTCATGATACTCATGAACTACACCGACACCTGGACATGCTACGGTGGCGGCTACGACTACGAGTGCAGCGCCCTGTGGCTGAACCCCTCCACGGTGAAGCCAGCCGGCCATGCCCTGGCCCACGAGGTGGGACACTCGTTCCACTATATGTGCTATGCCGAAGCCACAGGCTATAACCACAATTCTTCCACAACCGACAATACGGGCTTTCATCTGGAGTGTGGCAAAGGACAGGCCGTTTGGGAGCAGACAGCCCAGTGGCAGGCTTGCCAGGCTTTCCCCGACATGATGTATCAGGAGAGCATCGGCATCTTCCGCAACAGCCACAACTATGCCTACTCCCATGAGTGGCATCGCTATCAGTCCTACTGGTTGCACTACTACCTTTGCGAACACTACAACGACATCACCACAGTGGCTCAGGTTTGGCGCCAGCCCATGAAGAATCAAAGCAACGGCAACGCCAGCGATTTCAATCAGGCACTGATGGCGCTCAAGAACCTCTCCGCGCGCGATTTATATAAAATGTATTTCGACTACGCCTGCCGACTCGTTACTTGGGACCTTGAGGTCTGCAAGCCCTATCGCTCGCTCTACATTGGCGATTTCAACT
>JAEEGL014366481.1_pt1 | contig 10615 bp, 6 predicted proteins | sample 9134231 | NCBI WGS metagenome assembly JAEEGL01 (sample SAMN16246548, study PRJNA631951) | gut metagenome | biome: gut microbiome; feature: rumen; material: fiber-attached | host: Bos | place: Iran: Karaj | collected 2018-10 | reverse complement strand
GGATTTTCAACCAACAAAACAGAGGGAAATCAATTATGGATGTGAAAAAAAGGAACAGGCGCTTTTCAGATTTCACGCTCATTGAACTGCTTGTCGTGATCGCCATTATCGCCATACTTGCGGCGATGCTGCTGCCCGCATTGAGCAAGGCAAGGGAGAAGGCGAGGCAGATATCCTGCCTGAACCAGCAAAAACAGCTGTTGCTGGGCTTGAACATGTATCTCCAGGAATTCGAGGAGTTTCCCTATTCGCAATTGTTTACACGTGAAATTACGCCATATATAGTAGGCAGCCTACCCGCGCCGCTGGACAAAGATTCCACATTCCCCACCAAAATCATACCAGGTGCATTCATGAACTTTGTCTGTCCCTCGGCCCAATGGTGTTGGGGTGAGTATCTCAACGGCAGCTGGGCGGCGATGTTTGGAAACTACGCCTGCAATGGCCAACTGCTTGGGGATAAAAAAACCTCGACCAGAGGTGTCAGCGTCAATGCGATAATGCATGAATCGGGATGCGGCATCTTTTGGGAAGGGCAATTCTCCACCAGCAACAGCAATCTGTCCCCCTGGGTGCAGAATAGATCCTGGAACACGGAATCGGGCTTCCTTGCCTGGCGGCACAATTCCTGCATGAATGTGGGCTACCTTGACGGCCATGCGAAATCTGCCAAGATGAATGCATTTGTGCCGATAGACTACCAGCTGGACAAATATGGTTACAACATGCTGCGCCTCTACATATCAAAGGAGCGCTATCAACATAAAGACCACAATAGTTTCTTTGCGGAGGACTAGTACTTAATTGATTTAATTCGTTCATATCTGCATTGTTCTTTTGGGCTGTATTTGTTGCGATTTTCGCCTTGCGTGCGAAAGCACGCGCGGCTCAAATCGCAACAAAACATCTCCAAAACTTCAACGCACCTGTATTCGAATTAAATCAATTAAGTACTAGTGTCCAATTGTTTTTATTCATCATAGACGGATACACTGGAATTTACTGTTGTTGAGCAGCACAAAAGAACGATGCAGATGTAAATGAAGAGGTAATTTCAAAACATCCAGTGTGAGCGCCGCGACCGCGCTCACACTGGATGTTTTGAAATTACCTCTGAACATAAACATCGTGCGTTGGGCAACAGATTCCACAGAAAGAGGAGAATATCTTATGTCAGGCAAATCCATAGTGCTTCTTGCCGTTGCGTTGCTTGCCGCGGCATGCCTGGGGGCAGAAAACACAGGCACGGCGTCATTTGAAGGGGGAAAACTGGAACTGGCGACAAAAGGCATGGCAATTGAAGGGCTGACGGAAAAAGCCGCAAGCTTCACCGACGGCGTGTCGGGACAGGCACTACGCCTGGAAAAGGCCTCCCTGAGCTATCCCTCTTCTGGAAACATCGACATAAACAAAGGCACTATTTCATTCTGGATAAGGCCTGTGGACTGGGGAGACGCCGAAACGGACTTCCTCCCAATCATCGCGTTGGACGGTGGGCTTGGCAAATCCTGGCAACTGCTCATGTACTACGTCAACAACAGCAGAAGCGGAAGGCTGCTGGACTTCCGCATGAGGATGGATGCAAAAAGGGAGGTCATTGCGCAATTATCGGCTACGAAATTCAAGCAAGGGGAATGGAACCACATCGCCTTGTCCTGGACCGATATGGAAATGAAGTTCAACCTGAACGGGGAAAAAGGGGCGACACAATCATACGGTCTGCCGATAAAGCGCAACAACCCTGAAAAACACAGGGTATGGTTCATGCCAGACAACTTCTGGCGCAAGAAGAACACATTCACCACGGACCTGGACGAGATAAAGGTTTTCAACGGCTTCCTCACAGATTCAGAGGTCAAGCAATTGTACCTGGCGCATTCTGGAAGAGGCGGCGCCAGGACATCGGAGGCCAGCATTCCAAGGGCATCTGCGCCAGTGAAGCTGGATGGAATGCTCGACAAAGGGGAATGGGACGACGCCAGCAGACTTCCAGTGTCGGTTTCGCTGGAATCCAAGACGGTGTATTCGAGGAATCAAGCCTGGGCAATGCTGAAGAACGATGGCAGGAACCTGCTGCTCGCATTTGAAATCGAGGGGCGCATAACGGAGAACGACGCCACTCCGAATACAAGGACGCATGTGTACAAGCATGCGACTTTGGCGGAGATGGATCTTGTCTCCTCCAGCGGAAAGACCTTGCAGTATTTCGTCTATCCCAATGGCGCCTGGGCAAAAAAGACAGGTCCCCAGTCAAACTGGGACGAGGATACGCAAATGAAAAGCGCAGTCCATGCCACGAAAAATGGCTGGACTGCGGAAATATCCATTCCCCTTTCGGAGCTGGAAGCCAATTCCAAGACATTGACAGCCAATTTTGGGCTGCGCAGGGAAGACTTGGACATAAATGTGGACAATGACCGCTGGCTTGCCTGGAACACTGCTGGCAAAGAGAACAATTTTCTTGCTCTCGCGGGCAAATTGACTTTGGATGCGCCTGCCGTGCGCATTGAATCGCTGGGTGACTTGGAAAACGGCAACGTCAATTATTCGGCCAGCAAGGGGCTGACATTGAAAGCGAGGGACCTGGTGGAAGGCACAAGCAGGTGCTATGAAGGCCAGGGAATGGACAAGCTGCCATGGGCTGGAATGACTGGAATCGAAATCAGTGGCGACGGCATGAACTGGGCGGCCAACGTGCTCATAAGGGAAATCGCCTCACTGAAAACCACCTGCCACGGAAACGCAAGGATACTGGACTTTGAAATAGCGCTGAAGGAAGGCGACCACAAATTGGAAAAGGCGCTGCGCTCTGGCAAACTGCTGGCAAAGATTTCCCTGGCGGATGGGCAGGGCAAGGCAATCGCCTCAAAAGAAGCATGCCTGGAATCACTGAAGACACTGCTGAAACTCCCCTTCCCGAAGCTTGAAACAGGATATTACCTGCTCAACCTTGAAATAAAGGGGGAGGACATTGATTTCAGCATCAACAGGAAATTCGGCGTGCCTGAAATGGACTTCATAGGCACGCAAGAGGGGCTGGAGAAGACAATCCCCTTACCCTGGTCAAAGCCTGTCAGAAAGGATGACGCAGTTTTTACAAATTTCCATGAATACCGCTTCAACGGCATGGTCTTTCCTGCCAAGGCATGGAGTTTCAGGCAGCCTGTCCTGCAAGATTCCTCTGATTTCCAGATTACCATAGACGGGAAGCAGGCTTCATTCAAGCAGGCTGGAAAGGAGGAATATTCGGACACATTCGAGGCACTGTCCTCCACGGGAAAACTCAAATCGACGGATGGCAAGGTGCTTCTTTCATGGAAACGTGTCATTGACTTCGATGGTCTTGTAAGGGTTGACTTCTCAATAGAACCCGCAGGGCGGCCTGTTCTGCTGGAGAATTTCTGGATTGAATTCACAATTCCAGACGAATCCGCCAAAATCGCCATGACGCCCAACATGGACGTGTCCTGGGAGAAAAGGGGCGCGACGGTGAAAAGCCCGTATTTGATCTGGGCGACTGGCAAGAGGGGCTTCGCTGTGTTCACGGACAACAATGCCAACTACGTGTTCCCGAAAAACGGGCATCCATTCATGATATACAGGCATGCGGACGGAACGGCGAAAATCAGGGCCAGCTTCATAACTGGCAGGAGCCGCCTGGAGAAAAAGGCTGAATACACCCTTGCGCTCATGGCGACGCCTGGCAAGCCGCCAAGGGCGGACTGGCGCAAGCTTCACGGCGAAGGCTGGCTGGCCTACAAGGGGCAGAACATGGCGGTCCGCGGCTGGAGCCATGAAAAGAAGGAAATCGGCTTCTACCGCAGCGACTACCTGGCCTGGCCCGCCGCCCCCGCCTCCACATTGAAACGCATCGAGGAATACCGCAAGCTGGGCATTGACTGCATTCCCTACTGCACAAACAATATGATTCCTGATGCAAACCCTCTATACGACTATTTTGCCAAGGACTGGGAGCGTGCCTACCACGGCGAGGCATCCGTCTCCGTGCCAGGGACTGATTTTGACGGCACAAAGTACCACCTCTTCGTCCCAGTGTGCCAAAACGTGCCCCAATACAGGGACTATCTCTGCTACTACACAGCCAGGAACATGGACATATTCGGCTACAAGGGAATCTACTTGGATTCAGGCGGCACGACCACCACGAACCGCCCCTACAATCTGATTGAGAGGGAAAGGGTGCTCACACCCGAGCGCCCCGTGGAGATAATGAACATATTCGGCACCCGCGAACTCTACAAGCGCCTGTACAAGCTCATAAAAAAACGCTATGACAAAGGCTATCTCTACGCCCACAACTGGAGGGGCTTCCATCCTGCGTTCATGAGCTTTGTCGATATGGTGAACCCTGGCGAGGAATTCATGCATTCCTTCCCAGTCAACTGCAATGTCTATATGAGCGACAAGGATTTCTCTTCGCCAGGACTTTGGCAATACAACTACAGCAGCGAGGCCATGGGCGCGGCAGTGCAGTTCCTGGCAACGTTCAATTTCCATCCCAGACTGAAGGAATGGTTCATAAAACGCGGAAGAAACAACAAGGAAGTCCAGGCTGAGATGTTTGAAGCAGGCAAGGCAATGATTGGAATGTGCCTGCTGCACGACGTGCAGATGAGCGGCGCAGGATATCCGCCCATAGAAGGGCTTTGGGCTACGCTCGACCAGCTGGACATCTCCTCGGGGACCTTCCATCCATACTGGGAGCAAACTGAATTAAAGACCGACAACAAGGACGTCAAGGTCTCGTATTATGACTGGAAAGCCCTCCCGCAAAAGTTGATTGTGCTGGCAAACCTGGAGAACAAGCCAGCAACAGTCAAGCTCACTGGCACCAATGCCAGACTTGTGGAGGCCTGGCCAGGCAGCGAGGCATTTGATGCCGCCTCAATACAAATTGACGGTTATTCCTTCCGTCTTCTGAAAGCAGAGTAAACGACAATGAATGCAGATGACCTGCCAAAAGGCAATTTCCCAAAGGCGATTGAGCATCCACACTTCCCGACGCCATTCCAGGCCGTGATATGGCGCAACTGGGGGCTTGTGCCCATGGAACGGCTATGCCGTGTACTGGAATGCACGGAAAGGCAGCTTCTCGATGCGGCGGCACTCATGGGACTGGCAACGGATATACAGGTTGATCCAGCATGGATCAAGCGCTCCTGCAACACCATCATACGCGCAAACTGGCATTTGCTTCAATATGACCAGCTGCTAACATTGCTGGACTGGACGGCTGACGAATTCTCCAACCAGCTGCAGTGGGACGACTTCCTGTGGCTCAAGCTGGGACTTCTTAAACCAGACTGCGTCCGCCCTGTCTTCCGTGGATTGACTGAAGACGAGGCACGAAAGACAGCCTGGCTAAGGCAGGTCGTCCAAAAGCATTTTCCTGGAGATGCCATGAAAAGAATGCCCATTCCATTCAAGTTCTATGACAATCTGCCTGACTGCGCCACGGAGGCGTCCGATGCGCCAGAAGGGCTCCGCCTGGTATATTCATATTCAGCCCGCTACGGGGATCCATTGCTTGACCCCAGCCTGGACCCATATCCAGACAGCCTGCTGGCGGCCCTCAAGGCAAAGAGAATCAATGCAATCTACATGCAGGGAATCCTTACACAGCTTTCTCCATTCGACGACCTGCCCGAACTGTCCGAAGGCTATGAGACACGGCTCAAAAACCTGAACATGCTGATTGAAAGAGCCGCGCGCTTTGGAATCGGCGTATTCCTCTACCTCAATGAACCGCGGGGCTTCACCAGGGACGTCCTCAGGAAGCATCCTGAACTGCGGGAAAAATATTCGTCGCCAATGGATCCTGACTTCGACACACTAGGCATGTGCACCTCCAAGCCCGCCGTTCGGAAGCATCTAAGGGAAAGCCTCCGCTTCATCGCGCAGAAGGTGCCTGGTCTCGCAGGTGTGTTCGTGATTGTATGTTCTGAAAATCCCACCAACTGCTGGAGTCATGCAGGCTCCAGCCACACAGCCTGCCCTGTGTGCGACAGAAAAGGCGCGCCAGCCGTATATGCCGATGTATTCGCCATGGTCGCAGAGGCCCTCCATTCCGTCAATCCTGGAATCAAGGTGCTGTGCTGGGACTGGGGCTACTACCGCAATGAATGGAAGGAAGAGGTGATTCGCCTTTTGCCAAAGGATGTAAGTGTCCTGTGCACAAGTGAAAACAGTGCCCACACAAAAATCGGCGGCATAGAAAACAAGATAGCCGACTACTCGATTTCACAGCCTGGCCCAAGCGATATATCGGTGGCGGAATGGAAACTTGCAAGGAAGCTGGGGCTGGACTGCGCGGCAAAGGTCCAACTGTCCAATTCCTGGGAGCTTTCGACCGTGCCATACATACCAGCCACCTTCCTGGTGGAGGAGCACCTTGACAGGCTCAGGAAACTTGGCATCAAGGACTTCATGGCAAGCTGGACCCTTGGTGGCTGGCCCTCGCTCAACATGGACCTTCTGACAAAGACGCATGCCCAGATGGTGAGGGACAACTTCGGCGGCAAGGCCGAGAAATCCATATCCCGTGCGCTGAAAGGCCTGAGCGAGGCATTCCGAAACTATCCTTTCAGCCAGTCAGTGGCATACCACGGTCCCCACAACACAGGGCCGAAGGAACTCCTGTACGCAAAGCCCACAGGCTACAAGGCCACCATGGTGGGCTTCCCGTATGATGACCTGGAACGCCAGAGCCTTCCCTATCCAGAGGACGTGTTCGAGCGACAATGGAAGCTCCTCAGCGAAAAATGGCATGACGACGGACTCCTGCCGCTGGAGAAGGCAAGGAAGGACATTGAACCACAGTATATGGACGCCTACCTGGAACTTTGCAATATCTCAAGGGCATGCTGGTGCCATTTCCGCAGCGCGTACTGCCAGGTGGCCTGGAATCGCAGGCGGAACAATCCAGGCATTCTGCCCAAAATCGACCTGCATGAACTGCTTGAGGAAGAAATAGCGCTGGCGAAAGAGCTGCTGTCGCTGACATTCGAGGATTCAAGAATAGGCTTCGAGGCGACAAACCACTACGCATATTCGCCAAATGACCTCAGGGAAAAAGTGCTGAACTGCGAATGGCTGCTGGACAAGCTGGAAAGGCAAGCGCAGAGTTACCCGCAAGAAGCCATTCAATTGCCTTTCAGCAAGGCAATATAGGAAGCAGCGGTCCACGCCGCTACTTCCCACGTCCCCTATATTCCAAAATACTCACAGTAGCGCCTGTGCAGATTGGCTGCCGAGGGGTACATGGAGTTCGGGCTCATGAAATGGGAGTATTCAAATGTAATCGCCTTGCTAATTCCCGCCTGCCTGGCCGCCTCCAGCTTCAGCAGCATCTTCTCCCATTTTATGGGCAGAAACTTTATGGGCATGTCCCTGTCGAAGCTTTCGCAATTCGTCCAGGAAGTCATTCCATGCTTTTCAGCAAGTTTCTTGTTGACTTTCAGGTAATCGGCCAATTCGCTGTAGTCGCAATGCCCGTCCTGGAATGCCACTATGTCAACCGCCCCCTCTATTCCCCCAAGAATCGCATTCCATTCCGCCTCATGCTCCGCAATGGCTATTGCGGACGGGCTGTTTTGCTCGACTGCGCCAGGCCTATAGTCGGCCTGCGCCTTTATCCCCGCAATGTAGGGCGATATAATCGTGGGCTTGCCACCTGAAATCTCCTTCACATGGTGCCCGACCCCAGCATACAGGTCCGTGATTCCTGCGAATGCCCTGCTGACCTCATAGTTGACATACCAGCCCTTGAATGCCTTGCGCGCACCATATCTTTCCTGCACCTCGTCGGCCACGCGGAGGCCTATGGCCATCTCCTTCTCCATCTGGCGGCTATGCCAGTATTTCCCTGAATCATAAAGCCCGAAGTAGAAGTCCATTCCATATTTTTCGGACAATTCCAGGAACAGGTCCACCAAGTCCAGAGGCGGCATATAGCAGCCTTCGTTTTCCATAAGGTATTTGCTTGGATACGTTATGAACCTCCTGTGCCCGCATCGTATCAGGATCACCGTGTCAATGCCAGTGGCCCGCATTGACGCAAAATCCCTGTCCCATTCTTCCCTTCCCCAGTTCTGATGGGGAATGTCGTGACTGATTTCATCAAGAAATGTTCCTGTGATTTTCATTTTTTCCCTTTTTGTGTTATTTTATGACTGACTAAGAAAAAACTGTTTTTTTAATCATCAGCTGCAAATATAAATGATTACAATCAAAGACATAGCCGCCGCCGCGGGAGTTTCCCACGCCACGGTGTCAATAGTCCTCAATGGGCATGCACGCGAGCGCAAAATCAGCGAGGACAGGGCAAACAAGATACTTGAGCTCGCCCGCAAAATGGGATATCTACGCAATGAAATAGCGCATTCATTCGGCATGGGCTTGTCAAAAATCATAGGCGTCATAATTCCAGAAACGGCAAGTGAATACAGCGGAAGGCTGCTGTACGGCGTGTCGCAGTGTGCAGGAAGGCATGGCTACATGGTCAAATTGTTCTACATGCCGCAAACACCTGAACAACTTGTGCAGCAGCTCGCAGGGCAACGCGTGGCTGGCGTCATCTCATACGACCTGTCCTCCCCTTCCATACACAAGGCACTCTACGATGGACTTGCAAGATTCGACATTCCATTCTGCCTTGCAGCAGGAAACAGCACCATTGAAAATGGAATTCGCGTTTATTCGGACATGGAAGACGGCTGCACCCAGGCACTTCAGCATTTCCTTCAACTCAGGCACAGGGAGGTCTCCCTGCTCTCCCAGATGGGAGGATTCGCCTCGTGGAGCACAAATGTCCTTAAATACTACCATATCGCCGCGGAAAAATTGCCTTTCAAAAAAATTCAAACCTGCCAGGGAATAGAAGATTTCCTGAAAAAACCTACGTCGGCACTGCTGTGCGTTTCAGATTTCGTGGCATTGAATGCAATCATGACCTTGACCAAGAATGGCCTCAAGGTGCCAGAGGATGTCTCCGTCATAGGTCTTGGAAACCTTATGTTCGACACTTTCTCAAATCCTACATTGACAACTATTGATGAACAACAGGAAAGCATGGGAAAATTCGCGCTTGAACTCCTTCTCCGCCAGATAGAGCAGAAAAACCTGGGTGACTTCAGCGTCGGCTTTCCCATGAAACTCCAAGTCAGGGAATCAACCGCACCAGCAAGGGCATAATGTTGCAGCCACTCCTTGACTTACACGTGTAAACCACGGCGCTTAATTTATTGCAATTCAACAAAAATCAAATGCCCGCCCAATTAAAAACACAAAGGCTATGTTCCCCATGAGGGCTGCTTCTCAACCGCGCAGGCATCGTATCTCAACATCCTGCGCTAGCAGTGGGCGGAATATCTCCTCTGTGCAAAGTTGCGTGCCTTCGCGGGAAATTGACGCCGACGAGGCCGCCACGCCGTAGTGCAGCACCTCTGGCAATGGCAGGCCCAGCTGCAATGCGGCGCATATTCCAGCCACCATGGAATCGCCAGCGCCTTGTATGGAACGCACCTCAACCTTCAGCGCAGGGCAGAAATACGCCTGCTTTTCTGTGGCGACATACGCGCCCTCCCCTCCCATGGACACGCACACCATGCCCAGCGAATACTGCCTGATTATCTTCAGCACAGCCGCGTCCAATTCCTCAAGATTGGAAACTCTGACGCCGAAAGTCGCCTGGAATTCGTGTATGTTGGGTTTAATCAGGAATGGCTGCGCATCAAGCGCCTTCAACATCAGTTCCCCTTCCGCATCCACCACGACCTTGCAATTCGGCGCCTCGTTGCGGACAGTCTCCGCGCACCTGAAATAGAAGTCACTGCCCAATCCGCCAGGCAGGCTGCCAGAGAAGGTGATGAAGTCGCAGTCCGCCGCAGTCCGTGCCATCAGTTCCAGCAGTTGCTCGCCCGCCTCTTCTGTCACGGACGGACCGTATTCGTTCACCTCAATGGTATTCCTGCGGCTTTCATCGAATATCTTGGTGCAAGTGCGCAATTGTCCTGGCACTTCAATGAACGAACAGGGTATTCTCCTGGCGGCCATTGTGCTTTTTAACGGGGAGCCATGCTCGCCAGTGAAATCAAAGCCCAGGGCGATGGTGTCGCATTCCAGCCCGCGCAGCGCCAGGGACACGTTCAGCCCCTTGCCGCCCACGTCGGAACGCAATATCCTGGCGCGGTTGATTTTCTCCATGTCGAAACGTGGCACTGAAATAGTCTTGTCAATGCAGGGATTTGGTGTAAGCGTGGCTATCATAATGCTCGTAATTTAACCCAAATGCCACATACTGCCAATTGCCATTTCTTCTACAAGGAATAAATTATGCACTATTCTGCGGCACGCTTATTCGCGCGGCCTTGGCCGCGCGGACAACCGTGCGCGTACAACGCCCGCATGGCAACATCGCGTCCTGACGCGCGGCCAATGGCCGCGCGAATACAATAACAAAAAGAGGTGAAATATGCTTATAGAAATGCTGAAGGCAAAACTGCACAGGGCCGTGCTAACGCAATGTGAACTCAACTACACTGGCAGCATATCAATAGACAGGGACTTGCTGGACATGGCTGGCATCCTGCCCTTT
>JAEEGL014265501.1_pt1 | contig 10615 bp, 6 predicted proteins | sample 9134231 | NCBI WGS metagenome assembly JAEEGL01 (sample SAMN16246548, study PRJNA631951) | gut metagenome | biome: gut microbiome; feature: rumen; material: fiber-attached | host: Bos | place: Iran: Karaj | collected 2018-10 | reverse complement strand
CATAGCCATATTCCTGGCCGAACGTTATCTACGACAGTTCTGGGACCGGATCGAAGGTTACGGCTGGGTATTCGTCTTGGCTGCCCTGATCACCCTTGTCATTTCTTTCCTCGCTGTCCTCTGGCAGACCCTCAAGGCTGCGAAGACGAATCCGGCTGAAGAACTTAAGAAAGAGTAGAATTAGAGGTTGTCATCCATGAAAAGTCATCCTATTTTTTTAAAACGCAACAGGTTGAGCGTCCTCCTGGAGGGGCTGGGACTGGTCATAGCCTTTTCCGTGTTCATCATCTTGATGAGCCAGTTCTGGTATGATGTGACCTTCGACAGGTCATATCCCGACAGCAGAAGGATATTCGTGTTCGAGAGGCCGCAGAGCCGGTCGGGCGTGCAGGCTCCGTACCAGTATTTGATGAGCAGGCCACAGATTCGGGCGTTCCGTGAAGCTTCTCCGGATGTTGTGGCCGTAGGCACCTTCGCGGAAACCGTGATCATGGACCAAAAGGGCATAGAACCTATGGATTATCCTGTGGCAGTACTGGTTGATACGGATTTCGCGGATATCTTCCCGTTCAGGATGACGGCCGGTTCAGCTGATGGATTCGGCAGGCCGGATGCAGTCGTACTGACTGAAAGCGCGGCTTCGATGCTGTTCGGAGGCAGCGGGGTTGCGGTGGGCCGGCATGTCCCCATGGCTGTCGGACAGACGGTCGTGCCGATGACCGTCATCGGTGTCTGCAGGGATTTTCCCGTGAACAGTTCATTCGCCAGGATTGGTGCTTTCGGCCAAATAGGAGACCTCTGGGCCACGGACAACGATCCTAATTATGAGGCAATGGAGTCATTCATCAAGCTGAGGAAGGGAGCGAGACCTGACGAGGTTGCTCCGGTACTGGCCAAAGCCTTCGAGAGGAACTGGGTACTATGGGAAAGCAACGACACTCCTCTGGACATTAGGGAAAGGACATTGAAGGAGTCCAGGCTTGCATCCCTCCATTCCGTCCATTACGACACTTTCATGAACGGAACGGGAAGCCGCTCCCGAAATGTCGTACTTGCCGCGATCGCTCTCGTATTCCTTCTTGTAGGTTTACTGAATATCCTGAACCTATCCATGGCAGGACTCCCGTTCCGTATACAGGAAAGCTGCATCAGGAGAATATTCGGAGCAGGACAAGGAAAACTCCTGGCCAAGGATCTGGTCAAGTCTGCCATCCTGTGCCTGGTATCCTTCGCGGTTGCCTTGCTCGTTTTGATGGTCGTATCCAATTCACCCCTGGCCTCCTTCCTGACCGTTCCGCTTGGGTTGAAAGATTTGCGGCCGATACTCGTCGTCTGCCTTCTGATCGCCATGACCGGGTCACTCCTTGCCGCGTACATACCTTCCATATACGGTAATTCATACTCCCCAGGAACCGTGCTTAAAGGAAGAATAAGCTTGTCCGGCAGGGGGAAAGAATTCCGTACAGGGACACTCGCCTTCCAGTATCTCCTATCCTTCGTCTTCATTGCCGTCGGATTGATGATTGGAGTTCAGAACCGTTATGTGTCGAACTTCGACCTCGGGTTCCGGACCAAGGATGTCATCTATGCTTACATGGGTTTTATGACCTCCGCGAAATACGAAACTGTCAGGGAAGAACTACTCAAGGATAAAGATATCACTGAGGTAACCTTTTCCAACGGTCCCCTGCTCGCGAATAGTCCTATACTGCATAAGCGGGAGGTTGATGGGACTACCGTCCGTTTCACAGGGCTGGATGTCATCCCGAACTACTTGGACTTCTTCGGATTCCAGGTCGTGGAGGGTCGTGGGTTCAATGAAGGCGACGGAGAGGCTGCCACCGGATCGTTCGTGGTGAACGAGGCATTCATGAGGGCTTATCCGGAAGTGTCCGTCGGATCCCGTATGAAAGGGATCAGGACCGGATACAACGACACGGAAGCGCAGATCATCGGAGTGATCAAGGACTTCCGTTTCCAGGACCTTAAGCATCCGGTGGAACCCTTCGCATTCTACTGTTCAGGAGAACCGGACAGGGAGAAGGACCTTAATCCCAGGTACTTCAGGGTGGCCGTGAAGACCGTTGCCGGAAAATCCGGCGAAGTCTCAGGTAAGATAGTGCCCCTGATGGATGCGGTTGCAGGAGGCAACAGCGGGGCCCGCTGTGCTCCGCTTGAACAGACCGCCAGTAAATTCTACAGCGGAAACGCAGCGGAGAGTGCCCTGCTGAAGGTCTCATCCATCCTTTCACTGCTTCTGGCCCTGCTGGGATTATTCGGACTCATATTCATGGAAGTGCAGACTATACGCAAGAGCGTGGCAATAAGGAAACTACTCGGTGCTTCCACAGGACATCTCACCTGGATGATGCTGAGGAAATATATCCTGCTGGGCACCTTAGTGTTTGCCGCCTCGGTTCCTCTGGGACTCTGGGCGATCCGGCGCTGGCAGGAACAGTTCGCCGACAAGGCTGCCGTGCCGGTCTGGATCTTCCTTGCGGCCTGGGTCCTCGTCATCGGAACCACAATCGCCGTCATCTCGTCCCTAGCACTGATCGTCGCCCGTACCAACCCGGCGGAAGAATTGAAAAAGGAATAATGATTTAACAAAGATGGCAAGACACTAGCAAGAGAATTCTTCCGACATCATTACCAGAAACTGGTTCCAGCACGTGAACGCGCTGTGTGGACGGGAGGTCCTACTCTCTGTCACCTATACCCTTTGAAATGACAAGACAAATAGCTGAATGAAAACTATAGTTACAACAACCCTGGCTATATTGACACTTATTGCATTTATCTTTCCAGAAGGATCCAAAACCAACGAGATCAATGGACATGAATATGTTGAGATGGGGGATGGGCTTAAATGGGCGACTTGCAATGTCGGCGCTAGCGTTCCGCAGGAATTCGGAGGTTATTATTCATGGGGTGAAACATCTACGAAGAAGGACTATCGGTGGGAGACCTACAAATGGATGAAAAAAGGGAAGAGTGAGTGGAGTTCCATTACGAAATACACGGTAAAAGACGGGATGACAGAAGGAATCTGGTATCAGAAGTCCTTGACTGATTCAACCAGATTTGAATTCGTCGGGGATGAATTTGCCTCCTTGATACTGGAAGATGATGCGGCAGCCGCCAACTGGGGCGGGACGTGGAGGACGCCCACAGCCAAGGAATGGAGCCATTTGATAAATAACAGCAAATTCGTTTGGAGATGGAAAAAGGTAAATGGCGTTCCGGGATTCAAGGTTATCAGCAGGATCAAGGGCTATAGCGGTAACAGTATATTCCTTCCAGCAGCCGGAGGATATGAGGGAAGTAAGCCCACGATGACGGGTATCGGTGGTTATTATTGGTCCTCAACTTTGAGTAATGAGAATAATGACGGGGCGTATGATCTTGGCTTTCTCGAAAACCCGCAGACAAGGAAAAAGGTAATTGACCTCGGCCCTGATTTCAGGCTTTACGGCCTTTCAGTCCGAGCTGTTTCGGATTAATATGTATATTTGTCATTTATGAAACTGAAATAAACGAGGAAGATTTCAGACTTTTAAAAACAAACAACAATGGTTAATGACATATACCGAATGAAAAGAGTACTATACCCGTTTATCTTTATATTGTTGTTTTCCTGTACGGGCAAACTGCCGCAGAAAGTGGATTACCCCCGTTATGCTTTCCGTAACACCAACTCTCAGGAGCTTGTCAGCGTAGAGCGCACAGACACGGCAACGATCCTTTCCTTCCATTCTTTCTTCATGCCTCGTCAGTGGATACGGGTGGCAAAGGAAGCATATCTTACGGACGGCATTAAGCATTACGCAATGATCGGCACGGAAGGGATAACACCTGATGAAAAACTCTATATGGACGAGATGGGGGAAGCTGAGTACAAGCTTCTTTTTGAGCCGCTTCCTTCAAGGCTTCGGGAAATCAGTTTCATTGAAAATGAAGGCGCCGGAGCTTTCCTTTTCTATCACATTGATTTGACCGGGACCAAAAAAGCTCTTTTAAAAACGCCCTCTTATGATTCGGAAATACTCCCGGAAGCGGAACTTAAAATCGGAGAATCCACACTTGAGGTGCATCTGCCATTTTCTGTCAAGGGGCTCCCTCAGGTGAGCGCCAAATTATATGTCGATGACTTCTTCCCTCCGGTACAAAATGAGTATTCAACAGTTATAGGTGAAAATGGAGTGGCCACCTTTAATTTTGAACAGAAAGGCCCGGCCAGAGCCGTACTTCTTATCGGGCACGAAATACACACTCCTGGATATATAATTATCAATCCAGGTGAAAAAATCGTGGCAACGGTGGATGCCAGCGGCAGAAGTATGACAGTAAATCGCTTCAATCTGGACGAGGCTACTGCTCCCGAGGCTTTATATACTGGCAAGTTCGCCGAATTGAACAGTTTCGGACGCACCGTTGATAACCCCTTCAATGAACAGGATCTACAGTTGATAAACCAGGCCACATCCATGTCTGATCTGTCGGCAGCTTTGAAAGAGATTTACACGAAGAAAATATCGACTCTGGCGGGCGACACCTCCATTCCTCCATTTCAGAAAGAGTATCTCCAAGGTTTTTACGCGTCGCATATTATCCTTGTTTTGTCAAATGCAAATAATATCCTTGCTTCTCAATATGCATCCGCTCATGACGGCGATAGGACGGGTTACGTTGAAGAAGCGTTTTCGCCAGAGGATTTGGCCTTCTTGAAAGACATGGATTTGAACAACCCAAGGATGATGCTGATGAGCAATGACGGCATTCTTGGTTCAAGTATCATCAACCTTGTATTTCCGGACAAAAAAGGTCTTCAGGCATGTTACAGGGAGGCTTTCCCCATCGCGAAGAAAGTGTTGACAAAGGGACTTGCCCCAGACGAGGAAGATATGGCACTCCTTGATTCCCTGGATATTCCTTTCTTCAAGGATTGCATACTCTCACTGGTCGAAGCGAACGAAAATGCACTAGAATCGGTTCCGGACCGTGAGAAAGAGGTCCCGGTTGTCCCTTCGAACAAACTGCTGGATGCCATTCTTGAGAACTATCGCGGGAGTGTTGTACTTGTGGATTTCTGGGCCACCTGGTGCGGCCCCTGCAAAATAGCACATCGGATTCTGGAGCCTATGAAAGAAAAGCGTTTTAAGGAGGTATCCTTCGTCTATGTCACGAGCTCTACATCTCCACGTCCCAAATACAATGAGATGATTGGAAACATCAAAGGGGATCATTATTATCTCACTGACAATCAGTTGGATGTTATTTACAAGCAACTGGAAACAAATGTATTTCCCACTTATATCATTGTCGACAGAGACGGTAAAATTGTAAAGAAGTACATAGGTTTTGAAGAGGAGATGTTGGATGAATTGGAGAAAGCACTGCAATAGTAATGGGTGTGATAGAAAACTGCTTCCTTTGTTATGAACTCGACTTTTTTGAGTATTATATTATTAAATGATTATAAAATCAACCATATTATCTCGCGATTATTATTCCTGGGTTGAAATATCTACGAAGAAGGGCTATCGCTTGGAGACCTACAAATGGATGGAAAAAGGGAAGGGCGAATGGAGTTCTATCACGAAATACATAGTAAAAGACGGGATGACTGAAGGAATATGGTATCAGAAATCCCCTACTGATTCAACCAGATTTGAATTCGTCGGGGGAACGAATTAATACCTTCTGATAAAAGACTTAATGAATATTATATTGCAATCAAAAATGAAATGAATGGCCACAGGTAAACAGAGACAAATTAGTGTTCTTGTATCAATTCTGCTCTTGTGTTCGTTACAGTTGCGAGCACAAGAGCGGAGAGATACACTTGAAGCGTCCAGGGTGACGTCCGACATGATGAGATCGATTTCGTTCTCCCAGACCGGACACGAAAGGATGGAAGCTTTGAAGTTCGAGCTGGCACCGGTTCTGGGATCTCCGGACATAATCCGTACTCTTCAAGGTTTGCCGGGAGTAGCTATGGGAAACGAAATGTCATCGGGTTTGTATGTAAGAGGAGGAGACGGATCTGACAATCTGTACCTTTTTGATGGCGCACCCGTATGGCAGACTGCCCACATGGGCGGAATGTTCTCCGTGATAAACAGTGACATACTTGATAACGTCGATGTATATAAAAGCGGTTTCCCCGCCAGGTTTGGCGGGAAAATCTCTTCAGTTGAGGATATCTCCGTCAAGGCAGGAGACTTTTACCAAAAGCACGTAAAATATTCTTTGGGCTTAACAGATGGTCGTGTTACCCTTGAGGGACCCTTCAGGAACAAAAAGACATCGTATCTCGTTTCTTTGCGTCAGAACTGGATGTCTCTTTTCACAAAACCTGTATTTAAAGCAGCCGGCAACTTATTCCCTGACAGGATGACTAACTATTTGTCCGACGGATGGTACGGTTTTACTGAAATTGACGGAAAAATAACTAAACGTCTTTCTGGTACAAGTTCGTTAGAGTTTTCCTTATTAGCAAATGTGGATTTCCTGAAATACGGTGACCATTACGGCGGTGATGGAACATCCTGGTCAGACCATGGTTTGAAGCTGTCTTCCAATTGGGGGAATGTGGTTGCCGTGGCTGCTTGGAAAATAAAGCCATCGGATAAGTACTATTCAAATCTGAGAGCATATTATTCGAGGGGTTATGCCAACATTTCGACCAGGTCCAATTATTTGGATGATAACCCATTCGTTGAGAGGCAATTAGTTTCCGAGGAAGGTAATAATAGTGGAATTGGGAATCCTGGGTTAAGATGGGATTCTGTCTATATTTTAGGGAGAAGGACTCGCTTGAGATTTGGAGTGGAAGGTAACGGTTACATCTCTTCTCCACATCGAATCTACTCTTATGATGAACAACAAAGGTGGAAGCATCCTGAAGATCCTGCAAAGGAAGAGAAGAAATTGTCCGTCATCGATCAGAAAGACTTGGACAGGACAATGCATTTTTCTTCCGGATCAGTGGTGGGGTACGCTTCTTTAGAGTGTACGCCAGTACGTTGGTTTAGTTCTGACGCGGGCTTCAGGTATGATGCTTATTTTGCGGATGGAACGACCTATGGCTATCCGGAACCGCGATTGGCGGTTAGCATGAGACCGGTCAACTCTATAGCGATAAAAGCATCTTATGCCAGAATGTTTCAACCTTTGCACATGCTCTCGTCATCCTCGTTTGATTTTCCGGGCAATTGTTGGATGCCAAGTACCAATCTCGTACAACCTGCAGTCGGTGATCAGGTAGCCGTCGGGGTGGAGTATTCTGGAAATAATGGTTGGAAAGCCGGGATAGAAGCGTATTTAAAGAATACCGACCATCTTCATGAATATGGTGGCCCGGTACTGATCTATCCTCCTTTGGATGAATGGGAAACCCTGTTTGTTGATGGCAAAGGCCGGGCACGTGGAATAGAGACCAGCGTGTCAAAAGAAGGGGAACGGATATCCTTCGCAGCATCATATTCATATTCCATCAGTGAACGTTTGTTTGAAGATTTCTATGACGGATGGTTCCCGGACCGTTTTGATAACCGTCACAACATCCACCTTTCCTTCCGCTATCGCGTTTTGAACGGAGAGGTATTTGCCGATTGGTTCTATCATGGCGGGAATCGTATTACAGTGCCTGAGTACTATTACCCGACAGATTCTCCGGAGGAGTATGCTTTTAATGGTTATTATTCTCAGTTCGATTTGGCTGGTGCTTTTTATCCAAACAACTGGAGGCTACCGTCATACCATCGGCTTGATATTGGCTACTCCCAATACGGAAAAACCAAACGGGGTAAGAGCCGGATCATTTCCATTGGTTTGTATAATGCATATAACAGGAAGAATGTCAACTTTGCACGGGTCGATAAAGGCATTGCTACACAGTCTCCTTCTATCATTTATGTATCGGCATTCCCGATAATGCCTACTCTAAGATGGTCGTATTCATTTTAACCCTTACCTGAAATGAAAAAGTATATAATAATACCATTGGTTTTGACTGCTCTTTGTGCATGCCAGGTGACCGAGGATATGAATACGGAAAACGACCTGGACACCATCAATTTGGAGTGCATGTTGACATCGGATGACTCCGATCCGGTACACTATCTTTATCTTGACAGACTCTATGCTATCAAGTCGGGGCAGTACTATCGACAGCAACCAGCACTTATCCATCCGGTTTTCAGTGTAGAATCTGATGGCAAGAGTGTTCCGGTTGTCGAAGATACTCTATTTGGAAGATATATTCTTCAAGGTGAATTCTATCAAGGAGATGAGATAACAGTTCATATTTCAGGAGATGGTGTGTCGGAGATATCATCCACGACGACGATTCCCGAGCCCCCCACAAAAGATAACATAGAGAACCTTTTCATAAAAGAAACCAGCATAGATGGCGGGATAGTTGTTATATCAACGTACAGAGTTTCTTTCTCATTAAATGGAGATGATGCCTATTATGGTTTGTCATTCGTGTTGGGAGATGGTCCCGAGGCTTATGAGGTGGCTTTAGTCCCGGAAGGCAAAGTGGAAGTGATTCCCGGAGAGAGACCTGAATTCTCAACTGCGTTTCCTGTATCTGCCCCAGTCCTTCAATTGTCTGAAGGCAAGATTGTCACAAGGGGTGCCAGGCGATCCATGTATGTCATGTCCGGATTAGTGTCAAAAGAATCCTCCCCAATCAAAATAACATCTGAATTCACGGTGTTTTTAGAACAGTCTGTCAAACCACACATCCGTCTCTATCGTTTGACACAAGAGGCCTACAAGGCATGTATGCGGGAATTCGCCAACAGTAACAATGACCTGGAAGGCCTGGGGTTGACTTCTCCGGCTACGGTCTGGACGAATGTCAAGGGTGGACAGGGTTATTTTTGTGGGTATTCCTTCAGGGATTACCGTAATTAAAGGACGATCATAGTTCGAGCGACTTCTGCACATACCTCTCCACCATAATTCCTTATATATATATATATATATAACAAATCCTCTCTTACCATTTGGTAATGTAATTCCCCAGTAATCATATCCTGGCTGTTTTGCAACTTGCTTGGCTCTCCTAAGTGCATCTTCCTGTGTTCTGCAATAATGTGTGATAATCATACTGCGAAGATAGATGGTGGATGTGCCAAAGTGTGGGGAAAACAGTTGTATTCTTGGCAGGATTTTACAATCTTTGATTCCAGACAAACACGAACTCCGGATTACTGGAACATTGTTTTAGGGAGGTTGTTTACAGTATGTTTACAGCCAATCTGTAAATGACTGATAATCACACCCGCCTTGCCGCGGAACAGTCGGGAGCGTTTACGTAAAGGATTTCGGGAACACGAGGTGCGTCAACTTCAGTCTGGCAACCAACTACTGCTTCAAGGACAGGGAAGGCTGTCCAGTCATCGAGAACACCTGGCATCGGGTCATAGCCTGGGAAAACCAGGACACTGCTGACGCATTCAAAATGAAGAAAGTAGATTCAGTACATGTCCTCGGAAGACTACGGGTACAGAGATATACCGGAGCCGATGGAGTGGAAAAGAGTATGGTGGAGATTGTGGCTGGGAAAGTTGGCTTGATAAAATGATATCACGAAAAAGGGAGAGCCCGATGGTTCTCCCTTTTATTTTATTCTCGAGAAGACATTCCTCGCCATTGACATATAAAACAAGGTGGTACACCGTTGCCGAATGTATCACCTTATGACTTTGTATTAAGTATTAAAAACAATTGTCTAACAGTATCATCCCTCGGTAATAGATACGAAGAGTGTGACCGTCAGTCAAGGTGATGCTGATGTCAACGATTCCGTCATCATTCTTTTCTCCGGTAATCTGGTCTTTCATAGTTCCATAGTCATATCCTGAAATTTTTACCGATGAAACCTCTTTACATCCGCCTTTATATTTTCCTTGTTCGAGAGGAATATCCAGGGGCTTGTCCATGTTCCATATATCCTTGGTAAAAATTATACGTTCTAAATACTGACCGGGGGCAGAATAAGTAGTACCGGTATATTTAAAGCCCGTGATGGTAACAGTGGACTCAACCTCATCCCAACCGGGGCATGAGGGAAAATATCTATTAAACATATGACAACGATGAGAAGCTCCTTCTTCAGGGTCCGCAACACTTCCTCCCCAAAAAGTTGAGCCAATAGCGACGATACGTTCCCCATCCCAAAAAATACCGTTCGATTCAGGTATATCATTCGAATACTTTTCACAGGCAACAATCATTGCCGCCATAGCAGCTAGAATCAGAAGTTTCCTCATTACGTTCTATAAATGTTGGTGAATTCTAAATTAAAGTGCAACACACTTCAAAAGTCAAAGTTAAATAATTGTTTACAATATTCCAATGGTGTCCTGTAACCCAGAGACTTACGGGGCCTGTGATTTAGTATCCATTCTATCTCATCAGGCATCTAATAGGTCAGCTCGCTGAAGTCCGAGCCTGTACTGACTCCAATCACTTCCCCTATCTCCCTCAGGCTCATCGGTGTTTGCAGCAACGCCTCAATCGTATATCGCTGCTCCCTTGTCAAATGCTTGTATCCCATCCTCTGTCGCTTTTCTGGTTATGGCAGTAAAGTTATACT
>JAEEGL014245286.1_pt1 | contig 10615 bp, 9 predicted proteins | sample 9134231 | NCBI WGS metagenome assembly JAEEGL01 (sample SAMN16246548, study PRJNA631951) | gut metagenome | biome: gut microbiome; feature: rumen; material: fiber-attached | host: Bos | place: Iran: Karaj | collected 2018-10 | reverse complement strand
TATTGGAGGAAAATGATAATGCTTTACTCCGTTATGTATATTACTCTTTACAATGTACTGATGTTTCTGATATTGTAAGAGGCATCCCCCCAAAGATAAATCAGGCTAATATGCGTGGCATTCAAATTCCTCTGCCATCAAAAGCTGACCAAGAGCGTATTGTCGGTATTCTCGATACATTCACTGCTTCGATAGAAAACCTGAAAGAGCAAATTGCCCTGCGCCGCAAGCAGTATGAGTATTATCGTGACCAGCTTCTAGACCTTGAAGGAAAAGATGGAGTGGAAATGAAAACACTTGGAGATGTGTGTGTGCGTGCAAATAATATAAAGTGGCGAAGTGAATCGGATCAGAATTTTTATTTCTATGTTGATCTTTCATCTGTGGATATTGACACTCACCAAATTGGGATGCTTTCAGAAATAAATAAAAACACTGCTCCAAGTCGTGCACAACAGATTATTGAGGAAGGTGATGTGTTGCTTGGTACTACAAGACCAACCTTAAAACGATATTGCTTGATACCTGCAATTTATAATAATCATATTTGTAGTACGGGTTTTTGTGTTTTTAGGGCCAATAATAATTTTGTATTAAATAAGTGGGTATATTATAACATCTCAAACTCTCTTTTTTGGGAGTATTGTGAAAAAAAACAGCAAGGTGCAGGATATCCTTCATTGTCGAATAACGATGCATTTGCATATAGGATTCCTGTTCTTTCTCTCTCTAAGCAACAACGTATTGTGGATATCCTCGATAAATTCGAGGAGAGCATTCAGAACTTGGAGACTCAACTCTCTCTCCGAGAAAAGCAATATGAATACTATCGTAATAAACTTTTAACATTTGAATGATTATGGATGTTAATGAAAGGTCAAAGGAGTACGCAGAGGGCAAGGCTCTCTCTGCTATAAATGCCGCTATAGAGCAGGCGTACATTGATGGATATAATGATGGCCTAAAGCATCTTGAACTTGAAAAGTTAGAGGCCATAAAAGAAGGCGTTGAGTATGTAGACTTAAACTTGAAAAGTGGTACTCTGTGGTCTTCAAGTTATGTGAAAGACGAGATAGGTGTTATTCGCAGAATGCCATTCATGGAGGCGTCACAATTAAGCATCCCTACAGAAGAAGATTACAGGGAATTGTTTAAAGAATGTATGATTCGATTTGTCTGTCAGAAAGATTACCATGGTGTTGTATTTACAGGTATAAATGGCAAATCTATTTTTATTGAATATACTAGTAATGACGGTGGCGATTGGAGCCGAGGTGGCGATGAAAGCTTTCGATTTTGGTTAAATAAAAATGGTGTAAAAGATAATGAAAAGGAAACAGCATCTATAAGAAATACAAACCAAGGAGCATCACTTGAGCTTTATGATAAGTTCATGGGACTTCACCTTCCTGTCATGTTGGTAAAAAAAGGAATGGAATAATTTCTTAAAATAGTCCTGTCATTTGAATAAGTAGACATATGAGATTGTTGTTTGCAAATATCGGTTGGATGGCACACTATCGTGGTAATAACAAAACAGACCAGATAGTTGGTGGTGGTAGTTATCGTAATGATGACAAGCACGAGGCGTTCAACTTTATGCCTATCAACGGCAAATGCTATGGTTATGTGCAAGCTGTCGGATTTGGAGGTATTAATCTCTTGCGAATTGATAATAGCTGTATTGGTGATAGTATTTCGAATGTATTGGTAATTTGGATTGCTACACATCCCAAAGCAGGTGGCACATACATAGTTGGTTGGTATAAGAATGCTACTGTTTACAAAAGTTATCAGGAATCAAACAATCCTCTTAGGAATAGTTATGGTTATAATATAGTTGCAAAAGCAGAGAACTGTCTTCTTGTGCCAATTGATCGAAGAACATTCCAAGTTCCTAGAGCCAAAACAGGTGGCAAGGGATTCTTAGGTCAATCTAATGTCTGGTACGCAGATTCTTTAATTAAGACTGTGCAAACATTTAGAAACGAGGTTATTGGATATATAAAGAAATACACGGGAGAAGTAAAGGCTGTATCTAAACAATCTCTTAAGGTTGATGCAGAAGCTAGGAGTAAAGTAGAGAAAGCCGCAGTCGACTTCGTTACTAATGAATATCAGACTCTCGGTTTTAAAATTACATCGCGAGAGAAAGAAAACATTGGGTGGGATCTTGATGCAGAAAAGAAAGGAGTGAAGCTAAAGTTGGAAGTTAAAGGCTTGGCACAAAGTCAGTTAAGTGTTCACATTTCTGCTAACGAATACAATACGATGATGGCAAATAAAAATGACTATAGGCTTTGTGTGGTTACTAATGCTATCAAAAAAACTACCTTAGTGAATTTTATCTGGTCCGCCAAAGAGAATGCTTGGGTTTCCGATTCTGACCCAGATATAAAATTATCGTTTGATATAAGGCCAACTTATTTGGCATATGTAGAATAAATCGACAAACAAGACTATAGATATGAAGAAGTATAATAGAGTAATGCTAGGCCAAGGCAGCATGTTTGCCAAAATGTGCAGAGAAGAAGGATATATCGGCGCTGATTTTGATATCAACATTGATTTGTCTGATTCTCTCTTTGAAAACTGGCGTGACTTCAATGAGAAATTTATCCCAATATGGATGGAGAATGCTCCAGGCAAGTCGAGGACAGCTGCAGGTCTTGCATGTGGTTTTCTTTGGACAATTGTAAAAGGCCTTAATATAGGCGACGTAGTCCTTTGTCCTTCAGGAGAAGGCTATTATTATGTTGGAACCATCGCCAGTGATTACTACTATGTACCAGAATCCGAGTTGCAGCATCGTAGAAAAGTCAATTGGATGAACAATGTTATAGATCGCAAGAGTATGTCTAAAGAGCTTAGGAATTCATCTGGATCTATTGGTACATGCTGTAATCTTACCGAGTATGCTACTGAAATCGAGACTTTGATTTCTGGGAATACTTATGTTGCACCTATACAAACTTCAGCACCTAGTGCTCATCCTAAGAATTTTGATGAGCGTTCTCTTCACAAGTTGTTCTCTAGTTTCTTGCGCACTCGTAATATCTATGCCAAGACTATCTTTCACGAGCATTCGTCTGCAAGGGGTGACAGTGCCCAGAAATGGGTACATCCAGATATCGTGGGTGTACAGTTTGAGGAATTTAAAAATGATGCAACCCTAGCACTATTAAAGGCTACGGAGCCCAAGGAGTCGGTACATATCTATTCGTATGAGATGAAAAAGAAGATAGATACAGACTATACTTTGAAACAGTGTTATTTTCAGGCTCTTTCTAATAGTAGTTGGGCTAACTTTGGGTATCTGGTTGCTTTTGAAATCAATGAGGATTTGGCTGAGGAGATGGAACGGTTGAACAATGCCTTTGGTATTGGTATCATACTGATGCAAGCAAACGATTCGAAGATCCTTTATCCTGCTCGTGAAAAAGCTCTTGACTATAACACCATCGAGAAACTGAATAATCTGAATCCTGACTTCTGCTCATTTATTACCAAACTGTCAAAAGTGATGAATGCCTCTAAGGATTATACTTCTGATGCTCGTAGTTCGTTTGAGAAGATATGTGATAAGATTTTCGAATCAGACGAAGAGCAGGAAAAGTATTGTAAAGAGCATAATATACCTTTCTAATATTTGGGCGATAATAAATCATAGTAAATCGAAACAAATAATAACATATATGACATACTACGACCTAATTTCGGAGAACGACGAGAGCACAGTTGTTGCTTCATTTGAAAAGAGTTTTTCAGTAGCTGATGAACCTTATATTAGCGAACGGCATTTAGAAGACTGTTTTGTGGATCAATTATGCAGGCAGGAATATGATTTTATGCCTGTTAGTACCGAGGCAGAACTAATTGTAAATCTGCGGAAACAATTGGAATTACTGAATGGCGTTAGTTTTAATGATAGTGAATGGAAACGTTTCTTTACTACAAATATCGCTAAACCTAATAGCGGTATAGTAGAAAAAACTCGTGTTATACAGGAAGATCCACGTTTCAGTTTCACTTTCGATAATGGTGAAATGAAGAATATTATGTTGCTCGATAAACAAGATATTCATCAAAACCGCCTGCAGGTAATGCATCAATATACGCCATCAGAAGGCAAGGCTGCCAATCGCTACGATGTGACTATTCTTGTGAATGGTTTACCCCTCGTTCATGTAGAGTTAAAGAGACCTGGTGTTGATATACGAGAGGCTTTCAATCAAATAAAGCGCTATAACCGAGAATCGTTCTGGGCTGATAGTGGGTTATACGAATATGTACAACTGTATGTGATAAGCAATGGCACATATACCAAATACTATAGTAATACTACTCGCGACCTGCACCTGAAAGAAGAGGATGAACGGGCCAAGAAAGGACAAGTGGTTAGCAACTCATATGAGTTTACTTCATGGTGGACAGATGCACGTAATAAGCGTATCGTATCATTGGAAGATTTTACAAGTACGTTTTTTGCGAAACATACGCTGCTAAGTATATTGACTCGTTTTTGCGTGTTTACCGTTGATAATCAGTTAATGGTGATGCGCCCCTATCAGATTGCCGCTACAGAAAATATACTGAAACGAATTAAGGTAGCCTTTAATAATAAACTATATGGTAGTATCGATGCCGGTGGTTATATTTGGCATACTACTGGAAGTGGAAAGACGCTGACATCGTTTAAAACATCATTGCTGGCTAGTAAGTTACCCTATATTGACAAGGTGTTGTTTGTTGTGGACCGTAAAGATTTAGATTACCAAACAATGCGTGAGTATGATAACTTCCAAAAAGATGCAGCAAACAGCAACTCGAACGTTAGTATCTTAGAACGCCAGTTGAACGATCCCACTTGTCATATAATCATTACCACCATCCAGAAACTCGCAATTCTTGTAAAGCGTAGCAAAGATATGGATGTATACAACCAGCATGTGGTTATGATATTCGACGAGTGTCATCGTAGCCAGTTTGGTGAAATGCATACAGCCATCACAAAGAAGTTTAAGAAATATTACATCTTTGGCTTCACTGGTACTCCAATATTCTCTGTTAATGCCAATATGAGTGGTAAACCAGATAAAGCGACAACCCAGCAAGTATTTGGTGACCGACTGCATACCTATAACATTATCAATGCAATCAGCGACCAGAATGTATTGCCATTCCATTTGGAATATATCAGGACTATGCGCGAGAAAGAGGGTGTAGTTGATGAGGCTGTTGAGGACATCGATAGAGAACGAATTATGCGTGATCCTCGGTATATCAGCAATATCGTTACATACATTATCAAAAACTTTGGAAGAAAAACAAAGCGCAATAGCAGCTATCAAGTAAAAGATCAGCGCTTGCATGGGTTTAACTCTATCTTTGCCACTGCTAGTATTGATGCGGCGAAACTTTATTATAACGAGTTTAAACGGCAGATGGCGTATGTACCAGAAGAAAGTAGGCTTAAAGTGGCAATGATATATAGCTATGGTGCTAACGAAGAAGATCCATTGGATGGTGAACTGATTGACGAGAATCCAGAAGATACTTCAACTCTATCACAGACAGATAAGGATGCATTGCAGGCATGCATTGACGACTATAACCAAGAGTTTGGTTGTAATTTTGATCTTACAGCTAATGGCTTCCAAAGTTTTTATAAGGATGTAAGTAAACGTGTGAAGAATCGTGAACTCGATTTGCTTATTGTTGTAAATATGTTCTTAACAGGTTTCGATGCCAAAACACTGAATACGCTTTGGGTTGATAAAAATCTGAAAATGCATGGACTGCTGCAAGCTTATAGTCGTACAAACCGTATTTTGAATAGTGTAAAGAACTGCGGTAATATCGTGTGTTTCCGTAATTTGGAACAAGCTACCAACGATGCTCTTGGACTGTTTGGTAATTCAGAAGCACATGGAGTGGTATTGCTGAAGACATTCAAAGAGTATTACTTCGACGGATATGACGACCAAACTGGTAATCATCTGCCAGGCTATAAAGAAATGGTAGAATTGTTACGGGAGCAGTATCCACTACCAGTTGGTACAGATGTGATGGGCGAGGATGGAATGAAAGACTTTATCAAGAAGTATTCATATATTCTTAAACTCTTCAATATTCTGAGTACTTTCGATGAATTTGATGGAAAGGAACTGTTAGGAGAACAGGAGCGTCAGCACTATTCAAGTGCATATTTGGAACTTTATCATCATTTTAAAGACAAAGAAAAGGCTAAGGCTGAGGATGTAAACGATGATATCGTATTTGAGATTGAGCTCATAAAGCATGACGAAATCAGTATTGATCGTATTCTTCATCTTGTTCAGGAATATGCTGATGATCACATGGGGGATATGGAAGTTGTTGCAAAGATTAGGGATATTGTTAGTGCAAGCCCTGATTTGCGAAACAAAAAAGACCTGATTGAACAGTTCATCAATAACATCACTGCAGGTAGCGATGTAGGAGAATCCTGGTCAGAGTATATCAAGCAACAGAAAGAAACAGAACTCAACAAAATCATAGAGGTGGAAAATTTGAAGTCTGTAGAAACAAGAAACTTTATGGAAACTTCATTCCGAAATGGTTTTGTATCCATGTCTGGTGTAGGTTTTGCACAGATACTACCAGCTGTGAGCCGTTTCTCAAAAAACAATAAGCGTGAGGAAATTCGCCAACGCGTATATGAGAAACTTAGTGCATATCTGGAGAAGTACAAGGATTTATTCAGTCAAGCAGAAGATGAATATGATGAACCGGATTGGGATATTCCTGCGCCTCCTAAGGTGCAAGTAAAACCTGTCGAAAAGATTAATAGAAATCCTTCGTTTGGGGTTGATGATTGTGTGGTGAAAAACGTAACAGAAGGTTTGGAACCCGTAGAAGAAGTTATTGATGGTAGTGTACGAATAAAAACAGACAAGTATAATGTTGGTACATTAGAAACACTTTTCTTCCCTATTGAACAGGTTCACTTTGATAATATACTTAGAGGGATAAAGCATGTGGAATACAGGCAGAGGAAACCTATGTATGAGAAGAAGGATAAAACCACAGGTAAGACTCAAATACGTAAACCTCAAATCCTGAAAATTCAAGCAGGTTATAGAACTGATTGCGATAAGATGCTTGTAGAAGTGGAGAAAACTATCTTACGCACTCCTAATGATATAGAGTACCATTTAGGAAAAGTGTTAGAATACAATGTCAAGAAGGCTACAGCAGAGAGGATAGGTTTAAAACTACAAAAATAAAAGCATCTGTTCGTTTTGACTGGACAGATAACGCTTACCTTTGCTGAAAATTTAAAACTTGAAGATATGGAAAAGAATGGAATTATTGATTTCGAACAGGTGTTTGATCTGGAGATTACAACTTTTAAAGGTCAGGTGTTCTCGCGTAAAAGAGTGAAAACCGAGAATGGTGAAGTTAACTTCGAATTTTCTGGGTATCAGTGTAAATTCTATCCTGTGTTTAAAACTGATGGATTGATTCTTGTGATTAATTACAAAGGTGAGGAATATGAATTTAGACCAGATGATGACACAACATTCGAAAACTTGATGAGTAACGATGCTGATGTACTAAAGAAGGCTATCAATAAGGTATATCAGGGATGCAAGAAGTTCGTAAATACAGAAATATGGTATTAACTATAAATAACTACGACTATGACAAATAAAGAAAAATGGATAAAGGATTACGAGGCCTTTTACAAGAAACACCCTGATTGTCCTAAACCAGGCGATATTGAGAGTCTGAGTCTTGTAATGAAGAAAGAGAACGCAGAAGCCATTAAGAGAGGCGAGAAGACTGTGGAGTTTCGCGACTATTCCAAGTTCTATGCTGATAGGATATATGATAAGCATGTGAGCGAGTATATTGCGAAAAACCAGACTAATCCCGAGTTGAGAGAGGCCTTGGAGATGGGTATTGTGAATTCTATTAAAATAGTTAGGAGTTTGCATTTTCATAATTATAACAACTCATGGGAGATGGATGTGGAGTGTATCGCAAATGGTATAATAGCAATTTGTCCAGAGGATATTAAAATGCTTCAGGATGAGTTTAATTGCCATGAGTTGGATGGTATGCTGGAAGCTAGTAAAGACTTTGGTGATAATCCGCCATTGTTGTTCTACTTTGCATGTGGCAAGATTGAGAACGCTAAGAATATTTAATTCGTGAGGTTATGGCAAGGTGTCCTAAAACAGCAGCGGAGGCCTGGAAGCGTTTGGATAAGAGACTGACACAGGAAGAAAAAAAGCAAATAGTGGAAGCTGAAGATATGGTTTTCTTTCACTTTGACCTAGGATTGTGGATTCGAAATAATTGGCTCTATACTGGTGAGCGCGAGAATGTAGAATCTCTTTTGAAAGACTTAGGTGAACCAGAGTTTCTTATTGGCGACATGGCTTCGTCGGCCATTTTGGATGCATATCAGAAACATTTAAAAGAAAAAATGTAATGTGTTCGCTTTGCCTGAACACATATATAGTACCTTTGCAGAAAAATAGGGTTAGACAGGCAGGGCATCGCAATGCCCGTATTGAGGGCGCGAGTCCTGTCTTTATTTCAGAATCTCAATGACAATGACAGAGGTCGAGATTCGTATGGCAGAACATCGCGTGTCCGTATTGAGGGAGCAAGTTCTGTTGGAGCTGGCTCCCACTTGACGTTTTCGAGTATGGTGGCCAGCTCTTCATTAAAGGAACAATAATGAATCAAATAATAGAAAAATGGTTATTTGGAAACGAAATAGAAAATACATCAAAAAGGCTGCTAAAGCACAGGTTGTTGATTTGATGAAACTCCAGAATCTACATCCAGAGAGGATGGAGAAAGCCATAAAGAGAGCAAAAGAGAATAAATGGTCATATGATAGAATTAGCTTGATTAAGATTTGGGATGATTGGTATGTCTATGGTCTGTTCGCGAATGGAGTACTAATGGAAAAAGCTATTTTAGTAAATTCAAAGGAAGATGTCCATTATGGCACCTTATTCCAGGTTGAAGGTAAGTACTTTACAATATTTGAGGTAAACGCGTGGCGTGGTGAGGTATTGGCAGAACTACTAAGGATTCAAAATGAAAGTCCATCTGTAACAAATGAGCAAATAGCGGAAGATATATCTATTCTAAGCACAGAAAGAGTACTTCGTATAATGTCAGCCGGTAATCAAAATTGGGTAGAAGATGCTAGAGAGTATGCTTACATAATTACAATGTAGAAAAAATATCATCTGTTCGCTTTAAGTGAACAGATTTTTTGTATCTTTGCACCATAACTATAAAATACTACGCGATATGGCAAATACTAAGGACTATGCAATGCGAGAAATGATTTACGATCAGTGCTTTGGTACTGGACATGAATATACCCGCGAACAGTTGATGGCTATCGTAAACAGGAAACTGGAGGATAGAGGAATGCTGCCTATCCAGTCGAGAACAACCTTTAGCCAGGACATAACCGAGATGAATGCTAAGTTCTTTAAGGTTTTTGGACAGGAGGGAATAGTGTGGGAAGACAGACACAAGAAGCGCTATTACCGTTATCGTGACGGATTCGACTCGATATATAACCGTGAGTTGACGGAGAATGAGATTGAGAAGCTGCAAGAGGTACGTAGTCTGTTGCAGGGATTCAAGGGTATGTCGGAGTTTGGATGGATTGACCAGATGCTGACTCGTCTTGACCAGAACATCATGAGCAAGCAAAAAGAGATAGCCAGCTTTGAGGGTGGTACAGCATGGGATGCAGAATTCTTGATGCTACTATTCAAGGCTATACGCAATCGGCAGGTGGTAGATGTGGAATATAGAAAGGATTTTCGTGATGCTGAAACGATTACTTTACATCCGTATTATCTGAAGCAGTACTGGCGCCGCTGGTATCTGATGGCACAGCAGGAAAGCTGCGATAAGATTGAGGCTTATCCGCTGATTTGCATGAGTGCTGTAAAGGAGAACAATGAGATAAAATACAAGCCCACCAAAACATCGTTTAAGCAATATTTCAAACATCTGGTAGGTGTTACGGTACCACCTGAAACAGCGGTGGAGCACATCGAGCTATGGGCAGATATCTCACTATATCCTTATCTATATTCGTATCCCATCAGCGAAACACAGAAGCTTGAGATAGAGGGTGACAGAAATATCAAAGTGACGCTGGATGTGATGGTAAACTACGAACTGATACAGGAACTGATGTTTTATGGCGATCGACTTGTGGTTAAATCACCTGAATGGTTTCGCGACGAGATGCTGGAGCGTCTTGAGTGGTGTAAACAATCATATAAAAATGTTGAAGGTGATAGCCTGAATATTGAAAACTTAGAGCCGCTGTTATTCGCATTCAACTATCTGCATAATGATAGCAATGATTGGAAATGCATAGACTATCGCATCAGCTTGGGAACGATGATTATGACAGATTCCATAGAAAACCTGGGCATAGAGTGGAGTTACATTCGTACTTGTCTGGAGAGAATAGTAAATCATCCCAGGACTGTAATCGAACTGGGCGAAGAAGAGAAACCTTCAAAGATAGAGCTAAAGAAGGTTGGTGATATGATGGATATCACAGTTACACCTA
>JAEEGL014045414.1_pt1 | contig 10615 bp, 9 predicted proteins | sample 9134231 | NCBI WGS metagenome assembly JAEEGL01 (sample SAMN16246548, study PRJNA631951) | gut metagenome | biome: gut microbiome; feature: rumen; material: fiber-attached | host: Bos | place: Iran: Karaj | collected 2018-10 | reverse complement strand
AGTACTCTAATTAAAAGATGATAAAGTTTCTTTTTACGATTAAGAATATAATACACTGTGCGAAATAATTCAAGCAATAACACAATCATATTTTTATAATTTTTTGATTTTTTTACTTGACAAATATTATATTGTCAACTATAATACAAGAAACAAACAAAACCAAAGGATTGAAAAATGACCAAAGGACGCGGTATCATAGACCAAAAAGAAAAATTGATACGCACATTGTCGGATATTTTATCTGACAAGCGCAAAGAATTGAAAATATTGGAACGTGAAAGCAATGATAAAAGATACAAACAGCTTGATTCTGATAAAAAACGCATGGAAATCATCAGGGAAAACATTTTGAATTTGGAACACACAATCCAGGTCCAGCGTGACTATATAAGACAAAACAGCGTATCTCGTTAAAAATAAAAACCCAAAAGGTCGTCATTTGACGGCCTTAATTTTTAGTTGAAAATAGGTTAGTTTTGATAATACAATGGGCAAAAAGGATTTATCATGGCAATAGTTATCAATCCAATTGACCCAGTGGCATTTTCGATTTTTGGTTTACCGATACGTTGGTATGCATTGGCATACATAGTTGGCTTTGTTATTGGTTTTTATTTATTCAGATATTTGACGAAAAAGCCGGATGATGAGATATGCTTTTCGAACAAGCAAATGGATGATTTTTTAACATACATAGTTTTGGGTGTGATATTGGGCGGACGAATTGGATATGTTTTATTTTACAATTTGCCGTATTTTATGGAACAACCTTTGGAAATATTTGCACTTTGGCATGGCGGGATGAGCTTTCACGGTGGATTATTGGGCGTGATACTTGCGACAATGTTGTTTGTTCACAGGAATAAATTCCCAGATAAATCGTTCACGAACAATACGTTAAGGATTTTGGACGTGTTATCTGTGGTTGTTCCGATTGGATTGGGGCTTGGGCGCATAGCCAATTTTATAAATATGGAAGTAATGGGTCGCATGACAAATTCGCCATTGGGCGTGATATTTAATGGTGTGCCGGGCTATGAATACCCCCGCCACCCAAGTCCGCTTTACGAAGCATTTTTCGAAGGTTTATTGTTATTTATAATAATGTGGTTGATATACACTAAAACAAAGATCAAGACCAAGCCTGGGGCGACTGGTGGCATATTATGTATATTGTATGCAATATTTCGTATATTTTGTGAATGTTTCAGGCAACCAGATGCCCAGATTGGATTTTTGACATCATGGGGATTGACAATGGGGCAAATGTTATCATTTGTGATGTTGTTTGTTGGAACGGGTGTTTTATGGTATGCGATTAAGAAAAAACAGCGCTAAGCAGCGCTGTTTTTTTTATATATATTTACGATTATTGAATCCAAATAGTTGCACGTGTTTGGGAACCCGAAGAACCAACCGGCACAGTGACATCAGATTTAGCAACGGTGACGGTTCCATTACTTGCAGACACATTTGCAACAAAAGGTCCAGAACCAGAATCCACGACATTTGTCGAAGTCAAAACATTTTGTTTCAAACTTGCGACGGTATTTAATGCCTTGATAGAAGAATTATATGCCCCCTTAACATACCCGGCAGATGCGGCATTTACATCATTATCATTTGAATTCATCAACGCATAGCCCGGATTAATAAGTGTGCTGTTTCCATCCAATGCCAAAGTCGCAGGGTCGGCATGTGTTGGTGTTCCCGCCACAGGTGTCGGATCGGCATAAACCGGCGATATCAATAATGCGGCAAGAAATGAAATTCCAAAAAGATGTTTCATGTGTGTCCTCCCTTTCTAATACAAACTTTTGACTAAAAATTCTTTAACAAACAAATTTTTAACCAAAAGTTTCGACTTGAATGATTGCACAAATCGCACAACCATTCAAGTCTTTTTTTATACCAGATTATGAATTAGGTTCAGCATATGTCGAGGACGCTGTTGTTGTAGCAGTTCCTTTTGTGATCGCTGTACCAACAGTAAAGTTGTGTGTGACCGCCAAAGGTGTCGCTGCAGGTGTGTCAGAACCCCAAGTATCCATAATTGCAACACTTCCTGTTCCATTTACCGTGCCATTGGTCAAAGTGAAATCACCTAATGTTGTTGTATAGGTTGCATTGTCAATTGTGTTTTTGACTCCAGCTTTCGTTGCATAACTAGACATGTCTATACTTGCAACTTTTTCATCAACGTAACCTTTGGTGGACAAAGATGTATCCGTATATGTTGATGAATTTGTTGATTTTTGCACAGCTGTGGCAGCCATTTTATCAAATGTAACATTACCGTCCGCGATTTTTGCTGTTGTGACAGAATCTGTTGCCAATTTTGCTGCTGTAACATTACTGTCTGCGATTTTTGCTGTTGTAACAGAATCTGTTGCTAATTTTGCTGCCGTAACATTGCTGTCTGCGATTTTTGCTGTTGTGATACCGTCATCTTTGACTTGAACACCATTTGTCGAATCAACTTCAACTGTGGAACCATCAACAGTGACAGCTACACCGCTTGATGTGACAGAAATGCTGTTATTTGCCGCTTTGACTGCAACACCGCCAGCACCTAATTCAACACCGTTTCCAGCCTTGACACCCAATGTAGCAGCATCGCCACTACCTGTCGTTTCCAAACCACCATTTGATGTTAAATCAACACTGAATTTTCCATCAGATTTAGATATACCAGCACCAGCAGATGTAGCAAGATTTGCATTAACATTTGCATTAACTTTGTTAATTGCTTTGATTGCTGCGTTATATGCACCCTTAACATAACCAGCAGATGCAGCATTACCATCGGTTTGTGAATTTGCTTCTACCAATGCGAATTCTGGTTCTGCCGAAGCTGTGACAGACGACGCGTCGTTTCCATTATATGCAGCCGGTGTTGTACCAGTAGCAACCGGGTCTGCGAATGCAGGCGCGACAGCCAACATAGCAACCAAAGATATTCCGATTAATTTTTTCATGGTTCTTTTCCTTTCTTTCGTTTGTTTGTTTTTGTGTTTCAAAGGTTTTTTCCTTTGGCAAAAACTTCTTTGGTGGTTTCCCACTTTTAAAGTTTTAACCCAAGGGGTTTTATTCCCGATTTCCCGATGCCGATATTTAATCGACACCGGGAATCATATTCAGATATTATTAGTCACCTTGTGATGGTTGTTGTGGTTGTGATGGTGCAACGTAAGCAGGCAATTCAGAAATCTTTTTCTGAGCTGTGACACTATCGTTACCCCATGTTGTACTTACAACAATCGCTTTATTATTGATTGTTGAGATGTCGCCAGTGTTTGTATAAACTTGACCATCCAAAGCACTCAAATTCTGAGAAACAGAATTTGCTCGTTGGATATAATGACCATCCGCAGCCAAAGAACCAGAAGCTGTATTGATATTACCAATCGCTGTATCCAAGGCTTCTAAGTTTGCAGCAACTGAATTTTCGGCGTCAATGCCTGTGTTATGTGTACCCGTGCCGACTTTACCAACCGCTGTATCCAATGCTTGCAAGTTAGCACCTACACCATATCCTGTTGTAAGGTAATTTCCAGCAGTAGTAACCTGAGAATCAGATTTTTCTTGTTTGTCTGATTCCAATTCATTGACAGCAGCTGTCACTGTTGTTGCACTATCAAATGTGTTAGCCAATGCTGTATCTCCCATTTGACCTTGTAACGTATCAACTTCTCCATCTAATTCGTTGATTGCACCAGCAATTGTGTTTGCCGTCATTTCAGATGTTGCTGTGAAATTAGCATTTTGAGCTTGTGTTTGGATTTGATTTGTAATAGAATTATTACCACTTGTCCAACCTGCGATTGCATCAGCATTTGCTTTTGCTTGTGTGTCCAATTCAACCAAGTTATGTGCAACATCTTTGCCAGAATCAATATAGTTGCCAGGTGTGGCTATTGATGTACTGTCAATGAATGCATCAATCTTATCAGCAAGGTCTTTATGAGCACCCTTAACATAAGATGTCGTTGCAATTGCTTCGGTTGCAGTTACTGCAGCAGCGTTAATTTTTGCAACTTGATCGCCCGCATCTGCGTTTGCCGCGACTGGCAAAACTGCCAATGCTGCAATCACTGATATGTTTAATAATTTTTTCATTCTTTCTCTCCGTTTTTGTTTGTTTGTTTGTTTTTGTTTATTTGTTTGTTTGTTTGCATTATATCATAAAAAAACTTCTTTTTTAACAATATAATGCATTTTTTTTAAATTTTTTTTATGGTGTTGTTGTCAAAACGTCCGCATTCCATTCATCCACAGTTGCCAATTCAACCCATGCACCGTCTTGGAATACATAGCGTTTGCCGTCCTGGGGTGCGCTTAGTCTGATTACGTTATTCGCATCAACCGTCACACCTGTGGCACCGGTATATATTGCATCCGTTTCCAACGCATTGACTTTGCCTTGTAACGTAGCAACTTCACTTGCTAAGTTTTTACCATCAGCGACACTGCCAAGCTTATCGGCGGCATCTTTGGCAACCTGGTACACCGCACGCAAACCTTGGTCCACATAATTCTTTGTGGTCAATTTTGTGTGGTCAGTTTCTTCGGCAAACGCAGGCGCAGAAATCGCCAACATCATTACCGCTAAACTGGTATACACAGATCTTTTCATTATACGTCCTCCTTTTGTTTTTTGTTCGTTAATTAATTTAATTATTCTTCTAAAACCCCATCGTTGAAATTATCAACAATAGAAACATATTTGCGTTCGCCTGTGTCATTGTCAACGTATGAAAACGCATCCGACAATGTGTTCACTTTGGACGATAAATCTTGCAAAGATTCAGATACACCAATAACTTTGCCGTCAATATCAATTCCAACGCCTGCCTCTAATTTATCTTGTTTTTCTTCCAATGCAAGTTCTACCGCCTGGATACGGTCCGATAATGCAACCAAATCACTGGACGCCGGTGCAGCACTGCCCCCGCCAGTCGTTGGTTTTATCGTGCCACTCGCCACGCCTGTGCCGTGAATATATTTACCAATAGATATTCTGGATGCAGGCTGTGCAGAACTTGGTGTTGCAACCTTTGCATTATTGGCTGAAACCGTTCTTACCGGCATTGTCCCAGTATTGCGGACAGATGATACACGTGATAATTGCTTTGTTGTATTGGCTTTGTTTGACATATTACTTGCACGTGCGGTGGTATTTACACTTGTGCCCGTGCTAACATTCGCACTTTTTTGTCCCAAAACCCTAACAGATGGTGCAGCAAACACACCGGATACAAATCCGACGGACATTAATAATGTCACAGGTAAAATATAATGGTTATTCGACATAACGATTTTTCCTTGTTTGATGCAACCATTATAACACAAATTTTGCCACAATGCAAAACCCCCAAGAAAAAAATTATGAAAAAAATGCTTGATTTTTTTTAAAAAAATTATTTTTCCCGAAAATCTGGGAAAAAATACGTTAAAAAATTGCAATTTTTTTTAAAAATAATCCTTGGTATATAAAAAAAAACGACCCAAGCGGGTCATTTTTTTCAAATCAGATGCGAAAAATTAAAATACATATTTAACCGCACCACCAATGATATAAGACACTGCAAAATCATAATCCGAACGTGTCGGGATAATTACACGACCCGTCGCAGATAATGTCACATTTTGTGTCAATTCAAAATCCATGCCGGCTTTGACTTCTGGGGCCACAGACCAATATGTATCGGAACCACCACCACGTGCATCAATGTGTGTCGCCATCGTTCCAAACCCAGCGCCCAATACCAAATCTATGCGGCTTGATTTATCGCCACTTATACGGATATAGTTATCATACGATACAGATAAATTTAACAAATCCATATTGGCAACAGTTTTTTCCGAATATTTATTATGTATTTTGGAATATGTTGTTTTTGTCGCACTTAATGTGATGCCACCATTGTAAATTTGATTGTATCCACCAGCACGAACCCCAGTTTCAACCCCAAACATGAAAAAATCTGTGGGGAAATCGATGTGTGCTATGCGTTCCACGTCTTTGGCAGAATCAGAATATGCGCCACCTTGGAATCCCATTGTTGCACCAACAAAAGGTCTGTATTCCAATGCATTTGCACCCGCCACAGATACCATTAATGCGGCCATGCCAGATAAAATAATATTTGATTTCATAACATTTCTCCTTTGTGTGATAATTCACGAATGTTATTATAATCATAAAAAATAATTAAACAAGAATAATTATTTTTCAGATTTGCTTTCTTCTTCGGCGGTCTTGAATTGCATATCGTAAAGCATTTTATATGCACCACATTCAACCTTTAACAAACTATCGTGTGTACCAGTTTCTACGATTTGTCCATCGTTAACAACGATGATTTTGGATGCGTTTCGTATTGTCGATAAACGATGTGCAATAACAAATACGGTCTTGTCATGCATAAGATTTTCAATTGCTTTTTGAACAACCGCTTCGGATTTATTGTCCAATGCAGATGTAGCTTCGTCCAAAACCAATATCGGCGCGTTTTTCAAAAATGCACGTGCAATCGCAACACGTTGACGTTGACCCCCGGATAACAATACACCACGTTCACCAATTTGTGTGTCCAAGCCGTCTTTTAAAGATGATAAAAATTCATCCAAATAAGCCAGTTTTACAGCCTGACGTAATTGTTCTTCGGTTGCGTGTTCGTCACCCAACATTATGTTTTCACGAATTGTTCCTTCGAATAAGAAATTATCTTGGAAAACAACCGCTATGTTTTGACGCAAAGATTTTAATGTAAAATCACGAATGTCTATGCCATCAACAGTTATAGCACCCCCAGTCACATCATAAAAACGTGGCAATAAATTCACCAATGTCGTTTTGCCACCCCCAGAATTACCAACAATCGCAATCGTTTCCCCGTTGTTCACAGTCAAATTAATGTTCTTTAATACCGGAACATCAGGTATATAATTAAACGATACATTATCAAATTTAATTTGTTTATGCGTTTTTGGCATTTCAATTGCATTCGGTTTGTCTGTGATTTTTGGCATCATGTCTAACATTTCAAAGCATACTTCGATTGCCCAAAAAGACATAATCACAGAACCATATGTTCCACCAATACTTTTCATTGGCTGGTATAACAATATCAAAGCTGTCAAGAAAGATACAAATCCACCAGGTGTCAATTGATGTGTCAGAATTAAATGTGAACCAAACCAAAGTGCCAACGCAATTCCAATCGCTAAAATAATATGCATCACAGGTGTCAACCAGCGTGTTCTTTGGAAAACTTTTATCTGTAAATTAAAGTTTTTGTTTAAAACTTCGGCATATTTATTTTTTTGGTATTCTTCCAAATTATATGAAATAATAGTTTTATTCCCAGAATATGTTTCGTTGTATTTTGTCGTTAACTTAGATGCGATTTCCATGGCGTGCGCCAAAACCGGTGAAACACGTTTCTTTAAAGAAGCCATCGGTAAAAACGCAAAAATTAATATCGCAGTTGTCACCAATGCTAATTGCCACGAATTAATAAACAACACAACGGTCAAAGATAAACCCGTGAAAAATTTTTGAACGAAAGATTTCAAATTACTCAACAATCCAGCACATGCAGCATCTGCATTAGAATTAAAACGTATCAAAATTTCACCAGAATTTTTAGACGTAAAAAATTCTGTTTCAAAAGTCAGCATCTTTTTGAACAAGTCGTATTTTAACGCATTTGTAATTTTGCCGCCAACCCATGTGTTAAGGTAGTTTAACATGTATGTCAATGTACCTTGGACAACAGTGAATCCAATAATCAATATAGGGATATACCAACTGGCGGCCAAGTTTTGTTCAATCATGACCGCATCTGTGTATGGCTTAATTGCCCATGCAATCAACGCATCCATTGAACCAACAGGAATCGCCAATAACAATGTCATTAATGCACGAAACCACACAGGTTTTATATATGGCCACATACGCTTGTAATTCTTAACAAACATGTTTTCCAACACTTGCTTTCTCATCGCAGCAGATAATTTTTTCATTTTTGTTTACCTTTTCAAACCAAGTCACAGGTTAGTCGATTTATATTGAAAAGTCAATAAGTCTTGAATAAATGGGAATATGTGCCTGTCGCGTGTATATATCATTTTGTTCTTGATTTTAGAATTTTTTTCTATCAAAATACGCCCGGTTTTAACAATATATCAAAAAGGAGATGCCGTGTCTAATAAATGGGTTTATACATTTGGAAATGGCTCTGCCGAAGGTCGCGCAGATATGCGTAATCTTTTGGGGGGCAAAGGTGCTAATTTGGCAGAAATGAATTTGGTTGGATTACCTGTGCCTGCTGGGTTTACTGTCACAACAGAGGTTTGTACGTATTATTATGAAAATGGGCAAACATATCCCGCAGATTTGATGGACCAGGTTAAATCTGGTATTGCACATATTGAAAAAATAATGGGTAAAAAATTTGCAGATACTGAAAATCCATTATTGGTGTCGGTTCGTTCTGGGGCGCGTGTATCTATGCCTGGGATGATGGACACAGTATTAAATTTGGGTTTGAATGATGAAACTGTAAAGGCTTTGGCACGTGCATCAAATAATGAAAGATTTGCATATGATTCTTATCGTCGTTTTATCATGATGTTTTCTGATGTGGTTCTGGGTGCAGACATCGATTTGTTCGAACATACATTGGAACGTATGAAGGAAGACAAAGGATACAAAGTTGATACTGAATTAACGGCGGAAGATTTGAAAGAATTGGTCGAAAAATTCAAAGAAATCGGTGTCAAAATTGATAAAGTTTTCCCACAAGATCCATGGGAACAATTGAAATTGGGAATTGGTGCCGTGTTCGGTTCTTGGATGTCCAAAAAAGCAATCACGTATCGTAAATTAAATAATATTCCTGGCGATTGGGGAACGGCGGTTAATGTCCAAGCGATGGTATTCGGAAATTCTGGCGATGATTCTGCGACTGGTGTATGTTTTTCGCGTGACCCGGCAACTGGGGAAAACAAATTTTATGGTGAATATTTGATAAATGCCCAAGGTGAAGATGTTGTTGCGGGTATTCGTACACCACAGCCAATGGCCAAAGATGGTTCTGGACGTTTATCTTTGGAAGAAGCAATGCCATCTGTTTATGCAGAATTGGTTGATGTTCGCAACAAATTGGAACAACACTATAAAGATATGCAAGATATGGAATTCACAATTGAACACAAAAAATTGTGGATGTTGCAATGCAGAAACGGTAAAAGAACGGCTGCGGCTGCGGTTCGCATGGCAGTTGAAATGGTAGAAGAGGGCTTGCTAACCAAAGAAGAAGCTATTTTGCGTGTTGGCGCAGATCAATTAAATCATTTGTTGCATCCGATGTTGGATCCCAAGGCAGAAAAAAAGGTTATCGCAACTGGATTGCCTGCATCGCCGGGTGCCGCGGTTGGTATGGCGGTGTTTAATGCCGAAGATGCAGAAAATTGGAACAAGGAAGGCAAAAAAGTCATGCTTATCCGTGTTGAAACATCCCCAGAAGATATTGCGGGTATGAACGCGGCCCAAGGTGTGATTACTGCGCGTGGCGGTATGACATCGCATGCGGCGGTTGTTGCCCGTGGTATGGGAACACCATGTGTATCTGGTTCGCCAGACATCAAAATAGATTATGATTCAAAAACAATGAAAACAACATCTGGTGTTGTTATTCACGAAGGTGATTGGGTTTCTATTGATGGTGCGCGTGGTGAAATTATCGCAGGTGCGGTTCCAACGGTATCTGTGGAATTGACTGGTAATTTTGGAACATTGATGAAATGGGTTGATGAAATCAAAGATTTGACGGTCAAAGCAAATGCAGAAACACCAAAAGATGCACAACAGGCACGTGATTTTGGTGCCGAAGGTATCGGATTGGCGCGTACAGAACACATGTTCTTTGACCCAAGCCGTATCCAAGATATGCGTGAAATGATTTTGGCTGATGACGAAGCGGGCAGACGTGCTGCGCTGGATAAATTATTGCCATATCAGCGTGCTGATTTTATTGAATTATTCAAAATTATGGATGGATTACCAGTCACAATTCGTTTGATTGATCCACCACTACACGAATTTTTACCACATACCGAAGAAGATATGGCTGAATTGGCTGCACATATTGGAAAACCGGTTGAATTTGTAAAATCACGCAGCGAAGCATTAAAGGAACAAAATCCTATGTTGGGACATCGTGGTTGCAGATTGGCGATAACATATCCAGAAATCTGTGAAATGCAAACGCGTGCAATCTTGTCTGCGGCAATTGAATGTAAAAAAATGGGTGTTATTGTTCATCCTGAAATCGAAGTCCCATTGGTTGGTTCGAAAAAAGAAGTTGATATTGTTAAATCAGTTATCGAAGCAACCGCATCGTCTTTGTTTGCAGAAACAGGCGAAAGTGTTGAATATACTGTGGGTTCAATGATTGAATTGCCACGTGCCGCATTATTGGCTAATGAAATCGCGGAAAGTTGCGAATTCTTTGAATTTGGAACAAATGATTTGACACAAACAACATTGGGAATGTCACGTGATGATACGGGTAAAATCTTGGATGAATATCGCGCACGCGGT
>JAEEGL013602427.1_pt1 | contig 10615 bp, 9 predicted proteins | sample 9134231 | NCBI WGS metagenome assembly JAEEGL01 (sample SAMN16246548, study PRJNA631951) | gut metagenome | biome: gut microbiome; feature: rumen; material: fiber-attached | host: Bos | place: Iran: Karaj | collected 2018-10 | reverse complement strand
TATCAGGAAGAATTTGTTCTTCGCACCTGCGACTGTGATTTCATGGGTACCCTGCGGCCCAGCGCCGTCATGCAGATCATGCAGGAATTGGCGGGCACCCATTCCGAGCTTTTGGGCTGCGGACGGAATACGTTGATTCAAAACAATATTGTGTGGGTGCTCACCCGCTGTGAAATCCATATGGAAAAATACCCGAAAATGGGGGACCGGATCACCGCCGAAACCTTCCCCACCGCCAACCGCCGCTGGTTCTTCCCCCGGTATTATTTCTTCCGGGACGAGGAAGGAAATGTGCTGGGCTATGCCGCTACCCTGTGGGCCCTATTGGACATTGAAAACCGGCGCATGCTGCCCCCCGGCGACGTGGCGAAAACCCTGCCGGACAATTCCGATTTACCGGTGCCTATCGGCCTGCCCGCAACCGTGGACACGGTGGACGCCGAAGAAACGCTGCAATGGCGCAAGCCGGTTTACTTTGATCTGGACGTGAATCAGCATGTGAATAACACCCGCTATGCCGATTGGGCCTGCGACGCCTTGGGCGTGGAGGTCATGAGCCAGTATTGCCTGGAAACCCTGCTGGTCAATTACGACGCGGAGGTGCGGCCTGATCAGGAAATCACCCTGCATGTGTTCCGCAACGGCCTTTCTTACCGAGTGGCTGGTTATCACGAGGATAAACTGCACTTTGAACTGGGCGGAAAGCTGCGGGAGAGAGAAAACAATTAAAAAGAGTTCAGAGTGCAGAGTACAGAGTTCAGATAATGAAGTTCATGACATATGCAGATGAAAGGGAAAGCGTATGTCATATCTTATCTATAATATCTCAACTCTTAACTCTCAACTCTGAACTCTTTTTTATTTCACTGCCTCAATCAAGTTTTTGTAGAAGTCCACCGCGCCGGGCAGGCAATTGTATTCGATGTTTTCATTGAGGCCGTGCATGCCCTTCATTTGCTCGGAGCCGTAGACCACAGGGGCGAAGCGAACCACGTTATCACAGATTTTCTGATAGAACCGGGAATCGGTGGCCCCGGTCATCACGTAAGGGCTCCCTGCGCAGCCGGGAAAAGTCTGAGCGACTACCCGCTGCACGGTCTGGAAAGCCTCTCCATGAATATCCACAGGTTCTGTATAATCGCTGGCATGCATCACTTCCATGGTCAGGTGATGCTTGTCGGCCAATTTTTTTACGATGGCAAGGCTTTCTTCCATGCCCTGGTGGGGAATGAAGCGCAGATTGGCTCCCAATGTGGCTTTTTGGGGCATCACGTTGAAGGCGTCGGAGCCGCTTTGCATGGTGAACGCCATGGTGGTGCGGATCATGGCCCCGGCCTGGGCGCTGATCAAAGGCAGCACTTTCAGCAAAACGGGCTTGAACAGCCACAGATTGGTGAATACCAATTTCAGCGGGAAGGAGGCGTAAGGGGCCAGGGTTTCAAACATGGCGGCTACTTCCTTGGGCATCTTCCGCTTGAAAACGGGCTTCGTTTCCGCTTCGTTTACGAAAGCGGCAAGCCGGGCGATGGGGGAATGGGCCTTGGGAGTGCTGGCATGGCCGCCGTTGGATTCGGCAGTGAAGCGAACGTCCGCCTTGCCCTTTTCAAACACGCCGATCATGGCGAAATTGCCGTGAATGCCGCCGATGGGATCGGTGATGATGCCGCCGCCCTCATCGCAAACCAGATAAGGCTTCACGCCCCGACGCTCCAATTCGGCCACCAGTTTGGGACAGCCGTCGCCCGCCCATTCCTCGGTGCAGGAGGAGGACAGATACACGTCGTTTTCCGGGACATAGCCGTTTTTCAGCAGTTCTTCCACTGCCTGGAAAAAGGCCATTACGGAGCATTTGGTGTCCGATGCTCCCCGGCCCCATACCTTGCCGTCGGCCAGATCGCCTGAAAAGGGGCCGTGCTGCCATTCGCCCTCGGCGGGCACCACGTCCTGATGGCTCATAAGCACCAGGGGCTTATCGGAAGATTTTCCTTTCCAGAAGAACAGCAGATTGCCGTCGATTTCCGTTTTTTCCAGGTTCTTATGCACCAGAGGAAACAGTTCTTCCAGCAGTTTATGGAAGCCCAAAAACTTTTCCCGTTGATCGGTGTCCGGGATGGATACGGTATCGTACTGCACCATGCGGGCCAGGGTTTTGCCGTAGGTTAAGGCCCGGTCAGGATCGGGATTTGGAACATACGTGGATTTTAGGGAAGGAATCAGCAGGGTATGGATCACGGCGATCAGCAGCAAAAGCAGCAATAAACCAATGATCCAGCACAGAATCCATAATACGATCAATCAGGCCGCCCCCTTCATTTCCCGACGGTATTTAAGGTAACTGAGCCCAATTGCCAGCGCGCCGCTGGGAATGATCATGAAGCTGGTGGAGGAGGTGAGGGAAGGCACGAGGGTAAACAGGATCACCATAAAGGAAAGGGGAATCAGGGCAAGCAGGGGAGCCTTCCGGTAATACTTATAAGCCATCGCCCCAAACAGGGCGGGCACGACGTTGGAAAAGGCGGGCTGCAAAACCGGGCTTTGCAAAACGGGCTGCAGGGGGATCAGCAGCAGCACGCCCAGGGCCAGCACCAGGATGGTGACCAGGGAGGAGGTGGCGATGGACAGGGTGGAAATCACTTCGTTTTCCGCCGTGCCGGATTTGGCGTTTACCAGCTCCTTGGCGTTCATGGCGCAGGGGATTTTCATATTGATCAGGTTGCCGGTAATGAAGGCCAGATAACTGCCCCCGGCCCCCAGCATGGGGGTATATACCAGGAATTCCACCACGCTGGACACCGTCCACACCAATCCCACGGATACAAAGCCCCGGGCCACAGCCCCCATATTGGGCATGGCGCCCAAAATGGCGCCGATGACGAAAGGCGCGCCCACCAATAATATCAAAGTGATCACAGAAACCAGCCGGCCCAGGAAATGGGTTTTTTTCATATAGGAAGCGTAATACTGTTCGCGGTCCATGGTTCTTCCTCCCTTCTCAGTGCCCAATGATCACGGCTGCCAGCATGCCGCAGAGCATGCTTCCCGCGATGGAGAAATTGTCCAGCCAGGCAACGCCTTTTTTCTCGGAAAAATAGGTGAAGATCGCCATGGCCAGCGCGGAAACCGCCACCACGATAAGCGGCGTCCAATCGCCCGAAAAAGTAAATAAGCCGTTTCCGGAGATAAAACCGCCCACATAGCTGCCGATATAAGCGCTGACCATGCCGATGAACATAGCCGCCATGGCCTTGTCCCCAAATCCGCCGCCTTTATTGGAGGATTCTTTTTTTCCGCTCCGGCGGAGCCTGTCCAGATATTTGCGGTTAAAAAGCGCGGAAAGAATCATGCCCCAAACGATGCATACGCTCATGAGCAGCGCGATGGAGGAAAAGGCTTGGATGGTCATTTGGCTGGCCCCAAGGCTGATCCCCATCTGTTCCGCGGCGGCGGAAGCCACCTGGGTTTCATAATGCAGCGCGCCGATGACGGAAAGGCGCAGCCAGGGCCAAGGTACCCCCAGACTGCCGCTGAGCGCCAGCACCCCCAGCAAAATGCCCACGCTGGGCAGAATGGAAAAAGTGGCGCTGGCGGTAATGGCCCGCTTCATGCGGGTGGTATCCATACCCAGGGCCTTCCCGGCTTTCCAGGCCCGAACCATAAACACGATGCACACAACGGCGATAAAAGCCACAATGAAGCCGCATACCAGATACAGGCTGCCGCTGTTGAGCTGATCCAAGACAGTCATTTTCCTTACCCCTTTCATGATCAATGCACGCGCCTATTATAGCATTGGAATCCCAAAAACACAATTGAGAATCAACCGCATTCCGCGTTCGGCTTGACAAAATCGGAAAGCATTGTATAATCTTTTTGTTTGCCTCTATTATTAATGAAGAAAAAGAAATGGAGGATATGGAAGTGTATTATATTTACAGACCGCGCACCTTTTACATGAACCCCATTTTGATTCTGGCGGCGGTGATCCCGGCCGTGCTGCTGCTTCTGTATGTTTATAAAGCGGACAAGCTGGAAAAGGAGCCCAAGGGCTTACTGGGCATTTTGATTCTGCAGGGCATCCTTTCCACGGCGCTGGCGGTGTTTGCCGAGCGGATCGGCACCCGGGTGCTGGGATGGTTTTTCAGCGAAAACACCTGGATTTACCAGATTATTTTCAATTTTCTGGTGGTGGGCCTTTCGGAGGAAGGGTTTAAGTATTTGCTGCTCAAGCGGCGCACCTGGACTTCCTCCTATTTCAACTGTCAGTTTGACGGCGTAGTGTATGCGGTGTTTGTTTCTCTGGGGTTCGCATTGTGGGAAAACATTGATTATGTGGTGATGTTTGGGTTCCAGACCGCCTTAGTGCGCGCGGTGACGGCCATTCCGGGCCACGCCTGCTTTGGCGTGTTCATGGGGGCCTGGTACGGCCTGGCGAAAGCCCATGAACGGCACGGCCATGGGGAAAACAGCGCCATGTGCCGGAAATTTGCGGTGATCTGCCCCATGCTGCTTCACGGGCTTTATGACCTGATCGCTACCGTGGATCAAACGGAACGGGCGGTTTACTTTGTGGGCTTTATTGCGCTCATGTTCCTGGCGGCTTATTCCATGATCCGCAGATTGTCCCGTCAGGACAAATACTTTTAAGGGGCAAATGAAACGAGAGTACAGAGTACGGAGTTCAGAGTACAGATGGTATAGTGATCACTAAAAAATCGAATCCTCACCTTTATCATACAAAATAAAGCTGAACTCTGTACTCTGAACTCTGTACTCTCTGGATGACCTACCGTTTATTGATGAAGCATTGTCCATAAGGAGGGGGGGATTAAGCAGTGTCTTCCAAACGGAACCGCGCGCGGCGGCAAAGCCTGATGATCGCTTTCTGCGGCATGGCGGCGGGGCTTTCCGTGGTGATCATGCTGCTGGGCGGGGTGATTCCCATCGCCACCTATGCGGTGCCCATGCTGTGCGGCTTGCTGCTGCTGCCAATTTTGATCGAATTTGGAAAAACGGCAGCCTGGGCTACGTTTTTTGCGGTGGCGGCGCTGACGCTGCTGCTGGGATTTGATAAAGAAGCAGCGTTTTTTTACTTGTTTATCGGTTATTATCCCATCGTGAAATGGCAGATGGACAAAATAAAGCCCAAGGGACTGGGCATTGCTGCCAAGCTTTTGCTGTTTACGGCTGCCGTTGTGATCATGTATGCCTTGCTTTATCTGCTGTTTCCCATGGGAGCCTACCTGGATGAATTCCGGGAAATGGGCGTGATCCTGACCATTGGCTTTGTTGTGCTGTATGATTTTTGCATGCTGCTTTTTGACCGGATGCTGATGGGCTTTGTGATGATTTATGCCAACCGCATCAAGCCCAAGCTGACGTTTCTCAGAAAAAACTGAATGGAAAACCGCTGGAATCGGCCTTGTTCATTTTTTGACATGATTCCAGCTGTATTTCACCAAGATCATATGGTATATTTAAGGCTGGGGTGCTCAGCGTATCCCGATAGATACACGAAACGGAGGGGGAAATAATAGATGTCTTTTTTTCACAGATTGGCCAGAAGATTCATGGCGTTTATGAGCGGGCGGAACGGGATCGATCAGCTGGCGTTCATTTCGCTGGTGGTCAGCCTGGCTCTGCAATTGATAGGGTCCCTTACGGGAAGCGCGCTGCTGCTGTTCTTAAGCTTCGCCCTGTACGGCTGGACCCTGTTCCGCGTTTTTTCAAGAAAAAGCTATAAACGGGAAGAAGAAAACAAAAAGTTCATGGGCTGGCTGTTCCAGATGAATACCAAAACCAGGCAGTTCCTCATGCGCTTGAAGCTGCGCAAAGAATACAAGTATTTTAAATGTCCCCAGTGCGGCGCGCTGCTTCGGCTGAAGCGCGGAGAAGGGGAAAAGGATATTTGCTGCCCCAAATGCCAGCATCGGTTCAAACAAAAATCCTGACGGGGGGGATAGGCGTATGTTTGGCTTTGTGCGGCCCTATGCCGCGGATTTATCCGAGGAAGAAAAAAAGCGCTACCGATCCGTATACTGCGGCCTGTGCCGGGCACTGAATGAAAAGTATGGTCTGGCAGGCCGGATGGGACAGAATTATGATATGACGTTTTTGGTTCTGCTGCTTTCTTCGCTGTATGAGCCCAGCGAGCAGAGCCGGGAAACGGTTTGCCCGCCGCACCCGATGAAAAAACATCTGGAAATCACCACGGAATACACCGCGTATGCCGCCGATATGACCGTGGCCATGACTTACTACAAAGCGCTGGACGACTGGCAGGATGAAAAGAAAGCCAGCGGCAAGGTGTATTCCGATTTATTGAAACGGCATTATGCGGATGTGAAAAAGCGCTGGCCCCAGCAGTGCGGATGCATTGAAAAATGCCTGGACGCCCTGCATGAAGTGGAAAAAGATGAAAACGCGCAGCCGGAGACCGCGGCGGACCTGAGCGGCCAGATGCTTTCTTCGCTGTTTGCGGTCAAGCCTGATTTCTTTCAGGGCCAGATGGCGCGGTTTGGCTATTTCTTGGGAAAATTCATTTATATGATGGATGCGGCGGTGGATTATGAGAAGGATCGGAAAAAAGGGTCCTTCAATCCGCTGCCGGGAATGGAACTGACACCCGAAACGGCGGGGGAATTGCTTCGGCAGCCTCTGGGACAGGCCGCGGAGGCGTTTGAAGGCCTTCCGCTGGTGCAGGATCTCCATTTGATGCGAAATATACTGTATTCCGGCGTATGGCAGACCTATAACGCGAAATGCGCAGGCAGGAAGGATAAACAGCATGGTCAATGATCCCCATAAGGTGTTGGGCGTAGCACCGGGCGCTTCGGAGGATGAAATCAAAAAGGCGTACCGGCAGAAGGCCAAGGAATGCCACCCGGACTTGCATCCGGACGATCCCAACGCAACGCGAAAAATGAATGAAGTGAACGAAGCGTACGATATGCTGATGCATCCTGAAAAATATCAGGCCCGGCAGCAACAGCAGCAGCGCCAGCAGTATTCCGGTTATTACGGCCAGCAGCAGGGAAATCCCTACCAGCAATCCGGACCGTATGGGAATCCCTTCGGGCAGCAGGGCAGCTGGCAGCAAAGCGGCGGCTGGTACGATTTTGACGATATTTTCGGCTTTGGCGGGGCTCGCCAGGCCAGTTATCAGCCGCCCCAGGAAATGCCCTTTGACAGTGTGGAGGTGCGCACGGCCGTTCGAGCCATCAATATGCAAAGATGGCAGGATGCGATCAGCAGTCTGGTGCGGGTGCCCAGCACGGGCAGGAACGCTCGCTGGCATTATTTGTTCGCTCTTGCACAGGCGGGAAGCGGAAACACCATGACCGCCCAGGAGGAGATGCAGCGAGCAGTGCAGATGGAACCCAATAACGCTTTATATCATCAGCTTTTGCAGCAGTACCGCCAGGCAGGACAAAGCTATGAACAGCGCTCTCAGGGCTTCAATATGAGCGCCATGGATCCCACCCGCTGGTGCATGGGCATTTGCCTGGCCAATCTTCTGTGCAATTTCTGCCGCTGCTGCTGACAAAGAAAGGATACTTTGATTTATGGGCAATAAAACCATCGGCATCGATTTGGGCACCACAAACAGCTGCGTTTCCGTGGTGGAGGGCGGCCACGCGGTGATCATTCCCAATGATAAAGGCGAGCGCACCACTCCCTCTGTAGTTGCTTTCACCGCGGACGGTCAGCGGCTGGTGGGCAGCGCCGCCGCGCATCAGGCGACAGTAAACGCCAAGCGAACCGTTTCCTCCGTCAAGCGGCAGATGGGCACGGACTGGCGGATGAACATCGACGGCAAAAACTGGACCCCGCAGGAAATCAGCGCGATGATCCTTCGCAAGCTGCGCACCGACGCAGAAAACTATCTGGGGGAACCCGTTTCCGACGCAGTCATTACGGTGCCCGCGTATTTTAACGATATTCAGCGCCAGGCCACCAAGGACGCTGGAAAAATTGCGGGCCTGAACGTGAAGCGCATCATCAACGAGCCCACCAGCGCCGCTTTGGCTTACGGACTGAACACTGGCGCGGCGCAGAAGATCATGGTATACGATCTGGGCGGCGGCACCTTCGATGTATCCATCATTGAAATCGGCGAAAGCGTGATCGAGGTGCTGGCCACCTCCGGCGATAATCACTTGGGCGGCGATGATTTTGACGAACGGATCGTGAATTGGATCGCAGAGGAAGCGCGGCGCACTCAAAGAGTGGAACTGAAAAATGATTTGGTGGCTTTGGCCCGGGTGAAGGAAGCGGCGGAGCAGGCCAAAAAGGAATTGTCTGCCGCGGAAACAGCGCAGATCACGCTGCCCTACATCACGCAGCAGAACGGCCAGCCGGTGCATCTGGATATGACCCTGACCCGCGCCAAATTTAATGAACTGACCCGGGACCTGGTGGAAAGAACAGCCGGGCCTGTGCAAAACGCCTTGAACGACGCGGGCATCGCCGCCTCCGAGCTGGGAAAAGTGCTGCTGGTGGGCGGGTCCACCCGCATTCCGGCGGTGCAGCAGAAGGTAAGGCAATTAACGGGCATGGAGCCCAGCAAAAATATCAATCCGGATGAATGCGTTGCGCAGGGGGCCGCCATTCAGGGGGATACCCTGTCAGGGTCAAAAGCGCTGAGCGTGAATAAAGGCATATTGCTTTTGGATGTGACGCCGCTTTCTCTTTCCATTGAAACCGTGGGCGGCGTGGCTACCCGGCTGGTGGAACGCAATTCCACATTGCCCATTCATTATTCCCAGATATTCACAACGGCCGCGCCTTTCCAATCCAGCGTGGAAATTCATGTGCTGCAAGGGGAAAGGCCCATGGCGGCGGATAACAAAACCATCGGGAAATTCAAGCTGAAGGGCATCAAACGGGCCCCGGCGGGAGTTCCTCAGATTGAAGTCACCTTTGACATCGATACCAACGGCATCCTGCGTGTGTCTGCCCGGGATCGGGATACGGGCAAGGAGCAGGGCATTACCATTACGGCCAATGAAAAAATGAGCGACGCGGAAATAGACGCCGCCATCCGGGACGCGGAGCAATACGCCAGCCAGGATCAGGCGCGGCGCGAAGCGCTGGATATCGGCCATGAGGCCCAGCAATTGATCAACGAGGTGGAAAAAGCCCTGGATCAGCAGGGAAAGCAGCTGGATAAAGCGGATAAAAAGCAAATCAAGGATCATATCAGCGCTTTAAGAAAGCTTGTTTACAAAAACCAGCCCGATAAAACGCAGTCAGGCGATATAGCTGCCATTCGGGACGCCATGGAAAAGCTGAAGCAATCTTCCGGCAAATTGACGCAGATGTAAAGGAAGATGAACAGGAGCACCTACAAATGACAACTTACAAGGTTGGTATTGATATAGGCAGCACAACGGTGAAAGCCGTGCTGCTGAATGACAGGCAGGAAATCATATTCAGCCAGTACCGCCGCCATCACGCTCATACCCAGGAAACGCTCAGGGAGATTTTGACGGACGCCAGAAAAGAATTGGGATCCTTTCGGGTTCAGGCCGCTATTACGGGGAGCGGCGGTATGGGCTTGGGAAAAGCCCTGGAAATCCCCTTCGTGCAGGAAGTAGTAGCGGTAGCGCAGGCGCTGAGGCATCAAGCCCCTCAAACGGACGCAGCCATTGAACTGGGCGGAGAGGACGCAAAAATCATCTATTTCACAGGCGGCCTGGAGGAGCGCATGAACGGCGTCTGCGCTGGGGGCACGGGCAGCTTTATTGATCAAATGGCCTCTTTGATGCAGACGGACGCCGCCGGACTGAACGCTGAGGCGGCTCATTATCAGGAAATTTATCCCATTGCCGCCCGGTGCGGCGTATTTGCAAAATCCGATATTCAACCCCTGATCAACGATGGAGCCACTAAGGCGGATCTGGCGGCCTCCGTGTTTCAGGCGGTGGTGAATCAAACCATTTCAGGCCTGGCCTGCGGAAAACCCATCCGCGGGCACGTGGCCTTTTTGGGTGGGCCTTTACATTTTCTGCCGGAATTACGGGCAGCCTTTATCCGCACACTGAAACTGACGGATGAAACGGCCATTGTGCCCCCGAACAGCCATTTATTTGCCGCTATGGGAGCGGCCATGGCCGCGGAAAAAGGAGCACTCCGGGAAATTGATTCCTTGATCGACGCACTGAACCGGGGCGTCATGCTCACCTTCGCGCTCAAACGGATGGAGCCCCTGTTTGCTACGGATCAGGATTATCAGGCTTTTGTGAAGCGGCATGGGAAAGCCAGGGTGAAGCGGAGCGATTTGAGCGCCTACACCGGCCCCTGCTATTTGGGCGTGGACGCGGGATCGACCACCACCAAACTGGCGCTGATCGGGAAAAACGGCGAATTATTGTGGACGTTTTATGCGGGAAATCAGGGCAATCCCTTAAAGACGGCTATCGGCGCGCTGGGAGACTTAAAGCAAAAAATGCCCGCGGGGGCCTATATTGCCCGATCCTGCTCCACGGGGTATGGGGAAGAACTGATCAAATCCGCCTTTTCTCTGGATGAGGGCGAGGTGGAAACCATTGCGCATGTAACGGCGGCCAGCTTTTTCGATCCTCGGGTTGACTGCGTGCTGGATATCGGCGGGCAG
>JAEEGL013283282.1_pt1 | contig 10615 bp, 3 predicted proteins | sample 9134231 | NCBI WGS metagenome assembly JAEEGL01 (sample SAMN16246548, study PRJNA631951) | gut metagenome | biome: gut microbiome; feature: rumen; material: fiber-attached | host: Bos | place: Iran: Karaj | collected 2018-10 | reverse complement strand
TAATTGTTCATTAACCCCCAAGAAAGATTATATGCGTTATGAAAAAAAATTATCAGACTCCCCTGTTGCGAGTAGTTCACATCATGGGCCAACGCCATTTACTCTCAGCGAGCGGTGATGGGGAAATGAATGCTACGATACCGGGTTACGGAGAATCGGGTGGCGACGGTGACGGTTTCTCACAGCCCTCCAATTGTAGAGAAATGGGCGTGAGATGGGAAGAAGACTGGAATAATTAAACACACACTACACATGAATATAATTCAAAACAAGACGCTGATAGCGTTATCTTTTCTTTCTCTCTGCACTATGCTTACCGCGTGCTCTGCCGATGACGATCAGACCATGAATACCGATGGTAGGAGTGTGCGTCAGCTGTCCATAGCCGAGGTCCCCCTGTCACGTGCTACGCTCACAGACAACATCACCACGCTGGGAGCTACGTGGAAGGCCGATGACCCTGTCACGTACCTGAACCTTACCAGTTTCACCTCCTTCACGATGGATTACGGCACCCTTACTGCCGCATCTGGTAATGCCACCTCGTCCTTTTCGGGTGAGGTCCGTTGTATCGCGGAGGACAAAGTGGCTCTCCTTTATCCTGCCACGACTCCTATCACTTCCGGAGAGAACCGAGGAAAGTTCGCCATTAGCCTTGCTCATCAGACAGGCTTACTTGCAGATATGGCTAAGGATTTCCACTATGTTTATGGCGTTGCTGAGGTAACATCGGTGACAGAAACCACAGCTACGGCTACCCGTGCCGAGATGAAACCGCTGTTGGCAGCATGCAAGTTCACGTTTAAGGACGGGAGTCAGAATCCCATCCCTGTAAAAACGCTGAGCATCAGTTACGGTGAGGACCTTTCTGCCGGCTTCCCGCAGACCTATGTTTTGTTACCCAATGCAGATCCTGCCCAGGTGTACGTCCCCGACAATTTGCCCCCTGCAGGTACACCACTCAGCATTACCTTTGACACAGAAACAATTGACGGTATCTATGTAGCCCTCTTTCCTATTAGCGGGCAAACCCTTTTCTTTTCTGTGACCAACAACGCCGGCACCTACACCGGTACGGCTTCTGCTACGCTGAAGGCTGGCAGATTCTACCCCGCAACAATAAAACTGGAAAAAGAATTATAAATTGTGGATTATGAAACACACTACTCATCTATTCAGGCAGACAGCCCTCGTGCTCGTGATGCTTTTCACGGCTGTAACCGTGAGTGCTGATCCGTGGAAATTTCAGACGTGGAAATCCCACTGGTCCTCTTATAATGATCAGCCTTCTTTATCATTTGGCCAGCTTTATAATGGATTCCCCAAAAATTGTTTTATTACAGATAACATATATGATGGGGGAGTCCAATTTATAGTAAAGGGCCACTCTCAGAAAGCGTCCAAGATGACCATCATGTCTCTTTGGTCGCTTACCGAGAATGTTCCGTCTTATACCCGTAGGGTGCTGACATGGGATTATCATATGACCTCGCATGTCAACTACGGTCATGTTCAGACTTTTGCCTTATACGCTAGTAAGAATGATGCTATAAAATACACTGGGGTTGACTGTTCGGAGAAATATTCTGATAAGAGTGGCTCGGATTACCTCCTCTCAAAAACACGTGAAATTGGAAAGGATAATGTTGATGAAGACCATTCTAAGACGTTTACTTTTGACAACAGTAGTTCCAGCACAGCAAGCAGAAAGGAATGGTATTTGATGTTGGCATATACCATTTTCAACGGAAACAAAGCTGCAGATTTTGATCAATATGTAAGTTTAAGTACCAAAAGTTCCTCATGGAAGGATTATTATTACAAGTACATCACTTTCGATCCTAACGGAGGCAGCAGCCCTAACGGCTCTATAACAAGCCAGACCATAGAAATTAGCGACAAGCTGAAAGCCTGTACCATGATGCGCGACGGCTCTTGTTTCATTGGATGGAACACTAAGGCAGACGGTAGCGGCACGTTCTATAGTGATCAGGCTACTATCACAGCTAATAGTACCGACAAAGGGCCTGTGACATTGTATGCACAGTGGTCGTCACCGGCAACAAACCTCAACGGGGAGTACAACCAATCCGACAATCAAGTGAAACTGACATGGAACGCAGGTTCCATTCCCGCCAATTTCAATAAATATAACTGGGTAATTTATCGCGACGGTACCCAGATTGGTACATGCGAAAGTGGAACTTATGCTTTCCTTGATAGTTCAATGAACACAGAAACTACTCATACCTACGATGTCTATTTCATGTCGGACGACTGGAAAGGGGATATTAATAGAGACGGCATTAAGGCTTCGGTGGTGGTGAATTGCACGCGTAAAGTGCCTGTGAACAATCTCAAAGTTGAACAGAAGGATGATCGCCTCTGTTTCACTTGGGAATCAAACTACACTTTTCCCGATCAATTCGGAAAATACTGTATATACGTGGACAATGAGAAAACTCCTATATACACCATTGAGCCGACGGCCACGCAGAAAGTATTCAAATGGGAACACCGCCACGTAGATGGGCATGATAATCGCCAGCATGGAGTTGACTCCGATGGCGTACACTACACCGAGGAGGGGCTGAGTGTCTGCAGCCCTCACAACTATCGCATAGAGGGTGTTATCGGTAACTTGGTTGTCAACAAAGATTCCGTCCTTCAGAGAGCCATCGGTCAGGGTACACAATTCTACGATTTTGATGCGTCGAAGGGTGTGTATGAAGGTTCGGTAAAACTGACGTGGCACGTCAATAATCAAGGATCTGCAACCAAGACTTACACCATTAATCGTCGCGAAGCAGGTCGTGATGACGCGGATTGGGAAGAGCTGACCCAATTCTCAAGTGCCGACGAGTATCTTTCCTATACCGATGATAAAGCATTACCAGGTGTCTTTTATTTCTACAAAATCATTGGGATGGACAAGTGTGAAGATGGTATGATTGTAACCAATGACATTGGCGAAATCGGCTTCGCCAAGAGTACCGGTACCGTGACCGGACGTATCGCTTATGGTGCATCGGGTGTTGCCGTAAAGGGTGTTGATGTGGTAATGACGAAAACGGATTCCGGAGGTTTGGAGAGCAATCAGTTTCACGCCATGTCTTTTAACACTAATGAAGGCTTCGTGAAATGGGCGTATCCCTCAGCAGACTATGCCGCCAATCAGTTTGCTTCTGGTGACTTCTCCGTCCAGTTGTGGCTGTACCCCGATGCGCTCAGCGACGGAAAGATTATTGACTTCGGCAACGGTGTGGGTCTGAACATGACAGCCAGCGGAGGACTGACTTTTAGTGACGGAAACGGCAAAACGCAGACCTTCAGTGATGTGACGCTGAAGAAGGATATTTATTACCACATGTCCTTGACCCGCAGCTGCACCCAAATGCGTTGTTACGTGTTAAATCTGAATGAAAAGAACGAGCCTGTTGTGCAGAAAGGCAGCATTACCCTGACCGGCGACCTGCTACTAAGCCCTGCAACGCAGTTTACACTGGGTCACTTCAAAGGCTCGGCCGATGAGTTCCGCCTGTGGACAAGGTGCCTCAGCGAAGACAATATTCTGGAGAACTTCAACCACCTGCTGGTTGGCAATGAGGAAGGACTGGAGACCTACTGGACCTTTGACGAGAATCTCAGTACGCAGTTCTTCGACTACTCGCGCACCGGCACTGATTACCACAAGCACCATGGTAGTGTAGAAAATGCCACGCCCTCATCCCGCACGCCTGCTGCACTGGCTCTAAGGGCCAAGACCGATGCCGACGGCAACTACGTTATCCAAGGTGTGCCCTTTAGCGTGTCAGGTACCACCTACACTGTCACGCCATTGTTTGGTATCCATGAGTTCAATCCCAACAAGAGCGTGCTTTTCGTCGGTCAGAACTCGCTGGTTCACAACAAGACTGATTTCGAGGACGTCTCCTCCTTCCCTATGGAAGGTTACGTCTATTATGCCGGCACAAACATCCCTGCCGAGGGCATCATGCTTTATGTCGATGGTGACCTGGTGACAGGTAACGGCGAGGTAAAGAAGACCGATGCCGTAGGCTACTACAAAATCAGCGTGCCCATTGGCAAGCACTATGTGGAGGCCAAGCTCGACGGTCACACCATGGTGGCAAGCGGACGATTCCCCACAAGTGGCACCTTCAATTTCGACCGGGCTGTAACGTACGACTTTGCCGACTCTACGCTGGTGAACTTCACTGGCCGCGTATGTGGTGGCGAGCGCAACGACACGCTGGCTGTGGGCTTTGGTGCATCGAAAAACAATATAGGTATTGCCACTGTAAAGCTGGAGCTGAACAATGAATCACTGTCGTTCAACTGCGCCGACGATCACATCAGTGCTGCTACTGCCAACCGCTCCTTAAATAACGACACCACAATCATCAGCAGTATCAACAGTACAGCATGGACGGGTATCGGTGCCGACTCCAAATACATCTATATCCGCACCGATTCGCTCACGGGTGAATTCTCAGCCTTGCTGCCACCGCTAAAGTACTTTGTCAAGAGCATCAGCATAGACACCAACCCCGACATTGAGTTCTCGTCCCTTCCCGAGATTGATCTCACCAATCCGCTCAAGGAACTCTCGGATACGCTGGAGACAGGAGGTAAGGCCTATAAGTATAATACCAAGCAGGTGTGGACCTATTATGCGCAGCCACAACTTGATGTTACAGAAACTGGGTATAATAAGCCAGGTGTCTTTGGTATCAAGGAGAAGACTTACGGCAACGACAACGATGGAAACAAGTACACTGTTGGCGACATATGGACGGTCAAGGAAGACGGTTCCGTCAGCTATCTGCTGGGTTACCCCATATACGAGACCGGTGACATGCGCTACTATGATCTCTGGGCATACGAACGATACATTAACCACGATGGTAAACAGGAGGTGGAGGACATTATCCCCCTGAATGACCAGACGCTGAAGATAAGCAACGAGATGAGTTCGGAACAGAAGGTGGTCTATCTGGTGGAGGACCCCAACTCGGGATATAATGTAGGTGACGTGGTGGATTTACAGGACAACGAATTGGAACTGAACAGCGAGGGGCGCGGACGCCTGAGCTGGCAGGTGGGACTTCCCAACATCACCAGCCCTTACACACGCCATTTCTCCGTTAGCATGGAGCGTAACAATCGTACCTACGTACTCTGCAACATGGATGCCATTGTACTGGGCGCCCTCACCAATGGCGACAATTTCGTAACCAAAGGTCCCGATGTGGTGCAGTTTGTACTGCGCGACCCACCAGGGGCAAAGTCCAAGACCACACTGAAGAAAGGCCAAGTAGTCAGCAAGACTTACTACAAAACCATGGGTTCCTATGGCGATGAAAGTATTCTAACAAGACTTTCTTTTGGTGTTACATTTACTCAGGGCGTTGGTATTGGGATCACAGTTATATCCAATATGGAATCCAAAGAACAAACGGATGTGGGTTTTCATGCCCATTGGGAGTATCAGCATAACCAGGACACCACCACCACTGTCACCACGGTAGAATCTGTATCTACCAGCGCTGCCTATCCATACGTGGGCAGTGCCGGCGATGTGTATGTGGGTACCTCCTATAATATGATTGTGGGCTCTTGCCGTAACCTGCTTATTCGCCAAGACCCGAAAACGCAGAAGTATGTCATTGCATTAGAGGATGCCCTGTCGCTGGGTAATGAGATCGCAACATCCTTTAAGTATAGCCAGTACGAGATTGAGACAGTGATGATACCCAAATGGGAGGATCAGCGCAATGCCTTTCTAACACAGGTGGCTTCGGAGTCAGTTGCCAATAATTACGAGAACACTGGCAAAAAACCTCTTTATCTCTCGTGGATAGAAAAAGGAAAGGATGGCTACGGTGAAGAGGGCAACTACCGCTTTGTGGCACCTGAAAACCCAGAGGAAACGTTTATTGACAGCGTACAGTGGTGCAACAATCAGATTAAACAGTGGCGCGGATGCATCTTGGAAAACGAGGAGGACAAAGTGAACGCCATAAAAAAAGGAAATGCAGAGAATTTCTCTATCGATGGCGGTTCTTCCTACACCTATTCTAAACGCGATGCCGTGACAAAGAACGACAGCAAGATTACATCATGGAAATTAGGAGCGGTAGTCGGATTGCATTGGGGATGGCATACTGAAGCTTTATCTTCATTTGCAATGGCATTTTATAACACCTTTGAGAATGGCGGACAACAAACCCATGGCGACGGCACCAAGACCGAATCTTTCACTGAATGGGAATACCATGTGGAGGATGGAAACCGCGACACCGACCTGTCCATCAACAAATACGGCTCCGACAAGAATGGCCATAGCGACTTCTTCTATCTCTATGGTGGACAAACCTATAACCCCTTCGAGGACAAGGAAGTGACCAAATACTATAAGCCGGGAACACCTCTTGGCAATGGAACGGAGCAGATGGAACAGCCCAATATGAGCATCAGCATCACAGGGCAAAACCCATCGAAGAACGTTACTGTGACCGACATTCCATCGGGACAGGAGGCCAACCTGACGCTGCACTGCACCAATCTGGCGCGCGCACACCAAGGTGTGAACTTCAGTTACAATCTGATTGTGCCTGAGACGGCCAACACCAAAGGCCTACAGATTCTGATGGATGGTGTGCCCATCAGCGGACGCTCCATCATGCTGCCTCAGGGTGAGACGGTGACGAAGCAAATCACCATCCGACAGACCGACCAGAGCATACTGGACTACGAAGGAATACGTCTGCGCTTCTGTTCACAGTATCAGCCAGCCCTTATCTATGACGACGTAACTATCAATGCACACTTCAAACCCTCGTCGTCACCCGTCGAACTGGCTATCACAGAGCCGGTGCTGAACACTGAGAGCAAGAACGGAGAGTTGTCAATGAAAGTGACCAACTTTGACCGACAGTTCAAGAACCTGCGCAAAGTGGGTGTACAGTATCGCTTCCAAGGTAACACGCAGTGGATAGACCTGCAGACGTGGGTAACCAACGAAGCCGACACCATTGGCACCAACTTCATCTTGCTGCCTTCATCAGGCGACCTGCGCCTGGCAGTGGATATGTCGGACGACAGTAGCTATCCCGAGGGTAGATACGAGTTCCGTGCCTTCACTTCCACACCCTATGACACAGAGCAGGTCAGCATGTATAGCGATGTAATCACGGTCATTAAAGATATGACTCGTCCTCGCAACCTCTTCACGCCTTCGCCTGCCAACGGCATCTTAGGCTATGGCGACCAGTTATCTATTGAGTTCAACGAGGATATTGTACCCGGCTACGTCAGCGACAAGAACGTCATCGTGACAGCGAAGCTGAACCAGCAGACGGTGAACCACGAGGTGGCACTGCACCTGCAAGCCAGTGGCGATGCTCCCAAGACGGAGAATCCTGTATTCCTAAGCGGCGACTTTGCTTTGGACTTCTGGTTCAACTGGCATGATAGCGGCACCCTTCTGCGTAGTGGCACTGACGGGAAAAAATTTGCCCTAGGTATTGACAACGGAGGTCATTTTGTAATAACCGTTGCCAGCAATCAGTACACCAGCACCGATGTGCTGCCCAGGGACGAGTGGATTTTCCTGGCGCTGAACTTCAAGGCAGACTTATTGACGTTTGATGTGCTGGCACAATATGGTGATAAGAACGTGCGGCTGTTCAACAATATGCCTGTGACAACTGATGGCATGCAGACCTTTAGCACTGCCACCGACAACTACCTATATCTTGGCAATATCAATGCCGACATGCATGCGCTGAGTCTCTATGATATCAGTCGCGATCTGAAGGATGCTTCCTCTACGATGTATCAGAGCAAGGACGGTTATGTGTATGGACTGGTCAACTACTGGCCCATGGACGAGGGACACGGCAACGTGGCTGCTGACCTGCGACATACGCATGATTTTGTGGTGCCCAACTCGTGGAAGCTGGAGAACGTGAACTATGCACTGCAACTGAACGATACCAAGGGTGCCAAGGCCAACATATCGAAGCATAACACCACTCGCGGGGACAGCTATGCTATAGAAATGTGGTATAAACGCGGCGTTGTTCCCGATAGTGTCACCTTGAAAAAACAGGTGGTGTTCCAGATGGACAAAATGCAGTTGTACTATGATTCACTGCAGAGCCTGGTACTTGAGTACAACGGAAAAGAGCAAATGGTGGCAAGCCATGATGACTTCCCCGAGGATAGCGTATGGCGTCATCTGGCCCTGAATGTGATACGCGGACAAGCTGCCAGCTTCTATCTGGACGGTCAGCGGACGGCTGTAATTGCCGAAGCTGACGTGCCTACTATTCAGGGTGCCGAACTCATTATCGGTAAGAACGCCATAGGAGCTGAGGTGGACGAGGTGCGTATCTGGCATGCTGCACTGAGCGAGAGCCGCCTCACTGGCAATATCTATAATACCATAGACACTGCCGACGTCTATTCACGCGGACTGGTGACCTACTATCCTTTTGAACAGGCTGGCACCGTGAACAACGTAAAGACTAAAGTTCCGACCATGCAGAATATGGCCAAGGGCTATCATAACCTTCAACTCTCAGCCATCAACTCTCAACTCGTCCGTGCCGTTCCACCCGTGAAGAATGCACCTGAGGAGACAAAACTCATCGCCTCGCCCGTAGCATCGGAGCGTAAGGTGGTCATCAACCTGACGGGAGCCAATTGCAGTCCGCGCAGCATAGAGGGAACAACGCTTAACATCACCGTAGATCAGGTACACGACCTGCACGGAAACACGTCGCTGCCTATTCGCTGGACGGCCTACGTGAAGCAGAACACGCTGACGTGGACAAAAGACTCGGTGAACATCTACAAGATGTATGGCGATGACTATACTTTTGACATAGATATCGAAAACAAGAGCGGCAACGTAGAGTACTATACCTTATATAATATGCCGCAATGGCTCTCGATTGTAGATAGTGAACGAACCGACAATGTGCAGCCGCTGCGAAAGAAGACGCTGCGCTTCATGGTCAATCCGCTTGTAAATATCGGTAACTATGACGTTACCATAGGTTTGCAGGGCAACAACGAAATTCTGGAACCCTTGCGCATCGTTATGAAGGTGCGTGGTAAGATGCCCGATTGGGCAGTTGACCCGATGCAGTACGAGAACCAGATGACCATTACAGGACAGGTGCGTATCGGAGGTGTGCTGGTAGAGAACCCCGACAGCCGCGTGGCAGCCTTCATTGATAACGTATGCCGTGGTGTAGCTGCTCCCAAGCAGATTCGCGGAACCGCCTACGTGCCATTGTCCATCTACGGCACTGCTCTGCAGGAAATCAATGGCAATCAGGAAAATCTGGATCAGGAAAAGCCTGTCACCTTCCGTATCTGGGATGCAGGCACCGGTGTAACCTACACGAATGTGAGTCTCCTTCTGCCAGATAGCACCACACTGAAAGATACATTATACTTCGACCCCACGAAGAGCTACGGCACGTTCGACAATCCCGTCATCTTTACCAAGAGCAAGTACGTGGAGCAGCCGCTCAGCCTGAAACAGGGTTGGAACTGGTTGTCGCTGGGTGTAGAGCCCGCTAACGATTCTGTTTCTGTGGTTTTCAAGGACGTGAGATCGTGGAATGGACGCCTGAAACTTCAGAAGGATAGTATTTGCTACTTCAATGGTATTTACTGGTCCGGCAACCTGAAAAAGGTTCATGCCAATAAGATGTATAAGATGTTCCTGAGCCGTTTGGACGGAAGCCGCGAGCTGCCACAGCCATTGATTGTTATCGGTGAACAGGTGGATCTCTCGAAAGCAGCTGTGACACTGCATGAGGGCTGGAACTGGATTCCATATACGCCTACCGCAACGATGCCCCTTGACGAAGCATTGGCTGGTGCCAACCCGCAGACAGGCGATCAGGTAAAGTCTCAGTTTGGCTTTGCCTTCTACGGTCCCTACGGATGGGAAGGTAACCTGGAAGCTTTGGAGAGCGGAAAGGGATACCTTTATAAGAGCAATTTCAACCAGGAAAAGACATTTGTCTATCCCGCTTTGACCAATACGCAGCAAAGAGCTCGTGGAATACACAGAGCACGCAGGGCACCCGCAGTCTTCGTGCCTGTAGATCCTACCTGTTACCCAGACAATATGTCTATGGTCATCAAGCTTGTTAATCAGGGTGAACCGGTTGATAATGCAGAGGTGGCTGCCTTTATTGGTGAGGAATGTCGTGGAGCCGCCACCTGCGACGAAGGTCTCTACTACTTGCTCATAGCAGGGGAGGGCAGTGGTCAGCCCATTGAACTGCGCATTGCCTATGGTGACGGCATCCAGAATCTGGATCCATCGCTCACCTTCAGTAGCGACGGCAATGTAGGCACCCCGTGGAATCCTCTGGTGATTGATCTCCAGAATATCCACACTGGCATTAACGGCATTATGGCTGGCGATGACGACGAGGAAAGCTGGTACAGCTTGCAGGGTGTCAAGCTGCAACGCAAGCCGATACGTCGCGGTGTTTATCTGCGCGGACAAGTGAAAACCACTGTCACGCAGTAAGGAATTACGAAACTGCTATCCAACAAAGGGTAGCAGTTTCTTCTTTTA
>JAEEGL013135128.1_pt1 | contig 10615 bp, 7 predicted proteins | sample 9134231 | NCBI WGS metagenome assembly JAEEGL01 (sample SAMN16246548, study PRJNA631951) | gut metagenome | biome: gut microbiome; feature: rumen; material: fiber-attached | host: Bos | place: Iran: Karaj | collected 2018-10 | reverse complement strand
TTAAATGCAAAGATCGCGGAATATAACAGGATGGAATCCTTTAAGAGGCAGCCCTCCGATATGCAGAGCATTCTCCTGCAGCTGAATATTGCCGATGACTATTTTAAGACAAAGGCCGAGCTGGATGAGCTTTCGGCAGAGCTTGAGGCAAAGGATACCGAAATGTACGATCTTAAGCATGAACTCATAGCCGCGCAGATCAAGCTTGAAAGCAGAGAAAAGCAGATAAAAAGCTATCAGAAGGAGCTTGGGAAAAAATAAAGGCGGGGCTGTCCATGACAGCCTCTTTTTTTGACGTATGAATAAACAGGTTGAATTATTATCTCCCGCGGGAGACATGGAGTGCTTCAGAGCTGCGATAAACGCAGGCGCGGACGCTGTCTATCTGGGCGGGAACAGGTTTAACGCCAGGGCATATGCCTCAAATCTTGATCAGAAAGAGCTCATCGAGGCTTTGGATATTGCGCATCTTTTCGGCAGAAGGATCTATCTTACTCTCAACACGCTTTTTAAGGATGATGAACTTACAGAGGTTTATGACTATATCTATCCTCTTTATATAAACGGGCTTGACGGAGTCATTATTCAGGATCCCGGCGTGGCAAAGCTGTTAAGGGAATGTTTTCCCGGGCTTCCTCTCCACGCAAGCACACAGCTCTCCGTAACCGGCGCAGAGGGCATACGTCTCCTGAGTGACTCGGGCATAAGCCGGGTGGTACCCGCAAGAGAACTGTCCCTTACCGAGCTGAAAAGGATGAGGGACGAGACAGGGATGGAGCTTGAGTGCTTTATCCATGGCGCCCTCTGTTATTCCTATTCCGGCAAATGTCTGTTTTCCTCCCTTCTCGGAGGAAGGAGCGGAAACAGGGGGCGCTGCGCGGGCCCTTGCAGACTGCCTTATAAAACGGGTAAGGATGATAAGGAAAAATACTATCTCAGCGCTAAGGATATCTGTGTGATAGATGTCCTTGACAGGCTTATTGATGCGGGCATCTATTCCTTCAAGATAGAGGGAAGGATGAAGGGCCCGGAGTATGTCGCGGGTGTTACCGGAATATACAGAAAATATATTGACAGGATCCTTGCTTCGGACCATACAGAGCCTTACCGGGTTGATAAAAAGGACAGAGATGATCTTATAAAGCTCTATACCAGAGGCGGAAATTCCGGGGGCTACTATTTTAAGCAGAACGGAAGAGATATGCTCTCCATAGACAGCCCCGCTTATGACAGAACACAGGAAGGGCTCCGAAAAAAGCTGTATCTTGAGTATGGGGGAAAAGCCCCGAAGCGCCCTGTAGTGATGCGTGCCGTTATCGAGGAAGAAAAACCTTCGGTTCTTGAGCTTTCCTGTGAGCACAACGGGAGAGAGCTGCGGGTCTGTGTTAACGGAGAGACGGCGGAAAGCGCAAAAACAAGGCCTCTTGGAACGGAAGAGATCAACAGACAGCTTAAAAAGCTTGGGAATACCGAATTTGAGGCCATAAGCACACAAACGGTCATTAAGGGAAGTCCTTTTATGACGGCGGCTTCACTGAACGCTCTCAGAAGGGACGGGATCTTATGCCTTAAGAGCACACTCCTTTCGGAATATAAACGAGAGTTAGAATATGACAGAGAAAAAGCAGACGGACTGCTGATAAAGGAACAGGGACAGGTTAACATAACATCGGGAGGAAATTCTGCTGCTGAGCCTGAAACAGGCTCCTTTCCGAAGCTTCATGTAAGCTTTACGGATCTTAACCTTCTCGGAGCTGTTCTTATGACGGAGGGAGTGAATGCGGTTTCCTTCCCCGTATCGATACTGAACAGCGCAGACGAGCTTAAGGATATCTGTAAGAGGGTAAGAGAGCATGGAAAGCTGTTCATTCCCAGACTGCCCTATATCATAAGAAACAGTATTTTTCCGGCCTCTTCGGACGCGGTTAAGCTGCTATGGGAATACAGCGACGGAGTCCTCATCGATAATATTGAATTGCTGTACCGTTTATCGGACACAGGTTATGATAAACTGATCATAGGAGATATTCATCTTTACGCCCTGAACCGATGCGCCTTAAGCCTTCTTAAAAGCTTCGGGGAAAACCTCATCACAACGGTGCCCGTTGAGCTTAATAAAAAGGAGCTGCTTGGAAGAAACGTAAAAGGTGAGGAGCTTATCGCGTACGGAAGGCTCCCTCTTATGCTGAGCGCCCAGTGCTTAAGACATACTCTTGGCTTATCCGGAGAAAAGGCATCCCCATCGGGCGATTGTCCGGGGACGAACAGGATCCTGCTTTCGGATAAGCGGGACAGGAGTAAGGAGAGGAATAAAAGAAATATGCCGTCTCTGCCCTATGTATTTCTTAAGGACAGATATTCAAATGAATTTCCCTGCTCAAACCTCTGCGGGGAATGCACGAACGTGATCTATAACAGTGTACCGGTCTTTATTTCCGAAAAGGACGGGATCATTGACAGGCTCAAACCGCGGTTTATACGGCTTGATCTTACGACTGAAACAGAAGAGGAATCTATTGACATAATACAATATTATGTAAACAAGAACCCGAATGCTGATCCTCCGGTGAAAAAATACACGAAGGGTCATCTTAACAGGGGCGTGGAGTAGCTTTGGAGATAATAGCAGCCGAATTATCCAAGTACATACTGACTATTCTGATGGCTGTCTATACCTTTCAGTGTTTTCTGGTGTTTAAGTTCCATCATGAAAGTGAACGGCACGGGATCTATGTGAGGCAGAATGCCGCGATGGTCATAATAAACCTTATTGCCTTTACCGTGCTGTATCTGGGGATGGAGGACAATACCAGGCTTCCCGTTGTTTTCCTTATAGGACAGCTGACTACGACAGGTGTCATCATCTTTTACAGCATAGCCTATAAGGGGGCTAACCGTCTGATCGTCAACAATATGTGCATGCTCCTGACCGTGAGCTTTATAATCCTTATAAGGCTGTCCTTTGACAAGGCACTTAAGCAGATCATGATAGCGATAGCCTCTCTTATCCTCACCTCGGTCATTCCCTATATCCTTATGAAATTTAAGAACCTGAGAAGGTTTTATTACCTTTTTGCCGGTCTGGGGATTTTCATGCTCCTTGTGGTGCTTGTTTTTTCCACAGCGATACACGGCTCAAAGCTGAGCATAAACATAGGCGGAGTCACCTTCCAGCCCTCTGAGTTCGTAAAGCTTTCCTTTGTGTTTGCGATTGCCGGAATGCTGGCAAGGGCGAAGAAGTTTACGGATATTGTCATCACAGCCCTGATAGCGGGGGCCCACATAATAATCCTGGTGCTTTCAAGGGACCTGGGGAGCGCGCTTATATACTTTGTTGTCTATATTACCATGCTTTTTATCGCAACGGGAAGCTATCTGTTCCTGTTCGGAGGGCTTGCCGCGGGAGTCTTTGCCGCAGGGCTGGGATATAAGCTTTTCAGCCATGTGAGGGTGAGAGTTGAGGGCTTCAGGGATCCTCTGGGAACAATAGACAACGCGGGCTATCAGATATCCCAGTCTCTCTTTGCCATCGGCACCGGAGGGTTCTTTGGGATGGGGCTTTTGCAGGGCGCTCCCGAAAAAACCCCCGTTGCGGCTTCTGACTTTATCTTTGCGGCGATCTGTGAGGAACTGGGAGTACTTTTCGGGATCTGCCTGATACTGGTGTGTGTCAGTATTTTTGTGATGTTCATGAACATCTCCATGAAGTTTACGGATCTTTTCTACAAGCTTGTGGCAGTGGGGCTGTCCATGACCTACGGGGTTCAGGTATTCTTAAACATCGGAGGAGTGACAAAATTTATTCCCCTTACAGGAGTAACCCTGCCGCTTGTAAGCTACGGCGGCAATTCCATCATGGTGAGCGTTACCATGTTTTCCATCATCCAGGGCATGTATAACGCGTTCTATAAGGACAACACTGCCTTTATGCCTTCATCCGCAAAAAAGGCCGTCAACCCTTCACCTGTGCTTTCCGACAGAGTAAAGGAGAACAAAGGTATTGTGCGTGTTACCTCGGCCTTTGTACTGCTGTTCATACTTATGATAGTAAATGTAGGATATTTTACCGGCTTTAACGCGCCCGATTTTATCAACAGCCCCTACAATACCAGACAGGAGCTGTTTGCAAAGAAGGTGGTCAGGGGCAAGATCCTTTCGAGGAACCGGGATATTCTTGCCCAGACCATTGTAAATGACGACGGAACAGAGACCAGAAGCTATCCCTATAAGAATCTGTTTGCCCACAGTGTCGGCTTTTCCGACAAGGGCAGATCGGGAATAGAGCTGCAGCAGAATTTCACCCTGCTTACCTCTGACAGCTTTTTCCCGGAAAGGATAAATAATACCTTAAACGGCAGGAAGAATCCCGGTGATAATGTGATAACCACGCTGAATATTGATATGCAGGCGGCGGCCTATAAGGGCCTGGGCAGTCATAAGGGAGCGGTCATCGCTCTGGAGGCCGATACGGGAAAGATACTCTGCATGGTGAGCAAGCCCGACTTCGATCCGAATTCCATAGCAGAGGCCTGGGATAAGATCAATGAGGATCAGAAAAACGGCGCCCTGGTAAACAGGGCGACCCAGGGTCTGTATCCGCCGGGCTCCACCTTTAAGATCGTGACCATGCTGGAATTTATAAGAGAGAACAGTCCCGAAGCTTTTGAGGATTATTCCTTTGACTGTAAGGGAAGCTTCAGCGATGAGGGTTATACCATAAACTGCTACCACGGACAGGAGCACGGCGTGGTAAATGCCCCGGAGGCCTTTGCGAAATCCTGCAACTCCGCCTTTGCCCAGATCGGAGTATCCCTTGATAAAAAGGCATTCCGGGATACCTGCAAGGAGCTTCTTTTCAACAATCCGCTTCCTTTAAAGCTTCCTTATAAGCAGAGCTATGTTCCCATCAATCCGGGCTCTGATAAGGGAGAGCTTATGCAGACGGCCATTGGTCAGGGCAAGAGCCAGTCTACGCCGATACATATCGCAATGATCACTCAGGCCATAGCCAACGACGGCATCCTTATGGAGCCTTACCTCATAGACCATATCGAAAACGCGGGGGGAGACAGGATAAAGAGCTATTCACCAAAGGAGTACGGCAGGCTCATGCAAAAGGACTATTCCGAAAGGCTTTGTGAGCTTATGACGCAGGTTGTTGAAGAGGGTACGGCCACAAGGCTTAAGAATAACAGGTATACCGCAGCGGGAAAGACGGGCTCGGCAGAGTATTCCTCCAACAAGGTAATGTCCCATGCCTGGTTTACCGGCTTTGCCCCCGCAGAAGATCCCAAAGTGGTGGTCACAGTGATCGCCGAGGAGGCCGGCTCCGGAGGACAGTTCGCGGTTCCCGTGGCCAAAGCGGTGCTGGATGCATATTTCGGAATTTAACACCGCCCACATGAGCAAAACGAGTCTGCGTCAGCAGAGTGAAAAGTGCGTAAGCACGGGCTTTGCGAATGAGGTTGGGGTGACCCGTGAATGGTAACCTGACATTAACAAACGGATCTACACAGGATATAGAAACTTGAAAAGAAGGATGCGATAAGCTATAATCTTTTTGAATTGTGTACACGGGTATGACCCGGCGGCAGGATGGCGGGATATGATAAGATACAGTGAAAATCTATATCTTACGGAATATACAAAGAAAAAGCTTTCGGAGATCCGGATCAGGCTCTTTACCGGGGCCGGCATGGCCGGGATATGGTTTATCCTGCTTTCCGAAAACGGGGAGGATGTATTTGACATTGTCCCCGCGTTTATGTTTAAGCAGAAGTGCTACAGAAGGCATGACCATACTGTCATAGGGATCGCCGAAAGCATCGAGGCCGCCTTTGATCTGGTACAGGATATTATAGAAGAGCATTTCAGGGTTACGGGAACCTATATGGAGCTTAGAAAGGATATTGAAGAACGGGTTTTAGGTTGACATAATATGGTAGTTATCCTTACAGTGCTGAAAATAACCGCTATAGTGCTCATAGTTATACTCTCCCTGATCCTTCTTCTGGCGCTTGCGATCCTGTTTGTTCCCATAAGGTACAGGGCTGTGGCGTGCAGAAAGACCGAAACCGACATTTTCAGCGCCGGCGTGGTTTTCTCTTGGCTGCTGCATCTTGTCCGGCTGGAATTTTATTATAAGGACGAGCTGACCTATGTATTAAGGGTACTGGGAATTCCGATCAAAAGATCCGGCGGAAAGAAAAAGCGCGGCGGTAATTCAAGACGCCGCAGAGGACGCAGGGACAGTCAGCCCGAAGCTGTTATAAAGAATGCGGAAAACGAGGGAAGGGAAGACGGATCCGGGCCTGCAGACGCGTATTCGAAAGAAACCGGGCCTGCAGATACGTATTCGAAGGAAACCGATCCCGAAGCTCTGTCCTCGCGAGAAAGCGATACCGCAGATTCAAATTCGAAAGAAAGCGATACCGCAGACTCATATTCGGAAGAGACCGATCCCACGGACACGTCTTCGGGAGATACTGATTCCGAAGTCCCGTATTCGAAAGAGACCGATACCGAAGCTATGTCCCCGATAGGAAGCGATCCAGCAGAACCGTCTTCAAAACAGACGGATCCGGAACCTGCGGCTTCATTTTCCGAAGGACCCGATCCTAAACCGGCAGAAGAGGCCGTAAAAAAAGAAAAGAAGCCCGGATCGGGCCTCCCTTCAAGAATTCCGGACTTTTGCAAAAAGCTCCTTAAGTTCATGGTAACTCTGCCGAAAAAGATATTTAATTTCTTTGCGGCCCTGACGGAAAAGCTCCTTGATCTCTTTGCGGTCCTGTTGGAAAAAGGCCTTGATGCCATTGCAGGTCTGCTGGAAAAGACCGTTGATCTTATTGCGGCCCTGCTGGAAATTCTCCTGGCTTTTCTTCCTGATAAGCTGGAACGGATCTGTGACATCATTTCGGCTCTGTTTAAAAGGTTTAAGGCTTTCAGGGGAAGGCTTGCGGAGCTGATCGATAATGCAGAGTTCTACATCGCCTTTCTGGATGATGCCAATACGAGGGAGCAGCTCGAAAACATAAGGATCGAGACGCTTAAGCTGATGGATCATATCAAGCCGAAAAAGATGAACGTCATTGTGGTGGCAGGCTCGGATGATCCCGAGATCGCGGGGCAGATACTTGCGGTGCTGGCCGTGGGACAGGTGTTCTTAAACAACAGATTCTGCGTGACTCCGTGCTTCGAAAGAGATGTTCTGGATTTTGATATAACGATGCGCGGAAGGGCGGTCGTGTTTGTTCTTCTTTTGATCGCCGGAAGGGTGTTCCTTAATAAGGGCTTTAAGCAGATGCGAAGCGCATATAAAAACAGGCGGATATGATCACGCCTTGAGGGCGCGGTTCAAGGGTTTTTAAGTTTACAGCAGGAGGTTGAAATGGCTGAAAAAGGCTTTAATAACGTGGTAGAATCTCTGATGTCGGGAATGAACGGTTTCCTTACATCAAAGACCGTAATGGGAGAGCCTGTTAAGGTGGGAGATACGATAATCATCCCCTTTGTGGAGGTTTCCTTCGGCATGGGAGCGGGAGATTTCAAGGGAGACAAGAAGGATAACGGAGCCGGCGGCCTTTCCGGGAGGATGTCGCCGAGCGCGGTGCTTATAATAGCAAACGGGACCACCAGACTGGTTAACATAAAAAATCAGGATGGGCTGACAAAGATACTGGAAATGGTTCCGGATCTTGTGAATAATCTGGCCGCCAGAAAAAATAAGACGGTAGATGATGACGAGGCTGTAAACGAGGCGTTTCCCGAGGAGGATAAAGAACAGGAGGAGTGACGTAAAAACCTTCCCGTTCATCGCAGGCTAAGACGTTAAAGGCGAGTTTAGAATTTTATAATAATTTCTTTAGATTTACATAATTTTTGCTTGACACTGTTTTGTGTGTGTTATAAGATTAAATTGAACGAATCGGGGGATAGGTTCGTTTTATTATACTTATGAGGGTTAAGTATAAGAAACCGTGTAACTGTTCAGTACCTTCACAGTTACAAAAACGCCAGCTTCAGGGGAAGAGGCTGTGTTTTTTGTTCTATTGATAAGGGGTGAAAAAATGGATATAGCGAAGGATATTATCATTACGGCTGATAATCTTACTACCATGAAGTTCTGGCTGATGCAGGAGATGCAGAAGCTTGAGGACGAAAGGGACGAGCTTGAGACCAGAATGATCGAATTTGAGATCGAAAAGGATGAGTTCGCCGAAGAGAAGAAGAAGTATGATGCCGAGAGAGCCATGGCTGAAAAGGCTATTCAGAGGCGGGAGGCTGATGCCGAGCTTGACAGAAAGTCCCTGAATTATCAGCAGAACCTTGTTCAGAAGAAGTTTGCCATCCTTGAAAACGGCTTTGATGAGCTGAACAGGGACAAGGAAGAGTTTAAGCGTGAGAAGGCAGAGTTTGATGCTCAGAAGGCAAGCTTTTATTCTTCATCCTCCGGAAAAGATCACGAGGACACCGGGCTGCTTTTCCTCGGAGTAGATAATCTGCTGGCCTTAAAGAAGCGGTACAGGGATCTTTTAAAGATCTTCCATCCCGATAATCTGGCCGGGGATAACGAAGCGGTTCAGATCATCAACGAAGAATATGCGATGCTGAGGGAATGCTTCTGACAGATGAGTTAAACGCTGAAAGTATGTTGTCATTTACGGACGCTCAAATTAATAGTGTGCGAAAACACCGTAACTGTTCGGAAACCATTGGTGTCTGACGGTTACGGTTTTTTGTACTTAAAGAAAGGAAATTATCCGGTTCATTCTGCGCCGATTTGCAGGCAAATCGGCTCGGAAGGTAACAAAGGAGACAAATGCCGGCCTTATCAAAGCACAGGAACAATGAAATAGATATGACCCACGGGTCATTAGCGGACAAGATCGTAAAGTTTGCCCTTCCGCTGATGGCCACAAGCGTTCTGCAGCAGCTGTTTAACGCGGCCGACATAGCCGTGGTGGGCAGGTTTGCCAATCCCAGGGCGATGGCCGCAGTGGGCAGCAATGCCGCCGTGATCAATCTGCTCATCGGACTGTTCATGGGCCTTGCGGTGGGGGCAAACGTGGTCATAGCAAATCTTATAGGCGCAGGCCACAGGGGAAGGATAAATGATGCGGTGCATACCGTCATTACCGTCGGGCTCTGCGCGGGGCTTATCTCCATGACCGCCGGCTTTTTTGCGGCAAGGCCGATCCTTGAGCTCATGGGAGCCCCGGCTGAGGTCATGGATTATGCGCTTTTATATCTTCGTATCTACTGCCTGGCGATACCCTTTATCCTTCTGTATAATTTCGGCTCCGCCGTGCTCAGAAGCCGGGGGGACAGCAGACGTCCGCTGGTCAGCCTTTTCATTTCCGGCATAGTAAACGTGATCCTCAACCTTATCCTTGTTGTAGTCTTTCACCTCCATGTCATAGGTGTTGCGGCCGCCACTGTGGTCTCGAATATCCTCGGTGCCGCTCTGGTGCTGTGGTTTCTGGTGAAAGAAGAGGATACCTTCAGGCTTTCTTTCAGTAAGCTTGGGATAAAAAAGGAATATCTGATCGGGATGATAAAGATAGGGCTGCCCGCCGGAGTTCAGGGAATGGTATTCTCCCTCTCGAACGTGGTGATCCAGACCGCGATAAACAGCTTCGGCGCCAGCGCCATAGCAGGCTCCACCGCGGCCCAGAATCTGGAATTCATGTCCTACTGCGTGATCAACGCCTTCGGACAGACCGCAGTGACCTTCACAAGCCAGAATTACGGGGCGGGGGATTCGGCACGATGCAAAAAGGTATTCAGGATCTCCATGCTTACGGGAGTCGGGATAGACCTTATCGTGGTAGCGGCCTTTGTCATATTCAGGGAACAGATAATGAGCCTCTTTACCACCGATGAGGAGGTTTTAAGGTATGCGATGATAAGGATAATGAGAGTCTGCGCGACCCACTTCCTCATCGCGAGCTATGAAATAAGCGGCGGAGCTCTCAGAGGAATGAACCGTTCCCTTATCCCCGCGCTTACCTCAATATTCGGAACCTGCGCCTTCAGGCTGCTCTGGGTGTTTACGGTGGTGGAGAAGAACCATACCTTTGAGACTCTGATGCTCGTATATCCCATATCCTGGATACTCACGGGCACCATAATGCTGACAGAATACTATATTGTAAGAAAAAAGGTGTTTGCCGCCTTCGACGGCAGGGAAGAAGAATAGTAAGGAAATGTTACAATAAAAGGCAAATAAAAAAGGACAGCCGATTGACTGTCCTCAGATATCTGTCCTTTTAAATACTGCCGTCAGATGACCTAAAACGCTTTACAAAGGAAAAAGCCATCCGTCCGCAGCACCGGAGCATTACGCGCGCTCAACCTTGCCTGACTTAAGACATCTTGCGCAAACATGGAGCGTCTTGGGAGTTCCGTTAACCTTGCACTTTACAGTCCTTATATTAGACTTATACATCCTGTTGGATCTTCTATGTGAATGACTCACGTTATTACCAAAATGAACACCCTTGCCGCAAACAGCACACTTAGCCATGACTACACCTCCCTTTATCTATCTGATTTACAGGAAACGGTAAACGTCCCGGCCTTAAAGACCGCTCTGACGCCGTACCGTACCGGTATT
>JAEEGL012434939.1_pt1 | contig 10615 bp, 6 predicted proteins | sample 9134231 | NCBI WGS metagenome assembly JAEEGL01 (sample SAMN16246548, study PRJNA631951) | gut metagenome | biome: gut microbiome; feature: rumen; material: fiber-attached | host: Bos | place: Iran: Karaj | collected 2018-10 | reverse complement strand
GGTAAAAACAAGGGCGAAAATGCGACGTCGAAGCTGGGGACATCGACGGGCAAGAGCAAGCCGAAGGACACGCCAAAGGCGCCCAATTCATCTGAAGGTAAAGGCAAGAAAGAGCCGCCGAAACAGGATTCATCGAAAGGCAAGAACAAGCTGAAGGGAACACCAAAGACGCCGAAAACGTCTGAGGATAGGGATAAAAAGGAATCGCCGAAGGCAGGGACGTCGACGGGCAAGAGCAATCCGAAAGCACCGAAACCGCCTGATAGCAAGGGGAAGGAGGAGGCTCTGAAGGCGGACAAGCCGAAGGGCAAGAGCCGGCCGAAGGAATCGCCAGAGCCACCGGCGCAAACGCTTAAGGGGGGGAAGGATGCCGCTGACGAAACGCAGACGTCGAAGGAAGCATCTCCAAAGAACAATTCCCTGACAGCGATTGTCAACCAGTTGATCAGCCAAAGCCGGAAAAATGGCAATTCCATCAACTATGGCGATATCATCGAAGCTCTCCACCAGCAGGATATTTCCTCCGAGACCATCGATGATGTGTTGGAGACGTTCGCGAAGAAGAACATTGATGTCATCTATGACGTCATGGAACCCGTTGAAGCCGAAATGGAAAAAGGCGAGGATGAGATCGATTTCAGCATTCCCGAGGGAATCAGTATCGATGATCCGGTTCGCATGTACCTGAAGGAGATTGGACGGGTTCAACTCCTGTCGGCTGAGGAAGAGATTGACCTCGCCAAGCGGATGGAAAAAGGCGATGAGAGTGCTCAAACCAGGTTGGCCGAGGCAAATCTGCGTCTCGTCGTCAGTATTGCCAAGCGTTACGTTGGCCGTGGTATGCAGTTTCTTGACCTCATTCAAGAGGGTAATCTTGGTCTCATTAAGGCGGTTGAGAAGTTCGACTACAACAAGGGGTATAAATTCAGCACCTATGCGACGTGGTGGATTCGTCAGGCTATCACCCGCGCCATCGCGGACCAGGCCCGGACAATCCGGATACCGGTTCACATGGTGGAAACCATCAACAAGCTCATCCGAATTTCCCGTCAACTGTTGCAGCAGTTTGGCCGTGAACCAACACCGGATGAAATAGCGAAGGAGATGGAGGTCGATGTCAGCCGGGTGCGCGAGATATTGAAAATCGCCCAGGAGCCGGTGTCACTGGAAACTCCAATCGGCGAGGAAGAGGACTCCCATCTCGGCGACTTCATTGAGGATCACGATGCCCCGGCTCCCGCGGAAGCGGCTTCGTTCATGCTTCTCAAGGAACAGCTTGAAGAAGTGCTCGACACATTGACAGCGCGTGAGGAAAAGGTCCTTCGTCTGCGTTTCGGCCTTGATGACGGTCGGGCCCGGACGTTGGAAGAGGTCGGCCAAAATTTTGGCGTGACACGGGAACGTATCCGTCAAATCGAGGCCAAAGCCCTCCGTAAACTGCGCCATCCCAGCCGCAGCCACAAATTGCGTGATTTCCTGGATTGACAGGGCGCATTGGCGGGACAGATGGAAAAAAGATTTAATGGTATATACGAAAAAAACTGCCGTCGGAAACAGTTTGGTTTCCGGCGGCAGTTTTTTCACAATTCGCTGTATCATGGAATATCAAGGAGTCTGGGGTGGTTCTCGAGTCGTACGGATTGTCGGGGACTATTTTCACGGTGACCGCGTATTTTTTTGTGAAAAATGGCGGATTTCCTATTGTCAAGACTTGTAATGACCGTTTGTTTATGATAATATATCGGCAAAGAAGGAGTTGTCTGGAGTGTGCGTGGACAGATATTGATGTCTAACCGACTTTTTTCCATATGGGAGCTTGATTTGCGCCGGCAGCTGATGCATCGTCTCTGAGCGAATATCAAAAACCGGACTTAGAGCACCCACCTGCACATGCAGGTTTAGGCATATATTGTTGACGGCATTTTGGACTCCATCTTTGCACAAGGGCAGCCGCACGTTCTGAAAGCGTGCGGTTGCTTTTTCGTTTTTTGTGGATTATCCTGTGTTGCGGCCTGAAAAAAACACTCTCTGCAAAAGGTATCAAATCTTGCAGAGAGTGTAGGCACGTGTTATTCGAATTCAACGATATGAAAGAAGCATTACAACTTGAATTTGTTGACCTCGTTCTGGAGTTCCGATGCCAGGGTTGCCAGGTTGTGACTGGCGGTGGCGATTTCCGACATGGAAGCTGACTGTTCTTCCGTGGCGGCAGATACCGATTGGGCTTCGTCGGCGTTAGCGGCGCTTATGTTGCTGATTCGGCTGCTGGCATCCAACATGGCGGAACTGTCCTCGGCCATCTTCTGGATAGCGGTGGCGATTTCAGAGATATCACCGACAAGCCGGTCAATGACTTCAACGATGGAGCTGAAGACAGAATCTGCCGACTGAACCGCCGCAAGACCGTCGCGGACACTATCAGCACCTTGCTGGCTGGCGGAGACCGCCGCTTCCATATCGGCCTTGTTATTTTGTACCAATTCGGTGATTTTCTGCGACGACTGACCGGATTCCTCGGCGAGCTTTCGTACTTCTTCCGCCACGACGGCGAAGCCGCGGCCTGCCTCGCCGGCACGGGCGGCCTCGATGGCGGCGTTCAGTGCCAGGAGGTTTGTCTGACCGGCGATGTTGGTAATGAGTTCGACGATGGAGACGATCTTTTCCGAGCCTTCGGATAGTTTATGAATCGAGGTTCGGACGCTGTCAGTGCTGGTCGTGATAGTATTCATCTGATGGACGACGTCGTTGATGCTGGTCCGTCCCATACCGATGCTTTCCTTGGCCTGACCGGCATCGTTGGCTACTCGCTTTGTCTGCGCGGCAATGGTCTTGGCCGTTTCCGAAACATCACTGGTTGTGGTTTGGATGCCATTGGCGGCGTCCGCCTGAGTATCGACGCCCTGGGCGATGTTGGTGATGGATTTCGCAACGAGATCCGCCGCTTCAGAGGACTGAGCAGCACTGGCCGTCAGCTCCTCACTGGCTGCAGCGACCTGCTCCGATTGTTCGCGGACGCTGGCCAGAAGAGAATGCAGGGTATGACGCATCGATTGGAAACCATTGGCCAGGATGCCGAGTTCGTCCTCACGGTTAATGTTAAGGTCATTTTCCCTGAGGTCACCGTTCGCCAGTCGTTGGCAAGCGTCTGCCAATATCTTCAGCGGCGAGGTGATGCTGGCGGCGAACCAGACCATGACGCCTACCGCTATCACGAGGATCAAGGCGGAAACGCCCGCCATGATGGTCAGCATTTTGCGGACCGGCGCATCAGCTTCACTGAGCGGCGCGGATGCGACGACCGTCCAGGTGTTGCCCGCCAGTTCAAAAGGCGTTACGACGGAGAACATCCCTGTACCGTCCGGCATATCAAAACGGGTGAAGGCTTGCTTGTTTCCGCCGACCGATTCCTTGAAGGCACTGGTGAGACGGGGATCAATGGGTTCACCGTTGGACTCGATCTTATCCTTCGATATGTCCATGTATCCTTCAAGGGCAGGCTCTTTTTCGTAACCGATGACCAGGCCATCGCCATCCGTGATGAAAGTGTAACCCGTATCAAAGAGTTTTGTCTGCGCGGCCTGCTTCGCCAGACTCTCGATGTTGACCGAGGCCATCAGGAAGCCGATGATATTGTCGTTCACCTTGACCGGTTGCAGGAGCATGGTTTGAAGTTTCTTGGTAGTGGAGCCCATGAAGGGTTTCCCTATGTAAGCTTTACCGGTGTTTTTCGCCTTGATGAAATATTCGCGGTCATGACGGTCCAGCGTCTTGCCATCGGCGCGCAACGCTTTACCGTCAGGCGTTACGAAGAAGGCCTGGGCCATTGTCGGTACGTCCTTTTTCAGCGTATTGAGCACTGGCAGAATAGCCTGGGGATCGCCGGAAACGAAAGCCGGATTGTGGCTGATGGCCTGAAGCGGCAACAAAATCTTGCTGACTTCTGACTGAATTCGTGAGGCGGTTTCTTGACCAATGCCGCCGGCAATCGTCCGGGCATTTTCGTGCAAGGCGCTGCTGGCAATGAAATAGGTGATGCCGGAGAGTAGCACGAAGCTCACGATGAAGAGCGGCAGTAGCACGACCATGAAGCGGGTATGAACGGATTTGAAAGACATGAAAATACGCTCCTTTCGCTCCCTGAAAAATAGATATCCTCTGGGATTATTATAGTTTGACAAAAAGAGAATTTCAACTGTTTTTCCATCCTCAACACAGGGAAATTGATACATCGTGGCAGGAAAATGTGCTATAATGAAAACTCAGGAACTCCGGAGCAGTCAGGAGGCTGTTCTGACAGCAGTGGAAATGAGGGAATGCGTGATGAGTCCGGACGTGGTTGACGTTTGCTTTGTCTCCATGCCGTTTGCCGAGATTTATTTGCCGTCGGTGGCGCCGGCACTTTTGAAGGCGTGTCTAACACGGGCGGGCATCAAAAGCGTCATTCAGCATGAGTACATATATTTTGCCAAATATTGTGGCATTACCTATTTCAACCGCACGATATTTGCCAGTGCCGACTTTCAGATTGGGGAGATGATTTTCGCCCGGGCGGCGCATGGGAAACCGCTTCGTTCGCTGGAAGAATACGCTGACTGGCTCATTAACCGGCGCCTTGCCTGGGCCGGGGCCAGCTCTGAAGATCTGGAGAGGGGGCGTTGGTGGCTGGATAATCTGCCGGCGCTGCAGGTGAAGGCGGCGGCGTTCATCGAGGAAGCCGCTGCCCGGGTGATGGCGCACCGCCCGAAAATCGTCGCCCTGGCATCCATGTTCCAGCAGATCAACGCCAACATCGCCCTCGTTCGGCGGCTGAAGCAGGAAAAGGATCCGCCGATCATCCTGATAGGCGGATCGAATTGCATGGGCGATGCCGGGGTGGCGTTCATCGAGCATATCAAAGAAACGGATTACGTCTTCCTCGGCGAGGCGGACGAAGTTTTCGCCGATGTCTGCGCCCGTCTGCTGAAGGAGGGGGAGATTCCGCCGGAGGAATTGCCCTTTGGCGTATTGTCCCGTTGCTCAAAGCGGCCGCAAAGCCCTGTCTGCCGTGTGACGAAAGACGCGGAATCGATTCCGACGCCGGACTTTGACGATTTCATCCGAACCTATAAGGAGCTTTTCCCGGATCGTGAGACACCGCGGGTTATGATGGAGGGTTCCCGTGGCTGTTGGTGGGGGGCGAAGAAGCCCTGCGCTTTCTGCGGGCTGAACGGACCGACCAGAAGTTATCGGGAAAAGACGGCCAGCCATGTAGCCGACGAACTCGCGGCGCTTTCCCGGCGGTATCCGGAGGCGAAGATTTGCGTCTTTACCGACAGCATCCTGAGCTATCGTCAGATGAAAGAATTGCCCGCCGCGCTGAAGGCCAAGCGGATTTCCCTGCGTATCTTTACCGAGCTCAAATCGAACCTCACTGCAGCGGACGTCCGCGCGCTGTCATCGGCCGGCTTCTTCCAGTTCCAGCCGGGCGTCGAGAGTCTCCAGGACGACGTCCTGCGCTTGATGAACAAAGGCTGCCGCGCTATCAAGCAGATTGAAACCCTGAAGAACTGTCGGGTCTATCACATCATGCTCACCTGGAATCTCCTGTGTGGCTTTGTGGGGGAAAAGGACGAATACTACGCGGAGATGGCCGATCTCCTGCCGAAGCTCATGCATCTGTCACCGCCGAACCACTTCATCCATATTATTTACCAGCGGTACGGGGAGTATACGGAAAACCCGGAGCGATACGGTCTGGAACTGCGTACGGGAACTGCTTATGATTTCGTCTTTGCCGACCGGGACTTTATTGAACGGACGGCGTTCCAGTTCGAACCTGCCGGGGAAGAGCCGCTACGGGACTACTACGACTGCACGCGGAAGGGGCCGGGATACGCCAGGGTACATGCGTATGCGAAACAATGGCTGAACGAACGGTTTAATCCGCAGCGCCTTGATATGGAGGACACGGCGGCGGGCGTCTTTATTTACGATATGAGAACGATAGCCCGGCATGCCGTCTATCATTTGGAGGGACTGCAAGCTGAGGTTTACCGGGCGTGCCGCGCCGTGCGATCCGAAGCGTCCCTTCGGAAGGAATTTTCCGGTTATGGTGGTGAGGTACAGGCGGCTTTGGACTATCTGACGGAGGAAAACCTGATGGTGCATATCGGTGGGGAGTATCTGGCTCTGGCCGTCGATACGGACCCCTGGAAAAAGAGGGAGATGAAAGGCAATGGGCGAGCAGGCGATACGGATTCTGATGGACCCGTCCCAGGATGATGCCGCTTATATCCGGCAGGTCGCTGAAGTCAAGCGGGCGGTGGAACTCTGGTCGATGGATCCGGGTTTTGCCCGTCGTTTCCGGGAGGACCCGGCAGCGGCACTGGCGGAGCATGGGCTTTCCGTGGACGTGCTTTCCGTTCAGATTCTCACCTCTACCGAACTGGCGACACAGTATAACGCCGGCGATCGGGAGAAGATACCGCTGGCGGCCCGGCGCTATCACGCCTTCATTCGGGAGAAGCGGGCCGACCGGGACCGGATGGCCCGGGAGGAATGCGTGCCGGTGCATCCGGCATTCCGGGCATGGCGGAGTCGTCAGTTGAACCGTTGCTGGGTGGAACTCGGCGCGCGGAACGAGTCCCTAATTCACGTGCCGCTGACTTTCGAGCTCAATATCGGTTGCTCCGTGGGTTGCCCCTTTTGCGGTGTCGCCGCGCCGCAACTGGAGAAGGTTGCCCGCTATGATGACGAAACATGCGCCCTCTGGCGTGGTATTTTGGAATACACGAAGGAGACCATCGGCTCGGCGGCGGGGTCCGGCACCTGTTATTACGCTACGGAGCCCTTTGATAATCCCGATTATGAGAAATTCACCGAGGATTTTTTCGAGGTATTTGGTATCGTGCCCCAGGTCACGACGGCGGCGGCCATGCGCCGGCCGGAGCGAACCCGGGCCTATCTGGAAAAAATGATGCCGAAGTACCGGCGCATCCATCGTTTTTCGGTGCTGAGCCTCGACATCCTGCGACGGATTTGCGACTATTTCACGCTGGAGGAACTGCTCTTCGTGGAACTGTTGCCGCAGTTCCCGGAGGCGCCTTTCTGCCGCTTCGCCAACGCGGGACGGGCGAGAAGCGGCAAAATCAGGACGGCGCCGGAAAGCGAGGGCAGTACGATCTGCTGCCTCAGCGGCTTCGTCGTCAACCTGGCCGGGCATTCGATCCGGTTGCTCACACCCTGCGGAGCTTCGCCGGAATATCCGACGGGCGAGCAGATCATTGCCCGGGAGACCTTCACCGATCTCGCTGATTTCCGGCGCGTTTTTGAAGGGATGATAAGCCGTTACATGGCGGAGGAGTTACCCAAGACGCAGCCGCTGTTCCTGCGTCCGGGGCTCTCCTTTGAGGCGACGGAAGACGGCATCGCCTTCTCTCGCCCCGGGATAATCCGGCTCAAATTCTGCGGGCAGGACGATCTCCCGGCCCAACTTTACCAGGATGTGTTGAGGAAACTCCGGACGGGTGGGAAAAGCGCCATGGACATCGCCGGAGAGTTGCTGGAAGAAAGCGACGAATCGCCGGCCCACGTTTTCTATCTGCTGAAGAAGTTCGAGACCGCCGGCCTTTTTCTGGAGCCTTACGAGTGCGAAGGGAAATAGGGGCGGAAAAGACCTGTTTCAGTCCGCCGGTTTTCCGGCTTTCTCTCGGGAAAAGCAAAAAAGGTCTTGTGAAAAAAAAGGCGACTTGCTATGATAGGAATAGATACTATTACAGAAAGGGTGGTAACATGGACAAGAAGAAGAATGCGGTAGCTTTTGGCGCGGTCATCTCCAAGTGCTGGGAAGACGAGGCGTACAGGAAGCGCTTCCTTGAGGACCCGGAGAGTGTGCTTGCCGAAGCGGGTTTCCAAGTTGAGGAGGGCGTCACCTACAAGGTTATCGAAGCCCCAAAGATGGTGAAGTACCTGGTGTTGCCGGCCGACAATCCGAAGGAAGCGGTGCAGGCTATCTCGAAGGGCCTTTTGAACCGGGTGGAAAATCACGATATCGTTCTCCCGGAAGGCGCTGAAGTCCGCATCATCCAGAACACCGAGGATACCCGCTATCTGGTGCTGCCCGCTTCGCCAAAAGCGCTGTCCAAGGCGGAACTGGCTGCTGTCGCCGGCGGTGACAGCGCTGCGACGGCGACGAATGTTGTCCAGACAGGCGAAGCCGCGACGACTGTCGTTGAGATTCTGGAGGGCTCTACTACCGCTGTGCTTGAATTTGAGGGTGCCGTCGGCGCCGTGGTCGCACTGGTCGCTGTCTTTATCTGAGATTCAATGGCTATGCGGACAGATTTTTACCCGCCGCTTTGAAGAAACAAAAATGAAAGCACTGTCCTCCCGCCGGGGCACGGCCGGCGGGAGGGAGTGCTTTTCTTTGCCTGTAGGGTACAGGGAGGGGGAAGCCATTGAACGCGCAGAGGTATCTGAGAATAGCGATTTTCGCCATCATCGTTATCGTCATTCTCGTCGCCGGTTACGGCGCTTATATCAACGAGGCCAGCCGTCGGCACATCGATAAGATGGAGGCGGCGCAGTACACGGTGCTTCCCGTCACCCGTGCCGGTTATCGTGATATTCACGCCGTCGTCCCAAATGTGAGCATCACGACAAGGGCGCTCTGGACCATCGACGTCGCCGCCCAGTATGAAGGCGTGATCAACACGGTTCATGCCCATGTGGGCCAGCGCGTGAATGAGGGTGACGTGCTGGCCACGATGACAAACAACGACCTTTTGGCGTCGATCGCCTCGGCTGAAGCGGATATCGAAGGGGCGCGGGCTACGGCGCTGAATTACGCGCAGACCGCTGAGCGATATAAGTACCTCGTGGAGCATAACGCTATCTCTCAACAGGAATACGACAGCGCCGTAGCCCAGCGAGACGCAGCCCAGGCCAAGCTCGAGAACAAAATCGCCCAGCGGGACCTGGTACGAGCCGAGGAGGAGAAAATGGTCATCAGTGCCCCACGGGACGCCAACATCATTCAGGTTTACCGCGAAGCCGGCAAGTATGTCCGGGCAGGGGAAGGATTGTTCATGCTGGCGGATTTGCGGCTGCTCAGCGCTTTTTCCGTGCTACCCCATCAGAAGCTCATGGAACTTTTGGCCATGGGCGGGAAATTCATTGTCCAGATTCCCCCCCATCGCCTGACACATAAGGCCTATCCTTTTGACAAGACGCGTATTCCGTCGGGTCTGAAGCCCAACCAGTTCGCTATGAAGTTGCAGTACATCTATCCCTCCGCCGATTCGGATTCCGAGTTTCATCAGGTCATTTGGGAAGTGGAGAATCCCGGCGGTATTCTGGAGCCTACCTATTACGACAAAGTGGAGGTTCTGTCCGGAAATACCATTCGTGCCCTGGCGGTACCTCTTTCCTGTCTTCACCGGGCAGATAGGGACGGAACAGCCAGCGTCTATATGCTGGACAGCGATAGCCGACTTATCCGTCGGACCGTCGTCTGCGGTATCAGCGACGAGAACATGGTGGAGATCACTGACGGCATCAGGGAGGGTGAGCTGGTAGTTATCGCCAATCCGGCAGACTATACCGAGGGCATGAAAGTGGAGGCCAGGGAATATGAGTTCTAGTCAGATATTCCAGAAGAAAGCCCTGGAAAAACTCAAGCAGCCGGAAAAGGCGGGGACAGTTTTCGTCATCACCACTTCCACTGGCTGGATCGCACTGGCGGCAGTGGCGGTCACGCTGTTTTCCATTGTCGTCTGGTCGTTGTTTGGCGTCATGGCCGACAAAGTCATGGGCTACGGTATTCTCATTGACGACAACGGCGTCGCCAATATCGCCCCCACCAGCGGTGGGCGGGTGATGGAATTGAGCAAGGAGCCCGGGGACATTGTCGCCAAGGGTGACGTGGTGGCGGTCATTGAACAGTCGGAGCTGGAGCAGCAGGTGTACCTCAACGCCGAACAGGCTCATACCGCCACCAGCTATGAGGATATGCGTTCCCGCACGGCCCAGCTCGCTTCGGCGAAGGAGAAGTTCCATCACCAGGCGCAGGTCATCAGTCCTTATGACGGCAAGGTTGTGGCCCGGCGCGTTCGTCCCGGAGAGATTGTCCAGGCCGGCGCAGCGCTGTATGATGTGGTTGTGCAGGAAAAGAATCAGGATATCTTCGCGATCATCTTCGTGCCGGCGCTGACCGGAAACAAGATCAAGCCGGGCACGACGCTCCAGGTTTCGCCCGGCGCAATCGACTCCTCCCTCTACGGTTCGCTGGTGGGTACTGTCATCGAAATCTCCACCTATCCCGTGAACAGCGACCGCGTCGCCTATTGGACGGGGAACAGGGAATTCTCGAACTGGATTGTGCAGAAAAACGGCGGCGCGGTGATGGAGGTACGGGTAGAGCTGACTCGGGACAACAGCACGAAATCGGGCTATCTCTGGACAACGATGGAAGGCCCCGACGAAACGCTCACCGAGGGTATGACCTGCACCGCCATTGCCATCGTTGATCGCAAGGCGCCTCTCGTCTATGCTTTCGATAAGCTCAAGCAATGGATACGGAGTGATTGAGATGGGAAAGACGCGCGCCAAAACGCCGGTCGTGCTCCAGATGGAGGCG
>JAEEGL012426879.1_pt1 | contig 10615 bp, 10 predicted proteins | sample 9134231 | NCBI WGS metagenome assembly JAEEGL01 (sample SAMN16246548, study PRJNA631951) | gut metagenome | biome: gut microbiome; feature: rumen; material: fiber-attached | host: Bos | place: Iran: Karaj | collected 2018-10 | reverse complement strand
AGGACAGCACTAACTACAACAGTTCACTTAGTTCTGCTTCCTTAATATTATCTAATACAATTTATAGTGACAATGCTTTTAAGTATACTTCTGAGGATTCAAAGAAAATAAAAAGCATCAAGAAAATGTTTGCTTATCATGGTTTTTCAAAGGTTAAAACATATAAGCTTTCGACAGATTATAGTGATGATGACATTTCAGAGATATGTATTGGAACAAAGAAAGTTACCCTTAATAAAGTAACAAAACAGATTGTGGCTGTGGTTGTAAGGGGAACTGACGGCTCCATAGAGGAGTGGAGCAGCAATTTTGACGTGGGAAATCCTGATTCCTGGGATAAGGAATGCCATAAGGGCTTTTATACAGCAGAACAGCGAATCTTAAAGTACATTAATAGTTATATTAATGATAATATAAAATCCTCATCTGATATAACTTACTGGATAACAGGCCACTCAAGGGGAGCAGCTATTGCAAATATTTTAGCAGCAGAACTAATTGATAGTAACAATGAAGTATTTGCCTATACATTTGCAACGCCTGCAACTACAACAAACAAGTTGGCTGAAGATTCAACATATAATTCAATATTTAATATTGTTAATCCTTCAGATATTGTAGCATACCTCCCTTTTTCAGACTGGGGTTTTAAAAGATATGGCAAAACAATTAACCTTGATATTAAAGAACTTGGATTAAGTGACATCTGGTGCAGTTACATGGGGCGTGATGAATATCATGCTGCAGACAGCGATTTTATAACAAAATCCCTTTCTTCCCTGGTATCAAGTTATGCTGCTACAACAAAGGATGCCTATACTTATAGTAAGAAAGGCTTAAATATATCTGATTATCAGTATCGAAAGCTTTCAGATAGATGCAAGCAATATTGCCAGATTGAAGAAAGATTTGATGAAAAAGGTGTTCATAACGGATATGTGGTTCATACAACATTTGCCCTTTTCTTCCAGCTGTTAGCAGAGGCTCTTGCTGGTAACTCATATGACAGACTTAATACTGCATATCTGATTTTAGAATTAGGTGATACTAAGATATTAAAGTTATTCTGGTTGTTATTATATGCCGTTAACGATGATAGTATTAATTTAACCTCAATAAAGAAACCACTTGCAGAAGATGCACATGCACCTGCTACTTACTACGTTTTAATTAATTATTCGTATCTAAACACATTATGATTGAAAGGATGAATATAATGGACCTTCCATTTGACTTAAAAAATGCAATTGAAAATGAACTTGATGGTTTAAAGTCATCTGAACTTGTTAGTGTTTCAAAAATTATAACAGATAAGTATGGCTCTGACAGTGCCTGTGGAAATAAAAAGCTTTCAAGGTCAATTGAAACAAAGGTTTATGCTGCTGTGAGAATGCCTGCTACTTTTGGTGCAGTTAGTTCTTGTTTAGAATACATTACAGACATTATGCCTGATTTTTCACCAGGGACAATGCTTGATATAGGGGCTGGTACAGGTGCCGGTACATGGGCTGCTTACCAGATGTTTAATTTAGAGCAAATCACATGTTTAGAAAGAGAAGATGAAATGAGGGTTTTAGGTTCTCATCTTATGGAATGTGATTCAGAGCTTTCTAAATGTACTGAATGGATTAAAAAAGATGTTATTTTAGATAACTTTGATAAAAAGGCTGACTTTGTTTTATCTTCATATATGCTGAACGAAATTCCAGAAAACGCGCTACTAAAGGTAGTTGATAAATTAGTTGAAGCAACAAATGATACCCTTTTAATAGTAGAGCCTGGAACAGTCAAAGGTTATTCTATCTTAATGAAGGTAAGAGAATATCTTATAAATAAAGGCTTAAATATTGTTGCTCCTTGTCCTCATATGGGAAAGTGCAGATTAGCTGATGATGACTGGTGCCATTTTTCCTGTAGAGTAGCAAGAAGCAAAATACATAAGGTTATCAAGGAAGCTGACGTTCCTTATGAAGATGAAAAATTTATGTATCTTGCTATTAGAAAAACTGGTGTCAATAACAAACCTGATAATATAAACAGAATCCTAAGACACCCATTTGTAGCTAAAGGTCAGATAACTCTTGATATTTGTTCGGCTGAAGGTAACAAAAAGACTTTATATAGAAAAAAAGATGGCTTGATTTATAAGAAAGTTAAGAAACTTAAATGGGGTGACTGTTTTACTGAAGATTAGGATAGCATTTTCCAACACCCCTAACAGTATTAAGTCTGTCAGGGGTGTTAGGTGATTTGTTTATCAGGATTTTTTCCTCATATAAAGTTTGCTTGGGCGGTGGGCATCTCCTGCAGTGCTTTCTCCAGTTTCCTCAATGTATGTTATGATTTTTTTTCTGAAGTTTGCTTTATATAATGCTTTCCCTAGTAAGATTTCATATACCTTCTGCAAATATGGCAATGTGAATTCTTCTGAAACAAAATGGAATGCAATATCTGTATACTCCACTTTATTTTTTATTCTGTTTCTTGCATATTCTATGATTTTTTTATGGTCAAATGCAAGCTTTTCTGGCAAATTATTTACATGAATAAGTGAAACGCTTTCCGTTCTTTCACCAGTACAAAAAGTCAGCTTCTCTCTAGGTACAAGTGCCATATAAGCAACGGAGATAACTCTTTTTCTTGGATCTCTGTGAATATCAGAGAATGTATAAAGCTGTTCAAAATATATACCAGAAAGATTTGTTTCCTCTCGTATTCCCCTAAGTGCTGCCTCTTCCAGGGTTTCATCTATATGCACAAACACTCCTGGAAGTGACCACATTCCTGCATATGGTTCTTCTTTACGCTTTACCATAAGGCATTTTAACTGTTCATCCTCTATGGTGAATACAAGCATATCTACTGTTACAGCTGGATTTTCATATTCATGATTATTATTACTCACTGCATCTTACTCCTTTTTACATTAATTTATTACAAGCCTTCCCACTTTCTCCGCAACACTTATTTTTACTTCCATTCCTGCATTAAATTCTATTACATCATCCAGTATTCCATCTGAAAATACTACTCCATTATCAGCCATATTTGAGCGAAATGCTAAGGTATCTTTCTGTTTCATGCAGCCATAAACAAGTTCTGCCTGAGTAAATCGGCTAGGATATGGTTCTCTTACCTGAAACACAAGTTCGTTACTATCCCAGCTATACTCCGGTTCTTTAATTTCTCCCAAATTAAATGCTCTGGCAATTCCTCGAAACTGCGCCATTACTGACTGGTGCCATCCTGTCATTCCAAAACCTGTAGATACAATTACTCCAGAAGAAGACTGTTTTTCTTTTTTCCCATCAAAACAAATATCATAGTGTGCTGATGTATGATTCTTTACTCCCACAAAAAAATCATTTACCGCATATAGCACCTGTCCATCTGTACTTTCTGCCTTGCCCATGGTAACATTCTTTCCATCATAATTCTTCTCGATGATTTTTGGAATCATACGCTCCATATCTCCTGCTTCAAAAGGAAGAAGAATTCCATCCCAGCGTGAAGCATCTGGATTAATTCCAACTAAAGGCTGTCCATCCAAATATTTCATTGTGTTTGCAACCAGACCATCCTGTCCGATTGCAATCACAATATCCTCTTTTCCAAAAATCATATTTGGCAGGTATTCCCTGTCAATTTCTAATACTCTGGCATTCTTTATGGCAAGATTTTTTACAGTTGCTACAGCTTCGTAATACGTTTTATCCTCATGGATATAATCATTAAAATCTGCACCTAAATGCTCAACATAAAACTTAGCCTGTTCTATTGTATTATATCGGCGTTTCAGTTCTTCAAGCCTTGTTTTTCTTTTTACAATAATAATTTTATTCATTCCTCTTCCCATATCAAAAACCTCTTTTTATTTTAATCCATTTTTGTTCTTTGTGCAAACATTTCTAAAAATTCTGGTGTAATGTTAATATTTTTAATCTTCTCAGCATTCTCACCAAGTTCCTTACATCCTCTTGCCCTCAGTGCCTCTGGTGCCATGTTAGCCATTACACATGCTTCCATTAATTCAACATTTGCATTTTCATAAGCTTTCATCATAGCAGCTATAGCATATGCCTGTACATCTGCCTTCTGTTTTTCATTCTCTGTCTCAAGTGCTACTAATTCTTTATTTCTCTCCTCTATTTCAATTCGTTTTTCCATTTGCAGCTTCTCTAATTCTGCATTTCTTGCAGCTTCCTTTTCCTCTAACTCTAAGCGGCCTTCCATCTCTGCCATAAGAATTTCCTGCTCTTTTTCTGTTTTTTCTCTTTCCTTTTCTGCAATCTTGATTTCAGTATTTAATTCATTTTCCTTAATTAATCTTTCCTGCTCAATTGCAGCATTTCTTCTCATGTAAATGGCATCGTCCTGCTCTTTTAGTATCTTCTCTCTTGCTGCTGCTTCTAATGCTTTTCTTGTTTCTGGTTTTGTAGTAATTGCAAGGACATTTACATTAATTACTGTTACTCCAAGTGTAGCAATAATCTGGTCCTTTTTTAATTTATCCTCAATTATCCTTGTTAACTGGTCAGCCTGCTTAATGACACTTCTAATGTCCATGTTACTGACTTCTTTCATAATAATTGCCTTTAAAATGTTGTTAATACGTTTTTCAATTAGTGTGATTCCCTTTCTATTTTCCTTGTCACTGTCATTTTTCAATGTGAAATCTACCATTTTTGCAGCCTGTGCAAAATCTGCAATTCTAAAAGTTGTTATCCCCTGTACGCATACTGTCTGAAAGTCTGAAGTTATAATCTCATCAAATGCAAATGCTCCGTCAAATGCTGTTACTGGGATACTTATAATATTAGTAGTCAGGCTATTATACCAAACAGCAATTCCCTTTCCCTCAGTTACAACTTCACCTTTTTTTACAACCATTACATATTCATTTGGATCAAATTTTCTAAAAATAATTCCCATAATACTCACCATTCCTTTTCATTTAATATATTTACTACCTGTTATTTTTATTAGTAGTGTATTGCTACTAACTATATTTATATGATAGTATACTTTTGCTACTATGTCAATACCTTTTTTAAAATTTTTTATAAAAAAACACACCTATAAGATTAAATCATTATAGATGTGTCTTTTTATACTTATATATTATTATTTAATTGAGGTTCTGTTTTTCTCTATCCACTTTACAGCAAAATCTACAAGCTCCCTTTGCTTCATCAGACTAAGAGTTGCATCTCCAAGCCTAACTTTTTTTACTTCATACTCTTCTTCAAATGCCCTGCCTATCTGCTCAAAATCTTCACCGTCTACAAAAAGTGTATCATATGCCTTCCATACTCTCTTTCCATTTTCTAAAACAGCACTGTGCTCCGTACAGAGATGCTTTCCTTCATACTCTGCTCTTGCATCAGCAAGATGAATGGAAGTGTTCTTGTCATATCCGACACCTATAAGAAGTACATAGGCATCAAGCTCATACAGTTTTCCAATAGGTGAACCATCTCCAAAAATATTTGACAGGTCATGATCCTTCGTAAGATACTGAGCATACTTACCGAATGCTGCAACTGACCTTGCTGGGTGATCACTACGGATAGTTCCTGGCCACTGTCTGAACATCTCAGCAACTGCACCCATGGTATTAGTTGGTGTGATATTCTTATCATATGGTGGCCAGTTATCACGTATTGCCTGCCAGCAATCCTCACTGACATCCCAATGAACTCCTGTTTCAGGATCGAGATTTTTCCAGGATTGTGTAGGCATCATAAGGGTTCCTTCTTTACCAACAGCTTCAATCAATGCTTCGATTAGTGTCTCGGCACCTCCGCAAACATATCCGATACTGCTTAGGGATGTATGTACCATGATGACTTGTCCTTTGTTTACTCCAACATGTAAAAGTGCATCAAGTATATCTGATTTTAGTATAAGTTTTTTCTCCATATTTAATTTCCTTTCTGGTAGATAGCATTTAATTAAACTTTCTTACACTTTCTCCTATCGAAAGTTTCACTGGTATACTTATATTTTCAGTTATTTCACTGTTATTTATCATTTTCAGCAGCAAGGATATTGCTGTCTGTGCACGAATCAAATTGTTCTGTGCAACAGTTGTAAGTTTCGGAGTAATCAAAGATGCTTCTCTGCATCCATCAAACCCAACTATTGAAATATCATCAGGAACTACTACTCCTTGTCTTTGTAAAAAACGCATGAGCTCCATTGCATAATAATCAGATACAGCAAATATGGCTGTGTATCCTTTGAGAAAATCAAGTTTTGACAAATATAACTTTTCTCTTTCATCTGCTTCCATTGGTATTTTAAAAAAATCCGCCTTTAAACTAAGCCCTTCACACAGTCCCTTATACCTTAAAAGATCCATACATATATCATTATCAGCAATACACAAAACTTTGCTATGCCCCATACTTCTTAGGTATTCGCCTACCTGTTTTCCACCATCAAAATCATCAATCATAATATTACCAAAACGCTTCTGAACATCCAGAAATCCATCATAGATTACAAAGGGAATACGTATATGATCCCTAAGGTCCTGATATTCATCCTCACAAAAACCAATTATTACAATGCCATCCAGATTCCACATCGAGGCAAAATTTACAACTTCCGATATTTTTTTTGCTTTTTTCAGCATCATAAAATATCCGCTTATTTCTATTTCATCCGACAAATGATTGATTGCAGCTGAGATAAATGAGTCTTCAAAGGTATGTCCTTCGTATTTTGGATGGTCATTTACAACAACTCCGATAATTCTTGAATTATTTCGTGCAAGCAAAGTTGCCGCCATATCTGGTATATATCCTCGTTCTTCAAGTTTTTTCTCCACCATTACTACAGTTTTATCAGAGATTTTTTTTGTTTTCCCATGAAGAACATTAGATACCGTTGCTGTACTTACACCAAGTTCCTCTGCTATATCTTTTATACGTACCTTTTTTTCATCCCACATGCTGTCACCTCCATACATCTTTTATCGGATTTAGAAAGTCCCTTCTTTAAATCTTTCAAATCTTTTTCATCCATTTTTTACTTCTAAAAAATGCCCACGAAAGTATCAGACGTACACATTCTTCCATTGAAAGTATAAAATATACAATGTGTATCTCATACTTCCATACATAAGCACTAAGCAGTGCTAAAGGTACACCAACACCCCATGTACCAATCAATTCAATAATCATTACTATCTTAGTTTGTCCACCACTTTTAATAATGCCCCCTGGGATAATCATATTCATAACCTTAACAGGTAAAACCACTGCAAATACCTGTAATATCCTCTGTGCAGTAATCTTAACATATTGTTCTACATCGTAAGCATCTGTATAATAATTCATTAAACAAATAAGTGCAATTGACAATACTACTGATCCAATAAGTGCATATACTATAAGTTTTTTTGATTTTTCGTAAGCTGAATCAAAGTTTCCTTTTCCAAGTTCCTTGCCAATCAGTATTCCTGTAGCCTGGGCTAAACCACTTAATGCTCCTATCATAAGCCCCTGGATTGGATATGTCAGGGTCATTCCTGCACATTCAAGTGTACCAATATGACCATAGACTGAAGCATAAACATTCTCACTAAGACTCCACATAAACTCTGTCACAAGGATAGGAAGCAGAATAGCAATATATTTTCCATAAGTCATCTTTGTAAGCTTTATGGAATAATTAAGTTCTAATTTATTCTTTCTGCAAACAATTAGCAGGCTTATTACAAGCAATAGCATATTAAATATTTGCGAAATAACTGTTGCTAAACCTGCACCTCTTGCTCCCATTGATGAAAATCCCAGCTTTCCAAAAATCAGAACATAATTCAGTACAGTATTAATGGCATTTGCCATAATACCAAATATAAGCGGGAGGGCTGCTTTTTCCCTACAACGTAAGCGTGTAGAAATCAGCATATTTATTGCATAGGGCAAAAAGCCAAAGGAAACAATTATGAGATATTCCGAAGCTATGTTTACTGTATATTTATCAGTTGAGTACAGTCCCATGAGATAATTCGTACACAACATACACACAGACATAAATATAACAGCAATCAATAAAGAAAGGGATGTATTAAGCCAAAAGCTACGATTCACCTCTTTTTCATCCTTGGCACCAATATACTGTGAAATCATAATTCCCGCTACTGAAACAACCGCTCCGATAACTACCCAATACAGAGACGATAGTTTTCCTGCAATACCTACGGCAGCAACGCTTGTACTTCCTAAACTGCCCACCATTATTTGATCAATAATGCTGAATGATGCCTGAAGCATACTTTGCAGTGCAACAGGAATGGCAATTTTCGTTACTGATTTTAAAAATGAACCTGACTTCATAAATAACCCTCCGTATATATCTTTTAATGTGATTATAAAACAGAGGTACAGACATTTCAATAGGTTAATCGCATAACCTAATACAAAAACAGATTCGATTTTTTATTTATTTTATACATTTTCAATATATTTAAGAAAGCCTTCGCATCCTGCTACAACATCATTCCATGTTGCAGTAAAATCACCAGAATACCATGGATCTGCTATTGACCTTCCATGCATTGACTCATCTATTGCATAGTCTAACAAAAGTTTTATCTTATTATCTGTATCGCAACCTATAATTCTAATTGTATTTCTAATATTATTATTATCAGCACATAATATATAATCATAGTGTTTATAATCTTCTTTTGTTATCTGGCATGCTCGTTTATTAGCAAAGTTAGTATATGCTGTTTTTCCTATACCATGTTTTCTTAACTCTTCCTTTGCTGGAGGATATATAGGATTTCCCTTTCCTCCCCATATTTCTTCTGTTGAGGTTGCTGCAGAGGTAATATAAAATTTATCCTTTATTCCTCTTTTTTCAACCATATCCTTTAAAACATATTCTGCCATAGGCGAACGGCAAATGTTGCCGTGGCAGATGAACATTACTTTTATCATAGACTTTTCCTTTCTCATATTGCTGAAATGTGGCAAATTGCGGAAGTTGTTAGTAGTAGAATAGTAGTAAAATTAGGGGGTTTTACTACTAAGGGTTATTCAGATTATTATCAGACATTATTATCATATATTCAGATGTGGTAAATCCTCTTTTAATGTAATATCCTTCTGTTTGTTCTCCCTTTGATGTGATAAGATAGATATTGCTTATTCCTGCTTCGGATAGTGATGCTTTTAGTGCTCGTAAAAGGGTTTTACCGTAACCTTTTCGCTGTTCTGATGTTTTTACGCAAAATTCCTGTATTTGGAAATGGACACCATTGTAATACTGCTCTTTTTGTCCCCATATAATGCCTTTTAAATCATCATCACAGAATATTGCTTTTCCGACAAAGGTATTTGTTTTCATCATATTTTCAATTCTAATCTGAGCCGTTTCTTTAGTCCAGGAATCATTCCACGGTTCAGAATTAAAAACTGATACGAACAATTCTGTATATTCACTAAGATTGGCTAAAATCATATCTTCAATTTCTATTTTCATTCTATCACCATATTTTTTCTTTCATTATATCACACCCACTCCGCCCTCGACTACCCTTTTTCGTATATTGCAAAAACTTCAAGGCGAAGCGAAGTACAATAATGTTTAATGTTATTTGTATAAAAGTAAAAATTCCTCTGTGTTTTTTACATGTTTCTCTATAACTGCTTTGTACACATCAATACTCCTGAATTTTGTGTCAGAATACAATCCCATAGAGATCAGATCATTCTTGATTTGAATAATAGTATCTTTCTGCATCCGGCTTGTATTCTGAGCAATATTGTCGCAGTATGCCTCTGCGTCCCTGATAGTATCTCTGTCAAAAAAACACAGATCAACATTCCACAGCTCACCCGTGATGATTGTTTCAAAGTCAAGGAACAAGACTTTTTTCCTTTATCATTTATTTCTTGTTTTCCTTCATACCATACAGGATGAAATCGTTCTATGATAAAAGCGGTAAGCTCATACAGCATTTCCAGCGACATATTCTGATTTTCTATATCAATATCAAGATCGTTCCACGCCATCATATCCATACGATAACTTCCAATCAAATGAGCAGTTCCTATTTCTTCAAGTTTATGATGCAGACCAAATTCATATAAAATTCGGTCTGCGTTTGCCTTTAATTCATCATTTTTTATCATTATACTACCTCATTCCTTTTTGAAAGAAAACCTTCGTCTTTATTCTTCCACAATAATTGCCCGTTGTCTACTACACATCCGTTCATAACTTATACTGCATAAAATTATTGTTTTTGCCATTGTACCACACCAATCCCTCCCACGCTACCCTTTTTCGCATTATTATAGAAGAAACTGATGCGCATTATAATAAAAACAGACAGCTTTGACAAGGAATACTGCGAAAGCCTGAACAGGCTGTATAACGAAAATATTGATCTTATGTATTAGGTTATAATTAAATATGTACAAAAAGTATTATATAAAAATCCACAAATTATGTTATGATATTGAGTTATAAGGAGGAACTCAATATGATTATAAAATCAAACATCATAACAAATATAGAAATTATAAGTAAGAAAGATTTGATAAAATTAAAACCGTTAATGGAGGCAGGAGGTATGAAGATTAATAAAAGT
>JAEEGL011913514.1_pt1 | contig 10615 bp, 7 predicted proteins | sample 9134231 | NCBI WGS metagenome assembly JAEEGL01 (sample SAMN16246548, study PRJNA631951) | gut metagenome | biome: gut microbiome; feature: rumen; material: fiber-attached | host: Bos | place: Iran: Karaj | collected 2018-10 | reverse complement strand
TAAGTAAGTATAAAGAGAAAATTATGACTACTATAAAGAATAAAAAATATGTTATTAGTATAAATGAGGATTTAAGTTTATTAAACAAAATTGAATATATAGTAAACGAAATTAATTATATATACAATGTTAAAACCCCTATCAAAGAGCCTTTGAAGGAAGTTGTTTGTTTATTACAAACCGAAGATGTTATGAAGCAATTATTTAAAATCATCAGACTTAATAGTATTGAAGAATTTCAAGATTTAAGTAGTATAGATAGTAAAACTTATAGATGTTATATTAGACAAGGAGAAGTAAATCTATTAAGACCAATATATAATTATTATAAAAAGAATGATAAAAATATAATCAAGAGTATTAATAATTTTATAGAAAGAATGATTAAAGATACTGATCAACATAAAGTACAAGATATTACAAAATTATATATTGAAGCAAGAGATGAAAATAGCACTGTTTTAGAAGCGAGTGAATGTTATAGACAAATAAAGGATATTGCCAATACTATATTAAAAGATATTAACAATTAAAAGACCTTAATAAAGGTCTTTTTAGTTTAATACTCCTGGTATCATATCAAACGAAACGTCCGGATACCATTCTGGATGATCTAAGATATAACTGTCCATTTCTGGTGGAAATAGTCCAAAATAGTAGTCTTCAAGACTTTTATTTCTTCGGCTTGCAGCCCATGTGGAATCAAAGAAGTAGTATTTATCTTGGTGTTTTATTATATTCCACATATGGCCGATGTTATGACTCGCATCCATAAAACCCGTAACAGAGTAAGCTTCGATTCCTATATTCTGAAATATTACTGTGGCGGTTTTGGAAAAGCCAGCACAGACTGCATTATGTTTAATAAATACGTTATAAATAGATTGATTTTTAGATGCGAAAGTAAATAAGGTATCATATCTTGCGTGATCCCCTATCCACTCATAAACATACAGTATTTTTTCAGCGTCGCTCATGTTTTTGGTTTTTCTTTTTATTTCATCGATTATTCTTTCGATTCTTAGCATCCCTATATCTGTTAGTAGCTTTAAAGGTGCCGCATTAGTGAACTTAATGGTCAGATCATCTCCGTTGATAATCCAACGATATGTTGCAAAATTAATTAAAGCAGGCTGATCTACCGCTATAGCGTCGTATAATTCTGCCAGCAACGAACTACAATTATCTTCATAGTCACAGCCAAATTCGGATGCGCTAACTTTAACAGTGTTGTTGGAATTCTTTAAGTTCTTCAAAATAATGTCATATGCTTTTTGTTCGTTTTCTGGTAAACGATTATAAACGTAGTCCTCACCAAAGTATAGATTATTAACATAATGAGGGGCATTTTTATCAATATCTTTTATTGGTATATCTCTGGTAAAATAGTAATATACTATACTTGTTAAAGCTAATAACAGCAAAGAAAGTTTTATATTTTTTTTAACGAACTCTATCATTGTAATAACCTCTAAGCGCCATGTATGGATATCCTAAAAATGGAACTACTAATGTAATAATGGGCACGTATATTTGCTGGCTATAGTAGTAAGAAATAATAAATGGCAAGTATATATATATTAAAGTCATTATTAAATTCCTAATAGGTAGAAGTATTATTCCTATTACTAAAAGAATGATTAGGATAATATTGGTCTTTATTGCTTTACTTAGAAAGTAAAGATTAATTCCTGGGACCAAGCAAAGTAATCTGTTATATCCGGCCTTCTCTAATAGAAAACTTAAAGATATATGAAATAAGACTAAGCTTAAAAATATAAATGTCTTCATATTATCACTATCCTTGTATATTATTATATTATAAAAAATTGTTTTTAAGAATACTTTTTTCAGTTGGTGCAAAAAATGCGACAACTAAAAACACAAGAATACTCTTGTGTTACTTTTTAGATTCTATAGTTCTTTCTACTACTTCTTTAATTTTCGCTTCATTAAATGGTTTAGATAACATATCTACTATATTGTATGTAAATGCTTTATCTATTGCTTCTCGAGACGAATCTCCAGAAACTATAGTTACTGGCATAGAACTTAATAAGTCGTTTTCTTTTAAGAAGTCTAATACAGCAAAACCATCTTTTACTGGCATATTAAGATCTAGTAGTATAGCTTTAATCCTATTGTCTTCCAGATGTTCTTTAATTATATTTAATGCTTCATCACCGTTAGTAGCAAAAGCTAGTTCATATTCAGCGTCAAATATTTTTTTAACAAAAATTCTAATTACTTCAGAATCATCTGCTACTAAGATTATATCTTCATTTACTTTTTCTTCTTGAATAGCTTCAACTACAGCTGGAGAAGGAGCTTGGTTTGGACTATTTTCTTGTACGCTATCATCAAAATAATCATTTACTATCTTTCTAACTTTTTTGGCTTCTTGGACTAGTTTATCGTAATTAGTTCTAACAAAATTTATGTTGGATTCTTTAGATGCTAATTCGTGCTGATAGGCAATATCTGCTAGTTCTTTAAAACCAAAATATTTACAATCGCTTTTTAATGAGTGAACTAGTATAGCATAATTAGGCATATCTGCTTGTTGATAGTACTTATCAATTTCTGCTAGTTTGCCATCTATTCCTCTTTGAAACTCAGTTAAAGTTTCGTTATAAGTTGCTTCATCACCGAATAGTTCTAAGCTGCTATCTATGTCTGCCCCAAATTGTCTTAAGTAATTTATACTTTTCATATTATCCCTACCTTCTTCTTTATTATAACTTATTTTATAAATTTAGTTAATACTTTTATTAATTCTTCTTTATTAATAGGTTTTGATAAGTATCCAGCAAAGTGATGATTGGCTATTTTATCTTCTATTGAAGAATCTAATTCAGAGGCAGTCAGTAAAATAACTGGCACGTTAAATCCATCTATATCTCTTAAGTTATCCAAAGTAGATGGCCCGTCTAAATCCGGCATCATATCATCCATGAGTATCAAATCATAATCATTTCCTTCTACTACCTTAGCAATGCAGTCTGATCCACTAGTAACACTCTCCACACTATTTACTATTTTTTCTAATAGCTTTACTGCTACTTTTATATTAAGCTCGTTATCATCAACGACTAATATTTTACCATGGGTTTGAACAGGTTCTTCACTATTTTCATTCCCCTTTAGAGTTGGCAAATCTAGTTCATCTTCTTTTATTGGATTGTCACTAGTTATTTGTGAACTGAGTATGCTAGTAGCGCTTGTAGAATTAGTTGTATTAGTACTATTTATTTGTCTTTTAGCAAGATAAGTTCTTAAGACTCTTTCTAATTCTTTCTTTTCTATTGGTTTTGATAAGTAATCGTTAAATCCTAGGTTTAAGTACTCTTCCTTCATGCCTTCTATTGCATTAGCAGTGAGAGCGATAACAGGAATATTAAAACCATTAATCTGTTTTAGCTTGGCAAGAGTTTCTTTACCACTCATTTTAGGCATCATATCATCGAGTAAGACAATATCATATTTATTACCATTATTAATCTTTTCTAAGCATTCTAAGCCATTAGTGCATGAATCTATATTTAAATTATACTTTTTAAGCAGGGTGGTTGCCACTTTAATATTCAATGCATTATCATCTACCAATAATACTTTAGCTCCTTTGATGTCAACTGCCTTAGTATTGGATTCTGTAGTTTCTTTTTGATGTTGTACTTCATAAGAAACTATTTTTTGATCTATTATTATAGTAAATTTAGATCCTTTACCATAAACTGATTGAACAACTATTCTCCCACCCATAAGTTCTACTAATTTTTTAGTAATAGCTAGCCCTAATCCGGTGCCTTCTATAGTAAAACTTTTTTCAACGCTTAATCTATCAAATTTAGAGAAAAGCCTTGGTAAGTTTTCTTCTTTAATACCTATACCTGAATCTTCGACCGATATTATTAGTTTTACCATATTATTTTTTATTACACTTGATACTCTAAAGTCAACAAATCCTTCTTTGGTATATTTAGCAGCATTAGTAAGAATATTAAGAATTACTTGTTTTAATCTAGTATTATCCCCATATAATACTTTGGGTATAGTAGGATCAATACTTACTCTAAAATCTATTCCTCTATCACCTATTCTAGCTTTAGTTAATATTATTAATTCGTTCCATATTTCTTCTATTTCATATTCTTTTTCTATTATTTCTAGTTTGTTAGCTTCAATCTTAGATATATCGAGAATACCGTTTACTATTTCTAGCAGGTTATTGGAAGCCATTATAATATCTTCTACTTTTTCCATAGATTCTTTAGGTAATTCATCATCTTTTAGACTTTCACTAAATCCGACGATTGCATTAAGAGGAGTTCTTATTTCGTGTGACATATTAGATAAGAACTCGCTTTTAGCGTTGTTGGCTTTATCGGCTCTATCTCTTAAAATAGTCATGTTTTCTAACATTTTGACATCTGGATTTTCTATGAAAAAGTATGTTAGCACAGTTATTAATGACTCGACAGGTGTAATCAATAACATTTCGGGATGAATTGCTTGAATAACAGTGCTAATAGCACCTATTCCTAAAAATACCAAAAACGGAATGTATTTTTTCTTATTCTTAACGGTTGAAATATTCATAATAGTCCCTAGTATATCAATTAGAATATACACCGAGACAACTACATAGGCGACTGTACAAGCTAGTCCACGGGAGTAAATACTATTCCCTTCGTGTACGATTTCAATTGGAGCTATTATTACAGCTAGTGATCCTATTAATAACAATACAAGAATAATTATATTATATATATATATATTTGAACCACCTGTGTCTTCTTTTTTATCCTTGCTTATATTGATGGTGTAGATCGATAATAAATAGGTCCAAAAAAAGACATAAATTAAATACAGTTTGCCGAGCAGTTTTGAAAAGTGTATATTATAATTTTCGCGTATCACTACATATTGGATAATATCAATAATTATTCCTGCTATGTTAGCTACTATTATTACTGAGTATAGTTTTGTATCCTCGTTTTTAATTTTAGGTTTTATAAAAAAAGCTACAGCTATCACCATTAAAAATGCGAAACAAGATATGAACATGTATAACATATAGACACCTCCTATTATGCTTATTCATGTATATTATATCATAAGAACAAAAAAAATGATATTTCTATCATTTTTATGCAACTAATTTTAGTGATCTACCGCCAGCTGTCAATTCTTTAATCTTTTCTTTATCATAGCTTATTTTCCTTTTACCACTATGTGTTAGAGGGTATGATTCACTGAACGGAATCACCTGAATTTCTATTTCATCAGCTATTTCTGCGCCTGCCAGGTTTCTTAATCTACCCCTTATTGATTTAATTCCTTTTTCTTTGTTTATTCCATATTGAAATTGGACAATTGCGATTAGTCTAGTATCATGTTCTACAACCTGGCATGATAGTACTTTCTTTGTATCTTTTGTTACCATTTCTTCAATCCTAAATAAAGGTAATTTTCCATGCGAATAGACGTCTTCTCTCCCTTTAATATGAACACCGCCTAGTTTATCAATATAGCCATATACTTTCCCTGAAAACCAAACCCTTCCTCTGTTGTCTTCTATAAGCATGTCGTTCGTTGCTTCAGGATTGTCTTTATACCCAGACATATTCGAATAAGAATTCGTTACAAGCAGACCCATCTCTCCGTATTTACATTCTTCATATCCGCCCATTCCGTCGGGTTTTAAAGCTGTTGCACAAACATAGGCCTCTGGAAACATACCGCATTCTCTCACTCCTTGAAGCCTTGTTTTTATTTCTGTAAAACTCTTCCACAGTGTATAATAAACTGCCCCTTGTTCGCAACTTCCTCCTGCTATACCTAATGTGGTAAAAGGGAGTCTGAACCCTTTGATGCTTACGGCACTACCTGCTTTTCCTACTCTGAGTCCTTTATTAACAAACTTCTCTTCTCCTGGGCAGGTCCCCTCTCCAACAGCGAACATAGTAAATATAAAATCTAGAAGCCTATTCTTAAATTTTCCGCCAAACAAGTATTGCTTCATTAAAGCGACGGCGTGGCTTTTGGTTACATTTAAATAATTTGGCTTATTAAGCATAACTACATCAAGTATCGAATCCAAGCCATATTCTGGTTCTAGACAAACAATCCACCCTTGAGATAGAATATCTGTAATACAAGCTATTATATCTGTATTCGATTCAGTCGGAATGTGTGCTAAGCATCTAAGAGACTTCATGTCCGGATTCCCAGATAGTTCACAATCATGGAACCTTGCGCTTACTATTAAGCTTCTGTTTCTATGAATAATTGCTTTTGGCCAACCATTTATTGTTGATCCGCTTGTATATGTAACTAAAAAATCTGTTTCTAGGTCCCCTACAGACTCTACTTCTCTTGAAGATTCCTCCCCAATTCTTCGAGCTTGCTGGTATGAGATTATCCCATTATCTTCTGCAATATACTCCGGAACTTTATTAGGATAATGATAATATTCTTCTAACTTTTCTTCGTATCCTTTTGTTTTAGACGGATCTTCTGGAAGAGAATCAGATAAAGATGATATTACCTTTGTTTGTATATTTGATTCTTGTATAACGTCTTTAATCGCGTCATATTTTGAGTCATCTCCAAAGAATACTTTTTTTGTACATCCATCTAAAATTTTTCTAATGTAATCACGGTCGAATTGCTCACCAAATATATTTAACTTTGCCCCAACTTTGTTGGCTGCAATTAATAGGTACACAAACTCCGGCGTATTAGTCATACAAACAGGGATTTCATCTCCCATCACTATGCCCGCTTCTGCCAAGAATTTTGACATATCATCAACTTTTTTTACTAATTCTCTGTAAGTCACTTCGGTGCCACGATAAAACAGCGCTACACTATCTGGATATCTCTTTGCTCGGTTTACTATTTCGGTATATAAATTGTGATTATGATTTTTTTCGAGGTCTATTAAGGCGGCTATCGCCTTTTTGCCTTTTTTAGTTCTTACCATCCTTGACGATGGGTATTCTCTTCCTACTTTAGCAAATTCTTCCAATTCGTTCTGGATATGAAACGTAGGTATTCTTCCGTTTTGATCAATGTATCGTTTTTTCATTTTTTCACCCCTGTGTACTTGCTAGAAAAATTGTGAAATTAATGGCTTTGATATAATGGTTTAATACCCGTTATTAGGCTCTTAATATCACACTAGCCCCATCTCATATATAATTAATTATAGTATGTTTTGATATTTTTGGCAAATTTTACGTAAAGAAAAAAGTATAGATTAACTATACTTTATAGAACTTATTATTATACACACTATATATGGTATAGATACCTGTTAGGATTAATAATAAAGAAGTTAGTATTACCAAAGATACGGTATTACCAGTTTTGGGAATGCATACTTTGTTAAATTCTTCTTCGGTTGTTTCTTTCCCATCTATATCATAGTAAGTTTCTCCAATTAGTATGCACCCACATCTTTTTTTGTAAGTATCGGCATCAACTTCTGCACCTTTATTATCATAGTATATACCTTCATCGTTTATTGTACATAGGGGATTAATATTTTTTTGAGGTTCATTATTAGGTTCATCTCCATTAGTTGGTTTGCTATCATTATTCTGTTCATCACCTAATACAGTGAATTTATATGTTTTTGTTACTTGTTCGTTTGAATAGATTGCTGTGGCAGAAATACTTACATTACCAGCTTTTTTAAATGTTACTCTTCCCCCACTTACTGATGCAATATTTTCATCACTCGAAGACCATATTACTTCATTAGTAATATCTTCTGGAGGTAGTGTTCCTTGGTATTTAGTAACTTTTAACAGTATATTATCGTTTATATTTACTTCAGATGGTAATTCTTCACCGTTTCTATCAGTTATTGTTAGAGAATAAGAATGTTCTCTTACATTCATGGTGTAAGAATCTTCATAGGTTTCTCCTTCATATTCCACAGATACAGTTAGAACAGCTGTTCCAACTTTTTTTAAGTTATATTCAACAAAGATAACATTATCCATCGAAAAATCTGTATCATTAAATAGATTAGTATTAGTAATTTCAACTACTTCAGTATTGCTTGATGTTGCCTGTATATCTGATTTTTTTGAGGCGGGTATACCGACTAACGTGACAAATGTTCCTCTACTCTGTCCAGCTACTAAAATTGGCCCTGGCACTTCGTATTTATCATCAATTATTAATCTTCTATTTTGTGAAGAATTTCCTTCTATTACATTTATATCCATTTCTGCTTCACTAGTTATTCCATCGTTAGTATATACGACTTTTATGGTTGTAGTTCCTACGGCTACACCTGTTACTACGCCGCTAGCATTTACTGTAGCAATATTTGTCTTGCTACTTGACCATGTGGAAGAAGTTGTAACGTTTTCATGTGATACAGGTCCAATACCTCCATTTGGTAGTGAAGGGTCGAACATATCATTTCCTATCCAATAATCGGCTGATAAATTAATGCTTTCTCCAACTTTTACTTCTGTTTCGCCTATAATTGACAGGTTAAAAGAGATCGCTTCAACTTTTGTAAAAGCGAATAAACTTATAAACAACAATAATAAGCCACAATATATTTTTCTCATTATTTTACTCCTTTTTATAAAAAGAAAATAGCATAGCGAAAACTATACTATTATCTTTTTTTATACTTTATATATTTTTTTGTTATTCCTGTAATATTTTATAATATTAAACATACCATAACTTGCTAATAATAAAGTTAGTATAGATATATACGGAACAAATGAACCTGTTCCTGGAACACATTTAGCATTCCATGTAGCTTCGTCTACTTCGTTACCTTCTTGATCATAGAATTTACCATTTTCTTTACGGCAGCCACATGATTTAATATATTGTTCTTTAGATACTGGCTTACCTTTACCATCATAGCATTGTCCTTCACTATTACAATAACATTTTGGATTACATACTTTATTAAATACTTCTTCTTCAACTTCATTATTATTATCGTCGTAGTATTTACCGTTTTCTATACGGCAACCACATGATTTTTTATACTCTTCCTCTGGTACCGGCTTGCCTTTATCATCATAACATTGGCCCTCATTATTACAGTAACATTTCGGATTACATACTTCGTTATATTTCTCTTCGGTTATTTCTGTGTTATCTGGCCCATAATGCTTATCTCCAACTATACGGCAACCACATACTTCTTTGTATTTATCTTCTGTAACTTCATTGTTGTCAGGCCCATAATATTTACCGTCTTCTATACGGCAACCACATGCTTTTTGATACTCTTCTTCGGATACTATCTTTCCTTTATTATCAAAACAATATTCACTATTACACTTACAAACCAATGGTTCGCTGTAATGCGGTTCTATACATCCCCCATTACTTGTTGTAGGAATAAATTCTACTCCATTAGCATCACTTTCTAATACGTAATTAGCATAGAAACATAATTTAGCACATTCTGTATCACTAGTTAGTTGATCTGGTAGTATTTCGAATTCTACGTAGTAAAAGTCATTTTTCTCTTGGAATCCATCAACTGATAGTGGGCTTGATGTATCTTTAAGTATTGTTGGATTTGTTTTATGATACCATTCATAGCATTTTAAGACTGATCCAGCATCGTTAGTTTCATTAGGGCAATCACTTTCTCCTGGTAGATGCTGATGTGTTTCAGATGTTAAATTCGTCGAACTTCCTTCACTTATTATTTTTACAGCTTTTCCTGTTACTCTACTTTTCAAGTACTTAACATTACTATCTGTTCCAGTAGCATTTGTAACTTGGCCAAATATATGACATTTTACTCTTTCACCTGGGTAGATATAATCTGTTTTGTCACACTTGAGCGACCAGTTATTGATACTGGCTTCAGCAGCGTTGGCAATAAATGGTGTAACTCCTACTATTGCTATTATTAGTACTATTATATTTCTTAATTTCTTCATATTCTAACCTCTCTTATTATAAATATTATAGCATAAATATTTTATTTTTAAAGAGAAATTATTCTTAATTTATATTGATTCGACAAAATTTATTCAACAAAAAACTTTGGTATTAAACCAAAGCTTTTATATTTCTATTTTTTAGTTGTCCCAGCTGGAGCTTTAGCAGGGAATTCTAATCTCCTTGCACCATTGCGGGCTCCATATACACTTGCTCTATACTTGTCAAATTCATCTGCTGCATTTTTACCATCAGGATATAGGAATGTCATATTTTGAATATTAATCAATTCGGCTACGTCGTTTAAATCATTCACAGGTTCTTCAAGAATCATTCCGCCGTTTCCTACATACATTTTTTTGGCCTCGTCATATTCCAACGCCTCAACAGGAACCATTGTATTATTAATCCACCATCTTTGTCCTTCAGCGCCTTCTACCATCTCGCCGTTTACCGTAAATCCCATTCTATCTGTTAACTCTGGAGTACTTATAATTCCCGGCTCAAATTCAAGATAAAGTTCTAGTCCATCATGTAATATAGTATATATCTCGGCAGACAATGGTTCTATAGTATATACCATATTTCCTTTGCTATCCACTTCAGTTGTTTTTTTAATTCCTTGGTATTCTAATTCGCTTGATACCGCAAAGAAATTGAATAATCC
>JAEEGL010005446.1_pt1 | contig 10615 bp, 6 predicted proteins | sample 9134231 | NCBI WGS metagenome assembly JAEEGL01 (sample SAMN16246548, study PRJNA631951) | gut metagenome | biome: gut microbiome; feature: rumen; material: fiber-attached | host: Bos | place: Iran: Karaj | collected 2018-10 | reverse complement strand
CCAAGAACTATGAGGACGGCGAACTCTACGGCGGCGGCCCGATACTGGCGCTCACACAGGTTGGCAAACTGAAGGCCTACATCAACATTCCCGAATCGTACTTCCCGCACGTGAAGGAAGGCATGACACTTGCCTTGAAATCAGACATCTACCCCGATAAAGAGTTCAAAGCAACTGTTGAGATTGTGCACCCCACCATTGACGCCGCAAGTCACACTTTCCAGGCTAAAATCAAGATTGACAATAAGGCCAACTACCTGCGTCCAGGAATGTTCGTGCGCACCACAATGCCTATTTCGAAACAAGAGGTCATTATCGCCCCCTATCAGGCTGTTATGAAGCAGATTGGCTCGAACGACCGCTACGTTTTCATCAACGACAAGGGCTTTGCCAAACGCGTGGCTGTGAAAATGGGCCAGCGATTCGATGAGAATGTGGAAATAATCTCTGACGAAATAACTGAAACTGACGAACTTATAGTTGTTGGTCAGGGCCACGTGAACGACGGAGTACAAATCGACATCGTGAAATAAAACAGCGCATTAAGTTTATGACTACAAACAAGATAGAAAGATGAGTATTTACAAGACATCAATAAACCATCCGGTTACAACATCGCTGATTTTTGTGGCGGTGATGGTGATTGGACTCTTCTCGCTGAAGCAGCTGCCAATCGACCAGTTTCCTGAGATGGACCCACCCTACGTAATGGTGATGACCACCTACGCTGGTGCCAATGCGAGCGAGATTGAGACCAACGTGTCGAAACTGATGGAAAACACGCTAAACTCGGTCGACGGACTGAAAGAGATGAACACCATATCGAAAGACAACATCTCGGTTGTGACAATGGAATTTGAATGGGGCCTGAACCTCGACGACATTGTGAACGACGTGCGGTCGTATGTGGATATGGTGAAAGACAACCTACCCGACGGCTGCGCAACACCGTTCATCTTCAAGTTCAGTTCGAGCGCAATGCCGATTATGCAGTACGCAATCACGGCTCACGAGAGCTACTCGGGCCTTGAGAAGATTATCGACGATGACATCATCCCGCAGCTGAACCGCGTGAACGGTATCGGTAACATCTCGGTGTCGGGTGCGCCTGACCGATATGTTTATATCGACATCGACCAAGAAAAACTTGACGCCTACGGCATTCCACTTGAAATGGTGGGCTCGGCTATCAGCAGCAACAACCTGAACATGTCATCGGGAAGCGTGAAAATGCAGAAAGAGCAGTACGCACTGCAGGTTCGCAGCGAGTACAAGGAAAGCGCTGAAATCAACAACATTGTAGTTACGACAACGCCCGACGGAAAGCAGATTTTTGTGCGCGACATTGCCACTCTGCGCGACACCATCAAAGACCTGTCGCTCGACGAGAAAATCAATGGCCGCGAGGGTGTGCGTATGATGATTACCAAGCAGTCGGGCGCCAACACGGTGCAGATATGCAAGGATGTACGGGCCACTTTCGAAGAACTGAAGCCAACGTTGCCTTCGGACATTGAGCTTGAAATGATTTACGACTCGTCGGAAGAGATTCAGAACGCCATCAACAGCCTTGCAGAATCAATTATGTACGCGTTGCTGTTTGTGGTGTTGGTTGTGCTCTTCTTCCTGGGCCGCTGGCGCGCCACAATCATTATCGGCCTGACAATACCTATCGCCCTGATTGTGGGCTTTATCTACCTTTTGGCTGTGGGCAGTTCGCTCAACATCATATCGCTCTGCTCTTTGACTGTTGCCATTGGTATGGTGGTTGACGACGCTATTGTGGTTTTGGAAAACATTACCAAACATATCGACCGCGGCTCGAACCCGCGCGAGGCCGCCATTTACGCCACCAACGAGGTGTGGATTTCGGTTATCGCCACCACGCTTGTTATTGTGGCCGTGTTTGTGCCGCTGACAATGCTTCCTGGCCTTGCAGGTATCCTATTCAAAGAGTTGGGATGGATTGTAACAATAGCAGTCTGCACATCAACAACCGTTGCCATCTCGCTTACGCCGATGCTAGCATCGCTGATGATGAAGGGTAAGAATATGGTTGTTGAGAACGGCCGTTTGTTTGAGAAGAAACCAGAACAGAAAAAATGGTCATACGAGAACACCGTGGTTCGCCTGCTTGACAAGATTGACGCCTGGTATGCCCGCGTTCTGCGTGTCTGCTTGAACCATAAGAAACTGACAATGATGGGTATTGTAGGATTCTTCATCCTCTCGCTTCTCCCGGCCATTCTAGGTTATATCGGCACCGACTTTATGCAGCAATCTGATAACGGCCGAATTACCGTAACCGCCGAGCTGCAGCGTGGTACACGTATTGAGGAGACTTTGAAAACAGCCCGCAAACTTGAAGCCCGTTTCAAAGAACTTCTTGGCGACGATATCATAATACTTTCAACTTCGGCAGGAACCAACGACGATGCAAGCGTTGGCGCGCTCTTCGCTTCGACCAACAACAACAAGATTTCGATGATTGTGCGATGCACCAAAATGTATGAGCGCGACCGCTCGATATTCGAGATTGCCGAAATCCTGCGCGAGGAGATGAAGAACTACCCCGAAATCAACAAATATTTCTGCTCGACAGGCGGTGGTATGGGCGGTCAGTCGGTGGATGTTGAGATTTACGGCTACGACTTCGACCAAACAAACCTTCTGGCCGAGGAAATCCGCCAAATGATTGTTGACAGCGTGCCAGCCGCCCGCGACGCCAAAGTGAGCCGCGAAGAGGACCGCGCAGAGTTGAACATCAATGTTGACAAAGAGAAACTTGCGCTGCACGGATTGAGTTCGGCCACCGTGGCCACCTATGTCCGCAACCGCGTTAATGGTATGACCGTGGGCTTCTTGAAAGAGGACGGCGACGAGTACAACATTGTTGTCCGCCTGAAGGAGGAAAACCGCAACTCTATCAGCGACCTTGAAAACCTGACCATTCCGTCGGCCACAGGCGCACAGATAAAGCTGAAAGAGTTGGCCACCGTGGAGGAATACTGGGGACCACCGCAGATTGACCGACGCAACCGCCAACGTATTGTAACTGTGAGCGTTATCCCTTACGAGACATCACTTGGCGAACTTGCTGAAGATGTAAAGGCGAAACTGACCAACATCACCATTCCGCAAGGCGTGGTGGTAAAAGTCGGTGGCGACTACGAGGAGCAGCAAGACACCTTTGCCGATATGGGAATGCTTCTGGCTCTGATTGTTATGCTGGTGTTCATTGTGATGGCATCGCAGTTCGAATCGCTCAAAAAGCCGTTCATTATTATGATGGCCATTCCGTTCGCAATCTCAGGCGTAATTATTGCCTTGTGGATTACCGACACCACACTCGATATGATTGGCGCTCTAGGCGTTGTGATGCTTGTGGGTATTGTGGTAAAGAACGGTATTGTATTGGTCGACTACATCAACCTGATGCGCGACCGCGGCTACGAACTGAACGAGGCCATCGCCCTTTCGGGACAGTCGCGTCTGCGCCCTGTGCTCATGACCGCAGCCACAACCATTCTGGGTATGCTGCCAATGGCCTTGAGCCGCTCTGAAGGTTCCGAAATGTGGATTCCGATGGGTATCGTGGTTATAGGCGGACTTCTGGTTTCGACCGTTGTAACACTGCTTGTGGTACCTGTGCTCTACTCTATTATGTCGCGCCACGGCGAACGTGATAAGGAAGAGGAAATCCGTAAAGCATTCATCTTCTACGATATGGATGAAGACACCGTTTACGACAGCCGTGTTAACAAATAACTGAAGGATTGATTGAATAACTGATTGATTGAATAACAGATTAATTGAACGACAATGAAAGCAGTATTTATAGTTTACAATCAGGCAAATACAGAGCGTGTTGAGTATATGCTCGACCGCCTTGGCATAAAGGGTTTCACCTATTGGGAAGATGTTCAGGGACGTGGTTCGGTTGATGGTGAGCCACGCCGCGGAACGCACACCTGGCCCGAAATGAACTCGGCTATTATCACCGTTGTTGAAGACGAGATTGTCCCCGAACTCTTGGGGCGCATCAAACGTCTCGACAACCGCAACAAAGAGGTTGGCGTGCGTGCGTTTGTGTGGAACGTGGAAGCGACAATATAGGCTATATTTGAATGCGTGAAGGTTAGAACGATTGACCGCTTCTACCCTATTTTAACAGCCTCATTCGGGTTTTCCGAGTGGGGCTGTTTTTATTCCCCTCAAAATTAAGAGCTACGCTTACAATCCAAAAGCCACACAATATCTAAATTCGCATCATAAAATTGTAGAACTATGTGTGGAATTGTAGGATACATTGGCGGACAAAACGCCTACCCCATTATCATAAACGGTCTCAAACGGCTTGAATACCGCGGCTACGACAGCGCCGGAATTGCCTTGTATAATGGCAAATCGACATCGGTGTATAAAAAATACGGCAAGGTGAGCGACCTTGAAAATTCTGTTACCAAACTCGACACCAACGGCAGTATTGGCATTGGTCACACCCGCTGGGCCACTCATGGTGAGCCTAACGACAAGAACGCGCACCCGCACATGAGCATGCACGGCAAGTTTGTCATTGTGCACAACGGTATAATCGAGAACTACAGCAATCTTAAGAAACGTCTTACTTCGCGTGGCTACACATTCAAAAGCGAAACAGACTCCGAGGTGCTGGCCGACCTTATCGAATACATCTATGAATTGTCGCCAATAAGCCCCGACGACGCTGTTCAACTGGCTCTGCGCAAGGTCCAAGGCGCCTATGGCATTGTGGTGATGTGCACCGACCATCCCGACCGCCTCATTGCTGCACGCAAGAGTAGTCCGCTCGTAATCGGCATTGGCGACAAGGAATATTACATCGGTTCCGACGCTTCGCCGTTTGTCGAATACACCGACCAGGTTGTTTATCTTGACAACGACCAGATTGCCGTCATAACTCGAGAAGGACTGAATATCAAATCGATACACAACGCAGTGGTGACGCCGGAAATCAAAAAAATCGATTTCGACTTCGATGAAATTGAAAAAGGCGGATTCAGCCATTTTATGCTGAAAGAGATTTACGAGCAACCCCGCAGTATAACCGACACAATGCGTGGCCGTGTCTTGTCGGAGGTTGATAAGATTACTCTTGGCGGCCTGATTGATGTTATGCCCCGCCTGATGAACGCACGACGCATAATTATTGTTGGCTGCGGCACATCGTGGCATGCCGGACTCATGGGCGAATATTTGTTTGAGGAATACGCGCGGATACCAGTAGAAGTTGAGTATGCGAGTGAGTTCCGTTATCGCAATCCTATTATCAATCAAGAAGATGTGGTGATTGCCATATCGCAGAGCGGCGAGACAGCCGACACGCTTGCCGCCATCCAGCTTGCCAAGAAGTGCGGAGCCTGTGTTTTGGGCATCTGCAATGTGGTAGGCTCAAGCATCGCACGTGAAACCGACGCCGGTGTCTACACCCATGCCGGTGTCGAGATTGGTGTGGCATCGACCAAGGCGTTTACCGCCCAAGTATCGGTTCTAGCTATGATGGCGCTGATGATTGGCCGCGCAAAATACAATATCAAATCAGCTGATTATCATCAGCTTATACGTGAGCTAATGTCGATTCCTGAAAAAATCGAACAGATTCTGAAGTCGGCCGACCACATTAAAGAGATAGCCGAAAAATACAAAGACAGCAGCAATGCCCTTTATTTAGGACGCGGTTGCTACTACCCTGTTGCACTCGAAGGCGCGCTGAAACTCAAGGAGATATCGTATATCCATGCCGAAGGTTATCCGGCCGCCGAAATGAAACACGGCCCTATTGCCTTGATTGACGACAAGATGCCGGTGATTGTTATTGCCACCAAAGACAAAGGCTATGAGAAGATTGTGAACAACATTCAGGAGGTGAAGGCGCGCAAAGGCATTGTGATTGCGGTGATTACAGAAGGCGACACCACAATTGCCGCAATGGCCGACCATGTTATCGAAGTACCGGCGGTTGAAAACGCCGTGGGCGCAATGATAACCGTTGTCCCGCTGCAACTGTTGAGCTACTACATAGCAATTATGCGCGGCTGCAATGTTGACCAACCAAGGAATCTGGCCAAATCGGTTACTGTTGAATAAACTTCGGACTCAATTGGAATAGCAACATTTTTCAAATCAGATGCAAATTATCTGATTTATGCTAAATTAGCGGCAATAAAAATGTTACAAGAATGAACAAACTACTTCTAACAGCAATAGTGTCAATGGGATTGATGCTGGCTAACGCACAGGAACCTGTAACCAAAATAGTATCCGGGCGCGCACTGACTCTTGGCGACATGCCTGTTCGCGGAGTGTCGGTTACTTCAAAAGCACTTGGCAGCAAAGTATCTACCGACGATAACGGCTGTTTCTCAATCGCTTGCGCCGACAAAGATGTGCTTATCTTCTCCGGCAATCTGTTCAAAACTGAAAAGAAGAAAATAAAGGCCGGTGTGAACGACAGCGTGTTTGCCATTATGACTTTCCCGCTTTCGGAAGAGAACATTGATGTGGCTATCGGCTACGGTTACATCAAGGAGAAAGACCGCACTGCCGCTGTTTCGCGCCTTCCGAAAGGTAAAGACTACTGCCGCTACACCGACATGTATGAGTTGCTGAGCGAGAATTTCACAAGCCTCTCAGTTATTGGTAGTTGCGTATCAATTCGTGGCAACGAGACCTTCAACGGACAGCAGTGCGCGCTTCTGATTGTTGACGGCAAAGAGGTTACAACTCTCAGCAATATCACACCATGCGATGTAAAAGACATATCGGTGCTAAAAGACGGTAGCACAGCTATTTATGGTAGCCGCGGCGGCAACGGAGCAATAATTATAACGCTGAAACGTTTCGAATAGCAGCTCCTTACAAGACAAAAAAAAGCCGAAGACCAACTGGTTTTCGGCTTTTTCAGTTTATTCACTTCAATTACAGAATCAACTCATTTCCAACCTTGCGGGCGCGTTCCGGTTTGTCAAGATTGATGCCAGTTGCAAGGCCAATCTCGACAAGCAGATTCCAGCCGGCGCAGAGCATCACGTATGGCTTGAAATCGCCAGCCTCAGGCACGCGAATTGTCTGGAACGGTGTGTCGTGGTCGGCAATAGCCACAATCTTAAGACCGACGCCTTTTGCCAATACCTCATGGAATTTCTCAATCTCCTCCTCAATGGGGTCAATCACAAATACAATGTCACTCGGGCTCATCACCTCCTCGATGCCGTGAACGGCGTAAGTGCCTTCAAGGAAATCCGATTTGCGACGTGTTATCTCGTTAGTTTTCAATGTTAACTCTTCCGCAACACCATCGTTATAACCTGAGAAATAGATTGTCTCGGCATTTTTAACATAACCAACAATGTTCTGCGGTATCGGCATTGTAAGCGCGCTCTCGAGCAACTCTGGCAGTTGTTTCAACTCCAATGAACGGTCAATGCCTTGATAGTTCCAAAGTATTGATTCGTAATATAATGCTTGTTCTACAACGCTCTTGGTTGCTGCTACGGCCTGTTCCCATCCGCAATTCAGAATGTGCGTTTTGGCGCAGTTTTTGGCAAGCATAGTATCGGGGCATGCCGTTAGACCGAAAATGTCTTTTTTACCCGAATCAAATAGTTTTTTTGCAAGCAGAATCACCTCTTTGGTACGGCCCGAATTGGAGGCGCAGCAAACAGTGAATTTTGATAAATCGTATTCATACGACTGGCGCGAACCATCAGTTTGTATATTGACGTCAAGTCCCCACCGTTTAGCCTTGCGCATTGCGTTTTTGGCCGGAAAAATACGGCTCGAGCCCTCTCCTGCCAGATACAAACGTTGCGACTGCCGCAACACATCGGCAATGCCGCGTGTTACCGACGGGTCGAATTTCTTCACTGTGTCAACAGTGCCCATCATCTCTTGTACAAGAGCGTATTTCGAATAACATTCGTCTTTTAAGTTCATAAGTTTAAGTTTTAAAAACGGTTATACATCTGTTCTATATTAGTGTTAAATTGCTCAGTTTCAGCGCGAACTTGCTTAATAAAGCTATTCTCCTCAAGCGGTCCGATGGCGGCAATCATCTCCTCGCTGTTGCGGTAGGTCTGGCGGCGGTAGATGTTGTCGTAGTCTTTTTTGCGCGACAGATAAACCTGGTCACAGATATACTTTTGAATATCAACCGCTCGTTTCAGCACATCGCGCCACATGTCGTCAGTGATGTTATCGGTTTCGAACAGATAACAGAGCGATTGATAAGCGTGGCACATTTTGTCGGTGTCGTAACGCTCCCAAATCTCGTCATAGCGGTTGTGTATGGCTTCCCAGGAGTCGAGCTTGCCGCGGCAAATATCTTCGCGTAGCTGGTCTAAATCAGAAGTTTTCATAAGTTGTCCGCCAAGGTTGCTCCACTCCTTCTGACGTCGTCCGCTGACAAGTCCGGCAATCGTTGCGAACGTTGCCTGCGGATTGTCTTGCAGATATTTCATTGCGTTCTTAACAGCGTAATACACAAGCATATCGCCATAGGCGTGATACGAGCGGTAGACTTTCAGAATACGGACACGGCGTTTACCTTTCTCCATATTCTCGCCGAAAACTTGCAGATTGTCAACCACTTTGCTGTCGCCGCGCAAAAGTTCCTGGCCAATTTGGCGCAACTCTTTGTCGCTTTTTCCGTCAACGTTTTTATCCTGAGTGCGCAACCAAGCTTTGGCAGTCCAAATCTCAAGCAGCTTGCGGGCCGTAATCACCTCCTCCATACTGTCGGGCGCGTAGGCGTCGAATTCTATGTGTTGGAATTTGCGTTTGCGGATGTCGCGCTTCTGATATTTCCAAGCATTACGCGCCAAGGCGTACATATTATACATCCACCAGAATGCCGGCATCACTTCAAGCTCATTGCGGCTAACATTATTGTTGACAAGTGCGAAAGGCATCGGAATGTTCATCTCCGACGGATAGTCGGCCTTGCTCAGAAGCGTGAACGATGCGAATTTGCAAGAATGTTTGACACTTGAACACAAGCCAGGCCAGAACCCGCGCCCAGCTTCTATCTCATTATCGTTGGTACGGCTGTTGTGATTCGAACCCATAGTGGCTCCGGCGGCGATGTTGGTCTGTCCTTTGAGCACGGCAGCCACCAGAAACGAGTTGTTGTGATGTTGTTCGTGAGCCGGGAATATTAGGTTGTTAAGAACCTCGCAGCATGATATTGTCGAGTTGTCGCCAAGGAACGAGTGAATCAGTCGGGCGCCGTATTTCAGGTTTGAGTTGTTGCCCAACACAAACCGCACGGCTATGCACGAATAGAAAATGTGACAGCCATAGCCCACAATTCCGTTCACAAGCACCACATTCTCACCTATTTGCGACGGCTCCTCGAGCGACGAGTTGATAGTGATGTTCTTCAGCTTGCTTGCGCCCTTTATGTAGCAGCAGTCGCCCACCTTAACATCTTTTATTATGTTCGAATTCTTTATAACACAATTAGTTCCAATGGTTCCGTAGTAGCCGCGGCGCGAGTCGAACTTATTCTGCGTCAGGTATGAAAGTTTGGCTTGCAGTGGCTTGTCGTCGATAAATTTGGCGCTCAAATAAGCGTCGGCGGCAATCATTCCGTCAAACGGATAAACCTTGCGGCAACCCGTCTCGTTCATCAAATCGAGGCAGATGCGCACATCCTCCGGCTCGCCGTCTTTCACAATGCCGTTGCCGAATTTGGCGTGGTTGGTGCAGCACATCTCCTGAATGTTGAAGATGATGCACATATCACCAATAATATAATGCGACAGGTAATGCACATCGTGAATGGCCACGTTATTGCCAATATCGCAAGATGTTATGACACTGTTGGTTATGCCCACTTTCAGACGCAAATCGTGATACTGCAGCATTGCGTCGCTAAGGTCGCCAATGCGTACCAACCCGAAGAATTTGCTGTTTTTTATCAGTTTTGGATTGAAATTATCGGTAACCAGAAAGTTGTCCCAATTCTCGCAGCTGTTGTTGTTTTTCACAAGCCGCTCAATCTCGTCGGAGCGTAGATTTCTCCAACCACCGGCAGGCTCATTAGTTTGTTTGTTACGAAGATAATATTCATCTTGGCCGGCCGGAAGATACTCATCTTGAATAAATTGCGTTTTCTCGGCGACCAACATCGTAACGGTGTTCTCCATTTCCATATTCAAGTCTGATTTATTCCCAAATATATTTATTGATGATGAAAAAATGATGCTTGCGCAATTTTTTTTGCAAACATTTGCACAACAAATAAGAAATTCGACATATCGCTTTTTGAATATTCTTGAAAAACAACGCCTTGACGCGCCTTTTCCGAAAATTGTTTGTCGACAATCGACTTTTGCACGCTTTTTGTTCAAACGGTGCGGTATTTTTTTTCGCAGACCCGCACAAGCGCCTGCGTATGACAATATCGGAATCATTTTTTTAAACTATAATATTGATGAAAGGACTAAAAATCATTGTCTTGGCCAAACAGGTGCCCGACACCCGCAACATTGGCAAAGACGCTATGAAAGAGGACGGAACTGTGAACCGTGCCGCCCTACCGGCTATTTTCAACCCCGAAGACCTGAACGCTCTT
>JAEEGL016925981.1_pt1 | contig 10616 bp, 14 predicted proteins | sample 9134231 | NCBI WGS metagenome assembly JAEEGL01 (sample SAMN16246548, study PRJNA631951) | gut metagenome | biome: gut microbiome; feature: rumen; material: fiber-attached | host: Bos | place: Iran: Karaj | collected 2018-10 | reverse complement strand
CAACATCGGGGCCAAGGCGATGAACAATGCAATCCACGACAGGTTTTTCTCCAACAAGCCGGTTTGAACGCCGCCGTAAGAGATAACGGCTTTCTCAACCATGTCAAGACCTGCGTCGTAGCGGTCAAGACCCTGATAGAAGATGCTTGCTACCGGGCCGCGGCTGTTGCGGCAAACCTCTTTGGCAGCCTCTACGCCTTGCTCGTTAAGAGCAGCCTCAATTTTAGCCAATAGCTTCTTGGTGTTGGTCGACGAGAGGTTGAGGAAAAGAATACGCTCAACGCAGATGGCCAAACCGAGAATCAAGCAGAGGATAACGGCTGACATAAAGCCCACACCACCTTCGATGAATTTCTGTTTGATGGCCTGGTGAGCGCTTTGTCCTTCGATAGCATCCTCGGCAACTTCAGCGGCTGCCGGAGCAGCTTGGTCAACAACAGCTGTGTCGGTTGCAGCAACCGAATCCTGATCTTGCGCGTTAACGCAATTGATTGATGCTACTCCCAGCATCATAGTCACAACTAACAATGTGAATAACTTTTTCATAATCTTTCTTTTTTTGTTATTACGTTTTTTGTTTACTTGTTATTAATTAATGTTAATAAAATCAACTCTTTAGCGGAGAAAGGGGGATTCGAACCCACGATACCGTTTCACGCGGTATACACACTTTCCAGGCGTGCGCCTTCGACCACTCGGCCATTTCTCCGAGCCCCCAAATGGGGCGTACAAAACGGTCGGCAAAATACAAAAAAAATCAAACTGAAACGGGCACTGATTTATTTTTTGCGAATTAGTTTCAGATCCGCACATGTTGCTTTGTTTTTCTTTGTCATATTCCGGCGGTTTGATATTTTTGGCATCGCAAAAGAAACACATTTAATTATGAATTTAGCAATAGGAAGTGACCATGCAGGCTTTGAAACAAAGCAGATCCTGGTCGAATATTTGAAATCGAAGGGGCATACGGTGACCGATTTCGGCACCAACTCGCCCGAGAGTATGGATTATCCCGATGTTGCCCATCCGTTGGCAGAGGCCGTTGAACAAGGCAAGTTTGATTTGGGAATAACCCTTTGTGGAAGCGGCAACGGCATTAACATCACAGCCAACAAGCACCAAGGCATCCGCTCGGCTTTGTGCTGGAACACCGAGATAGCCGCGCTGGCCCGCCAGCACAACAACGCCAACATCTGCGCCATTCCGGCACGATTCATTTCGGTTGATTTGGCCAAGCAGGTTGTTGATACGTTCCTGAGCACAGGATTTGAGGGTGGCCGCCACCAGCGCCGCATCGACAAAATTCCGGTGAAACAATAATAGAAGAATTGAGCGGGAAATATATGTGATGTGAAATCATACATATATTATATGGTATATCCGTAATACTCTCAAACAATCGTTCAATCAGTCGCGCAATTTGCCAATTGATTTTCGCAATGTCTATTGAAATCAAAAATCTAACAAAGTTCTACGGACAGCAGAAAGCCCTCGACAATGTGTCGTTCTCGGTGGGCAGCGGAACAGTTGTGGGATTCTTAGGACCCAATGGTGCCGGCAAATCGACATTGATGAAGATTGTGACGGGGCTGTTGGCGCCCACTAGCGGCACCGTGCTTGTAGAGGGTCTTGATGTTGCAGAAAGTATAACCGAAATCAGGCGGCTGATCGGATATCTGCCTGAGAACAATCCGCTCTATCTGGATATGTATGTCAAGGAATATCTGCGACACACTGTCAGTCTGTACGGGCTGCCAGACGCGGAGAAGGTGGTTGACAAGGTGATAGAGCGCACAGGGCTTGGTCCGGAGTGTAAGAAGAAGATTGGGGAGCTGTCGAAGGGATACAAGCAGCGTGTGGGGTTGTCTCAGGCCATCATACATGATCCTCGGGTGCTCATCCTCGACGAGCCGACAACCGGCCTTGATCCCAATCAGATTGTTGAAATTCGCAATCTGATTCAGGAGCTCGGCCGCGAGAAGACCATCCTACTCTCGACACACATCATGCAGGAAGTTCAGGCCATCTGCCACCAAATGGCCATACTCGACCATGGGGTTCTGGTGGCTAATGGAAGCCCCGACCAACTGAGCAAAACTGTCGGCAACAATCGTCGGCAGGTGGAAGTTGAATTTAATTTGCCTGTTGATGAAAAAATGTTGCTACAAATTGTTAATATTGTTGCGGTGGAAAAAATGGGCGCCTGCACGTATGTTTTGGAGTCAGATTCCGAAGCCGACGTGCGGCAGGATATTTTCAACTTTGCAGTGCAACACAATTTTGCTGTGCTGGCAATGCAGGTAAAACAAAAATCGATGGAAGATGTATTCCACGAACTGACAAAGAAGTAACAATAAAAAACGATAGACAATGTCAATATTAGATGCAGCCAACAAACCGAAGAACATTTTGGAAATGTTATCGTTCGACCTTACGAAATTCTTTGCCGACAACGACTACTGTGAGATTGAGAGCAAAGACATTGAAGGTGTGTTCATGGTGGAGTTTGAGAAGGAGTTCCCCCTTGTCGAACTGGGTATGTTTGACAAAGTTGTGTTCCGCCTGTTCAATGACAAAGACAACATCAACGGCAGTAACCATATCAACGTGACAATGCCGGCTAACCCGCGCTATGTGACACAAAAGAATGCCAAAGCGTTGATTAACTCGCTCTACGCGATATATGGCTATGATGATGACCGAAAGGGCGAATGGGACGAGGCGGACATCAAGATGTTTCAGGTTAAGGACCTTGAGCGTCAGTGGACCATCGGAAACGACAAGTGCGTCTATGCCGTAAAAATGTCGTACACTGAGAATCACGGGTTCTATCTGAAAATATTCTTCTTCAACCGTTTGGTTGAGGCGATTAAGAAAGAGAATGAGCAATCTTATTATTGATGAGGGCAACACCTTGTGCAAAATGGCAGTGGCCGATGGCGGAGCAATTGTTGCACAGTTTGCCGGAAGAGATATTGATGATGCCGCACTGCTGAAAATAGTCGGGCAGTACGGCATCAATAATATAATTAGTGGCAGTACCCGTCGAAAGCGCATTGAGTTGCCTCAGGATATCCGTGGGATCAGGCATATCCATCTTGGCCCGGACACTGAACTGCCCATCAGCATTCAGTATTCTACACCCAACACCTTGGGAAGCGACCGTGTGGCAGCTGCCGTGGGTGCTTCGGTGTTATTTCCGCATTCCGATGTGCTGATAATCGATATTGGCACAGCCATCACTATTGATTTCTTGGATGACAACGGTGTTTATCATGGCGGAGTGATATCGCCTGGTCCGGCAATGAGGGCAAAAGCGCTGAACACATTCACCAGTTGTCTGCCGCTGGTTGATGTTCCGTCAGCCGCCGAGCTACGTGGACAAAGTTCAACAGAGTCCATTCAATTCGGCATTCTGAACGGGATTCGTTTTGAGGTTGACGGCTACATAAACGCCTATCAAGAGCATAATAGCGGCATCAAAGTGGTTGTCACAGGCGGAGCAGCTGATGTCATCGCGCGCCCCGATGTGGTTCATGAGCCCAATCTGGTGCTGATAGGAATGAATCGTATTCTGGAGTTTGCCGGTATGATGTAATTGTGTCCGGCAACCTACGGTAAGCATTATATCACATGTGGGCTACCATAGGAAACAATCCGTCCGACAACGAAATCTGCCCCTCGATCAAACTTAATTCAATATAAAAATCATGAGAAGGGGTGCACCTATTAAAGATTTATTACTTTTGGGCGCTAATTTTAAAACTTGAAAGATGAAAACGTTTGCTTGGAAATTTGGAATTTTGGCCATGTCAGTTCTCATGATGGCCAACACCACAAATGCTCAACAAAAAAAGTACCTGTCTGACCCGAAATACGGAGCTGATAGCGCAGCTCGTGAGGAATGTATGATGAGTATTTCGCTGTACGGGGAATTCTACAAACAAAAAAACTACAAAGACGCGCTTATCAACTGGCGAAAGGTTTTCCAGAACTGCCCGGCAGCCAGCAAGAACACATTTATCCGTGGAGCATCAATCTACAAAAACATCATTAAAACAGAGAAGGACGCAGCCACAAAGGAAAAACTCATTGACACACTGATGATGATTTATGACCAGCGCATTGTTTACTTCAAACAAGAGGGCGCGGTGCTGGCCAGCAAAGGCGTCGACCTTTACACATACCGTGGCAAGGATGCTGCCGGTGAAGTATACGAGATGCTGAAGAAATCATGCGAATTGGAGAAAGGCGAGACTGGTGCCGGAGTAATTACGGTGATGATGCAGAGCGCTGTCGATCAGTTTAAGGCAGAAGAGGTTGACGGTTCGGAGGTGATTGCCGCCTACGAGTTGGCAATGAGTACTCTGGATTTGGCAATAGCCGCCAATAAGGCCATTGTTGCCGGTGGAGATGCGAAAAAAGTCCCAACAGCCCAGAAAGAGCTCGAGAACCTCGACCTTGATTTGAAAAACGTTGAGGCTTTGTTCTCTGAAAGCGGTGCCGCCACTTGCGATGCGTTGATAGCTATTTTCGAAGCAAAATATGATGCCAACAAGGATGATGTTGAATGGCTGAAGAAGGTTACCAAACTGCTCGACAAGGCTGATTGCAACTCATCGGCACTGTTCGCCAAATCGTCGGAGGCACTCTACGCTTTGGAACCATCGGCAGTTGCAGCCCGCAACCTTGCCAAACTGTTCTACAACAAAAAGGAAATATCAAAAAGTTTGGAATATTATTCGAAAGCATGTGAATCGCAGGATGATCCGGATCTTAAGTCACAATATTATGTTGAATCGGCATACATTGTGCTTAGCGAGGTAAAGAACTATCCTAGGGTTCGCGAGTTAGCCTACAACGCATTGAAGGCCAATCCGTCAAATGGCAAGGCATATATAGCCATCGGTTTGGCTTATGCTTCTGATGCACAGAATATTGGCGGTGAAAAAGTAGAGCACGATGCTACTTATTGGGCTGCTGTCGATAAGTTTATGAAGGCCAAACAAGTTGACTCTTCGTGCGAAGATGAGGCCAACAAGCAAATTAATATCTACAAAAAATACTTCCCCAACAAGGAGGATGCATTTATGTTCGGCATTCAGGAAGGTGCCTCAGTAACGGTGGGTGGATGGATTAACGAAAAAACAACCGCGCGTTTCTGATGAAAGGCGATTGGCCATATAAAGCAACAGTTAAGGCTCTTCTTGCAGGAGCCTTAATTTTTATTTTGGTGCAGTGTAAAAACGATATTCAGCAGGTGAACTCGATCACTGCAGCACTCGACACGGCACAAATGACAGGCAAAGATGTTGAACTGACACGCTCGCTCAACGGCCTGATTTCCGTTAGAATGCGCAGCCCTGAGGTGCGGCAGTTGCAGGAGAGCGACAACACCTTTGAATTCCCGAAAGGTTTGGAATTGTTCATGTACGACACGCTTGGTAATGTGACGTCGCATATGTCGGCCAGCTATTCTATTTATTATGATAAGGAAGGGGTATGGGAGGCCAAAAGCAATGTGGTAGTGAACAATGAAAAAGGTGATCGGCTTAATACTGAGTATCTGGTCTGGAACCGTGAAAAGGAAACTATAGAAACCAATCAGTTTGTAAAAATAACCACTGCAGACGGCATTATTTACGGTGATGGTATGGTGGCCGATCAGCACTTCAATAACTGGGAAGTGAAAAACGGTCGAGGTGTGTTTGATATAGAAAATGAATAAAATAACCCGTACAATGAAGATTGTTGTGGAGTGCATTTGGTTTGCGCTGGCTGTGATGTGCGCACTGATTGCCAGCCGCGAGCTATACCGCCATAACACTTCGGAAGCCTTGATGTTTATTGCGCTAGGATTGGCTGCATTGTTCTTTTTCATGCTGCGGCGCAGGCAACGGATTGCGTACGAAAAAGATGCATGATTATAGGGCAAAGGTAAAAATCAGACATTGATTGCTTTGTTAAACTTTTAGCGCCATAATCCTTTAGGGTTCCCAGTTTGGCACAAAAGTTGTTAAGAAAGGTGAGTTTTTTGACAAACATTTGCTAATGGGAGTTATTGAGCTGGAGGACATGGAGTTTTATGCATTTCACGGTTGCTACAAAGAGGAGCAAATCGTGGGCAACAAGTTCCTAGTCAGCCTGAAGCTGTGGGCCGACTGTGCAAAAGCAGGTCAGTCAGACAATATCGGTGACGCCGCCAGCTATCTCACAGCCTATGAGATTGTCAAAGAGCAGATGTCGATAAAATCGCACTTGCTGGAGAATGTTGCGACACGCATTTTGGATGCGCTTCAAAAGGATATGCCGACAGTGGTTTCAGCCAAAGTCAAAATAGCCAAAGTCAACCCTCCGCTTGGTGGAAAAGTGAGGCAGGCAAGTATAACGCTCGAGCGTGCATTTTGTTAATAATCAGTAAGATGAATTTTATTTGATGGCTATGTTTGAAACTAAAATATTTTTATAAATTTGCAGCGCAAAAAACGGTACCGTGACCGAGAGGCTTAGGTGCAGGTCTGCAAAACCTGTTACAGCGGTTCGAATCCGCTCGGTACCTCAACGAAAGGGGATTCCTTTCAAATTATCATTAATTATAAACTAAAAATTAGAAATTATGTCTGACGTTGCAGCAAGAGTAAAAGCTATTATTGTTGACAAATTAGGTGTTGACGAAAACGAGGTTACCCCCGAAGCAAGCTTCACTAACGATTTGGGTGCCGATTCACTTGACACAGTTGAGTTGATTATGGAATTCGAGAAAGAATTCAATGTTGCCATTCCTGATGACTTGGCTGACAAAATCACCACTGTAGGTGACGCTATCGCTCACATCGAGAAGAACATGAAGTAATATTCCTTTCATAGAATTGGGTTTTAAATTATGGAGTTGAAGAGAGTTGTAGTAACAGGCATTGGCACAATCAATCCATTGGGCCACAATCTTAAGGAAACTTGGGAAAATGCAGTTAATGGTGTTAGTGGAAGTGACTTGATTACGCATTTCGACGCATCCAAATTTAAAACCCAATTTGCCTGTGAGGTCAAAAATTACGATGCCAACAACTATTTTGACCGCAAAGAGGCACGTAAGATGGATTTGTTTGCGCAATACGCAGTGATTGCCGCAAAAGAAGCCATTGAAAATTCAAACATCGTCGACAATGTCGACAAAGACGAGGTGGGGGTTATTTGGGGCTCAGGTATCGGCGGACTCACCACTCTCTATGACGAGGTTATGGGCTTTGCCGAGGGCGGACAGATTCCGCGCTTCAACCCGTTCTTCGTTCCCAAAATGATTGGTGACATGGCCGCCGGCCTCATCTCAATGAGATACGGCTTCCGCGGTCCGAATTTCGGAACCGTTTCAGCTTGCGCATCATCAACCAACGCATTGATTGAGGCATTCAACTATGTTCGTTTCGGCAAGGCAATTGCCGTTGTAACTGGCGGCTCTGAAGCCACCATCGACCAACCGGGCATTGGCGGTTTCAACTCTATGCAGGCTCTCTCAACCAACAACGCTGAGTACAAGACAGCATCACGCCCGTTCTGCAAAACCCGCGATGGTTTTGTAATGGGTGAGGGTGGTGCTTCAATCATTCTTGAGGAATATGAGCACGCCGTGAAACGCGGTGCAACCATTTACGCCGAAATGGTTGGTGGCGGTGCATCGGCCGATGCTTACCATATTACAGCCACACACCCTGAAGGAGAAGGTGCAATGCTGTGTATGCAACGCGCTCTGCGTGATGCGCAAATGAAACCCGAGGACATCGACTACATCAATGTTCACGGCACATCAACACCAGTTGGTGACATTCCAGAGTTGAAAGCCATTGGCAAAGTATTCGGCGAGCACGCTTACAACCTGAACATCAGTTCAACAAAATCGATGACGGGTCATATGCTTGGCGCCGCTGGTGCAATGGAGGCTACCTTCTGCATTATGGCTCTGCATGACGGCATCATTCCGCCAACCATCAACCACAAAGAGTGGGATCCGCAGATTGATGAGAAACTGAACCTGACCTTGCACAAGGCACAAAAACGCGAAATCAAAGCGGCTTTGAGCAACACATTCGGATTTGGCGGTCACAACGCATCGGTTATTTTCAAGAAAATTTCTTGAATGCCTTGAGAATTAGGTTTCTATCGTTTTACGTAAAGCGATTGTTCTGCACCGATAGGCAGTTCATTAGTGAATTGCACCGCATAACCAAACTTTATCCGCAAAACGAAGATTTGTACAAACTGGCGTTTGTGCACAAATCGGCTTCGCTCAAGTTGCCCGACGGAACGCATGTCAACAACGAAAGGCTTGAGTTTCTGGGTGATGCGATACTCGACTCGACGGTTGCCGAATATCTCTACCGTAATTTTCCAGACAAACCCGAAGGCTTTTTGTCGCAAACGCGCTCGAAGATTGTCAACGGCGAGTCGCTGGCACAGTTGGCGCAGTCGCTCGGACTAGACCGATTTATTGTTTCGCACGCTTTCCACTTCGACACTAATAAGAACATTCTAGGTGACGCTTTCGAAGCGTTTATTGGCGCGCTATATCTTGATCAAGGTTACCGAGCTGTGCGGAAATTTGTTGAGAAACGGCTGATTGCCAAATACATCGACTTTAATGCGGTGTTGAACACTGACACCAACTACAAGAGTCGATTGTTGGAATTCGCCCAGCACAAGCAAATTATAATATCATTCGACACCAAAGCCACAGAGGGGGATCAACGGATTCCTCATTTTGTGTCGGAAGTGCGGGCCGATGACCAGGTCGTTGCTACAGGATACGGCACATCTAAAAAAGATGCTGAGCAAGACGCTGCCCGAATCGCCGTTGATGTTTTGTCATAATTTTTCAGTATTTTGGCCAAAACACTTCTGCGATGCAAAACAAACTCAACACCTGCGAACCCGAACCGATTGCGGTCTTTGCCATAGTATCGTACGAGCCGCTCTATCGTTTGGCGTGGCTTGTAAATCAACAGCTTGAATGGAAACTCACCGAATCTGAGACCATCAACGTTATGAATAAAGAACACACTGTTATTCAACAGTTTTTTTCTTTTGCTTGGCGTGACGCCGAAACAGGAGCAGCTTATAATTTGATTCAAAACAAAGGAGCGCAAGGGCCGTTCGACTCAACGATGAAGGCTATTGACTATTGGTTACGCATAGAAAATGTGTCCGATGTTGGAAGTATCTTGGCGGAATTGAAGAAAATCAATGGAATACAGATGGTGCAGGAAATCAAGCCAACTGACTTGAAAAAGACGAGTCCGGTTTTTAGGAATCCATTGAATTAGAACGATGACAATGGTCAGGCTATCTGATTTTGATACAATAATTTTTGATTTCGGTGGTGTAATTCTTGACATCAATCCAGATTTGTCGCGAAATCGTTTTGCCGAGATGCTGGGCGTAGAGAAAGCCTTTAAACTGGAAGAGGAGCAGTTGCCGCAACTTTACGAAAAAGGTCAGATCAGTCGTGCTGAATTTGTGGACAGAATCAATCTGATTGCTGGTACAGATTTCTCGGAGAAAGAAATTCTGGAGGCTTGGAACGCGATGTTGCTCAATTACAGACCTGCTCGTATTGAGTGGATTAAGCGTCTGCGCGCTACGCATCGATTATTGCTTTTGAGCAATACCAATGACGCTCATTTCGAGTATTTTCACAACAAGCTGATGGCGGAGTATGGCGTTACTTTCTATCAACTCTTCGATCACGTATATCTGTCACATGAGATGGGAATGTTGAAGCCATCTCATGAGATTTTCAACGCTGTGATTGCAGAACAAAAACTCAATCCAAAGCACACGCTCTTCATCGAGGACACCAATCTGAATGCTGTTGCCGCACGGGAAGTGGGATTGCAAACACTGCTTATTCCGCGCAATGGTGAGTTTTACAAGTTTTTTGAAGACACTGATTGATAATCTAGCTTGGCTCTAAAAAAACTGCTAGTGACAAAAAAAACGGCAATGTTTACTGATGACACTTTTTTTGCACAGCGACCACATATTATTGTTTCTTTTGCACCGATTTTAAAACAGAACGAAATGCACATTATTAGTAAAAAAGCCGACCTTGCCGACTACTTGAAACAATGCCGCGCGAACGGCAAAACCATTGGTTTTGTGCCCACAATGGGCGCTCTGCACGAAGGACACCTGTCGCTTGTGCAGCGGTCGCTGAGCGAGTGCGACGTGACGGTTGTGAGCGTTTTTGTCAACCCTACGCAGTTCAACGACAAGAACGACCTTCAGAATTATCCGCGCTGCGTTGACAAAGATTGCGCGTTGCTTGAGAGTGTTGGTTGCAATGCCGTTTTCACGCCGTCGGTTGAAGAGATGTACCCCGAGCCCGACACCCGCGTGTTCAGTTTCGACGGACTCGACAAGGTGATGGAAGGCGAGCACCGCCCCGGACATTTCAACGGTGTGGCGCAGGTTGTCAGCAAGCTGTTCGATATTGTGCAACCCGACAAGGCTTTCTTCGGAATGAAAGATTTTCAGCAAGTTGCGATAATCAAGAATATGGTTCGGCAGCTTGGGCTGAAGGTTCAGATTGTGCCGTGCCCCATTATCCGCGAAGACGACGGCCT
>JAEEGL016921170.1_pt1 | contig 10616 bp, 8 predicted proteins | sample 9134231 | NCBI WGS metagenome assembly JAEEGL01 (sample SAMN16246548, study PRJNA631951) | gut metagenome | biome: gut microbiome; feature: rumen; material: fiber-attached | host: Bos | place: Iran: Karaj | collected 2018-10 | reverse complement strand
TTCCACCCAAGTTTATCACTCGCATCCGGCGATACGGGGCCGGTCCCCTTCGAGCCGCCGGGCGGTCTTCTCCTCCTGCCCCCGCGCGCCTTGCAGCCGGTGAACGCGCTCTCTGAAGACGGACAGCCTTGTGAGGGTACTGCTTCCCGGGTCAACCCCGAAATTAGAGCTTATTATACCATGGGTTTTTCGGCTGTCAAGGGACTTAGGCTATTTTGCCGCCCTTTTTCCTTTTTCATACAAATGATTTGACTTTATGCATCGAATTTGGTATAAATACGGTGTATCATGTGCGAAGGAGATTCCCGTCGATGGTCCCATGCAACCGGCATTTTTCAATATGGAACAGGCTGAGGCGGCTTGTTTGCTGCCTGCTCCTGGCTGCCTTCTGCTTTTCCTGGGCCCCCGTCTCCCATGCGTTGATCCTGGATGAGGCCTCCGGCGACGTGTCTCTCCAAGTGGAAACATATACCGAGGAAGAGTCCTCCTTTCTTCGCCTGTATCTCAAGGCGGAGCGCCCCATCGATTCCTTTGTGCTCCATCTGTTGCTGGACCCCGATCACGGGACGATAGCCGGCGCGCCGGTCATCGAAAAACCTCTTCGATACGGATTCAGCGTTGCGCAGTCCCACGTGGAAAGCGCACATTCCCTGATCGTCGCCTATTGCTCCGCCCTGGGATTCCGGACGAACGATCCCATCATCACGATCCCGATCCAGTATACGGAAACGGCGGACGCGACCTCTGCATCCGCCCTCTTCATCGGATACGGTTCCACGTTGACCACATTCCTTCCGACAAAACGGCAGCAGCAGGCGTATACGGTCCGTTCGGAGGGGAACGGCGTCTTTTTTGTGGATCCTGACGCGCCCGCGGGATCGGAAGTGGTGGACGGCGCGGCGCCCCTGGCGTGGCAGATGCGGACCGGGATCCTGGACGTGACGGGGAACGGGGTGTCGGACGAGACGGATATAACCGCCGGTCTGATGCATATCATGGGCCTTATCCCCGATCTCGACGAGCTGCCGTCTTTGCTGGGGCTGCCGCTGCTGGGGGAAAGGCATTTGGATAAATTTCGATATACCGGCACGCTCCAGGAACGGGACCGGTATAAAAGCGCCATGGTCTCCTGCGAGCTGACCACTCACGTTGAGAAAAAGCTGACCTACTATATCGTGGATATCTATATCAGAGACATCCATTGCCTGAAGACCGCCCTGGCGCGGGAATCCTTCGGCCGGGCGGAAAACATCCTGATCACGGCTAAGCGCAACAACGCGATCTACGCCGTCAACGGAGATTGCTACTTCGCCAGGAAGATCGGCATCGTCATGCAGAACGGGACCCTCTACCGGGACAAGATAGACAAAGCACGGGATATTGGGGTGCTGTTCGAGGACGGCACGCTGCAGGTCATCTCCCCTTCCGACGTCGACCTGGAGGCGCTGCAAGCCAATGGCGCCTATCAGATCTGGAGCTTCGGCCCCGGCCTGCTCACGCCGGAGGGAGAGGCGATCACGGAGAATTCCGGCTTTTCCGATAAAAAGCTGTGTCAGGCCAACCCGCGGACAGCCATCGGCTATGTGGAACCGGGCCATTACTATTTCGTGGTCGTGGACGGCCGGTTCATCGGCGGCTCCCTGGGCATGGAGATGAAGGACCTGTCCATACTGATGCACTCCCTTGGCTGCAAGGTGGCCTACAATCTGGACGGCGGCGGCACGACGGGCATGGTGTCCGCCAAATACGGGACCATAAGCAAGAGCGCCCAGAAAAGCCGCAGCTGCAGCGATATCGTCTACATCGTGGACGAACCCTGACGGAGCGGATAAATACGGCGTCAACGAAAAAGAGCTGCGGCATCATGCGCAGCTCTTTTCATTGACACTTGCCTCCAATATATGTAAAATGGGAGCATGGAAAATAGCAGGGGAAAACAGAACGGGATGATCTGGGGCCTGTGGCTGAGCTTGAGCGTGCTGGGCGGGCTGAGCGTGTATTACTATCCCTTGTTCGTGTTGACCATGTTGGTGGTGCCGGCCGTTTGGGCGGCCATGGCTTTTCGTACCCATCCGATCCTGCTGGCGGCGGTCGCGGGGATCGTATTCCTCTTTGGATGCTTCATGGGCTACGATGTTATGAGCTGCCTGTGCATCCTGGGCATGGCGGCGCCCGCCGGATGCTGTCTGTGGTACAGCCAGAAGGAGAACCTGGGCAACTTTCAGAGCGTCCTGTACATGTCCGTGCTGATGACCTTCGGCCTGTTTTTGGTGTTTTGCGTGCCGGACCTGGTGGCCACGGGGGACCCTTACGCCTCCATCCGGGCCTACTTTGCGGGGACCCAGGCCCTGTTCGCCGACACGCCCCTGTATGATACGGCGGTGGCCATGGTGGGCCGGATCAACGAGGTGATGATCGCCTGCTTCTTCGCCTTTGCGGGGGTCTATGCCCTGGTGAACGTGCTGCTGCTGCATGCCTTCAACAAGAGGAAGCAGGATATGCCCCTGTGCCCCCTGGGGCCCTTCGGCACCTGGTTCGCCCCCTTCTCCTACGTGATGGCGACCGGGGCCCTGGGGCTTGTCGCCACGCTGGTGAGCATGACCGTGGACACGCCCATGGTTTCGACCCTGGGCCTGCTGCTCTATGAGATGTGGGCCTTGCCCCTGCTGCTCACGGGGGCCAACTGCTTCTTCTTGCTGCTGAGCCGCCGGCTCCCCCGGGGCCGGGCGAAGATCATATTCGGCGTGGCGCTGGGGGTGGGCTTTATCTTCGCCGCCCAGATCGCGCAAATGGCGCTGTTGCTGCTGGGCCTCGTGGGGGTCATCCGCAAGCATCGGGCCGGAAAGGAACGGCGATGAAACGATATCGGGGGATACTGATCTTTCTGTTTGTGGCGCTGCTGGCGCTGGCGGCCACGGCGTATTACTATATGCCCATGTTGGGGTATCTATGCCTGGGGGCGGCAGCGTTCGTCACGCTGGTGATGATGCTCCTGCTGGCAGGCGTGGCCCGCAGGCAGCAGCGGCTCATGGACGCGGTTTTCGCGGACAACAATACCGCCGCTTCGGAGCTCATCCGCAAGGTGGACATTCCGGCGCTGCTCCTGGATATGAACGGCAAGATCGTCTGGCGCAACGAAGCCCTGGCCGCCGTCTATGAGGGGAAGAACGTGTTGGAGGTCCTGCCCAACTTCAAGCCCGCCCAGCCCACGGTCCAGCAGATCCTGCTGTCGGGCACCAACTACCAGGTCATGACCATGCCGGTCCATCGCCTGAACACCAAGAAAAAGCTGCTGTTCCAGTATTGGCTGGACCGCACCGAGGCCGCCCACTACCAGCGGCTGTACACGGAGCAGATGCCCTATGTGATGCTGGTATACATGGACAACTACGAGGAGCTGGCGGGGGACAGGCAGTTTCACGGCACGGCGGTCCTGGCCGAGGTGGAGCGCCTGGTGTCCGAGCTCTGCCGCCGGGCGGGAGGCGTCTATCGCCGTTATGAAAACGGCCGCTTCCTCTGCGTGCTGGAGGCGCTGGAGGTCAACAAGTTAGAGAAAGAAAAGTTTCAGCTGCTGGAGCAGGCCCGCCATCTGGAGACGGGCACCGGCGCCACCGTTTCCCTGTCCGTGGCCGTGGGCGTGGCGCCTCGGATCGCTCAGTCCGAGGAGGGCGCCCGCACCGCCATGGAGCTGGCCTTGGGCCGAGGCGGCGATCAGGCCGTGGTCCGGGACGGGGCCGACTACCGGTTCTACGGCGGCAAGAAGCAGCAGGACGCGCGGCAGAGCCGCGTGAAGATGCGCCTGTTTGCCAAGGCCCTGCGCCAGCTCATCGAGGGCGGCGGGGATGTGTTCATCATGGGCCACAAGAATCCGGATATGGATTGTCTGGGCGCGGCCATGGGCGTCGCCACCTGTGTGCAGCACACCCGCATGCGGCCCTTCCTGGTGTTGACCGAGCGCAACAGCGCCACCGCCGACGCCCTGAACGAGATGGATCGGCTGGGCATCAGCGAAAAGCTCCTTGTCACGGGGCCGGAGGCGCTGGAGATGGTGAAACCCAATTCCGTGGTGGTGGTGGTGGACACCCAGCGGCCCATGATGACCGACTGCCCGGCTCTCCTCGATCGGGTGGAGAAGCTGGTGCTCATCGATCATCATCGCCGCAGCGCGGACTATATCGAGAACCCCACGCTGCATTATCTGGAATCCAGGGCATCCTCCGCGTCGGAGATGGTCACGGAGATCATACAGTATTACGACGAATCCGTGCGGCCCGACAGCTTCGTGTGCAGCGCGCTGCTGGCCGGGATCGAGCTGGATACCAAGCAGTTCGTCTTCAACGTGGGCAGCCGTACCTTCGAGGCGGCGGGGTACCTTCGGCGGAACGGGGCGGATCTGAACCTGGTCAAGTCCCTGTTCCAAAACGATTTTGAGAGCTTCGTGCAGGTGGCCCGAACGGTGGAAAACGCAGACATCGGCGACGACGGCGTGGCCATCGCCGCCTGCGAGCCGGGAACGGCGGCGCCCCAGCTCATCGCGGCCCGGGCGGCGGACGAGCTGCTCAAGGTGAAGGGCGTGAAAGCCGCCTTCACCCTGGCGGACATGGGGGACTACGTCAACATCTCCGGCCGCAGCTACGGCCTCATCAACGTGCAGCTCATATTGGAGCAGCTGGGGGGCGGCGGCCATCTCACCATGGCCGGAGCCCAGGTCCGCGGCAGGACCGTGGCGGAAACGGCGGCGCTGTTGAAGAGCTGCATCCGGCCCGGGGTTCGGCAGGAGGAACCGGAAGCTGAGCTGAAAAACAATCAATCCCAAGAAGGAGAATGAAATATGAAAGTCGTATTGGAACAGGATGTGAAGGGAACCGGCAAAAAGGGCGAAGTGGTGAACGTATCCGACGGGTACGCCCGCAACTTTCTGCTGCCTCGGAAGATGGCTTCCCCTGCGGATTCCTCCGCGGTGAACGCCATGAACATCCAGAAGAGCGCCGCCCAGCATCGCAAGTTCGAGGCGGGCGTGAAGGCCAGGGAGCTGGCCAAGAAGCTGGATAACGCCATGGTGAAGGTCCCCGTGCGGGTGGGGGAGAACGGGAAGATGTTCGGCACCGTCTCCGGCAAGGAGGTGGCCGCCGCCATCGAATCCCAGCTGGGCCTTGTGGTGGACAAGAAGAAGATCAGCATCGATACCGTCCGCACCACCGGCGAATACATGGCCAAACTCTCCCTGTTCGAGGAGGTCAAGGCCAATCTGAAGGTCATCGTCGAGGAACAGAAATAAAGTGGAAGAGCGATTGGAACGAGTCCTGCCCAACAATCCGGACGCGGAGAAATCCGTGCTGGGCAGCATGCTTCTGGAAAAGGAAGCGCTGGAGCTGGTTTTGGAACAGCTTCGGACGGAGGACTTCTACAGCGTCGCCCATCAGCACATCTTTGAGGCCATGGCCAACATCCGTGCCGACGGTCAGGCGGTGGACCCGGTGACCCTCAGCGAGGAGTTGGAGCGCCGAGGCTTTTTGGACGCCATCGGCGGCGCCGTGTATCTGACGGAGCTCATGGCCTTTGTGCCCACGGCGGCCAACGTGAGCTACTATGCCAAGATCGTGGAGGAGCGCAGCGTCCAACGGTCCCTGGTCCATGCCGGCAACGAGATGATCCGGGACGGCATGAACGACGACAAGGATGTGGAGGAGAGTCTGAACCTGGCGGAGAAGCGGATCTACGACATCTCCATGCGCAAGAGCGAGGACTCCCTGGCGCCCATCCGGGACATCGTGCCCGACGCCCTCAACGAGATCGGGGACCTGATGGCCCGCAAGGGCAAGCTGACGGGCGTGGCCACGGGCTTCGTGGACCTGGATAGGATGACCAACGGCCTGCAAAAATCCGACCTCATCATCGTGGCCGCCCGACCGGCCATGGGCAAATCCGCCTTCGCCCTGAACATCGCTCAGTTCGCCGCCCTCCATGACAACCGATCCGTGGTCATCTTCTCCCTGGAGATGAGCAAGGAGCAGCTGGTCATGCGCATGCTCTGTACCGAAGGGGCCGTGGACTCCCAGCGGATCAAGGAGGGCTTGCTCACCGACGAGGAGCTGAGCCGGATCATGGACGCGGCGGAGCCCATGCAGTGGAGCAAGATCCATATCGACGACGGCGGCAACGCCACCGTGGCCAGCATCCGGTCGAAGTGCCGCCGGCTCAAGGCCAAACAGGGCCTCGATCTGGTCATTGTGGACTACATGCAGCTCATGCAGGGCACCGGCATGGGGAACCGCAAGAGCGACTCCCGGCAGCAGGAGGTCTCCGACATGACCCGGGCCATGAAGCTGCTGGCCCGGGAGCTGGACGTGCCCATCATCCTGCTGGCCCAGCTGAACCGCGGCCCCGAGACCCGGCAGGACCATAAGCCCCTGATCGCGGACTTGCGGGAAAGCGGTTCCATCGAGCAGGACGCGGATATGGTCATCCTCCTGTATCGGCCCCAGGTCTACGATCAGACCGCGGACAACACCTCCGAGATCATCATCGCCAAGCACCGCCACGGTCCCACGGGCTCCGTATTCCTGGCCTGGCAGGGCGAGTACACCCGGTTCATGAACCTGGCGCGGGAATAAGGGATAGGGGTCCATATTGTAAGCGTCCGTGCTTTTCCCGTACGGAGAAGGCCCAAAATAGTTTGATCGGGATATGCCGCTTTCGCGATCATATCCCTTTTATACATTTACTTCTTTTTTTGCTTTTGACAAGCGAAAAAAGAAAGCGTAAGGAGCGCCCATGTATCGAATCTTTCTGGTGGAGGACGATCCCGTCATCGCGCAAACCGTGCAGAGGCACCTCATGCACTGGGGCTGGCAGGTGCGTACGGCGGCCGACTTTTCCGACGTCATGACCGACTTCGCGGCCTTTGATCCCCATTTGGTGCTGCTGGACATCTCCCTGCCCGTCTATAACGGCTATCACTGGTGCAGCGAGATCCGAAAGACGTCCCGGGTGCCTGTGATCTTCCTCTCCTCCGCATCCGACAACATGAACATCGTCATAGCCATGCACATGGGCGGGGACGACTTCATCCCCAAGCCCTTCGACCTCAACGTGCTGACGGCCAAGGTCCAGGCCCTGCTTCGGCGGACCTACGAGTTTTCCCGGGAGCAGCCCGAGCTCAGCCTGGGCGGCGGCGTCCTGCGGCTCAACGAAGGCGTGTTCGTGAAGGGTGAGACGCGGCTGGAGCTGACGAAGAACGAATACCGCATATTGGAGATGCTCCTTGAAAACCGGGGGAGGACCGTGGGCCGGGACGAGCTCATGGAGCGGCTCTGGTCCACGGACAGCTTCGTGGACGAGAACACCCTCAGCGTCAACATCAACCGGCTTCGCAGGAAGCTGGAGGGAGCGGGCCTTCCGGACGTGATCCGTACCCGCAAGGGCGAGGGGTATATCATCGAGGTCCCATGAAGCTGTTTTTTTCCTATCTCAGATCCCATATCCGGCTCCTGGTGATGCTCCTTCTGTTTTCGGCGGTGCTGTCCGGGGTCCTTGCCCTGTACCGGACGCCCCCGGAGACGGCCCTTTACGGCCTGGCACTGTGCCTTGCTTTGGGGCTCTGCTTCCTCACGTCCGGGTTTTTGCGGTATCGAAGGAAGCATCTGACGCTGAAAAGGGCGCTTGCCCGGCTCCCGGAGGATCTGTCCGCCCTGCCGGAGCCCGGGGACGCTTTGGAGGGAGACTATCAGCAGATGGTGAGCGCGCTCGACGGGCTGCGCCGCCGCGCCGCTTCCGACGCCGCGCGGGACCGGGATCGGGCCGAGACCTTCTACACGGCCTGGGTCCATCAGATCAAGACCCCCATGGCGGCCATGGGCCTGCTGCTCCAAAGCGGGACGCCGGACGCGGCGTTGCTGAAGGAGGAGCTGTTCCGCATGGAGAAGTATGCGGACCTGGTGCTGACCTACCAGCGCCTGGACAGCGACAGCACGGACCTGGTGCTGAGGGACTGCGACCTGGACGGGATCATCCGCGCCGCCGTGAAGGAGTACGCCCGGCTCTTCATCTTGAAAAAGCTCACGCTGACCTTCACGCCCACGGGCCTCACGGTCCTCACCGACGAAAAGTGGCTGGGGTTCGTCATCGGCCAGCTCCTCGGCAACGCCCTCAAATACACCCGGAAGGGCGGCGTGTCCGTCTACGCCCGGGGGGAGCGCCTCGTCATCGAGGACACGGGCATGGGCATCCCCGCCTCGGAGCTGCCGCGCATCTTCGAGCGAAGCTTCACCGGCGAAAACGGCCGCGCGGCGGAGCGCACCACCGGCCTTGGGCTGTACCTCTGCCAGCGGGCCTGCGCGCTGCTGGGCCACGGCATCACCGCCGAATCGGAGGCGGGCAAGGGGACGAGGGTCATTTTGGACCTCCGTCGGAGCGAAGGACCGATGGAATGAGCGGGCCGATCGTGATCGGCCCCTACAGGCGCGTCCTACCGTAGGGGCGATTCACGAATCGCCCGTTCTCACCTGTCTTACAAAACCGTAAGCTTTCCGTAAGCTGAAGAAATGGCAGCCCCCGGTGAACGGGGGTATACTTGTCCCATCAAGAACGATGGAGGAAACGGATATGTCCCTGCTGGAAGTCAAAAACCTGAGGAAGGTCTACACCGCCCGCCTGGGCGGGAACGGGGTGGAGGCCCTGAAGAACGTGAGCTTCGCCGTGGAAGCGGGGGAGTTTGTGGCCATCATGGGCGAGAGCGGGTCCGGGAAGACCACGCTGCTCAACATCCTGGCGGCCCTCGATCGCCCCTCGGGCGGCCGGGTGCTGCTCAGCGGCGAGGACATGGCCGGCGTCCGGGAGCGGGACTTGACCGCCTTCCGCCGGGACAACCTGGGCTTCGTGTTCCAGGACTTTAGCCTCCTGGACGCCTTCACCGTTCGGGACAACATCTTTCTGCCCCTGGTGCTGGCGGGGAAGGGCTTCGAGGAGATGAACGCCCGCCTCCTGCCCCTGGCGCAGGCGCTGGGCATCGGGGAGCTCCTCGACAAGTTCCCCTACGAGCTCTCCGGCGGCCAGAAGCAGCGCACCGCCGTAGCCAGGGCCCTCATCACCCGGCCCGCCATCCTCCTGGCCGACGAGCCCACGGGCGCCCTCGATTCCAGGGCGTCGGAGAGCCTCCTCCGGGTCTTCGAGAGCCTGAACGAACAGGGCCAGACCATCCTCATGGTCACCCACAGCGTCACCGCCGCCAGCCACGCCAAAAGGACCCTGTTCCTTCGGGACGGCATGATCTACCACCAGCTCTACCGGGGCAGCCGGACCCGGGGGGAGATGTTCGCCGAGATCTCCCATACGCTGACGGTCATGTCCGGCGGGGAGAACGGCCATGCGTAAGTTCGGCTTCTATCCCCGGCTGGCCGCCCGGTCGTTGCGGCTCAACGGCAAGTTCTATCTCCCATACCTCCTCTCGGGCACGGTCGCGGCGGCCATGCTCTACGACATCCTGTTTTTGAACATGAACCGGGGCGTCGCTCAGCTCAAGGGCACCAACGCGGTCCAGGGGCTGTTGGGCTTCGGCGCCATGGTGGTGGCCCTCTTCTCCTTCGCCCTCCTCTGCTACACCAACGGCTTCCTCATGAAGCGGCGGCAGAAGGAGCTGGGCCTCTACAACATCCTGGGCATGGAGAAGCGGCACATGGGGCGGCTCCTCCTTTGGGAGACGGTGTATGCCGCCCTCCTCTGCGCGGTAGGTGGGCTGCTGCTGGGCGTGCTGCTCTCCAAGCTCTTTCTGCTCCTGCTCTGCGCGGTCATGCAGGCGGAGATCCCCTTCGGCTTCGAGGTGCCCCGGGACGCGGTGCTCTACACGGCGGCGGCCTTCGGAGGCATCTTCCTGCTGAACTACCTGCTGAACCTTTTACGCCTCAACCGGGTGAAGCCCATCGAGCTCCTGCACGGCGGCGAAACCGGGGAGCGGGAGCCCAAGACGAAATGGGTCCTGACCCTCCTGGGCCTCGCGACCATGGGCGCGGGCTACGGCATCTCCCTGACGGTGTCGGACCCCGTCAACGCCCTGATGCTCTTCTTCCTGGCGGTGATCCTGGTCATCATCGGCACCTACTGCCTGTTCACCGCGGGGAGCATCGCCCTCCTGAAGGCCCTGCGCAAGAACAAAAAATATTACTACCGGACCCGGCACTTCACGGCGGTCTCCGGCATGCTCCACCGCATGAAGCGGAACGCCGCGGGCCTTGCCGCCATCTGCATTCTGTCCACCATGGTCCTCGTCACCGTGTCCACCACATTGTGCCTTTACATGGGGGTCAACGATATCCTGGATCGGATGTACTGCCGGGACGTGCAGACCTACGTGAACCGCGGCGCGCCGGAGGACCTGCCCAAGGTGAAGGCCCTCTACGAGCGCAAGGCCGCGGAGCTGGGGGTGGAGATGAAGGACTTCGCGGCCCTGTGCTTCTATGCCCCCGCCGCGGAGTACGCCAACAACCGGACCGACGTCGACCCCTATCTGGAGCGGGCCAACGGCGCCGATGTGGTGGGCGACCCAAATGACGGGCCTCTGCGGGTGTACGTGGGCTGCAACCTGGCCCCGGACGCGGACGCCGGCCTCTTCGCCGCCTCCG
>JAEEGL015026774.1_pt1 | contig 10616 bp, 23 predicted proteins | sample 9134231 | NCBI WGS metagenome assembly JAEEGL01 (sample SAMN16246548, study PRJNA631951) | gut metagenome | biome: gut microbiome; feature: rumen; material: fiber-attached | host: Bos | place: Iran: Karaj | collected 2018-10 | reverse complement strand
GGTAGCAAGCTACGGTATGGGTGTGGGCCAGGAAGTATTCGATACCTGCGTGTGGATCGGGCGTTTCACCCAGGCTGCCATAGACGCCGGATGTCCTGTGCATTACGTCTTCCGGATGGAAGAGAAAATGACGCTGTGCCATAACAGCAAAGCCCGTGACAGCAACATCCGGCAGGCGCTGATCGACCGGTTTGCCCGATTCGATAAAAAGAACGGCAAGGGCACCAAGAAGAACCAGGATGTGTTCTACGGTTTTAGCAAAGACATATGGGCCGCCTATGCCGTGGGCGTGACCTGGCTGGACAAGGAGGCAGAGCAAGGATGAACACCGCCGAAAGAATCGTGAGGGGCGTACTGATGGCTGTCGGTTTCCTGGTGCTGGCCGCTGCGATTGCCATTCTGCTGCTCATCGGCACGGCAAAGCTCGAATACCTGATCGCCAATCCTCCGCTGCGGCACGGCACCGTTACCAGCTTCGGTTATGACGACGGGCATACCTGGTACAGCGATTGGGTATTCGGCCGATACACTTTCCGGAAAGCTTACGGTGACGGAAAAGAACATTTCTACGTTTTTGTGGCAGATGGAAAAGGGCACGAGGACTGCTGGGAGATCAGCCGGGAAGATCAATACAGCCTGGAGATCGGGCAGGAGATCAGCCGGAGCCAATTCCAATGACAACCAGGGACGGCGGCATCCCCCACGGGGAGCGATGGGCTTATACGACGTGACAGGTCGCTCCATGTGCCTATGCTGTCCTGCTCGGGTCATGCCAGCTGCAGATGGGATGATGCCGCAAAAGCAGGGCTGCCGTCCGTCCCGTTTTTGAAAGGAGAAAGAGCGTGAACGAATACAGCCTGAAGATCGGAGATGTGGTCTGGACGATGCGCGGCCACAAAAAGCACCGGGAAGAAGAAACGCAGTGGCACGCTGTTCCGGTGTGCATAGAGTACGCGGACGATTGCAAATTTCTGGATGCTTACCGCTGCGGAGGGAGCTGGAGCAGCATCGGGAAGAATTACTTCCTGACCCGGGAAGAGTGCCTGCGTCACTGGGAGGAACACCGGCAGGATTATGAAAAGCCCGCCGCAACCAGCGCCATGTTTCATGAGTGCGTCAGGATGGGCAGCATCATTGAGGACAACAAGTTCTTCTGGCGGGATGAAGACGTGTTCCGGGTGTTTATTCACAACGGCCTGCACAGCGCAATCCCGGTCGAAATGGGGAGTCTTCCGTGGAAGATGAGCGACGATCCCGGTGAATACGGCCAGTTCGACGAGTATATCACCCTGGGCGATATCCGGGAAACGCTGGGAAAAGACAAGGTCATTACCGTTTGGTACGAGGGCCCGCTCTATGGGGAAATCTTTGAAACGGGCAACTATCCGAACGAAACCGCCTGGCGCCTGCATGGCCAGACGCAAGGCTATGCTTAACGGAGGAACCAGAATGGATCTGAGAGTGACAGATTTTCTTCCCCAGGATGAGCTGCTGCTGCAGCTGGCGGAGGAAGCGGCGGAGCTGAGCCAGGCGGCCATGAAGCTTCGCCGGGTAATGGATGGCAGGAACCCGACGCCGGTCGGATACCAGATGGCCGTGAAAAACCTGAACGAGGAAATGGCTGACGTGCTGCTCTGCGCGGAGCAGATCAGCAGCCTGGACGAGAAACAGATCGTCAGGACGAAGCAGAGCAAGTTGGCCAGATGGATGGAACGACTGAAAGATCTGAGGAGGAAGGAAGATGCTCGTAAAAGTGCCTGGCCCGATGACTGACGAGGAGCACGAACTCTCCGCCTGCCCCTTCTGCGGAAAAGAAACCTCCCTGTGCTTTGCCAACTGCCAGGAAATGCGGGCCTGCGAGGACTTCCGGCAGTGTGAAGACGGACACTACCTGAGCGTGGTATGCAGCTTCCAGCGCGGCGGCTGCGGCGCCTCCAGCGGATTCTTTCCGACAGCGGAAGAAGCCGCAGCGGCATGGAACCGGCGGCCGGAGATCACCATTGACGGCCCGGAAATCGGTGAGCTTGTCAGATTGACCGCTGAGCGCGTCTCCAGCAGACTCAAATACTCGGGCAGGTATTCATATACCCCGTGAAGCTGAGCCCGTCTGAGCGCGTTGCAACGGCCTCAAATAAGACGTGAGGAGGAGATGCGCAAGTGAAGTGCCCAAATTGCGGTGGAGAAGGCTTCACCGTGGCCGATTCCAGGCCATCCAAATACGGGACGCGCAGAAAACGGGTGTGCCACAGCTGCGGCTACAGGATGAAGACCATCGAAATCCCGGAGGACGACCTTCGCTCCGTCTATGCCGTTCGGAAGCAATGCCTGCTGATCGTAAAGGAAGCCTTCGCAAAGATCAAAAGCATGACGAACCAGCAAGTTACAGGCAAATGAAAAAAACCAAGAAATCACAAGGTTTTCCGGATTAAGGACCGCCTGTGAGCGGCTATCCGGTCAAGTAAAAGGAGTGATGATGATGCCGCTGGAACCGTACCGTTATCCGGATGTACTGTACTGTGATAAATGCAGGCAGGACGTGGATACAAAGGTCGTTGAGCGCACGGCGACCTATGAGAATCACAAAACCGGGAAGGAATACGCCGTCCCCTACAAAGCGGCTGTCTGTCCCGTCTGCGGCAATACGCTGTGCGAACGCGATATGGATTTCGCTTTCATCAACGCGATCACAAAGGAAGGACAGACAGATGAATGAACCGCTGAACCCCAAATATCAGGCGATCTGTCAGCTTGAGGCCATGCTGTCCGAAGCCGGCATCCAGCACCGGATCGAGCGCTGTTATGACGGCTGGCATATCGTCTACCCGGATTACGAAAAGAAATGCGTCTGCTCCGTGATCGAACACCGCGGGAGCATGGGCAGCAGCCAGGACAGATTGGAGATCAGAGGCCTGCTGAACAAGGAAGAACGGAAGTTCGACAAGGTGGTCGGATACCTGACCGCCGAGAATGTATTCAGCCGGATACGGACAGACTGGGAAAGGAGACAGAAACGTGATTCAAAAATGGGATCCGGCAGCACGGAAGTATAACCCCTATCAGCCGCCGGCAGGATACATTGCGCTGTATGAAACCGACATGGACAAGCTGATCAGCTGCGCTGGTTGCGGAAAGCAGATCACCTTCGGCGAAGGATATTCCTCCCTGCAGATCCACAATGGCATGGGCATGGGATATTCCGTCTGCGAAAGCTGCCACGATGCGGAGCTGAAGGAAGAACTGAGGTACAGAAACAATGTGTAGATGCTGTATCGTTCCTCATCCGTTTGCCTGTGACAGTGATGACAGCCTGTGGTCGGATTATGAGGTCGACTGCATGTTTGCACGGGACTTTCCGCACGGCGTGAACAATGACGAATGGACCACACAGGACGGCCGGACGCTGAAGATCGGCTCGATGACTACACAGCACATCCAGAACTGTATGAAGATGATCGAGCGTGAAGGCATGAACGACGATTTTTATTATGTACTGGAGGCCGAGCTGAAGCGCCGGCGTGAAAACGCGGAACGGATCATCCGTGAACGGGAACGGTTTGAGCTTCCGGAGGAGGTGCCGTTTTGAAAGAGACGTGGATCGTTTTCTTCGGGCCGGATGGAAAGGAATTGTGCCGGTACACAGCCAGGGGATCATTCGCCGGGGAGCTGCGGGAAACCATCGCCCTTCTGGCCTATGAGCACGGGCTGACGCCGGAGGAAATATCATTTGCTGAGGTGAGACGATGACAATCGACCGGATGATTGAGCTGCTGAAGATTGAGAAAAGGTGTGTGCTGTTGTTTTCCGGGAGATTCAGGGAAGATCCCGGAGACAGCGACGAGACGCCGACACGCTGTTCAAAGGACTGCGCTCACTGTGATCTTGTCCAGGATGATGACGAACTGCTGGAAATGTACGACGCTGTCATAGAACTGCTGATCGATCAGGAATGGCGAAACGCAAGGGACGAACTGCCCGTCAGACCCGGATGGTACAGGGTATACGCGCCTACATACAAAGGCGGTTCCTCCACACATCGCGAAAACCATGAAGGCTTCATGTTCGCAAAATGGAGTGGCAAAGCCTGGAGTATCGAAAGATGTTATTACAACCGGCCTGGCTGTGTAGAGTACTGGAAACCGCTGGATAAATTGCCGATCAAGGAGTGACTGAAATCTACTATCTCTATTGAGCTATATAACACTTCGAGCGGTGGCGGAATAGGTAGACGTAAATACAAATCCATGAGGATGCAGCAGTTGACGGTTGGCGGGCATGCGAGGGTTGAGACTACGCGCCGAAAAAGCTGTGCCAGTCGGAGAGGACGTAAAAACTCGGAATCATGGAGAATAAAGCCCGTATGTGAGGTGCAAATCCTCACCCGCTCAATATCAAAATATAGTAAATCATCAAAGATAAGAGGACAGAAAAAATGGATAAACCGCAAATCATAAAAGGCATGGTCAAGGGCACTGGTTGGCCGATTGACGGACACGTTCTTACATTCGGACTTTGGGATTATGACAATAGAAGCAGCTATCACCTATACGCCTGGGATGATGCCGATGATGAAGCTGTCATGCAAACCTTTTTCCAAACGCTTTGTCAAGCCGGATTCGAGGATCCGAACAGACTGGATGAATTTGTAAAGGAGTGGAAAGCCGGTGAATTCGACGCACCAGGGGCTTTCTGCCTTGACCTGGACAAAGTCGAAGTGTGCGCGGATCATACTTGAATAACGCTTTTATGCGGTGGTGCAAGCATAGCACTCCGCCGGGGTGTAGGCGAAAGCTGACAGCCGACGGCAATGTCAGGTGAGATACCTGACCCGCAGATTCTGAATCAACTTTTTCGTGATCCAACGAAAATGATAAGTTAAGTATAGAAAAGGCGGTGAAGTGGGAATGAAAAAGAGAATTTGCCTGTTGGTACTGGTTGCGCTTATGGCGGTCACACTCACAGGGTGCATGGAGCAGGAAGCAGATAAGGTCACAAGAAATCTCAGTTTACAGGCTGACAACTTCAATGTGACTCGCCGGGTGACGGTGTATAACTGCCGTACCGACAAGATACTGCTTGAAGTGGTCGGGAACCTGAGTGTGCAAAAGTCTGGCGGTGACGTTGACCTGATCATTGAAGTCGCTCCGGGGCAGTACAAAAAGCACTTCGTTCGTCTAAACGACTGGACGATGTACGTTGTCGAGGACGTTTCCGGTGCTTTTGCGGATAAATACCATTACACAATCAATTTTCTCCCGGATTCGATCATGCCTATCAGGTTTACAAACAGCATTGATTAAGGCGGTGAAATGGAAATGACATACGGTGAATTGGCTGCATACGCAGAATCACAATTTACATTGACACAAACCAAAATTGCAGATTGGCGTCCTGCTGGTGACATGTATATTGATGATCTGTGCTTTCCGTTTGTTGCCGACTCGAAAGATTGGGTTAGCATACCGAATGGAATACGATTCTGGCTGGAAAATGGTGACTCGATCATCTATGTCAAAAGCAAGAAAAGTGGTGAAACGGGATGACTGAAAAACCGATTTTGTTCAATACCGAAATGGTCCGTGCGATCCTGGACGGCCGGAAGACGCAGACGCGAAGGATCATAAAAGATTCGTATTTCAATCCGTTAATCAGTGGAGACTTGAAGTGGCATGCGCCTGTAAATTCCGGAGATATCCTCTGGGTTCGGGAAACATGGAAACAATATACCACCGGCACCGCTGGGCCAGGCCTGATCGACGGCTACCTGTACAAGGCAGACGAACCGCAGGACACATCCGGAATGATGGTCGAGGGCCGTTGGCATCCGTCCATCCACATGCCAAAAGATGCGGCAAGGATCTGGCTGAAAGTGACCGATATCAGGTGTGAACAACTGAACGATATGACCGAAGAAGACGCCATCGCAGAAGGATTCCCGGACAGCCCAGCCGGAACGGATTCCCCGCTCGAACGCTTCTCAGTGCTGTGGGATAAAACGGTAAAGCGTGTAGATCGAGATCGCTTCGGATGGTACGGAAACCCATGGGTATTGGTGATCAGTTTCAAACGAATCGAACGGGATCGGCTGTTGCGATACGCGGACAACGACGGTATGCAAGGCGGCCTGATGCCGGCAACCTGATGGAGGGATTAACCGTGACGATCCAACGTGCGATCCGGCTGCTGAGAGAGCAGTATAAGAAAGCGCTGGAAATGCCGCATATCGAAAAGCCTCTTGCCTGGGCGCTGTATCAGGTCTGGCAGGAGGCAAACAGAAAGGAGAAAAAGAGAAAATGAATAACAAAAGGGAAAAAGCCATCAAAGCCGCGCTGTTCGGTTTCGGCTTCGCACTGGCGCTGACCGGCTTCTGTATGATCATCGCGTCTGCCTGCGTGTTTACCTGGCCGAGGATGATCGGTTCGTTCCTTGCCTTTGGTGGCGGGCTGACCATGATCCTGATCGGCGGGTACATGGAGGACGACGGATGAAAACACCCTTTCTGAAGCCCTGTCCCTTCTGCGGCGGGAAAGCCAGTATGTTCTGCGTAGAACAGCCGGACGGCACGCTGACCTATGAAGTGGACTGCGAAAACAAAGACTGCGATGTCAGCGCGTGCACGATGCTGTACCCGACAAAACAGGAAGCCGCCGACGTATGGAACCGCCGGCCAATAAAGGAGGAATAAAACATGGCAGCGATCAAACCGATTAACCTGGAGTCCGACACTTTCGCTCAGATGAAACAGGACATGACCAAGTACATCAATCTCCTGCTGCGGCTGATGCAGCGTTATGGAGAAGAAAAGGCAGCTCTCACGCTGAAGCTGACCGTCAGCCTGACGGAACAGGAATTGGACAACGGCGAAAAGGGCATGGTGCCGACCTTCGAGCACAAGGTGACCACCGCCGTCCAGCGCAAGGATGAAACCAAGGGCAAGCTGCCCGGCGAGTATGTGCTGGATCCGGACGGAAACGGCGGCTACAATCTGAAACCGCTGTCTGCCCAGATGGACATGTTCGAGCAGAAGGTTGAATGAAAAACAGGCTGCGTGTATAATGGCCATGTGGATTCCTGTATGCCATACGGCGGCGCAGCTTGACAACTGGAGAGGAGGTGAGCATGGGTGACGGTACAGGAGCTGCAGCAGCTGTTCTATCTCAACAAGTTGATCGAGCATGAGAGGGAACGGCTGGAAGAACTGAGAAGCGCGTTATCGCTCCAGTCACCCGTGCTCACTGATATGCCAAAAGCGCCGGGCGCAAAGGACAAGATCGGCACCATCGTTCCTTCCATCATCGACCAGGAAGCGGAGATCGAAAAGAACCTGCAGGCGTATATGGAGGCGCGGGATAAGCTGACAGAGTACATCAACCGCGTACCGAACGCCCGGATCAAAACCATCCTGATCCTGCGCTTCATAGACCAGAAGCCCTGGCAAGAGGTAGCGGAAGCGATCGGCGGCAGAGAAACGGAATACTCCGTCAAACAGGCCTGCTACCGGTACGTGGACGGACGATCGATCCCGGAATGGACGAACGGTCAAATCTCCCTGTTTGATTCCCCCGAATGACGGGGGATTTTTTCATTTTTGGCCCGAAAAAAGAAAATGTCACAAATGTCACGAATGTCACACATGTCACGCGCACCTGTGATATAGTGCAGGCTGTGAAACGATCTGATTCACCAACAGGGCGGCTTTCCCATCCGGGAGGCCGCCTATTCTGATGCCAGAAAGGAGGACGGAAACCGCAGCGTTCAGCTCCTTGCGCTGCGTGTACGTTTGGCATCCGCGCCGCCTGATCCGCCAATCGGCAGCGCACAGAAAAAGGAGAAATGAGATATGTTCACGGCAATCAAAGCAAAGTTCAAATCCAATCCCCGGCTGTACTACGCGCTGAGCATCTGCGCCACCTGGGCCGGCATCGGCAGCCTGATGAACGGCGTCACCATGACGCAGACTTACGGCGTCCTTCCCTCCCTGATCTGGGTGCTGGGAAACGTGCTGGCCTGCATCCTGTTCGGAGCGGTCGCTCTGAAGATCCCGAAGGTTCGGGAAGTGTTCGGAAGCCGGATCATGAAATGGATCTGCGGAATTATGTGTGTGTTTCAGGCATGGCTTTCCATGAACGGGACACAGACAGTATTTGCGGATACGCCCCTCGGCGCTGATTTCGGCATGTACATTGCCTATATCATGGCGGCGATCTTTCTGTACATCCTCATGGAATACGGCATGATCCGGAATGTGCTGACGGACGGCTTCGGATGGATCATCGTGTATCTGCTGGCCTTCGGCGTCACGGTGGCGGCCGCCATCCATTCGCGCGGCAGTTTCAACGCTATCCCCATGATCGCGGACGGCCAGGCTATGGGCCAGGGTATCTGGAAAGCGATCATGCTGCTGCCCGGTCCGTTCACCTACCCGTACTTCTTCGAGATCCTCAACTATAACGAAAAGAACGAGGACGGCACGGCAAAGGTGGATGTGAAAGGCGCCTTCACCCTGGGCGGGATCTTCTTCGGAATATACATGGCCATCATCTTCCTGCTGGCCTGGACGCAGTTCACGCCGGCGCTGAGCATCGTCAAAGCGGTGCTGATCACCATCATCGGCGCGTCGACCCTGTCCAGCTCCATGTACAGCATCTACATCGCCTTTGGAAAAAAGATCGGCCTGCTGGTCAACCTGGGGTTGATCGGCCTCTGGTCGGTGCTGATCCCCCTGGGCGTGATGGGCATGTGGACGCTGATGTCTTCGGTGCGCATCTGGTTTGTCTGCGGCGCGATCCTGTTCGCTCTTTGCTGGAACGCTTATGAAAAGCGGAAGGCGGTGAGCGCATGAAGGTGGTACAGAAAAAGCTGTCCGAGCTCCGGAAGACGGAAAAGAATATCCGCCGGCACAGCCCGAAGCAGATCAGTGAGTACGTCCGGTCCGTCAGGATGTTCGGGCAGATCCGTCCGCTGGTGATCGACGAAGACGGCGTGATCCTGGCCGGCAACGGCCTGTATGACGCCCTCGTTTCCATGGGCGAGGAAAAAGCCGACTGCTACGTGGTGTCTGATCTGACGGAAACGCAGAAGAAAAAGCTGATGCTGGCCGACAACCGAGTGTATGAGCTCGGCATGACCGACACCGAGGTTTTCGATGAGATCATCAAAAGCCTGGGCGGGGACGTCGACGTGCCCGGATGGGACGCGGACCTGCTGGAAACCCTCAACGCTTCCGTAAGGGAAGTGAACGCCATGGTAGACAGCTACGGCAGCTACCAGCCGGAGGATATGGGCCGATATCATCAGGAACCCCAAAACGGCGCGTTGCAACAGGGCTCAGACGGGCTGCAGAGCGCTCCCCTATCTGCCGCAGCCCCGGATGGGGAAACGCCGCAGAACGCCGCTCAGACGGTCTCCGCGCGGTATGTCATATGCCCGAAGTGCGGGGAGCGCATCGAGATCGGGGGCGTATGACATGCCGGTCAAGAAAATGCGCTCCACGATGAATGTGCTGGACGCGGCGAAGAACAGGATCAAAAACCTGTTCGACACCGGCTGCAAAGTATACCTGTCGTTCTCTTCCGGAAAGGACAGCCTTTGCCTTTCCTCCCTGACTTATGACCTGATCCGTGAAGGACAGATCGACGGCAGACAGCTGAAGATCATCTTTATCGACGAGGAAGGGCTGTATCCGTCCATGGTGGAGGCTGCGGAAAGGTGGAAGCAGAAGTTCGAAAGCATTGGCGTTCCCTTCCTGTGGTTCTGCCTGCCGTTCAAGCAGGTGTGCGTGATCGACCATCTGTCCTCCTCGGAAAGCTGGATCACCTGGGAGCCGGCAGCCGCGGACCGGTGGATGCGGGATCCTCCCCCGTATGCGATCATGAGCCATCCGCTGCTGAAATACCCCGGCCAGATGAACTACCAGACCTTCTGCACCAAGGTATTTGGCGACGGCATTCAGATGATCGGCCTGCGCAGCGTGGAAAGCCTGACCCGCTACCAGTGCATCGCCCGGGCCGCATTCGATAAGCCTACCGGCAAATTCTACCCGATCTATGACTGGAGCGACACGGATGTGTGGCTGTACATCAAGGAACGGGGCCTGGAATTCCCGGAGATCTACATGCACCTGTACGAAGCCGGGGTCAGCAAAAGGCAGCTGCGTCTCTGCGCTTTCTTCGGCGACTGCACGACGCAGGGCCTCAGGTGGGTGGCGGAAACAGATAACAAGCTCTGGCAGCGCATCGAGCGCCGGGAACCGAACGCCTACCTGGTGCTACTATACTGGGACAGCGAAATGTTCCGGCGCTCCACCCGGAAACGGAAAGAGCTGGAAGAAGAGCAGGACACAAAGGACTACAAAGCCCTTTGCAAGGACCTGCTCTTTTTGCATACCGACCGCTATACCATCGCCAGGGACACCCTGGCCCGGCTGGACTCCTGGCGGAGCCTGTTCATCAAATCCTACGGCATCGCCTCCCAGAAGCACTACAAAACGATGTACGAGGGCATCCTTTACGGCGACCCGAAGATGCGCGTCCTCCGGATCCTCTGGCAGGAGATCTACCAGGATTACAACGAGGGTATCAAGCGGGGTGAGGCCGGATGAGCGAGATGAACCTGTTCGC
>JAEEGL014655447.1_pt1 | contig 10616 bp, 8 predicted proteins | sample 9134231 | NCBI WGS metagenome assembly JAEEGL01 (sample SAMN16246548, study PRJNA631951) | gut metagenome | biome: gut microbiome; feature: rumen; material: fiber-attached | host: Bos | place: Iran: Karaj | collected 2018-10 | reverse complement strand
TTTGAAATAGATAGAAAAAAATTAATAAACTTACGATTAAAAAGAGATATTATTAATATGAAAAATGGAAATTTTCAACAAGTTTTAATTGATAGAAAAAAAGATCAAGAAGAATTAAAAGAAACAATAAAAAATGAAGAATTACTTTTTTCAAATTAATGTACTTATATTTATAAAATAATTTAATATATATTTTTTTCAAAATTTAATTAAATAAAAACTTATAAAAATAATATAAAAATAATTATAATTGTAGTTGAAATTCATCTTCAAATTCATTATAATCAACAGTTCCATCTCTATTTTTATCAAATCTTATAAATAATAAATCACTATCATTCTCATCTTCAATTAATCCATTTTTATCTAAATAATTATATAAATTTTCTTCATAAAAATAACCTAAATTATTTATATCAATACTATTAAAAATCTCATTTAAATTCATTGTTAATAAATCATATTTTTTTCTAATAAAATTAAATTTATTTTCATAATCAATTAAATCTTTAAGTAAATTTTTTAAAAATAATTTAGTTGTAAACAGAAATATTTCAGAACTCTTACAAGGACAACATGATTTTGGTTTCCTATTTTCAACTATATTTCTATATTTTTTATCAAATGGAACAATCATATCAAAGAAATCAACATAATTTAAATAACCTTTTTTATTTAAATCAAATCTTTTCATTAAATTTCTTATATCTAAATCACTTGCATAAATATCTAAAATTGATAAACCTTTTTTCATATCTTCATTTGTTAAACAATTTTTATTATGAATATCAAAAATTCTAAATGCATCTTCACAATTAAAATCTTCCCTCTTTGCTAATTCAATTTTTGAATCTTCTATTCTTTTTTCTGCATTTATGAGATTTTTTAAATAATTAAATAATGGATTTTCTTCTTTATTAAAATTATAGTTTTGTTCTAAATTATTAGATTGAATTTTAATAGGGGAATAATTATTATTTTGACATATACATGGATTATTTTTACATATATTACAATAATTTAAAGGAGAATATTTTCTTTGGGGAGAAAGTCTTAATGTTATATTTGATTTTTTTTCTCTTTGTGGTATAATTATATCTTGTTGAGGAATATTTGAATTTATATCATTTTTTTGATAAATGATTGGATTTAAATTTTGATTTTGGTCCAAATTAGAATTTATATCTCTTAATTGAGATATATTTGGATTTAAATTTTGAGAATATATATTTGGATATATATTTGTATTTATATTAGAATTTATATTTTGTTTATATATATCTTCAAATTCTTTTACATTATTTTTATTCTCTTTTTCTTCTGGAGATAAATGACTTTTATAAAAAGTTGATTTTTGATAATTCTGAGAATTATTACCAGAATTATTTAAAATATCTTCAGTTTTTTTTGAAATATCATTTCTAACATTTAAATTATTATTATTTATGTTATTAAATTTTTTTTTAGGAATATTACAAAAAGAATAACAAGGATCACAATAACATTCTTTACAACAACAACAACCACAATTACTACAAGGAGATAAAGAACAACATTTAACACAAGAAGGAAAACCAAAAAAAGAATGAAACTCACATAAATCAATTCTACCATCATGATTAATATCTAATCTTTTCATAATAGCTTTAATATCATCATTATTAAAATCTGCATTATTTTTAACTAAAAAAGTCCTTAAATTATCAGGAGTAATACTACTATAGCCTTTAATTAAATGAAATATATTATGTATATTAAAATCTTTTCTACTTTTTAATTCTTGAAGAAGAAAAATTATTTTTTTACAAAATTCAATTTCTTTTTCAAATAATTTACAAAGTGAATATTCAATATCAAATGATAATTGTTTAAAATTTGAATTTCTATTTGTTTTAATTATTGATTTATCACTTTTTATTAAATTTAAAAATTCTATATATGATAATGCACCATCATTATCTTGATCATAGAAAAAAATAATTAATGATATTTCATATTCATTACAATATATTTCTTTATAATTTAAAAAATCAATTAAGTTACATATGTCTATTCTATTTTTTCCTTCTTTATCTAATATTTTGAATATTTGATAAGGATCAAATTCAAAATTATCTGAAAGATATTTACGATTTATTTCTATTTCTTTCTCATTTTCTGCTATTGTAATTAGTATTTTTGCTACTCTTGCTTCTGTTTCTATTGATAACATATTTATTTTTTTTTATTTTAAACATTTATTTTTATTTTATTTTTTATTTATTTATGAAAAAAATTGTTTACTTTTATTAAAATTATTTAATAAATTTAATTAAAAAATTAAAAAAAGTATAAATATTTTGAAATAATTATTCAATTATTTAATAAAAAATTAAATTATATATTATTTTTTTTATTGTCTATTATTTTTCAATTATTTTATATAAATAATCATTTATTTTTTATATTTTAAAAATAAAATATGGAAGAAGAAAAAAAAAACATTTTTTCTATTAATAAAATTTCTAAAAATGATAATGATATAAAAAAAAGACTAAGAGAAAAAAAAGCAATTAAATATTTAGATGCTCCTAAAATTGGTAGGATTTATAAAATGAAAAAAAAGAAAGGAAAAGTAGGTAGACCCAGAAAAAAACCAATAGAAATATTTCTTGAAAGTGATGATAGAACAATAACAACAACAGGTCATAAATTAAATAATAAGAAAAAAAAAATTTTCTTTAGACCATTAATGAAAAAAAATATAATAAATATTTCATCAAAAAATCCTAACAAAAAAGAATATCCAACATTCAATCCTAATAAATATAAAAATGAAAATAAAAATTCAAACCAAAATTCATTGGTTAAAAAAATAAATTATAGTAATAATCATAGTAGTGAATCGGAGGAAGAGATTAATACAAGTAGTAATAATAAAAATAATAAAATTAATAATAATAATAATAATAATTTTAATTTTAATAAGATTAAGATTGATTTGGAACATTATAATGATAATAAAAAAGATAATAAAAAAGATAATAATAAAGATAATAATAAAGAAGAAATAAAAAATTTTAATATAGAAATTGATGAAAATAAATCAAAAAATTCAAAATTACCTTTAAATTTTTTATATTTTAAACCATATGAAAAAAATAATTTTGAATATATAGGGAATATTGAAAAAGATTCTCCATTAAGAGTTGCTGATGTATTACAAAATAATGATGATCCGCGTTCATTATATATTGAAATTGAATGGAAAACAAGAAAAAATGGAATAAAACCAAAAAATTCAACATATACAAATAAAAGAATAAGAGAAAAGTTCCCAAACTTCCTTTTAGATTTTTATGAAGATTCTTTATTTTTATCTCAAAAAAGACATATTGAATTAGAAAAAGAAATAGAAAGTAAAAATAAATAAAATATATTTAAATAAAAAAATAAATAAAAATATAATATTCTATTTCTTTTTTATTTTAAATAAATTAATTTTATTTATCTTTATTTTATTTTACTATTTTATTTTTTTTAAAAAGAATTACCTTGATCATTAATTAAAGGACCTTTAACATAATGATAAGGAGGAAGCATAGTAGGATGATACCATCTTGCTTTAATTTGATAAATAGAATTAATAACTTTCAAAACAATCAAACAAGAAAAAATTAAACAAAGAGCAACAATTTTATGATTCCAATATCCTTTAACAATATAATTAATCCAATTAAAAGCATAAAAAATAGTACCACCACAAACAAATAAAGAACTCATTAAAATACCTTCTCCAATATATTGACTTCTTTGTCCAGTATGAATAAATTCAACTATATTTCCATCTCTATCATATTTTGCAAAAGGAGTACCATGTAAAATATTATAAACAATACCACCAATACAAATAATAAATACTAAAATAGAACCAATTAACCATAAAGGAGGAGATAAAAGAACTTCTTTAAAATTTCTATATAAAGAAAAACCTACAAAAATACAACTTACAAATAAAATAAAATATATTAAAAATTCAATAGGATCTTTTTTTAAAGGAAATTTTCTTTGACTTTTTGCATTTGCAAATTCCATCATTTTCAATGCATAAATTTTATCTGATCTCTCATGATATGATATAACATAATCTTCATCATATTTAACATAAGTTTCACCTAAATCATTAATTTGAATATTTTGAGGAGTTGTATATAAAATTGTAGTAAATGAGGGAAATTTTAAACTTTTAAATATTGAAGATGTTTCATCAGAATAATAAATAACTGCAAAGAAAACTCCTCTTTTTCTATTTATCATATCTGGTTTAAATCCATTTGCATCTCTAAATGATTCTGAAACTTGTACAAATTCTCCTTTAACTCTCTCACATAAATTACATTTTCTTTTTAAAGTAAATAATAATACTATATCATATGGTCTTGGATGAGTCATTACAAATTCTTTATACATTTTTGCATTGAATGTTATTAAACCATGTTCAGATTCCATTGTTAATTGACGAAGTTTATCTGCTTTTGGATGACAATTTATTAAGGATATAGAAATTAAAAGTAAAAATATTATTTCTTTCATTAAATAATATATTTTTATTTTTTAATTAATTTTTATTTAATTTGTTAATTTTTTTTATATTTTTAAATAATAATAATTAGGAATTAATAAAAAATGGGTTCTAAATGTTTTCATAGTGTTTCTTTTACTGAAAATTCTCAAATTATAAAAGATAAAAGTAATAGAGAAGATTTATTATCAACTCAAAGAGAAAAAAAAGATTTTAATTCTTTAAAATTAGAAACAATTCAAGAAGAAAAACCATATTCAAAATTATCTACTCCATCAATAAAAGAAGTAAGTATAACATCACCAATTCAAAATGATAAACAATTAAAAAATTTAGATGAATCATCTGGAAATTTAAGAAAAAAACAGAAAAACTTTTTTATAAATGAAAAAGAAGAATTTAAAGAAGATTATGAAAAATCAGTTTTAAAAATAATCCAAAAACACAATAGAAATAATCAAGATGCAGAATTAATAGAAAATTGTATAAAAAAGCATTTTTTTATGAAAGATTTAAGTGAAAAAGCAAGAAAAGAAATAATAAAAGAAATGTCATTAGTATCAGTTGAACCAAACATTTATTTATTTAAACAAGGAGGAATAGGAAATTATTTTTATGTATTAAAAGAAGGAAGTATTGAATTTATTTCAAAAAATAATTCAAAAAATACAAAAATAGAAATAGGAGAAAGTTTCGGTGAATTAGCATTATTACATGGAGCAACAAGAAGTGAAACTGCAAAAAGTTTAACTGAGAGTTTTTTATGGGTAATGGAAAGAAAAAATTTTAGAAAAATTGTTGATCACATTACAAAAATGAATTATGAAGAAAATAAAAATTTTATTGAAAGTATTCCAATATTAGCAAATATACATTATACTCAAAAAACTATTTTATGTTCTTTTTTATATAAAGAAAATTTTAAAAAAGGATATTTTATTGTTAGAAAAGGAGATATTGCAAATTGTTTATATATTGTTAAAGAAGGAGAAGTTGATTGTTGTCTTAATGGAAAAGTTGTTAGAACTTTAAGAAAAGGAGATCATTTTGGAGAAAGAAGTATATTAATTGATTCTACTAGAAGTTTAGATTGTGTTGCTAAATGTGATTGTGTTTGTTATTCTGTTTCTATTTCAACTTTAAAAAATATGTTAGGTGATAATTTTAGAAATTTACTTTATTTAAATTTTATTAAAAGTGCTTTTAATAAAAGTAAAATTTTCTCTCGTTTTAATGTTCAATTATTAGATAAAGTTTTTCATTTATTTAAACATATTAATTTAAAAAGTGATGATATTGCTTATAAGGAAAATTATATAAAATCAAGTAAAATTGTAATTGTTATTGATGGTCATTTAATAAATAATATAACAAAAGAAATTGTTGCAAATAGAGGAACAATATTATTTCAATATGAATTATTTCAAAATTCAAATGATAAAACAGATTATGATATTATTCCTCAACCTGATTGTTTATTAATTGAAGCAAATACAAATGATTTTCTTAATGAATTAGGAGGAAATTTTAAAGAATTAATGGCTCAAACTGAAATAATGAAATCACTTAATAAAATATCAATCTTTAGAAATTTATCTAGTCATAAATTAGATTATATTGTTAATGTAATTAGTGAAGAAAAATTTAATGATGGTGATGATATTTTTAGACAAGGAGAAGAAGGAGATAAATTTTATATTATTAAATCAGGAAAAGTTGATATATTAATTAATAATAAATATATTAGAACATTAAATGAAAAAGAACATTTTGGTGAAAGAGCTTTATTTTTTAATGAAAAAAGAAGTGCTACAATTAGAGCACTTGGTGAAGTTATTGTATTTTCAATATCAAAAGAAGATTTTGAAAAAAATATAGAAGGTAATATGAAAGAACATTTAATGAATAGATTATATTTACAAGATAATATGGTAGAATTAAAAGATTTATTATTTAAAATGGAATTAGGTTCAGGTAATTATGGTAATGTTTGTTTAGTTAGAAATAAAAAAAATAAATTCCCATATGCAATAAAATCAATATCAAGAAATCAAATAAATAAAGAACAACTTCATTTAAATTTAGAATTAGAAAGATCAATATTATTAAAAATAGATCATCCTTTCATAGTAAAATTAGTAAAATCATTAAAAGATGAAAAAAACATATATTTCTTAATGGAATACATAAAAGGAAGAGAATTATTTGATGTAATACGTGACATAGGTTTATTAACAAAATCTCAAACTCAATTTTATGGAGCATCCTTAATGTTAGCAATAGATTATTTACATGAGAGAAAATTTATATTTAGAGATATAAAACCAGAAAATGTAATAGTAATTCAAAATGGTTACATTAAATTAATAGATTTTGGAACTGCAAAAGAGATAATAGATAGAACAAATACAATAATTGGAACACCACATTATATGGCACCAGAAGTAATTTTAGGTGAAGGATACTCATTTCAAGTTGATATTTGGTCAATTGCAATTTGTATGTATGAATTTATATGCGGAGGTGTTCCTTTCGGAGAAAATGCTGAAGAACCTATGGATGTTTATTTAGCTATTATTAATGAAAAGTTGATTTTTCCTAATTTTTGTAAAGATAGTGATTTTAAGTTACTTATGCAACAAATGCTTACTAAAAATCCTCTTAAAAGAATGAGTAAGTTATCTCAGGTTAAAACTCATATTTGGTTTAATGGTTTTAATTGGGAAGATTTATTGTCTTTGAATATGAAAGCTCCTTATAAACCGATTTTGAAAAAAGATGTTGAGGAAAAAGATAATTATTTATATATTGATTATATAAAAAGTTTACCTGAGGTTAAAGATGGAAATAATAAAATTGATAGTATTACTCAAAAGAAATATGATACTTGGTGGAGTAAATTTTAATATTTATTTATTAATTATTTTTATTTTAATGTTTTTTATAAGTGTATAATATTAATATAAATTTTACTTATTTTTTAATTTTTTTTTAATTTATTAATTTTTTTTTCTAAAAACTAATCAAATTATTTTTAAATGGGTTCATGTCAAACAAGTAATGTAATAGAATTAAAAAGTTCAGAAAAAAAACAAAACAAATCAAAAATAATAGATGATTCATCAGGTATAATGAGTGTAGAAACACAAAAAGATATGTTTCCAGATATGAAAGAATGGAAAGGAAATAGATATACTGGAGTAGGAATAAAAAGATTAAAAGGATATAAATGTGATTTACCAATAGATAAATTAAATGAAAAAAGAGATGAATTTTGGTCAATTAGAAATTCACATAATAATCCAAATTATAAAATTTGGAGAATAATAAATCAAGCTTGTGTATATGATGAATATAGAGCAAATATGCTTTTAGAACAATATGAATTGAGAACTGCAGATGGGTGTATTAATCATATTATTGATAAAAAAGGTAATCATTATATTATTCCTAATTATTGTATTAATGATCCTTATTTTGAAAAAAAATACAAAATTGAAGATAATATTGAAGAAAAGGAAATTAAAGTTAAAATGTTTGATCCAACTGATAATTTAAGTATTACTTTAAAAGTTTCTAATTTATTAACTGGGAAAAAATTAAAACAGAAATTTTTACAAAAAGCTAATGTATCATTTCAGAAATTTAATATTAGATTATTTTTAGGAGGTCAAGAAATTAAAGATGATCATTTTTTATATCAACATAATATTAAACCTGATTATAAAATTCAAGTTATGAAACTTCCTAAAATTGATAATAATGAAAATGATGATAATAATGAAATTTCAAATGAAGAAAAGTCAAATAATTGAAATTTTTTTATGATTATATTTATTAACATTTAATTTATAAATATCTCCTTTTGTTTTTTAGATAAATAGGAAATTAAGTATGTTCAGAATTAAAAAAATATATTATTATAAAAAATAAATTTTGCAAATATATTATATATAAATATATTAAAAAAAAGAAGTTTATTTATTTTTTATTAATTTCAATTCTTTTAACAAAAAGTCCTGAACATCCAAATTCTTTACCATAAAATTCTTTACTTTTATTAATTTCTTCTTCAGGAATATTTTTATTAACCCAAATTTCAAATCTAAACATAGTTTTTTTTGATAAAGAAGTTTTATCAACAAATCTAATTCCATTAATATATTTACAATTTAATAATGTTTCACCAATTAATCCTAACATTAATTTATTCCAATTTTGAGGAACAATTAAATAAAATTTATCTAAATTAGTTTCAACAATATAATCCATTGAAAAAACATAACCTTCATTATTTTTTTCATCTTCCCATTCTGGTCTAATTCCATTTTCAAAAAGATTTATTGCTATTATTCTTCTTTTATCATCAAAGAAACTATAATTAATTATATAATTATTTTTTACTATTTTATTTTTTCTCCGTCATAAAAAAGTTTTGAAGGAGTGTTTCCTTGATATAAATTCCAAAATTGCCAAAAGTCAATTATTGTATTAAAGTTAAATATTGGTTTTATTAATTCTGAATAATCTACTTTTGTATTTTTGTCTTTCATTTCATAATTTTCCCAAAATGTCCATTCTCTTTCTAATTTTACTTTATCATATTCTATTGAATTTTTTTCTTCGATTATGTCATTATTTTCAACCATTTAAATGATTAAATATTAATTGATTCTTTTAAATCCTTTATATTTTAAATTAAATCTCTTTAATATTTAATTATAATATTTTTAAATTTAAAAAGAAAAAAACTTATTATAAAAATAGAAATAAAGGAAATTTTATATTTATTTTATTTATTAACTGAATAAAAATAATTATGTTTTTAAAAAAGTATTAAAGTATTTAAAATAAAAAAATTATTATAAAATAATTTGTTTATTAAATATAAAATTTGAATTTAAATTTTATAATTTATTAAGTTTATCAAGAATTGTATTTTTTTCAAATTTTTTAGTAAAATCTGTTCCTAGAAAACTTATTTTATTTTTTGGTGTCGTTAATAATGAATTAGTACTATTTCCTTTTTTTAACATTTCACCAAATAAATTAAGTTCAGTTTTATAATAATTACTTAATTTAACTTCATCTTTACCAAAATTTAATTTGTTTTTATTATACAAATCAAAAATATCTTTTTTTTGATTTTGAAAAATATTTGATGATTTAAAAAGAGTATTTGTAATCCATTCTTTTTTTTCAGGTAAAATTAAACCAGAAAAAATATCATCTTTTTTATTTTTATTTGAAAATGATTTATAATTTTTTATATTTTGAACTTTTTTTACTGGTTGAAATTTTATGGTTTTTACTTTAAATTCAGAATAAGGAATTAATGTTTTTTGTTTTTTAGTTGCATTTAAAGTATCTATAATATTAATTTGATCATATACTTCTTTATATTTATTTTTATTATTTGATGATGATGTATTTTTTTCCCTTTTTACACTTGATTCATAATAAGAACTATCATTTAAGAAATTTTGAATTTTATCTTTTGATAAATCAACATTTCTTTTTTTTATTGAATTAATTGGAGAATTTATTAATTGAAATATTTCCTTTAACTTTTTGTCTTTATTTAATAATTCATTTATTTTTATTTTTGTATTTGTTTTAACTTCATTGTCATTATTTTCAGTACTTTTAATATTATTTTTCTCTTTAATAATTGGTTCATTATTTTCATCTAAATTATTAAAATTTTTGTTTTCTTGAGTTTTTAATTCATGATTTTTTTTTTCATTATTTTCATTTTCCATTTGGAAAATATATGTTAATAAAACTAAAAATAAATAATTATATTTAAAATTTTTAATATTTTAAAAAAATTAAACATTTCATAACTAAAAATTCACTTATAATAATCCTCATACTGTAAATTCATATATAATATATAATAAGAGAATAATTACTCTAATTTCAAATCATTTAGCAATAGTTTACCTTTATTTATATTTTATATATTATATACATTAAAAATAAGAATACAATCCTTTTTTATTGGTTTATAAAAGGATTGATGATATTAATTTTCTTTTTTTCTTTTATTATT
>JAEEGL013436369.1_pt1 | contig 10616 bp, 11 predicted proteins | sample 9134231 | NCBI WGS metagenome assembly JAEEGL01 (sample SAMN16246548, study PRJNA631951) | gut metagenome | biome: gut microbiome; feature: rumen; material: fiber-attached | host: Bos | place: Iran: Karaj | collected 2018-10 | reverse complement strand
GATTTTATAATATATAACAGCATTTATTCTAACTGAAACATTATCTTTTGTAATCGCATCTTGCTCTGGAACATCTACTGCTTTAGTTCTTACATCAACTTTTTTATATGACTGAAATATTGGTAAAACTAAATTCCACCCTGGAGTCATTATTTTACTAAACTTACCTAATGTAAATTTGATACCCCTTTCATATTCATTAACTTGAACTACACTTTTAAGTATTATTACAAGTAAAATTACCCCTAACACTATTGCTATTTCCATAAAAAATCGTATCTCCTTTCAAGAAATATTATACAATAAAAAAAGAAATAATTCTACTTTTCAATTTCTTTTTTATCACTACAATCTTTATTAATAGTATATTTCTTATAAAATAATTCTTTTGTTACAAGTATTGTTTTAATACAATATTTATCTATATTCTCATTTTCTTCGATAACATTATTTTCAATTAATGTTTTTATACTTATAACAATAGGTTTATTATGTTTAACTTCTATATTATTTTGCTTAATATATTCCTTAGTTGATACTTTAATATTATGTTCTAACTTAAGTAATTCTTTATCTCTTTTATTATTAGCAATAAAAATTAAAGAGGCACAAATAAGTACTACTATCATGCCCCAAATAATCATAATATTTTTATTCATAATCATATCCATTAGTTTTATATTTTGGACAACTAATGTAAGATGTAAATGATGGACCATTATTTTGATTAACTACTCTTGTATATCCAACACATGGTTTTCCATCTTCATCTAATAATTCTTTCATATAACCAAAATTTACTAAAGCATATGATCTTATTATAATATTATCATCATATTCATTATAATAATGACTATTATAATATCTAACTGATGCATTATTTAACTGAAGTTCTAAAGCTGGATAAGAAAAATAAGGACTATTAATATTTCCCTTTACATTATTGTTATCTCCTAATAGACCAAATCTAATCAAACCTATTGTTGCGATTAAAAGGCAAACCATAAATAATATTATGAACATTAATTCGGACCTTAAACCCCAACCATTTTTACTTAATTTTTTCATTCTTATCACACCCTATTATAATTATATAATATTTTAATAAATATTGCTATAGTAAATTATCAGCATTTATATCCTTTTTAGTAATTGTCATTAATATTCTTTTAGATTTATTATTTTTAGTATTACTTGCATGTTTAATGATAGTCTTTTCATAAATATTTCTAATAAATCTTGCATTACCAAAATTATCTTTATTAATATTTTTTAAAATAATCTTTTTAAGTTCATCATGTGCTTCATCTAATACAATAAAACCAGCTTTTTTCATCATACCATCAAAGATTTCTATTAACTCTTCAGTAGTATAATCATCAAATTCTAAAGTATATCCAATTCTTGAGGAAATACCTGAATTAGCATTTAAAAATGATTGCATTTCTTTTGTATAACCCGCAAATATAACAACTAAATTATCTCTATTATTTTCCATTTCAGCAATTAATGTTCCAATCGCATCACTATTATAAGAATTGTTCTTATCTCCAAGCATGTATGCCTCATCGATAAATAACATTCCACCTTTAGCCTTATTTATTACTTCACTTGTTTTAATTGCAGTCTGCCCCACATATTCTGCCACTAAATCTTTACTTGTAACTTCAATCAATTTGTTTTCTTTAATATAGCCAAGATTATAAAATATTCCACTTAATAATCTTGCTATTGTTGTTTTACCAGTTCCGGGATTTCCTAAAAAAATCATATGCAAATTAACATTTCCTATTTTAAGATGATTATTTGTTTTTTCTTTTAATTTTATTAAATCAACTAAATCATATAATGTTTTTTTAACTTTAGATAAACCTACTAATTCATTTAATTCTTTAAAAATCTCATCAATTGTTTTTTCTTCTTTTATTAAAGGTATACTATTATTCAAACTAATATAATTAATTAAATTAGTTTTATAAGTTTCAGAATCAAGATTAGATTTATCATATGTAGAAGTTATATAATCCATTAATTTTATTTTATTTTCTTCATTCAATTCTATATTTTCAAGTACATCATTATAAACAATAGATTTTTCTTCTTTAATTTCTTTTAGTTCAAATACAAAATACTTATCTTTTAAATTCTTATTATAAGTAAATATGTTATTTAATTCACTTTCATTATTAACAATTAATAAACTTATATTTTTATTATTACTTATATTTTCTTCTAATGAATACATATATTTTTGTTTATCATTTATACTTTCAAGTTCAAGTCCATTTATATCTTTTAATAGAACTATATCATTAGATTTATATTGTTTATTAAAAGTATCTTCATTTAATTTAAACATAGATATTTCACCAAGATTAGTATTATTTAAATAATTACTTTTCTTAATTGCTGATGCAAATATTTTAATTATGTTATCTATTGTTTTATTAGTTAGTTTAACTATTGAAATATTAAATGGAATATATCTTTTATTGTTATTATACGTAATAATATAATTTATTATTTTTTTAAACATATTTTTTGAATCGTCATCTAAAAACAATTTATTAATTTCATCATCAAAATTAACATCTATAACTTCTTCTACTGTTTTATTGGTTTTAGTTTCTCCAAAAAAATCTTTATAAATATCTTTTAAATAGTTTTCTGAGTTCATATTAACTCCTGTTATTTAATATTTATTTCTAATAGCTTATCTTTTAATTCTTGCTCTAAAGATTCCAATTCTTTTTCAGATTCTTGTCTCTTTATTCTACCATTCTTATGAATTTCTATTACTTTATCTATTGTTTCAATTATATCTTGATTAGTTTTCTTAAGAGTTTCAATATCAACAATTGCTCTTTCAGATTCTTCTGCAATTTTAATTGAACCTTGTTTTAAAGTTTCACTATTCTTTTTAAGCATTTCATTTGTTAAATTAGTAACTGCTTTTTGGCTTTCTAAAGCACTTTTAGCTCTATTAATACCAAGAGATAAAACCATTTGATTTTTCCAAAGAGGAATTGTATTTGTAATAGAACTTTGTATTTTTTCAACTAATTCAGCTTCATTATTTTGAAGCAATCTAATTTGAGGAGCCATTTGAATAGATATTAATCTAGTTGTTTTTAAATCATATATTTTCTTTTCAAATCTATTAATAATATTTTCCATATCATTAACTTTTTGAATATCCAGTTGATCTCCAGATTCTTTAGCTTTTTCTTGTAATTCAGGTAATACTTTTTCTCTTAATTCTTCTAGTTTCTTTTCACCTGCAATAATATATAATGATATTTCTTTAAAATATTCTAAATTCTTTTCATACATTCCATCAAATAATGTAATATCTTTTAACATTTGTAATCTATGTTTTTCTAAAGATGCTTCTATTGTATCAACATTCTTTTCAATTTTAGAATATTTAGCAATCAACTTATCTATTTCTTTTTTAACGCTTGAAAATACTCTTTCAAATACATTCATTTGTTCAGCATCAACTACCGCTTTATCAAATGATTTTAATTCAGCAACTAATTTGCTTAAATCATTTCCAACTTCACCAGTATCTTTTGTTTTAATTCCTTCTAATACATCATCAGAGAATTTAGATATTTTATTTTGAGCAGCTGCTCCATATTGTAAAATTTGAGTATTATCATATACATCAATCTTTTCATTAAATTCTTTAATTGCTTCTTTTTCTTCTTCAGTAAGTAATTCATAATTTAATGAGTCTTCAATCTTCTTGTCAGTCACTTTCTTTTCATCAACTAATTCTTCCACTTTCATATTCTTTTTTTCATCAAAATTGATTTTTAATTCATTCATTTTTATCCCTCCATTATCTTAAATAATCAATCAATTTATTATAAGTATCCATTTTTAAACTTGTCACTGTACTTGTTATTGATTTAGGAAGTGCAAGGCCTAAACTAGACACATCATAAACTCCACCAGTTATACCAGTTCTAAAACCATATTTATCAAAAGCTATTTTACTTATTTCTTCATCTTCAAATGCTTTATATAATTTTTTACCATTTTCGGTAAATATTGCAAGACAATGTGAATTCCATATAGTAGGTGTAGGATATAATATTCTAATATCATTTTTTACTTCATTAAATCCATTAGGATTTGAATTTGCAAAATCAATAATACTCTTTTCATAATCTACTATCATCGGTTCTCCACCCATACCAGTTTTTAAATATCTTTCAAATAAGTCAGCTGGAGTATTATTCATATAACCAGATTTATTATAAAATTCTTTTAATTTTGGTAAGTTGTTTTCTAGTGCTTTATTAGTGATATTAGCTTCACTTAATATAGAAAGTAATAATCCATAATAAGTTGCTCCTGGTGAAGAAGTAACTGGATCAGTAGACGCTATATTAATAGTTCCATATAACTCAGGAATACCTATATCAGACCATTTCTTACCATTTAATATATATTGCATTAATTTATTCATGTCAGTTATATAATAAACTCCATCTTTTTGAGTGACAATTTTTTCACTCATTAATGCATCTACTACTTTACCCCAACTATATATAACAATTGGTGTATTTAATGTAAGACCACCTTCTAATACAGTATATCTATCTGCTTCATTCTTACTTTTATTTGGCTGTAGCTTATAATAGTCATAAAATCTTTGATCTGAAGTAAATAAAACATCATATTTAGAAGCATTTTCACTTCTAATAGTTAAATTTTCTTCTTCTATATTTCCAATACCAATACTTTCTCTAATTAAAGGAAGTGATATTGTTTTACCATTACTCCAAGTATCATAAACTACATTTAATTTATATTTCTTTTTAAGTATTTCATTAACTCTTTCATCAGCTAAGAAGTCTTCTTTTCCACCTCCAGTTGCCACATAAATTGTTGTTAAATTTCCACCCACTGAAATAGTATTATCAGTTATAATTTTATATGCTACCACACCTACTATAATCACAAGAAATATAACTATTCCAATTATTTGTTTCTTATTCATCTACATCTCTCCTTTTTATTTTTATATCACTAAATCCATCACTTTTAAGAATATTGTTAAGTACTTTCATATCAGCAGAAGCATTTTCTATATCACTTTCATACATATTATTTAATATTTTTTTAAATGATACATTTATTTCCTCTAATGACTCTTTAGCATTTTCAAAAAATACATTTGCATCTTTACTAGATAATTTTTGATTTTCTATTTCATCATATTTATTCATTATTCCTACTGTCATAGGTAAATAATATGTGAAAAATTTTTCAGATTGTTTAATTTTCTTTTTATTTTTAGATACAGTATTTATTATTTTACCAGTTGTAACATTTATTTCTTTTAAATATCTTTTAACATCTTCATCTTCTACTTTATTTACCATTTCTAATATATATTTATTTTTACTTCTAGCATCATTTAATACTTCTTCTACGTTATTTTCATTCACTTTATCAAAAGCAATTATATTAGTTTTACTCATAATAAGTTCACTTCCTAAAAAGGCAAATGCTCCAACTACCAAAGAAGGTATTAATGGAACTCCAACTGCAAGATATGTTGCTGCAAAAAATGAACCTCCAAGTATTCCAGATAAAACTTCTTTATTTTTCATTTTAATTATAACCCCTAACCTTCTTAAATGCGAGTGTTAAATTAGTTTTGCCGTCAAATACTTTTCCATTTGTTAAATTAGAAATGTCAAGTAATTCTTCTGGGTCTGCATCTCCAAAAGTAATGCTATATATTGGTATTTCTTTATTAATATTTTTATAATAATTTTCAAAAGATTTATATGTTCCAACATTATTCATTCCATCTGTCATTAATACTATTGATGAAATGTATTCATCATTTTCTTTCGACAATATATCTAATGCTTTATTAGATGCTTTATATAAAGCTGTGGAACCACCTAAATCTTGCTCTTTAATTTTCCACAAAATGCTTCCTTTTGATAATCCATCACTTGTAGACCAAGTATTAAGAATATTACCAGAAAATGCTATAACATCAATTTTGTCTTTATCAGTAAAACTTACAGTCAAATCATTAGTAGTTAAAACATAATCCATGGCTTTTGTTAATTCTTCGATTCCTTCTCCGTACATACTACCAGAATAATCTAAACAAAATACTACATGAACTGGTTTTCTAAATTCTGTTTGGTATAAAGTAAGAGCCTCATTAATTACAGAAATACTTGGGTATTTAATTGGAGTTATATAACTAGTTGTATTAATTCCCCAAGAAGGATTAAATATTTCTTTAGGCGCATTAGCATTTGTTCCACCATACCAAGTTCTTCTTCCACTATTAAGCAATTCCTTTTGACCATCACTATTTAATAAATAACTTTGTATATTTTCAAACATTTCTTTTTTATTCTCAAGTTTATTATCTATATATACAAATACACTGTCTGAAATAGCAACTCCATCTACTGGATACACTGCATATAATGTTTCTTTTTTTGCTTTTTCAAGTTGTTTATTAATATTTATAATTGATGACTCATATGTAAATGCTGCATCATAATCACCATTAATAAATGATGATTCTAAAAAGTTTTCATCTCCAGATGTTCTTTTAATTCCATTAAAGAACTCTTTAAGTTCTTTTTTTAATGTACTATTGTTTAAGTGAGAAGACTTTAATACTTCAGGATTACCAGCCAAATTAGAAAGTATTTCTAAATAAGCAGAAACTCCACTATTTGTTGTTAAAGGATTGGCCATACTAAATGTTAATTGCCCACTCTTAATTTTATCTAATATATCTTTTGTATATATTTTTTTGTTTTTAAATCCTAATTCTTCAGCTTTAGAATTTTTAATTCCAAATATTATTGGAGTAATACTAGTAGATCTCAGTAAACTAGTTTTAACCTTTGATGAATCTAATAAACTTAACCATAATGAATTAGACATAAATACTGCATCGTATTTTTCACCACTATTAAGCCTATCTATTATTTCTAAAGTATCTGCATAAGTAATACTAATATCATAATGTTTACTTTTAGCATACTCTTTTAATGATGAATCAAGTATCTTATTTTCACTAGATGAAATTATATAAAATGTTTTTTCATCATATTCTGGTAAATTAGGTTTCTCAGCATCACAATTTTTCATTATTAAAATAAATACAAATATAATTATTAAGTATAAAAACCAATTATTTTTTTTATTATTATTTTTTTTCATATTATCCCTCTATATACAAGTAAATTATAACAAATAATCTTTTTTTATTCAATAAAATAGAAGAGTTTTATAATAACTCCTCTATTGCATTTAATGAATGCATCTTAATAGAAATAAAATACTATAAAAACTAGTCAGTCTGTTTAAAATTGTTAATTAATTTTTTTATTATGCCTTCTTCTATGTCATCAGATGGTAAATCATTAACATAAAAGTATTCATCTTTATTTATTGGAAGTCCCAAATATAGTCTATCGTATAGTGTCATATTTTCTATTGACTCAATTGCAATTTTATCGACTGAACTTTCTTCTAAAATAGAATTATAATTATCTAATGCAGATATTATTTCGGAATCATTTATCGCTTCAGTAGGCTGATCAGTGTTACTAATTTTATATCCATGCAATAAACTATTAAACGTATCATATTTTAATTTTTTAATGTATTTAGGATCATAAATATAGGATAATGTTTGATATGCCAAAGTGGATGATCTTAGGTTTGCATATCGTTCTGCTAAAGTTTCATCGTGATGCTGTAAATAGCACTCGTAATTTGTATCAAGAAGTTCATAAAAAGAACTATATATTTCACTGCCTTGATGTTCTAATATATATTCTTGTCTTGCATGTGTAAGCTCGTGAATTATATTTTTTAAAATTATATAGTAACCAATTGTTTCATAATAGCTAGATTTTGATTTATAGTTTCTTTTTTTAAAACGATTTATAACATTTATATGTTTTGTTAAATTAAATACAGGGCATTTATTTTCACGATCCCAAAAAGCATTTACATTTTTATTATTTGTAAGTATAATTTCATTACAAATAATCTCACTATTTCTTAAAACTATACTAGTGATGTTTTTTATAAATTTTCCATCTATTGGAAGTCGCTTATCTCTGTGATTTTTTATATAAATACTTAATTCTTTAACTAATGCCTTATCATCATATGATTCGTCATTAAGAATTATATTAATTTCATTCATAAACACCTCTAAATAATAAAATGTAATATATCAAAAAATGTGTGATATGTCAATACCAACTATTAAGGGTTAATATCTTTTAGATTTTGACATTGCTATAACTATGATTCATTTTATAAAATTCTTCTGTAGCTTCTTCAAGTTCTTTATTTGCATTTCTAGTTGCGTTTTTAAACTTGTTTGTAAGAATATAATACTTTTACTTTCTTTTTTATTGCATTTTACTTTTTAATTAATTAAATAGAAGAGCTTTATAATAACTCCTCTATTTTATCTTTTAATTCATTATTTTCTAGAATTTTTCTTATTTTATTATTTCTTTCATTAATACCTAATAAGCTTTCATAATTAATTAACTTATCAATTACTTTATTTAAATATTTAGATGAATATGCTTTACTAACTTTATAAACTTCAGCTATTTCATTTAAAGAATAATCTTCATAAAAATAATATTCAAAATAATTCTTTTCTTTTTCATTTAATAATTTCTTATATATTTCATATAGTATTATTATGTAATCCCTATCTATATTCATTAAAACTCCTTAAATAAACCATATATATATTTTTCAATGTCGAATGTAATTAAGTCATCTGCTTTTTCACCAAGGCCTACAAATTTAACAGGTATATCAACTAGTTCACGGATAGCAAGAACAATACCACCTTTAGCAGTACCATCAAGTTTAGTAAGTATTATGCCAGTTATATTAGTAATTTCTTTAAAACTTTTAGCTTGTACTACACCATTTTGCCCAGTAGTAGCATCTATTACAAGTAAAGTTTCTTTAGGATTACCTGGTAATATATCATTAATTACTCTATTCATTTTTTCAAGTTCTTTCATTAAATTTGCTTTATTTTGAAGTCTTCCTGCTGTATCAACTAAAACTAAATCATACTTCTCTTCTTTAGCTTTTTTAAGTCCATCATATATTACTGCTGAAGGGTCAGTTCTATCATCACCAAAGAAAGAAACATTAAGTCTATCTGCCCACTCTTTTAGTTGATTAACTGCTCCAGCTCTAAAAGTATCCCCTGCGATTAACATTATTTTTTTATTTTCTTTCTTATAACGATTTGCTATTTTAGCTATACTAGTTGTTTTACCAACACCATTTACTCCAACAAATAATATAACATTAGTTTCTCCATCTTTAATATTTAATTTAGAACTTAAAACTGAATCTTTAACATAAATCATAAAAAGTTCATCAACAATTACTTCTTTTAAGTATTCAAAATCAGTTATATTTTCACTCTTAACACGTTTTTTTAATCTATCAATAAAATCCATTACTGTGTTAACTCCAACATCTGCAGTAATTAATATTTCTTCAAGTTCATCATAAAAGTCATTATTAATTTTAGTATATTTTATACCTAAAACAGATAATTTATTAACAAAATTATCTCTTGTTTTAGTTAAACCACTAACATATTTAGTTGTTTCTTTAATTTCCTCAATATCTTCTATTTCATTACTAGAAATATCTTCTATACTTTTATTTTCTTCTTTTATTTCTTCTATTTTTTCTTCTTGTTTACTAAAAATATTTTTAATCTTGCTAAAAAGTCCCATTTTTTATCTCCTTTTTAATATATAACTACTCCAACTAATTCCTGTACTTCCATACTTATCTTGATGAGATTTTACATTGGAATAATTTGTAAAATAATCAATTACTTTAAATTCAGAATCATTTGCTAAAACCTCAAATCTTTCATTTGTTAAATCATTGAAGTATCTTCCATCTAATTTATATTCTTCTTTATTATTATTGTTTAAAAATGAAGCAAATAAGCATCCATCTTCTTTTAATGAAAGTCTAATCTTTCTTAGTATATTTAATAGTTCACTTCTTTTAATATGCAATAAAGTGGAACAGGCCCAAACACCATCATACATATTTTTCTCATTAAAATCTTTAAAATCCATACATTTTACATCAATTCCAGTATATTCTCTTGCTAATTTACATAATTCAAGTGAACCATCAATCGCATCAACTTTATAACCTAAAGTCCTAAAATATTTACTATCTCTTCCACTACCACATCCAAAATCTAATATTCTTCCATTCTCTTTAACATATTTTAAAAATATATTATATTGCTTTTGCATATCAGTATTTACTGTTTTATCAAAATAATTCTTCGCATTTTCATTATAATAATCAATAGTATTCATAAACCCTCCTTATAAACAATTATATTATAAATAATGCATTTTGACAAATGTTATTTTATTTGATATAATTATTTTACAACTTAAAACTTTTTTTGAAGGGAATGAAAAAAATGAATAGTAAAAACAAAGAAACTTTGGTTTGTGCTTTAGGTGGTCTTGGTGAAGTAGGAAAAAACATGTATGTAGTAATGCATGAAGAAG
>JAEEGL013425026.1_pt1 | contig 10616 bp, 5 predicted proteins | sample 9134231 | NCBI WGS metagenome assembly JAEEGL01 (sample SAMN16246548, study PRJNA631951) | gut metagenome | biome: gut microbiome; feature: rumen; material: fiber-attached | host: Bos | place: Iran: Karaj | collected 2018-10 | reverse complement strand
GAAAGTATATTGTCCATCAGAACCACTAGTCCTATATGCAGAATAGCCATTAAGCACATTCTTGGTAAACGAATTAGCAACAACCTTACCAGCAGCATATAATCCACCATTCCAGATTTGGAAGGTTGGGCGCTTGAAGACCGTTTTACAATGTGGCGTAGAATAGTAAGCATAGCCAGACCCATCAGCGTTCATGTCTGTATCTCCATTTGGCGAAGCTGGCCAGACTGAAGAACCAACACATATATATTCGCCTGCTTTAAGATCATAGGCATTAACAGATATGCCAGCAAAGAAGCTTGCAGTAGCACCAGACATATCGCCAGAAGAGTTAAGAATATTACCTACACTGCTTGTCACCTCTCTACAATCTTCACCACCATAAAATCCGCAGTTATTATCGCTACTATAACCAGAAGTGCTAACTGGATACGTCGCATGGAATACATACAGCCTAACGTTAGAAGGCTGAGTTTTGGTCGCATAGGTACCAGAAGTTGCGCTGTTATATTTAGGATCGGTTTGCACCGTGACGTTGCTAACATTAAAGGTTTCACCAGCGTAAACTTTATCGCTACTAATTTCTACGGAAGAAGAGTTTTCATAGTTGAATGGGATTTTGACATTAGCAGATGAGCTGTAGCCACTATAGTAAGTGTAAGATGGCTGATAATATGGGTTTTTGTGCAAAATTTTTCCTGTCGCCGTTGCTGAATACTCACCGATATAGATGTAATCCCATTCTATCGTCCATTCGCAAGTATAATCGTATTCTGGCTCGGCGTCTTCGTCGTCGCTAGAGCTTTCCTTCTCTTGCTTGTCTGTCTTAGTCTTGTATGAAACCGATACGCTGTCGTAGCCAGATTGCTCAAGAGATTCTTTTTTGGCCTGCGCAGCACCGCTTGCAATATCGCCGCAGCTATCAAACGCTTCTTCGCCGCTAGCGCTCCCACTATTAGAACCCTCGTGGTACCCATTATAACGATAACTCCACGTATAAGGGAATTCAGTATGTGTTTTCGTGGACGTAATTGTATTGTAGCTGGTTTTAACGCCCTGTGTTATGGTTTGTCCAACCCCGGACGGCAAGACTTCATTGCTTGACATTCCTGCATGGCCAGACGTACTACTCCCTTTGGTATTACTGAATGGATTGCTGCCGCTAAAGTTACTGGACAAGCTGATGGAATTCTTAAAAATCCAAGAATTATCAGTCTGGATACTAAAACTATTTGAAGCTGCCGCCGGATAGGTGCGCTCACTTAATAGACGAGGAACGTCTGGCGCGCCCCAGTCATCATCAAAGCTATTCCAATTAGGATTCGGAACAGTATCAGTATATTTAAGTAATTCGTCAACCGTCGGTTGAGAATCATCATGTGGCGGATTAGGCTCATTAATTCTCGGAATCTGCGCGCCAGGATAATAACAATGCGCAAAAGTAATCAAGTCGCCAGGCTTAGCCCATACGGAAGATCCGCTCGATGAAGTGGACGTATTGGTCACAGACGACGTCGTCAGAGTGGTTCCACGATCGACGCTGCCAGATGCGCTACCGGTACAGAATGGATTTTGCTCAGGCTCAGGTGGATCAGGACAGTCTTCGCCCTCGCATGGACAGTCTTCACCCTCGCATGGACAGTCCTCACCCTCGCATGGATCAGGATCCGGTTCTTCACCAACATTAACTATGAGGCAGGCGGAGGTTTTTACGGAGTTTTCTGGACCCCAAATAGCTTCGCAAAATTTATACTTTCCAGCAGCATTAAAAGTTATCTCACCATAATTCTTGCTAAACGTGAGTTTGCTAGTAGTATAATAGCTCGTGTTGTTGTATTTAGTCTTCATTGGTCCTTTAGAATACGACGGGTCTTTACAGTTTTCTCCAGCAGGGCAAAAAATGCTATGATTATCTTTTCCATATTCTTTCGTCCAGGTCGTTGTCTTAGTAATTTGAGCAGTAGAAAGTCCACGATGTTTAAAAACAATGTCCGTAATTTTATTGCCAACGGCGATATCAACGCGTAGCGTGGCTTTTTCCTTGGTGCCATTTTTTACACCAGTAGTGGCGGACTGTTTTTCGCCGTTAATCTTTGCCTCAACCTTACTTAATGAATAGTATTCGGATTTATGGTCGCCATCAATTACTTTTATAGTAACGCAAACCTTAGTCATATTGTCTTTCGTGCCACGCCACTGACTCTCGCAATATTCGTGTTCCTTACCAATATCCTCGGATTTCATTTTTACGCTCCTTTCGTTATGGAACATCATGCCTTTCTCATCGAGTGCTACGTTTTGAGCTATGAAAACACGGTTTTTATTAATGGTTGCTTTTTTACTGAATACATCAGTCTTACTTCTATTCGGCTCACTGCTCGAGGCGTCTTTACCATCGATCGTGTATTTATATGACCAAGTAGTCTCTTTAGGGGTATTAACAATGTTTGCCCACGCAGAATGTACAAAATCTAGCACAACGGTGCTACCGGCCGCAACTTCAATTACTCCAGCACTTTCACTACTAGAAGAACCACCAACGCTACTCGCCGTTGCTGCTGCTGCAGTTTTATTAACAGTCAATACAGATTTAGAAGAGTAGTCAACGCTATCGGTATAGCAGAACCAACCGACATTATCCCAGGTTACGCCTTTGCCCAGATAGTTAGTTTTGCCATCATTCGCCTTATCAGCCTCAGCCAAACGGCAAAAGTTATAAGCTACTGAATCATAACCACCATTCGCTTCATTAGCGTACCAGTCAGAGCATCTTTTAGAATCATCCGGCTTAGAAAAATCGTCTTTGTAAGTTCCTTCAGGATGATATGCGGTAAGGTTATTATTGTAGTAAGTTGTAGAAAAAGTCGCCTGATATTTTTGTTCAGCACCGGAATAATTATATACGGCTCCGCCTTGATCTGGCACATTGCCCCCAAAGTTTTCATTAAGATACTTCGCGCCGCTTTGGCCGCGCTTTATGGTAGCGACTTGCTTATTGCGCGAAGTTGGCGGAGTCGTATTCTCATCAAACGCTATATAGCCATAATTATAAAGTTCGCTGCCTTTTTCGCATGTTCCAAAAATGACTGCCCCATCTTTGTTTGTATTATCAGTATAGTACATGTGTAAATTCATGCCGGAATTAATGCTTTTTCTCAGCGGATAACTGACCCATGCTAATCCATATCCTTCGCATGTGCCCCAGTATTTGCATTCACCACCTTGAGTGGTCCCGCCAATGCCAGAGTCACTCGCAGAAACCGGTTGCATTATACCCAAAGAAATTACCAATGCACAAAACCCAATCGTAGCCAATGCGAGTATTCGCTTATGTCTAATCATATATTTATTTTACCACAAACAGTATACTAATACGCTAAAAAAGCGCCGCATAAAGCGCGACGCTTCTTTACGATGAAGGAGGCTACGGCGTATGTTCTTTTATTAGCTGCTTAAGACCGTCTACGTCGTAGTAAGTAGCTCCATATGAGGCCCATACATCCGTCTCGTTTAGAGTATCATAGATACTCATACGAGCCATAGCATGATAGCCGATAGTAACGTCTAATTCGTATCTGCCATCATCTTTTGACATGCCAATCCAGCGATTTCCGCCGGCATCCAAGATGTTCCACGTAACCCAACCGTATTCCTCTGCATACGGAATCAATTCATCGAGACACTGATTCCATAAAGCCAGCTCATAGTCCATCGCCTCGACTGGATCCATGTCTTCAACCGGACATTTGGTGTAATCCTTGGTTGGCGGATCTGTGGGTGTCGGTGTGGGTGCTTCCGTAGGAACCTCTGTGGGCGCCTCAGTGGGTGCTTCCGTAGGAACTTCCGTCGGAACCTCTGTGGGTGCCTCTGTCGGTGCCTTGGTCGGCACGTCCGTAGGTGTCGGCGTCGGCTCTTTTGTCGGAGCTTCCGTCGGTGTCGGCGTCGGCTCCTTAGTCGGTGCCTCTGTCGGCGTTTCAGTAGGAACTTCAGTCGGTGTCTCCGTAGGAACTTCAATAGGCGTCTCTGTAGGCGCTTCCGTAGGTTCCTCTGTAGGAACTACTGTAGGCGTCTCGGTGGGCACTTCTGTCGGAATCTCTGTAGGTGCCTCAGTGGGCTCCTTGATAGGTTCCTCGGTAGGTGCCTTTGTAGGTGCTTCCGTCGGCTCCTTTGTCGGAGCTACTGTAGGAACCTTCGTAGGTTCCACTACTACGGTTGCCGTAGGTGTAGGTTTTACATCTGCTGGCACGTCTTTCTTATTAGCTATAGCAGCCACAAGAATCACTATGCCCGTTAATGCGGTAACTACGCCACACAGAACGGCAATTACTAGGTTACGATTTTTAGGATTCTTCATGCTATCCCTCCTCCTTCTTAATGTGCATTTCAATTTTTTCAATAGATTGAACAACTACTTTAATTATACCATACCACTCTGTTTTTGTCAATATAACGGTAATGCTTATCGCACAAAAACCAGGTATTTTACAGAGAAAAAGACTAAATTCCTAGCAGTGGCGAAATATCCGCACCAAGATGCCTTAATCTTGCCAAGAAATCTTGGTAACCGCGCTGAATCGAATAAACGTTACGCAAAATCGAAGTCCCTGGTGCAGCCAGCATTGCAATCAAAATCACCACAGATGGGCGCAAAGCCTGCGGCGCCACTAGCTCGGTTGGGCGCCAATTGGTTGGCCCTTCCACATATACGCGGTGCGCATCAAGCAGCTCCACCTTGGCATTGAGCCTTGATAGCTCGGTCGTATAAACTGCACGGTTTTCAAATACCCAGTCGTGAATCAGTGTACGTCCCTTGGCCGTGGCCGCAATCACCGAGAAGAACGGCAAGTTGTCGATATTTAGGCCAGGGAACGGCATTGGATGAATTTTATCGGCCGGGGCCACCAGCTCAGACTTTTGGATATCCAAATCTACCAGCCTTGTGCGGCCATTATAAGAGAAGTATTCCTCAGATTTTACAATCTCCGCGTGCATGGTTTTTAGAATTTCGAGCTCGATTTCTAAAAACTCAATCGGCGCGCGACAAATCTTAAAGGCAGATTTAGTCGCCAAAGCCACCGCAATAAATGACATTGCCTCAATCGGATCTTCAGACGGGTAATAATCCACATCGGTATTAATCTCGGAGCGGCCATGCACTACGAGCGTCGTAGTACCAATACCAGAAATCTTCACACCGAGCTTCTCGAGGAAGAAGCAGACATCTTGCACCATGTAGTTTGGTGAAGCGCCTACAATAGTGGTCCTGCCCGGATGTAGCGCTGCCGCCATTAATACGTTCTCGGTGACGGTGTCGCCGCGCTCGGTCAGTACAATATAAACCTCTTTGTTTGGATCAATCGGCTCCACGGAACAATCATAAAAGCCACTTTTCGATACGGCGTCTACGCTTAGGCCAAAGGAGCTAAGCGCCTTAAGATGTGGATTGACGGTGCGTGTGCCAAGCGAACATCCACCAGCATATGGTAAGTCAAAGTTCTTAAAACGATGAAGCAATGGCCCCATAAACATGATAATGGAGCGCGTACGCCTAGCGGCTTCCACGTCGAGTTGGTCAATTTTTAATTCGCGCGGTGAGATAATTATTAAATCGCGATGGCGGTTCGCCCACTGGCATTTTACACCAATCGACTCGAGCACTTCGATAATACGATAGACTTCCTCAATCCTAGCGATGTGTTTTAGGCGGGTACGACCGTGGTTCAAAAGCGCTGCACAAAGCAGGCCCACAGCTGCGTTTTTGGAACTATTGATGGTGATTTCGCCGTGTAGTTCCACACCGCCATTAATCCTAAAACCAGATGAACTATTGTCATTAATAGAGAGAATTTGGCTACCAAGAGCGGTAGAAATCTTGTTTACCATTTCGAGCGAAACATTTTGTCCGCCTTTTTCGATGCGATGAATTGCCGACTGTGACGAGCCCACGGCCTTAGCCAAGTCGCCTTGAGTCATGCCTTTTTCAATGCGCAAGTGTTCAATAGTATCACCAATAATTTGTTGGTAGGTTTGAGGATTTTTCATAACTATATTATATCACGGCGTGAATATTTAGTGTTTTTCGATCACTTCTAGGCCTGGCATTTTTTGGCCAGACAAGAACTCCAAGGCTGCGCCACCGCCAGTCGAAACTAGCGCGTAATTTAGCTTTGGATGTTCTTCGGCGAGGTTTTCTACGAAACCGGCCGTATCGCCACCACAAATAATCGTGTCGCAATCTTCTTTTTCGCCCAAAAGCTCCGCCACAATGGTGGAGGCGGTAGCATAGGCTGGATCTTCAACTTTGCCGAGCACGCCGTTCCAAACCACGGTCTTGGCCGTCTTTAGAATTTCTGCAATTTTGACCGTTGCAAACGGGCCAATATCGAGTTTGGCGCCGGCAGTATCTTCATCAAAATCTTCAGCCACATAAATTTTGTCAGAATCAGACTTATAGCCATCGGCTGCAATTTTGCCGCCAACGATAATTTTGTCTGCCTTAGGCAAAAACGCCTCAATGAGCGGCTGTTTGTCGTCAACTTTAGCACCACCAATCACTACTACGAGCGGGTGAGCTGGAGTTTCGATTGCTTTGCTTAGACCCTCGATTTCTTTTTCTACTAGAAGTCCAGCATAAACCGGCAAATGATTAGCTACGGCGGAAGTCGAAGCGTGTGCGCGGTGCACCACGGCAAAACCATCTTGCACGAAGACCGTTGCGCCAGTTGAATCAATAATTTCGCGAATAAATTCGCTCGAATTACCTTCCTCGCCAGCATAAAAGCGCAAATTTTCGAGCAAAAGCACGCCGCCAGCTGGAAGTTTTTGTACTTTAGCTTCTACATCCGGACCAGACACGTCATCAATAAAATCAACTTTGTCGATTAATGTTTTTAGCTTTTCGCCCACAGCTTTTAGTGAGAGGCTTTTGTCGCGACCTTCCGGGCGACCAAGGTGAGAAATCAGAATGATTTTCTTGGCGCCGTGCTCACGCAGGTATTCGATGGTTGGCAAGCTAGCCCTAATACGTAGGTCGCTAGTAATCTCGCCGTCTTGCATCGGCACGTTGTAGTCTACGCGTACGAGCACTACTTGCCCTTTAATTTTGGCATCGCGAATGGTTTGGTAATTCATAAATCTCCTTAAATTAAACGCACACGAATTGTGTCGGTTCCACCGATTTTGGCTTTTTCGCCGGATACAATCACGGTAGTGAGGTCTTTTTTGCCTTCAGTAAGTTGCAAGTAGCCGGATTTCTTAAGCTCAGCAGCTAGTTCTGCGCCGTAGTTAGCGGAATATGGACGCACAAAAGCGGAGTTGGCATAGCAAAGTGCCATTTGGTTGGCCACGCGTGCGTCGCTAGTAACGGTGATGATTGGCACGTTTGGACGTTGCGCAGCGATTGCAAGAGACGATGCGCCAGAAGCAGTTTGGCAGACGATGACGTCAGCCTCGATATTTTCGGCAAGACGGGCGGCGGCGTTTGAAATTGCATCGTAATTTTCATAAGCGCCAGTTGGCTCGTGTGAGATTGGTGCTACGCGGGAATGATTTTGCGTGTAAAGAATGACTTTCTTCATGGCTTTGACGGTCTCGAGAGGGAACTTGCCGTTGGCAGTCTCGTCTGAAAGCATCACGGCATCAGCGCCCTGAATGACGGCGTTTGCCACGTCAGAAACTTCGGCACGAGTTGGCTCTGGCTGGTCTACCATCGAGCTCATCATTTGGGTAGCCACGATGCAAAGTTTAGAATATGAACGGCAAAGCGCAATTAACTTGCGTTGCACGATTGGCACAACCTCGGCGCCAGCTTCTACGGCCATGTCGCCACGAGCAATCATGATGCCGTCGGCAGCTTTGACGATTTCTTCAAGATGTTCGTCGCTCGAAATTGCGTGTTTGGTCTCGATTTTAGCTACAATCTTGGCCGTGGAACCATGCGCGCGCAAGATTTGGCGCAAATTTTCGATGTCGCTAGCAGCCTGTACGAATGATAATGCTACATAATCGTAATCACAGCCGGCACCGTATTCAATATCGGCAAGATCTTTGGCGGTAAGAATGTCGCCACCAAAGTTAGTTTCTGGCAAATTCAAGCCTTTTTTGGACATAATGAAACCGTCGTTCTCGACGCGCACCTTGATGGCGGTATCGGTAACGATTTCTACTACGTGAGTGCGGATTTTACCATCGAAAAGATAAATTGGTTCACCAACCTTGGCCTTTTCGGCGAGGTTGTATTGAACTGGCACATTGAGGGAACCATCATGTTCTTTGATGGCATAGTCAAGCACAAGATCATCGCCAGCCTTCAAATCTAGGTGATTGTCTTTAAGCATACCCAAGCGGATTTTTGGCCCTTGCAAATCTTGCAAGATTGCCACCGAACGACCTTTTTTCTCGGCCGCTTCGCGAATCCATTTGATTTGTTGATCACGTTCTTCGTTAGAACCGTGAGAACAATTTAAGCGGCAGCCGTTAACGCCTGCCATAATAACTTCTTCCACCATTTCCTTGGTGTTGGTTGACGGCCCAATTGTCGCCAAAATCTTTGTACGTTTGAAAAGTTTACTCATATATAGATAATTATAGCAGTTTTACGGTTAAGTTTGGGGGTTGATTTATGTAATAAAATAAGGTAAAATATATTTACCGGTCTCTTAGTATAACGGTTAGTACAACGGGTTTTCATCCCGTCAATGCGAGTTCGACTCTCGCAGAGATCACCAAAAAGTAAAAAAGAAGCCGCAAGGCTTATTTTTTATTTTTTGGTGACGATGCGTGAGCAACGAAGTTGCTCTCGCAGAGATCACCTGGGTTCGCCCGCCGAAGGCGGATAGCGAACGAAGTGAGCGTTCTCTCGCAGAGATCACCTGAGTTCGCCCGCCGCAGGCGAATAGCCGGAGCAAAACGGAGGCTAACTCTCTGCCTGTAGAGCTAATTTCCTCTCCTCCACAATCTCTAACGCCATCTGGTTGAATCGTTCATGTTCAGCATTCATCGCAGGATCTTCTCTGCCTTCCATACTAAGATGGTTTTGGTCAAAACCAAGAAAAATACCATCGCGCTGAGATGTGTCGGACGGGCCAGTAAGTGTCGGTTTGGGATTGTTCTTATTTATAGAAGCGTAAGAGTGTGGTAGCTCTTCCGAAATACCGTTTTTCTTCAAAAAGTCACGCACAGCTTCTGACGGATCTCCAGAATAATATATGACATGCGCCGGTTTTTCGTCTGGGTGTTCAGCAAAATAGGCTTCCCAATACTCTTTTGAATTAATTGGATTCTCAGCTAATTTTAAGTGTGCATTGTATTCCTCAAGATATGTTCGGCACCACAGTAAACTCTTCTCTTCGTAAGTTAAGCGTTCTCGCTCTTCTTCGCTTACAGAATATAAATCTGAAAAATCGTTGTCTCTTCCGGCCTTTGCGAAATACATGAGGCGATTGAGTCCTCGAACCACGCCATCAATTTTGTATTCCGAAATTCCAATCTCTTTTAGTTTTTCCTTAATCGCGGAAGTATCACCGCTGCTATATGCGGCAGTCAATTCTTCTGCCGGAGAATCATCACCAGTATTAGTAAGCCACTCCGTAAATCGCTTAATCATATCCTCGTCCGACAAAACTTCGCCTTTTCCGTTAGCGGCGTAGCGGGAACCGGTTCTTGGGTCAACGTTGGCGTCTTCCGGAAGAAAAACTAGGCCGGCATCGAGGGGAATGTTCTCATTTTTTGGCCAAACGAACAAATCGTTCCATTTGCGATCATCAATTATGTTTGCTGTCGTGAGGCTGGTCTCGCCGCCATATCTACATTGCGAGACAATTACGTCAGTTGGAAAGATAAAGAAAATTTCGTTGCCAGTTTCACCGCCGTAAAATTCATTAAGGACGGTATGTTGCGCAAAGTGAATAGCATGGCGATCCGCCCACCGATCGAGTGGTAGTTTAGCAACTATTTGCTTGGCGCTCATCTCCTGCAGTGCTTCATTATCGACTTCTTGGTCAATTAGTTTTTCAACGTCAGCTCTTTCAAAACCAAGCTCAATACCATAACGCGCCATAGCAGGGCTTCGAAGTGTTTTGTTATCTCGAATAATATCCTTAAAACCATCAGCTAATTCACCCATGCCAGCCGAATGATCAAACATACCATTATGATCACGTACGCCTTGGCGAGTGATGTGCGTGACATAAAATGGATTAAGTTTCTGCCAAAGCTGAATATATTGCTCGGTTGACAACTTTGACATATTTTCGAACGTTAAAGTCTTAGCTTTTTCTTCTGGCGAAGAAACAGACTCGAGCATCTTTTGAAATTCCGGATCTACCGGCTCCTCGGCTTGCGTTTCTTGCATTTCCTGAAAACTTGGCATTTGCTCAAGCGCACTCCAAGGATTCGCCTCGTCGGCCTGGACCTCGCTTTCCCCAGAGCTATTTTTTTTGAATCTTTCGAATAATCCCATAGGTCTATTCTATCACTTTAATACCTCGGCGACAATTCCCTCAAGTATACTGTGTAAAGTGTCGGGTCTTCGCTTGAAGAGCTCTTGCCAAAGAAACGGTTCGCTGCAGACAGAATAAAGATTTCAGCTGGAATACCAGAAGTATTGCCAGTAGAAG
>JAEEGL013367851.1_pt1 | contig 10616 bp, 5 predicted proteins | sample 9134231 | NCBI WGS metagenome assembly JAEEGL01 (sample SAMN16246548, study PRJNA631951) | gut metagenome | biome: gut microbiome; feature: rumen; material: fiber-attached | host: Bos | place: Iran: Karaj | collected 2018-10 | reverse complement strand
TGGAAAAGGTCAGTATTGCCCTATTTGTAAGCACTGGACAGTCTATAATGGAGTATGCACAAACGATTGCATAAGAGTTCCCTATCCTTGGCCTTAAATTATCAAATTAAGGATGGGCGTATTTACAGATTGCTCGCACCAAGCGCGGCAGGGATTGGAGCACCTTTAGTCCCGGCCGTAGGCTGGGATGAGCCGCGCAAGACGGCGAAGTGCGTAAAGCCCACACAAATGGCACAAGATGTTCTTTATTGCAACAAATTCGACTGCATACAAAAGTGCCGCAAAATCACCGTCCAAAAGACAACCATCAATTATCCAATATCAATTATCCACTACTTTCAATTCCCCACACATTGCCCAGAGTTAAAAAATTCAATATAATGCTTCTATTGACTATCTAGTGTAAGGAGTTATCCAATGGCAGAAAAAGTTGCGGACACTATGCATCCGCTTGCAAAAAATCCAAACTGGAAGGGACGCAGGGGGCCTGTAGTTCTTGTTATTATGGACGGCGTAGGCTACGGCAAGTACGAAGAAGGAGACGCCGTAAAAGCTTCCAAGATGAAATACCTTGACTGGTTTACGGCAAACTGCCCCCACACAAAACTCAAGGCTCACGGAACAGCAGTTGGCCTTCCTTCAGACGACGACATGGGAAACAGCGAAGTTGGCCACAATGCAATGGGCTGCGGACGCGTATTTGCACAGGGCGCAAAACTCGTTGGAGAATCAATCACAAGCGGCACTTTGTATGAAGGCGCAACCTGGAAAAAACTGGTAAAGAACGTAAAGGACAAGAATTCAACCTTCCACTTTATTGGCCTCGTTTCTGACGGCAACGTTCACAGCCACATAGACCACCTCAAGGGCATGGTTCAGCAGGCAAACAAAGAAGGAATCAAGAAAATCCGCGTACACGCACTTTTGGACGGACGCGACGTTCCACCAACAAGCGCACTCGAATACATTACACCCCTCGAAGAATTCCTTGCATCTTTTAAGGACGCAGACTACCGCATCGCATCGGGCGGCGGACGCATGTACATGACAATGGACCGCTACAACGCAGACTGGAGCATGGTTCAGCGCGGCTGGTACGCACACGTTCTTGGAGAAGGACGCCAGTTTGCAAGCGCAACAGAAGCAATCAAGACCTACCGCAAGGAAAACCCGGACGTTCTTGACCAGGACATGCACGAATTTGTAATCGCAGAAGGCGGAAAGCCAGTTGGAACAATAGGCGACGGCGACAGCGTAATCTACTTTAACTTCCGCGGCGACCGCGCACTTGAAATTTCCGCTGCATTCGAGGGAGACTCTTCCTTTGACAAGTTCGACAGAAAGCGCGTTCCAGCAGTAGAATACGCAGGAATGATGGAATACGACGGCGACAACCACAAGCCAGCCCAGTACCTTGTTAACCCGCCAAGCATTGACCGCACAATGGGTGAATACCTTACAAAGAGCGGCGTACACCTTATGGCAATTTCCGAAACCCAGAAGTACGGCCACGTAACCTACTTCTTTAACGGAAACCGCCCCGGCGAATTTGACAAAAACCTTGAAACCTACGAGGAAGTCCCAAGCGACGTAGTTCCTTTTGAGCAGCGCCCATGGATGAAGTGCGCAGAAATCACCGACAAGGTAATCGATGCAATCAAGAGCGGCAAGTACGACCACATCCGCCTTAACTACCCCAACGGAGACATGGTTGGCCACACAGGCGTATTCAATGCGGTTGTATGCTCAATGGAAGGAATGGACCTGCAGCTTGGAAGGCTTAAGGCTGCAATCGAAGAAGCCGGCGGAATCATGTGCATCACCGCTGACCACGGCAACAGTGACGACATGTACGAGCACAAAAAGGACGGCTCGGTTGCAAAAGACGCAAGCGGCGAACCAAAGGCAAAGACAAGCCACAGCCTTAACCCGGTACCAGGCATCATCTACGACCCTGAATACAAGGGCGAATACGACACCGAGCACCTTAACGAAGGACTTGGCATTTCTTCTTGGCCTGCAACCCTCATGACACTCATGGGCTTTGTACCGCCAACAGACTACGACAAGTCAATCATCAACTTAAAGTAGTGCCTATTAAAGCAGTACTCAGCTAAAAACAAAAAGGCCTGTCAGGAAACAGAAGCTATCTTCATTCCCGACAGGCTTTTTTTATTTTTTTGGACGGTGCTTTTTTTAGTTCGTCCATGCATTCATTGGCTATAATCGGCTACCATGCCTATGCGCCACCGCCGTTCCGCCCTTCCCTAACGGTCATCCCGCCCTTACGGCCGGGACTAACGGGGCTCCATGGCGGCGTAGGTTCTTTTAAATAGCCACCAAAAGCAGACAAGCTGTCATCCCGAACTTGATTCGGGATCTGTCAAAACCAGCATTTTAGCGTGCACAGATGCCAAATCCCCATTCGTAGCAAGCACTGGCACCATCGCCCTCTAGCCCCTGCACCACCAGCACAATACGATCAGATGCGCCAAATTCACCGCACAGGCAACAAGGGACACCACAAGCCAGACCTTGCACGGCACACCATCTTTTAGCCCAAAGGCACAACGCACCACCCCAACAATACCGCAGATAAGACCCGGAATCCAGCCTAAAAAAGAGATTAGTACGGTAAAGATCATAAGAGGTGATCCTGTTGCGCAACCGTTACCCAATCCAGGCTTGACAATGACTGTCAAAACATGCAGAAAAATCAGTAGTGCCGGAAACGACAGGGCGCGTAGCGCATACCCCCTGTACCTATTCATCTTCACCTCCGTGCAAATCAAGGCCTAAGACTCTGCATGCATTTTTCATTGCCTCATATATGTCTTCACCGAAAGTATTTGCAGTTGTTACAATATAACACAAAGCGGTAACATTTTACAGGCATAAATGTTGGCAGCCAAGCCCGTCATTCCGAACAGAAAAGCTGTCATCCCGAACAGCCAAGCCTGTCATCCCGAACTTGATTCGGGATCTGTCACCCCTCCCCTCTTACACCGCCGCCAAACCGCGGTCAATATCTTCTATAATATCCTCAATATTTTCCAGACCGCAGCTAAAGCGCACCATGCCGCCGTCAATTCCTGCCGCAACAAGCTGCTCGTCCGTAAGCTGGCGGTGGGTTGCACTAGCCGGATGAAGAACACAAGTGCGTATGTCCGCAACATGAACCTCGTCCGTGGCAAGTTTTAGCGCATCCATAAAACGCATAGCAGCATCACGGCCGCCCTTTATGCTAATGGTAACAACACCGCTTGCGCCAAGCGGAAGATACTTCTTTGCAAGCTCATGATACTTGTCTCCCTCAAGCCCCGGATACTGAACGGAAGCAATCTTTGGAGAAGCCTTAAAATGCTTTGCAACCGCAAGTGCATTTGCGCAGTAAAGCGGCATTCTGGCAGAAAGAGTTTCAAGCCCCAAATTTAAAAGGAATGCGCTGTGTGCAGCAGGGTAACAGCCAAAGTCCCTCATCAGCTGGGTGCGTGCCTTTACAATATAAGCCGCCTTTCCAAAAGACTCAATGTAGTTAAGACCGTGGTAGCTTGGATCCGGCTCAACAATATCCGCAAAAAAGCCTGTCTTCTTGTTTGCAGCCACCCAGTCAAAGTTGCCCGAATCAACAATTGCACCGCCACCCTGAACCGCATGACCGTCCATGTATTTTGTAGTCGAATGGGTAACAATGTCGCAGCCCCATTCAAAAGGACGGCAAAGAACCGGAGTTGCAAAAGTATTGTCCACAATCAGCGGAACATTCTTTGAGTGTGCAGCCCTGGCCCATTTCTCAAAATCAAAAACACCAAGGGCCGGGTTTGCAATAGTCTCTCCAAAAACAAGCTTTGTGTTTGGCTTAAAAGCCTTTGCAATCTCTTCTTCCGAAGCGTCTTCCTTAACCCAAATGCACTCAATGCCAAGCTTCTTAAAGGTAAAGTTAAAAAGGTTCACCGTTCCGCCGTAAATACAGCTGCTGGCAATAAAACTGTCTCCCGCAGAACAAAGGTTAAGAACCGCCAGCATGTTTGCAGCCTGACCGCTGGAAGTAAGCATGCAGCCAACGCCGCCTTCCATATCCGCAATCTTTTTTTCTACCGCATCGCAAGTTGGGTTTGCAAAACGCGAATACATAAATTCCGTGGGCTTGTCAAAAAGAGCCGCCACGTGGTCGCAGGAATCAAACTTGTATGTCGTAGACTGAACGATCGGCACAACGCGCGGCTCACCGTTCTTTGGCTCATATCCAGAATGAAGGCATTTTGTCTCAATTTTCATAATCTATCCTCTAGAGTTATAGTTTTTTTCTATAGTACAACTTTTTCAATCTTATGAAAATACGCAGGATAGATTTTATACGGAAACCTGATTTCTTTACTTTTCTTGCGGCACTTTTTTTTTGCTAAGGGCTTTCCGCCCTTCGCCTATTCGGCTCATACCGCCTGCGGCGGTACTAAAGGGGCTCCAATCCCTGCCGTGCCTGCTTGGTAAAGCAAATCGCACAAACTGCAAACATCATGCTTTTATTTCTTCAATTCTTCCAGAGCCACATCCATTGCTAGCCGGGATTGGAGGGGGCGCAGGGTTGCCTGCAACACTGCGCGTGCGAAGCACCGGCCGCGAGGGCAAGCCCCGGAAAGCCCGTAATAGATGGCACAGATTCTTCTTCCGGGCATGTAACGCGAAAGAAGAAGTCCGCTCCAAAAAAAGAAGAAAATTATTCAAAAGCAGAAAGCATAGGCTTTTCGTCTTTTCCGTGAATGATTCGCTTAATGTAGTTTGCAGTGATGCGGGCTACAAGAGGCGAAAGGGAAAGGACTCCTATAAGGTTTGGAATCATCATAAGGCCGTTGAAGGTGTCGCTAAGGTCCCAGGCAAGGTCAAGCTTCATGATGCAGCCAAAGAAAATCATGGCAACAAAGAGGCCCTTGTAGATGAACTGGGTCTTTTCGCCAAAGATGTACTGCCATGCAGTTGCACCGTAGTGGCTCCAGCCCAAGGTTGTGGAAAAGGCAAAAAGCAGGATTGCAATGGCAATGAACTTTGAACCGCCAGAACCAAAGACTGTTCCAAAGGCTTCTCCTACAAGGCCAGCCCCTGCACTCTTGGCAATGACCGCACCGCTTTCCAAATCAACGCAGCCGGAAGAAAGGACAACAAGGGCTGTCAAAGTACAAACGATTATTGTGTCTGCAAAGACTTCAAAGATTCCCCACATTCCCTGCTGAACAGGTTCCTTTACGTTGGAGCTTGAATGAACCATTACGGAAGAACCAAGACCAGCCTCGTTACTAAAAGCACCGCGCTTAAAGCCCCAAGTTATAGCCTTCTGAACTCCGTAGCCAACAAGTCCGCCGCCAGCCGCACGAAGGGCAAACGCCCCCTTGAATATAGAAGCAAAGACCTGTGGAACTACAGCTGCATTGCAAAGGATTACCACAAGGGCACCAATCATATACAAAAGTGCCATAAAAGGAACAAGCTTTTCAGAAACACTTGCAACTCTCTTTAGACCGCCAAGAATAACCAAGGCCGCAATAATAACAAGTACAATTCCTGTAACCCAGGCAGGCACGCTGAATGCGCTGGTCATGTTTCCCGCAATGGAGTTAACCTGGCTCATGTTTCCAATGCCAAAGCTTGCCAAAAGGCAGAAGAGGCAGAAAAGGAAGGCAAGGACGCAGCCAATTTTCTTCATTCCCTTATAGCCGCCAAGTCCGTCCTTTAGGTAGTACATTGCACCGCCGCGCCATTCGCCAGTGGCACTCTTTCTTCTAAAGTATATGCCAAGCACGTTTTCCGAATAATTTGTCATCATGCCGAATATGGCCATAACCCACATCCAGAATATTGCTCCGGGGCCACCAGCGATTATTGCAGTTGCAACGCCAACAATATTGCCGGTTCCAATCGTGGCAGCCATAGCCGTGCAAAGGCTCTGAAACTGCGAGATAGCCTTATTGTCTTTTGCAGTATGAGCCGTTATGTGGCGGTCAGTAAAAATAGCGCCAATTGTCTTTTTAATCCAATGGGCAAAGTGTGTAAACTGAAAGCCCTTGTTCACAAGGGTCATGATTATTCCGGCCGCAAAAAGCAATACAATTCCGAAAACACCCCAAACAACGCCGTTAACCGCGCCGTTCACCTTTGCTATGACATCAATCATAAGCACCTCCGCATAAAAAAAAGGCACAGAATTATGACAAGTCTTATGACAAGTCATAACGCTGCGCCTTTGCTACTATGGATAGTATTGCATAAAATTGCAATCGTGTCTAGCGGGTAACATGGAAATCAATTTTGGGTTTCGCTACCAGGCCAATCCGTCTGAAAACCCGCGGTGTCGCGGAATAGGTAATTAAACTCGCTTCGCGGCTTGAAGCTACGCTGCCGGGTACGTTCCGCTCCAATGCGAGTTTTCAACCGTATTTGCCTTCCGCTACACCCAAAATTGATTTCCAGCTACTTTGCATAAGAATGAATTTTGAAAATTGATTTACGTACAGGTCTCCGCTACCAGTCCCAGGAATTGTTTTGGTCTATTACGTTTTGGGTGTAATCGGGCTGATGTTGCGCGAGGAATGTATAGTAGATTTTTGTTACGCCTGAATGGTCTGGGTTTGTAAAAGTGTTACCGCTAAAGTCTATGTTGCGGCACTTGTTAAAGACGATTACCGCCTGGTGCCTTCCGAAGCCCGTATTCTTGCCGGTGTTGTTTGTGAACCTTACGTTCTGTACCCAGCCCAAGTTTGCCTGGTAGCCGCCACAGTGCCATACGCCGTGATGGAAATTTTCCACATAGTTATCTTCAATTAAAATGTCGCCGGTAGAATAGTTTTCGCTTATTGGAACCTGTTCTGCGCCAGTGCTAAATCCAGTCTCTCCGTCATAAAGGCTGTTGCCCCTTATGATTATGTGCTGACCGCCGTCACAGTAGATGCTTCCAGCCGTAGCATTTGGTGAGACGCAGTTTATTACCGTGTTGTCATAGATGTAAATGTAGCGGGCAAAGTCCTTTGAAGGATCCTTGCAGTATTTATAGTTTCCTCCAACGTCTATGCCTATGTTTCCGGTTGTGTCTATAGTGTTGTGAATAAGGTTAACATATTCCACGTTTGCGGTTACGGTAAGACATTCAGCCCAGCCTGTTGCCATGTCGCTAAAACTATTGTTGCTTATAAAGATATTATTTATAGTGCTGCTAGTGGAATTTCCGTAGACTATTATTCCGTTTGTTGTACCGTGGTCTGTAGGATGAGTTGTCTTTAGGTTTGTAAAGGTACAGTTGTTTATTACTATGTGGTTTGCAGGAGGGTAAACTCCTATGCCGCCACCGCCGTTTTTTGTGTTTTCGTGGTCTTTAAATGTAAGGCCTTCAACCTTTAGGTAGGAGCAGTCTTCTATCTTAAGGATTTTGTTGTCGTTAGCAGTTATGTTTGCTCCTGAAAGTTCCGCCCCGCTTGCTCCCTTGATTGTTATGTAGTTGCTGGCATTTCCATGAATAGAAGTAAGCTTTATTCTTTCCGGATTTGTGAACGTTCCCTGTATAATGAGCGTGTCTCCCGGCTGCAAGACACTTTTGGCAACATCAAAAGTTTTAAATGGACTAGAGCTTGTTCCGCTACCTTCACTTGAAGCGCTTGCAGAAATATAATAAGTGTTTCCGCTGCAGGGAACATTCGGACTTGTAATATCCCCCATGTAGCCAGTCAGTATTCCGTCCAAGACAGGAGTGGTAAATTCAGCATCATCGTCATCATCACCGCCGCCGCAACCCGTTACAAGAGGAATAAAAGCCAATACAGACAGTGCAAGGGCCAATAAACTCTTTTTAAAAAACAACTTCTCCGATTCTTTTGTTAAACTTAAAAACTGAAAATCTCTCATGGCACTTTTATACTAAAATGGCATGAAAAATACAACACTTTTTTTTAGTACAAAAAACCTCAAAAATTGCAGAATCAAGGGCAAATTAACCCCATTTAGGCAAAAAAAATACCGGACGGCAAGCACCATCCGGCATCTTTTAAAGGTCACTTAGCAACCGGGTTACTCAAAAGAAAGCTTTAAGCGGCCCGGCTAATGACATATCTTGTATAAAACAAGAATCTAAGCTTATTTGCTTGTGATAAGCAAAGTCTTTGAATCAAGCTTGAGGGTTGAATCAACAGCGCCCTTCTTGCCCATCTTCAAAATCTTAACCTGTGTTCCGTTTGCCTTAGAAGCAACAAGGTGAACAACAGCTGTAAAATAAGGAAGAATAGCCTTTGGAGCCTGGTCTTCAAGATCCTCGTTGTTTGATGTAGCGCTAATCCAAACCTTTACCTTTGCAGCCTTTGCATAGCTTGCAACAGACTGGATGTCGTTTTCCTTTACCTTTGCAAAGTCAACGCCGTCAATTACAACGCCAGCAACACCAATTCCGCCTGCCTTGAGAGCGTTAAGAGTGTTAACAACCTTTTCCAGGTTAAAGTTGTCCTGGTTAAAGTTAAGGATTGTGCGGTTGCGGTTAAGCTGTTCCTTTACATCTGCTGCGTTAGGAAGAGGCTTCTTCTTGGAGATTTCGTTAAAGATTCCATCGTACCAAGAAATTACGTTGTCTGACTTCTGGTCAAAAGAAACGTGAACAAGCTGCTTGTTGTTCAGAAGGGTATCCATACCAAACTGTACAAGAACAGATGTCTTTCCCAAACCTTTCTTTGAAGTCAAAAGACCAAGCTCACCAGCCTTAAGACCACCGTTTGCAACTTCGTCAAAAGCGCGGACTGGGCTGCGTTCAAAAAGTTCCTGTTTAGCCATTGCTTACTCCTTATTTGCCAGCCTGCTCAGCCTTGCGTTTTTCCTGATACTTCTTCATCAGTTCTTCTGCAACAGCGTTAGGCACTTTTGCGTACTTTTCGAATTCCATTGTAAATTCTGCCTTACCCTGTGTTGAAGAGCGGAGAATTGTAGAGAATCCGAACATTTCAGAAAGAGGAACTTCAGCGTTTACCGTAGAAGTGTTGTTTTCATCTGTTGAATCGATGATAACACCACGTCTCTGGTTGATAAGGCCGAACATGTTACCCTGGAATTCTGTAGGACCTGCAATCTGTACCTTCATGATAGGTTCAAGAATTGCTGGCTTTGCCTTCTGGTAGCCTTCGCGGAAAGCAAACAAAGCTGCTGTCTGGAATGCCTGGTCAGAAGAGTCAACTGGGTGATACTGACCATCGTTGATTGTCATCTTTACGCCAACAACCGGAGCTCCGATGAGGGAACCCTTTTCCATAGCCTTTCTAAAGCCCTTGTCGCAAGACGGGATGTATTCGTTAGGAATAGCACCACCCTTGATTGAATCAACAAATTCATAGTCTTTGTCTGCAAGAGGTTCCATAAAGCCTGCTACGCGACCGTACTGACCGGAACCACCAGTCTGCTTCTTGTGTGTGTAGTTGAATTCTGCACGCTGTGTAATAGATTCGCGATAAGCTACTTCTGGCTGTGAAACTTCTACTTCGCACTTGTATTCGCGCTTCATGCGTTCTACGTAAACTGCAAGGTGGAGCTCACCCATACCCTTGATGATTGTCTGGTTTGATTCAGGATCAACGTAGGTCTGGAAAGTCGGGTCTTCCTTTGTAAAGCGGTTAAGAGCCTTTGCCATGTTTGCAGCATCAGACTTGTTCTTTGGAGCAATAGCTTCAGAAATAACCGGGTTAGGAACGTACATAGACTGCATTGTGTAGTTAAGGCCGCCACCGCAGAATGTATCACCGGAAGCACAGTCAACGCCGAACAAAGCGATAATGTCGCCCGGCATACCTTCGTTAATATCTTCCATTGCAGCTGCGTTCATACGAACAAGACGTCCAACCTTGAACTTCTTCTGTGCGCGTGTGTTAAAGAGTTCATCACCCTTAGTGATTTTACCCTGGTAGATACGTGTGTAAGTAAGCTGACCATACTGACCGTCATCAAGCTTGAATGCCAAAGCAACACAAGGCTTGTCTGCTGTGTTGAAGATTTCAACCTGGGCTTCGTTGTTGTCGCGGTCAAGAGCATAGTTGTGAACTTCTGTTGGGTTAGGCAGGTAGCGCTCAACTGCATCAAGAACCGGCTGGATACCCTTGTTCATGTGTGCTGAACCGCAGAATACGCCAACAAACTGTTCTGCAAGAGTTCCCTTGCGGATAGCTGCGATTACCTTTTCGTCTGCAACGTCATCGTAGCCCTTTTCCATGATTTCTTCCATAAGGGCATCATCAAACATGGAAGCTGCATCAAGGAGCTGCTCACGCTTTTCCTTTGCCTGGTCAAGCAATTCGGCAGGAATTTCTGCAACGCGAACTTCTTCACCGTCGTGGCCTTCAAAGTAGTAAGCCTTCATAGCAATAAGGTCTACTACACCCTGGAGCTTGTCTTCAAGACCGATTGGGAGCTCCATCATATATGCATTAAGACCGAGTTTCTCGCGAAGCTGCTGGCATACGCGGAGAGGGTTTGCACCCTGGCGGTCACACTTGTTAACAAATGCAATGCGGGGTACATGATAGCGCTTAAGCTGGCGGTCTACAGTAATTGACTGGGACTGAACGCCTGCAACAGCACAAAGAATCATGATAGCACCGTCAAGA
>JAEEGL011404062.1_pt1 | contig 10616 bp, 7 predicted proteins | sample 9134231 | NCBI WGS metagenome assembly JAEEGL01 (sample SAMN16246548, study PRJNA631951) | gut metagenome | biome: gut microbiome; feature: rumen; material: fiber-attached | host: Bos | place: Iran: Karaj | collected 2018-10 | reverse complement strand
GGTTCTTCTTGATCTTCGCTACCCAAAACTTCTGATTTGAATTTGGTATTTTACAGCATTCAGAACTTTTCACTCCTCCCTTTTCACTTCTCACTTCTACTTTGTGCCCATGCCAAAAACACCCATTCACAAAAATACAAGTACGATACTTCTTCAGCACCATATCAGGATGCCCAGGCAATTTTGGAGAATTAAGTCTATATCTGAATCCCCTACTCCACAGCCCTTTCCGCACAATCATCTCAGGCTTCGTATTCTTTGAATGGATAGCAGCCATATTCTTACGCCGTTGTTCTGGAGAGAGTTTGTCCATTAATGTTTTGTAACTTCAACTAATAGTTCTTTATATTGTGATAACAGAAACTCAAATTTTTTTCTACTTCCTTTTGATATTAATATTCTTTTAATAAGACTATGTGGATAGAATATAGATTCTCCTACCGATTCAATACTATCAGGGAGATAAACCTCCTCCAATTTTTGGCATCCACAGAACGCATAACTGCCTATAAATTTTAAACCATCTTTGATTATGATTTTTGACAACTTGCTACAATTTTCGAATGCACTTTCTGATATATTTGAAAGGCCTTGTGGAAGAGTAACGGTCTCTAGTGACGAGCATGCTTCAAAAGCCCTTATTCCAATACTCACGACTGTATTTGGCAGATTTATTTTTTCTAAATGATGGCAATTAGAAAAGGCATTGTCACTAATCTCTATTACACCATTAGGTACAGATACATTTTTAAGTTCTGTGCAATTGCAGAAAGCACTGTCTCCGATTATTTTTATGCCGTCTGGTATTATAGAATAATTACAAGCCAAAATTAATGAGCTATCACTAGATCTAATAACAGCATTACAATTGTCTCTTGAATCATAAATGCTATTATTTCTATCAACCTTTATAGTTTTTAAGGCCTCTTTATAGTGGATTGACTGGAAGTTAAATAATTGGAGGCTTTCTGGAATTATGAGCGAGGTTAAATTATGGCAATGTGAAAACGCATCTTTGTCTATAGATTTCACACCGTTGGGAATAATTGATGCTTTGCAACCAAAAATCAACTTATTATCTTTAGACCTTATAATCGCGTTGCAATTGTTTCTTGAATCGTACACTTTGTTATTACTGTTTACACTAATTGTATCCAAACAGTCGCAATGTGCGAAAGCCTTTTTATCTATTATTACTACGCTTTCTGATATCTCGATAGATTTCAAATAACGACAACAACCTATAAATGCTCGACAGTTTATCATCATAATTCCTTTAGGAATGACTATCGATAAAAATCTTCCTGTTTTTTTTATACAATTAGGATTAAGGTCGTCTATACCATTAATAATGGAGCCTTTCGGCATATTTCTGATTAGATCCCTTTCTCTCATACTTATATCCAAATAAACACTCTGCTATTTAATATATCTTTTATCAATAAGGTAATGTAGTAATGCATAAATAGTATTTACACTCACAGCATTTCCTGATTGCGTATAAAGAGCACCATCCGAGACTTTCTCTTTTCTTGCTTTTTTTACAAATTCTGGAGGGAATCCCTGTAGCATAAAAGCCTCTTCTGGTGTAAGCTTTCTAATCGGAATCTTTGCGAGCTCATCTTTGTTCATTCTTTCAGATGGTCGTGAAGATCCTGCTGAAAATATGAATTCATCACTATAATAATTGTCTTGGCAAGCCCTATGCATCTTGTTCATCGTGGCTGTCAATGTCCTAGCAATTATTTGATCTATTTCCGAGTGAGATTTATACCCACCTGTTCCATCGCTGAGAATAGTTGGTTTCACTCTTTCTGAAAGATAGTATTTAGATTCTACTTTCTTGCTTAGTATTTCTAGAACGTTATTGTATATCGAGAGGCTGCAATGTGATTTGTCGATAAATTCAAAATGGTTCTTAATATCATCCTCGTGAAACGAAAACTTCCCAAGATGTTTTCTTCTTGCGAATATCAATACGCGATATCGTTTTTGAGGGAGCCCATAATCAGCAGTATTCAACAGCAGGGTTTGTTGATAATAACCAGACTTATCAATTTCCTCAGTTATTCTCGCATATGTCCTACATCCATCATGCACCAACAAATTTTTGACGTTCTCCAAAAGTATGTATTGGGGTTTTTTGATATTAACGATATCCATGATTCTAAAGAACATTTGCCCCCTATCCTCTTCAAACCCCATCATATTTCCCATCATGCTAAAAGCCTGACATGGGAATCCACCTGTAATTATATCAATTTTCGGGAGCTTAGTAATATTTGTTTTTTTACTTGTAAATTTAACAATATCACCCAATTCAATTTCGTTGGATGTATTATAATTAGCTTTGTATGTTGCAGTTGCACGGGCGTTTATCTCAGAAAAGCCCACATTAGAGAATGGCATCAATCCGTCTTTTTGGATTAATTCCATAGCTCTTCGAAAGCCACCTATACCAGCAAACAATTCTAAATGATTCATGTTTTTGACCCTTTCATGAAATACATTATGGATTTGCCTATCACTTCTGCAAGTTTAACTGGAACCGCATTTCCTATCTGAGCAAACCATTGATTTAATCCACCTTGGAAATAATAGTCATCAGGAAAAGTCTGTATCCTTGCCGCTTCTCTTGGACTCAAGCCCCTTGCTTCCCAGGGGTGAATATAGGAGTTACAATCATACTTCATATGCGAAGTTATAGTTTTACACACTTGATTCTCTTCCAATTTAAAGTATTTATCCTTGAAAATGCCATTTCTTCTAGTATAAGGCATAATGTCCGCTATAGAATCATGTAGAGAATTGCCTCCCTGTGGCAGTCTCCTAAAAATTTCTATGTCGCGTTGATTGTTATATCTTGCTTTATGATTATATAATTTCTTTATATCTTTATTGCCGTTAATGTAAAAATAATAAGCGTTCTTGACATATTCAAAAACACATTCTGTAAAACCAGATTCAACACAGTCAATATCTGGAACCCCCTTTTCAGTCTTGGGGGCGATATGAGGCAAACCTGTCAAAGCGTCCTTCAGTTTGAAACCATCATCAACTTTTTCTTCAGAAATCTTATAGATGATATCATTAATTTTTATGCCAATTCGATTGCCGATAATAATAAATCTTTCGCGATTCTGTGGTATGCCAAAATCGCTTGCTTGCAAGATTATGGATTTAAACTGATAATCGTTGCCTAAATATGTCACAATGTCCTCATAAATTTCCTCTTGTCTATTTTTCATGCCTCTCACATTCTCCATAACGAAAAATTTAGGCCGTACATGGCTGAGGAATGTCAAAAATGCCTTATACAACTCGTTTCGAGGATCGTCTATTATCCTTTGCCTATTGGCCATGGAGAAGCCTTGGCAGGGGGGGCCACCAATTACAATATCAATACTCTTTAAGATCTTATCATATTCTCCAATTATAGAATTTAACTCCCGTATGTCACCTACATAATAATGTTTATCCGATAAATTGTGATTATATTTATATGTAGAGCAAAATTCTGGCACAATTTCGTTAACAAACCATGGAGTAAAGCCTGCCTTTTCCATACCCAGACTAAAACCTCCACAGCCCGCAAACATATCAGCCATTAATATTTTTCTCATTATCTTCTTTTCATTATATAAAACTAACAAATCCTCTATTGTCAACTGATATTGAAAATGAAGCACTCTTGATACCTCTATCTGATAAGAGATTCCGAATATCTTTTTGTATTTTCTCTATCTCTGCTGGCATTCTGTGAACGCTTTTGCTTTTAGGTAGCGAATTCATTCCAAACTCCAAGAGATATTTGCCAGCTTGAATTGCTAATTCTTTGTTGGAGCCATCATACACATTAATTATATCATCAATAATTCGCATAACAATGGAAAGTGCCTCCGAATCCTCAAGATTGTGCGTTTTAAGAACAGACTTCGCATCATTTCTATTCTTAATAATATCTATTAATTTCCCTGCATTAGTAACAGACAGATGCTTTTCATCTGTAAGAAACTTATAAAAACCTATTGTTGAATTGTCCTTCCATTTAAAGCCTTTAGATACGTATAGGAATGAAATATAGTGTCGAAACGCATTTTCAGGGACGCCCCTCCACTTCACATTTAGTTCCTTATAATATGGGTCAGCATTCATCCGATCAAAGATTTTTGAAACCAAAGACGAATCTGTACAATCATAAAAGCTACAATAATCTGGATATTCACTAAGGTATGAATTAAAACTCATTCTCAGCATTCTATCATATTCTTCCATTGAACGGAAAGAACAGCCAATCTTATCCAAATATGCCCGAAAATTCAAGGCAACATCATTATTCCTATTCATATCTATTCTTCAATAATTAAACCGCTTTCAACTGCTTTCTCAATAATCTTCTTCAATTTATATGCCTGCTTTGTGGAAAGAAGAGAGTTCCTTTGACAAATTGAAGCAACCTGTGAAACAAACTCTCTATCACCATAAGAGAGCAACTTATATTTATTCAACTTAGCAGCAATGTCTAACCAGAATGCTGTTCCCTTTTTATAAAGCTGTACCGTCAGATCAATATTACTGTCAAACATTGAACGTTTTTTTGCTGCTCTTTCTTCATCCTTTACAGAATCTGAAGAGACTAAATCATCTATAAATTCATCAGTAAGGGTACATTTATAATCTTGGAAATTCTTCCAAGTATCAGCTTTCTTAGCAAACTCACGAACAATAACGCCACCACAATTATCTAACAACCATTGATGAACTTTAGGTGCGATTATCTCAACTTGTCGTACAAAAGAAGGATACATATGCTGCTTTTGCCATATTCTGTTGTAATCAATGCATTTATCCTTTGGCACTATACTTACAATTTTTGATATTGTATATGGAACAATTTGAGCTTTGTTTCCACCAACAGGATACCATTCTGATTTATTAACTATATTATCAACCTCATCAAAAATAATAACCGATGCCATTGCCTTCTTGAAAAATACTTCATTAATTGAATCCTTCGACTTATCGTATAAAGCGATTATACGAGGACTGTAGTATTTCATATTGTATGCACTACCAGCTGCAACTTGATGAGGATTACATTCTATTGTATTAAGACATTTTGCTAATTTTTCTTTCTTAACCAATTGCTTTTTGGGACATTTTTCTCTAAAATGCTTTGTTTGAGCTGGAGTTAGTTTCATTTGCTCTTGTTCCCATTTGCCACGAGAACGTTCATAGAACCATCTTGTTGGATACGGCGTTCCATCAACTGGAGGTGCAAAAATGTTTGCAGACAAATTCTCCATTAAAATGTGGAAAGGATGATTTGAGAAGAAATCTGCATCAGAAACTGGATTTTGAGTATTTGCACACTCAGCTATTTTTTGAATAGTAACATTATTTTCATCCAATTCTTCATCATCTAATTCATGATCCACATTAAGGACCGTCAACTTCATAGGAACATATATTTTATCCAAATACTGAGCCTCTTTATTTACGATAGCATTCGCTAATGAAGCCGTTGTTTGACCTCCATTGATTATTTGCAATCCTTCAAAAGAAACAATATATTTACCATTTGATGATAACTCTACATTATTAGCAACTGTGGATATACCATTATTATATGTAAAGAATTGATCTGCATCTTTAGCAGAATTAATAGTTGCTCGTATTTTCCTATTGACTTTACCTCTTGCACTTAAGAAAGCCCTTACATTACCTTGAAGTAGGCGACTTCCGTATTTTAGGTATATATTTGCTAGGAAACGGCCTTCCACTATACCCATATATGAAGTATATCCTCTTGAATTTTCAATCTCAACCCTCATAACAGGGATTCCTTTACAATTGAAATCTTCTGTCCTTATGGTGATAATTTCAGAATTTTGAGATTGATATAATTGGAAGAATCTTTCTAGATTCCATAAATTCAATTCAACAGGTCTGTCCAGGATATCTTGAACTTCTACAGACTTGACTCCTTTGCTTAATACAGAATTGGTTATAATATAAAATTTAAATTTCATTATTTCTGTATCAAGAGCAGACTTGCCTATTTTGGATTTTAACTCTTTTGCTATATCAATTGTATCATCAGAGTCATCACAATAATCAGCCAATCTACCGTTATATGCTTCTTCAACAAAATAGCGCATACGGTTGTACAAATTGTTAATTGTGGTTTGAGTCAAAGTTGTTATCTCTGCTGTATTCTGGAAATCACTTATAATCAAAACAAACGATGCATCTGCTTCATCATAGCCATAACCATCAAATGCCATAATTCTTCCATTCTTACCAGTACAATAGAATTCATGTTCATAAGCATCAGCTAACTCGCCAATATCTTCCAACTTTTCTATAGTACCTGCAATGAATTCGTTTTCAGGATCATTTCCTTTATGCTCTGCCTCTGAGCGAATTTGCTCAAGATAATATTTTTTATACTCTTCAAATTCCATATCGTTATTCGTTGATTAAGAAAGGTAAAATAGTCGTTATTGAAATATCATATTGGGCTTGCACAATCGCAGGCGGCATATCTATTCTGATTATTTTAGGAAAATCCGTTTTAACAGCATATCTATCAATACTGCCAACTTGATAGACATACTCATCTATTTCAGAATCAAAGCTAAATCCTTGTTCAGACATTTTCGAGATAAACTTGTCTAAATCCTCATCAGAATCAAACTCTTTCATAATCTTATTGGCAAGTTTACTCAATGTAACACCGTTGAAGGCAGGACTCATCCGTTCCATAGGAATAATAACTAATTCGCCATAACTGTTACTTTGCAATTGTTCAAGTGAACTAATCTTAACAGTCTCCTTTCCTGAATGAATACTTTTTACTTCATACCAGGTATCCTCTAATGAGAAGTCCTTATGTGTTAACTCCTGGCCACTCCAAGAATTTAATGAATCTGTCTTTCCATATTTTGGGAACATATAATTGTCTAGAAAATACAATTCTCCTATAAGGCCCATGATGGCAGACTCATCCATCTTTTTCTTTTTTGATGAAAACATCTTTTTCCAAGAGTACAAACGATTTGTTACAACTTGATAGCCAGATGGATTATCGGGGCATGACCTCGTAGTATCAATGATGTCTTCTATTAAAGCACAGAAAGTGTCAAACATGTCTGTGTCTTTCAAAAAGATTAATAAATATGAATATTTTGAGGTTGTACCTTGAGACACACCAATAACTCCAGAGCCTTTTACTTCTTTAATAATGAAGTCTCCTCTATATTCTAGAGTATACTGTCCCTTTTCGTTGAGACCAAGATATAAATCCAGAATATGTTTGTCGTCAACTCTGGTAAAATAACCGTTCCTAAAGAACTCTTTGAATCTTTTCCTAATATTATTCATTGTCTTCAATCTCTTCTTCAGAATCTTCGATACTAGCTTCCATATATTTCCTATAACCAACATAATTCATTGTGTAGTGTTTGTTTTTTCTTTCTGAATCGTCGTGGGTATTAGGAAAGCCCAGAGAATAACCTACAACCAACTTGTGGTTATAAATGCTTTTATATTCGCCATTGTCTTTTTTTCGATTAGTATTACTTTGTTCCTTATACTCTAAGTCAATAATAAAAATGCTTAATAACGGATTTCGTTCATCCATATATAAGTATTGAAACCATGCCAATGCTGGTAATTCTTTGGATTTATCTTCTTCTGAGTGTTCATCGTCATATCGTTTTCTTACTTCTCTTCTGATATCGTCATCTTTGGCGAACACCTTTGCTCCTTCAGCTGTACCACTAAGCTTACTTCTGTTTCCAATGTTCAGCACCTTGTCATCTTTCATAGAATAGTCACGTTTAACGACGTGCAGTGGCAACACATCATTTGATAATGATATTGTTTCAAGAGAATCACCATTCACAAAGAGCACGTCCCATTTGGAGTTTCCAAAACTTTCTGTAACATGCTTGTACATCTGTAACTTGTCGAATTTTTTATGGGGAGCTATATGAGCTTCTGCTATGAGGTCAGCTACAAATGCACTGGGAATATTCTTAATGACACGCGCTCCCTTTTCTTTATTGAAATACTGATCGAAAGAATAACCAGCATTTTTCAGCTTTGTTATAAAAGCAATAATGTTATCAAGATTACTTTTCTGGTGAGAAAGATCAGCATCCACATAAGGTGTCTCAAAAAGATTACCATAAATGTTCACTATTTCTTCATTGTCAAAAGAGTATCGCATCTTGTTTGCAGCAGTTATTTGAAGTTCACGACTTTCGTTTCTCACCCGAATACCAAATTCTCTTGGTGTTTTATGGATACGATGCATAATTCTTAAATCACCCTTCAACTCTTCTGTAGAATCAGATATTTCTTCATAGAAACCGCAAGTTTCCTTACTTGTCCAAATTTTGCATAAGTCATCATAATTATATCTGTAGCCAAACCATCGCCCCATCTGCATTAAGACATCAAAGGTGTTAGTATTTCTATAGAAATAGCTAACGGAGAGCCCTTTGAGGGTAAGGCCTCGAGAGAGGGCTATACCTCCTATCGCAATTATGCTGGCACTTGGGTTCTCTTCATAATCTATCTTCTGACTCATCTTTGAGCCATTGACAACCCTTGTTTCAATCTTATCCGAAGCTCTGAACAATACATCTCTATTACAAATGTCATTCCACCCATAATCGAGATATGAGTACTGTTCATCCCAATTACGTTTTAGACTTTGATAAACTTTACTCCTCTCATTGTCACATAGGTTATCTGACAGATCAAACTTGATAAACCTTTGAATTTGCTGAAGTACAATTTCTATTTCTTCCTTGACATAATTCTGAACATCGACAAAACGTGAGACATTTACTAGCATTGTTGTAGGCTGATCCTCGTCTTTGCGGAGTATTCTAACAGCATTAGAAAGAATAAAGGTAAATATTGCATCATTTAAACTATTAGGCAAGATGCCTCTCCATGTCTTCGTATGTTTGTAATATAACGGTCTTTTATCTTTATCGAATCCTCTTTTGAATTCATCATCTAACGTCTCGAATGAGGGTTCGATTATGTCATCCGTCATATTTAGCCAATAACTATATTTACCATTCCCGTATATATCCTTTGCCCCAATATAGGTTGATGGAGTTGGAAGTACATAAATAAAGTCTTCTGGGAACAAATCAGCGTTTGTCATTTGTTCCTCTGTATCAGGATAAATAAAAACGTTGGCAAATGGAGTGGCAGTAAAGCCAATATAGGTGGTCCTCTCAAAAATCTCACATAGACTTCTGATAAGAGCATTTGTTTTGGTCGGATTATACAGATCTTTCTTTGTATTGATAGATGCATTGTCTGCCTCATCATCAATTAATAGCATGGGGCAATGAATTTTGTTATCTACTGGATCGAGATTATTCCCCTTTAGCCAGTCCAAAACTCTTTGCAAGACCGTAACATTCTTTTTTATGACAAGTACCAATAGGTTCATGTCCCGAAGAGAGAGTATGATATCCGTTTTGTCTGTCTTAAAGTCATTTTCTATTGATGTTAACGACAGAGCTTTTGATGGTTCATTATCTTTTCCTACGCCAACAGGTCTTATGATTCTTTGTGTCTTACCTCCAATTTTTTCAATCTTAACACTTCTTCCGATTACACCCTCTTCAATTCGTTCTTGTGTTTGTTTCCTCAATGTCTCTGTTACTCCTGTCAGTAATATGACAACATTATAGCCCGCATCAGCTGCCTTACAAATTAGGCCTGTATATGTTGAGGTCTTGCCTGATTGCACATCACCTATGACCAAACCTCGACGAAGTGCTTTTTCTGAGCTGTCTTTTCTTGGGTCAGCAACATAATTCATTAAATCTACCAATGTACTATTCTCAAGAATGTCGATAGATTTAGGGTCGAGTTTCATGTCATGGGTAAGATAGTTCTTGTATCGAGGCCAGTAATAATCATTACCCGTCTCATAACTAGTATACCAGTTTCTTACCTTGATGTCATTATCAATACTTGTTCCTGTAGTGTGTTTTATTTGGAGCCGAGATTCAAGTCCTCTTTGAATAATCGCAACATCTTCATCATCATATTCAATGTTGTAGCCACCCAATTGATTCTCAATTAAGTCTAGAAGATTGTCCTCTGTCACTTCTACGCCGAGCTGCTTTTGCATGAACTCAATATTACTTATTACTTGAAACTGTACCTCTTTATTTGTTTTCATGCTTAAAATGCTTTTTTAGTTCGGTTTCCAAATTCTTCGAATAGCAGAAAGGCTCACTAGACATAATGGCCTTAATAATCTCATTGATTGACTTACTGCCATATTTCTGTGCAGTTTGAATCATAATGATAGCTTTCTGTTTTAAGTCACTATCTCTATTATCAACCTCGTTTTCAGTATACTCATTATTAGCCCTATCAATATAGATTTGCTGAACTGGCAAATTACGCTCAACCTCTTCAATAAACATTTCCAGATAATCTATGTCATCATCTGACAACTTCTGCTTTATAAGATTGAGGAACTGACTGTCTCTGTTTATCTCATATGCATATTGATTATCTCTACATTGGATACGGCTCCATATATAATCTATCTTCTCGTCAACATT
>JAEEGL010756874.1_pt1 | contig 10616 bp, 6 predicted proteins | sample 9134231 | NCBI WGS metagenome assembly JAEEGL01 (sample SAMN16246548, study PRJNA631951) | gut metagenome | biome: gut microbiome; feature: rumen; material: fiber-attached | host: Bos | place: Iran: Karaj | collected 2018-10 | reverse complement strand
TTTGGGGCTTCCTGCTGGATGAAATCACCGATTTCATCGACTTTCTTTCGTTTCTCCTCGACATCGTTGATGGTGGCGCGCAGTTCGGCACACAGCAAGTCAAACTCCTCCTGCATGGCGGGTTGTTGTTGCTGCAATTCGTTGATGGTGCGCTGTGCTTGACGCATATCCCTGATTTCGCGTCTAGCCTCTGCTGTCGTTTCCCAATCATTGACCAACTGCTGTTGCTCGATGAATGCAGGCTCACGCATCTTTTCCTCGTGTCGGGCTAGGTCTTGTCGTTTTAGTGACAGGTTTTGTTCATTTTGCTCCTTTTCATCGAGCCAATCAGTCATTTTTCTGGCTCCTTCATGCCGTTGCTGAGCCGCGGCATGTGTCTTGCCCAATTCCTCGATTTTACCGCCGATTACGGCTTTTTCTTCGTCATTGAGCAGGGAGAAGTCATTCAACTGGGCTTGCAGGATGTTCCGGCGGTTCTCCTTGTCGCGGAAGACCTCAAATATCTTTTGTCCCACTTGGGCGAATACCTCGGTTCCCGTCATTTTCTCGAGCAGCGCGGCCTTATCGTTCTCATTGCTGTTAAGGAACTCGGCAAACTTGCCCTGGGCAAGCACGACGGTACGGAAGAACTCGTTCATGTCAAGCCCGATAAGCTGGGTGATGTGGGTATTGATTTCGGTGATTTTGTGCAGGTCAACAGGTGGGTTGACTCCATCTTCGGTCCTGAGGGTGCGCTCGGGTGTCTTGATGTTGTTCTCAAGTTTCTTGTGCGCCCGTCTTACCTGCCATGTCGCAATATAGGGTGTGCCTTTGTTGTCGTCAAAGGTGAGCGTCACGCTGGCACTGACGGTGCCACGGCGCAACAACTGTTTGGGCTCGTAGGCCCTGATGATGTCGTGGTTGTTGACATCCTCGTATCCTCCCTCGCGTCTATTGGCTGACTCAAGGCGCGGCGTGCTTCCGTAAAGGGCAAGACACAGGCAATCGATGATGGTAGATTTGCCGGCCCCTGTTTCTCCAGTAATGAGAAACAGATGCTCGTCCTTGAGGGGATTGGCGTTAAAATCTATTTCAGCGTACTCGATGGACGCAACGTTTTCGATGGTGAGTTTCTTGAGTTTCATTGTCTATTCTCCTCCTTGACCAATTGGTAAATATAGTTAAACATCTTCTTCTGCTCCTCGCTCATTTCCTCGCCCAATTTGTCCTTGAAATACTGGTTAGCGATGTCAATGGGGGCCTTTGTATTGAATTCCTCGACCGTCATCTGTGTTGCCTGATTTGCATCCTCCGAGGTCAGCGTTTTCTTGATTTCACAGAAACGGCACGCCTTGTCGGCAAGCGCCAGGGCAGTGCGCTCCTGTGCTCCATGAGGCAGGTAGTGGTCCACACTCACGTTCAGCCTAATGTAGGCAGGTTCCTCGGGGTCCAGTTGCTGGAGCAGTTGCAGGGCATCTTCAAACGGGACTGGATCCTCGGGCGGCACTGTGTGCAGGGGCTTGATGTTCTTGATGCGTTTGGTCTCGATGCGTGGCATGGCGCCGTGCTGGTCTATCTCGACGATGCTTACCGAGTGATCGCATTGCTCGTCAAAGCTCACGGCTAGCGGTGTGCCGCAATAGCGTACTCTGTCGGTCACGTTCTGCGGGTGGTGGATGTGGCCCAGTGCCGCATAGTCATAACCTTGTCCCAGGGTCCCCACATCAACACTGTCCATCATCACGAGGCGGTCGTGACCGGTAATGTCACAACTGTTGACGGTAAGGTGAGCCATCATCACCACGGGCAGTTCCTGGTGGATGTTTTTGGAGTTGGCGCAGTTGAGCAGGGCTTGGAAATAGGCTTGCTGGCGTTGATCGGCGGGCAAAGCCTCGGTCGTCACATTGGGGAAACTCGAGGGATAGGCAAACGGCACTGCGGCAATAATGCCCTTGTCGCTCACCTTGATGATGTGGTGCTCCAGGTCGGCAAGACCGTTTTCCTTGCGTGCAATGCCGCCCAGCACGGATACTCTGGCAAGTTTCCACAGGCTGCTGTCGCTGTCAAGACGCGATGCGCTGTCGTGATTGCCGGCGATGACGATGATTTCCATCGAGGGGCAGGCCTGGTGTATCTCCAACATGGATTGCACATATAACGCTACGGTGGCGTTAGATGGTGTGGCAGTGTGGTAGATGTCTCCGCTCACGAGCAGCGCGTCGGGCTTGTGCTTGCGCACGATGCTGGTCAGCTTGCTCAAGAATGCCCGCTGTTCCTCGCTGCGGTCATAGCCGTAAAAATTTTGTCCCAAGTGCCAGTCACTGGTATGAATGAATTTAAACATAAATGAAATGACGATTTAACAAACAAATAACTTAATACTACTACCAGATGTGTCATTAATACTCTTGCCACAATCCTCATGGTAATTTTTACTGCAAATATACAAAAAATTTTTCTTTATGTCAAGAGATAACAATAGGGATGGCTCAAACCGTCCCTATTGCCTAGATAAAATATGCTTGTTTAGATTTTTTAATTATCTCCTGAGAGCAGTTGATCGATGAGAGCAGTCACATCGCTAATGGTGATGTTGCCGTCACCATTCACGTCTGCTGTGCTGATGTAATCCTGCAGATCGCCGCCACTTAAGAGAAGGTCAATCAAGGATGTCACGTCGCTGATGGACACGCCACCATCACCATTGATGTCGTTCTCAATGGGGAGAATCGTGTCGAAGTGTTCCCATTGGTCAGCCGTTTGATAGGCTTCAAGTGAAACCCTAGGTACATATAATGTGGCGTTACGAGTTATAGGATAATCTAAGGTGTAGATTTCTACTGATGGAGGAATGAGAGTTTTGCAAGTAAGTTTTACTAGATTGTTGCATCCCGAGAACACATCTCGCCCGACTTGGGTAACTGCATTACCGAACGTGACCTCCGTAAGCCCTGTGCATTGAGAAAAGATGCTAGGCTCGATAGAAGAAACACCATTAGGGATGGACATTTTCGTCAGGTTAGGACATTCGTAGAATGCCCAACCACCAACATAAGTGACAGAATCAGGAATGTTGATGTCCGCTAATTCCGTACAGCCCGAGAATGCGTAGTCGCCGATTGACGTGACTGAGATTGGAATGTCGATACCTGTCAGTTCGGTGAGACCATTAAATGCATAGTTGCCTATAGCCGTAACAGTGCTGGGAATAACTGTTGTGATAATGCCCGTATGCAGCACGTTGCCCTCGGTTTCAATGATAGCGTTACAGTTTTCGCGAGAATCAAATACCGGGTTCTCTTCGGCAACAGTGATGGCGGTGAGATTAGAACAACCATAGAAAGCATCATGGGCGATAGCTTTGATAGAACTAGGGATGTGGATACTCCTCAATCCCGTGCAACGATAGAACGCTTCGCCATTAATGGAATCAACGGTATTGGGAATTACGGTGTTTTGGCAACCAACAATCAGTTCGTCTCGGTAGGAATCTATAATGGCATTGCAGTTGTCTCTTGAATCAAAATGATAGTTTTCACTGGCCACGGTAATGCTGGTCAGTCCGGAACATTCTGCAAAGGCCCAGTTGTCGATGCGATTGACATATTTGGGGATGTGGAGAGTGGATATTCCGGAACAACCCATAAACGAAGAGTTATAAATAGTCTTTAGGGATTCAGGGAAAGTGACTTCGGAAAGCCCAATGCAGTTCCTAAATGCTCCGTTGCCAATTGTTGTGAGACCCTCGGGAAGAGTCACACTCATCAACTCTGCACAACCATAAAATGCCGCGTCACCGATGTAGGTTACTGAACTGGGGATAACCGTGTTACGACAACCAGCAATCAGTTTGTTGCTGGCGGTTTCAATGATGGCATTGCAGTCCTCGCGTGAGTCATATTTCGGGTTGTCTTCGGCCACGGTTATGCTGGTCAGTCCCGTGCAGCCCATGAATCCCCATTGTCCAATAAAAGTGACAGCGCTGGGAATATGTACGCTTTCAAGCAACGGGCAACTATCAAACGCCATGCGGCCGATGGACGTTACCGAATCGCTGATATTAACTGTGGTCATTGCTTTAGCATACCAGAATGCATAGTCGCCAATCTTTTTGACCGTATTGGGCATGTGGACACTAGTCAGGCCTGGGCTATATGAGAATGCGTCTGTTCCAATCGCTGTGACGGTATAGGTCGTCCCTTCATAGGTAATGGTTTCGGGGATGACGATATCACCTGAGTAGTTATTCAGAAAACCTGTGTTAGTGACTGACGCCTCATTGCCGTTGATGATGTAGTAAATGCCGTCCACCTTAATCTTGGCAGCAGTGGTTGTTGGCAGCAGTATGGCCAGTGCCAACAGGGTGAGTTGAATAATCTGTTTCATTGTCGTTGGATTTATTTTTAGGTTAGATGTTAGATAATCAGTAATTAAAGCAATGACGAGAGTTCTCAGTAAATGCTGAAGACCAAGCGCAAAGATAATAATTTTTTATTAGATTCTGGTCGTTATTATACCTCATTTTTATTGTAATTCCCGATGAGTATCGCATTGGGTGAGGATAAAGCATAAGAGGTAACGATAGATATGTGCCACTTTTTGGCAAAATTGTTGGGTGAAGATTGTTTATTTTTCAATGTAATTATCTATTTTTGCGATGGAAATCAATCAATTCAAACAATAGAACGTATGACTAAGACTTATGTTTTGATGCTTGTGGTGTGGCTGTCGCTCACGTCGATGACCACGTTGAACGCATGCAGCAGCCGTGTGAATCCGGCAGCAAAGGGCACCCCGACGGCCAGTGAACAGCAGCCTGCCGTTGCGGCCCAGACTAGCGGTGAAGTTGTGCTTGGTGCCGCCCGTACCGATGCCTATGTGCCCCTGCTCAAGGGCAAACGTGTGGCTCTGTTGAGCAATCAGACGGGTATGGTGGGCGACAAACACACGCTGGATCTGATGCTCGAGAATGGTGTGAACGTTGTGACGATTTTCTCGCCCGAGCATGGTTTCCGTGGCAATGCCGATGCTGGAGAGCATGTGTCGAGCAGCGTGGACGAGAAAACCGGAATCCCCATCGCATCGCTCTATGACGGCAAGTCGCCCATGCCCAGCAAGCAGGTGATGGACGGCCTCGATGTCATTGTGACGGATATCCAGGATGTGGGCCTCAGGTTCTACACCTATTATGTGACGATGATCAATCTGATGGATGCCGCGGTGACCTATGGCAAGCAATTCGTGGTGCTGGACCGCCCCAATCCCAATGGCATGTATGTTGACGGTCCCATCTTGGACATGACGCTCAAGTCGGGTGTGGGACGTCTGCCCATTCCCACTGTACACGGCATGACCTTAGGCGAGTTGGCGCAGATGGCCAATGGTGAAGGCTGGCTCAAAGACGGCCAGAAGTGTGACCTCACGGTCATCCCTTGCCAAAACTATACCCATCAGACTCGCTACTCGCTGCCTATCGCTCCGAGTCCCAACCTGCCCAATATGCTCGCCATCTATCTCTATCCCTCGATGTGCTATTTCGAGGGCACAACGGTGAGTCTGGGCCGTGGCACTGACTGGCCTTTCCAGGTCTATGGGCACCCCGACATGACGGGTTATAGCTTCGAATTCACACCCAAGAGCCGCTTTGGCGCCAAGACACCGCCCCAGATGGATAAACTATGCCATGGTGTGGACTTGCACAACTTGGATGCCGAGGAGGTAATCGCCAAGGGCATCAATCTGGAATACATCATCGACGCTTACCGCAACCTCACCAAGGGCGGTCATCAGTTCTACTTGAAGAGTAACTTCTTTGACCTGCTGATGGGCACCACCCGCATTCGCGAGTTGATTGCCCAAGGCAAGAGCGCCGACGAGATCAAGGCGACCTGGAAAGCCGACGTGGAACTGTTCAAAGTCCAGCGCAAGCCCTACCTGCTCTATGATGAATGAGTAAAATCTCTTTAAACTTTAAACTCTAAACTTTAAACTAGAATATGACTCCCTGGATAGTACTTGCCACGATTGTTGGCTATTTCATTCTGTTGTTTATCATCTCGTGGGCCGCGTCACGCAAGAGTGACACCGCTACAGCATTGAGCGGTGGCCGTCAGGCCCCATGGTTCATTGTCGCCATTGCCATGCTAGGAGCGCCCATCTCGGGTGTTACCTTCATCTCGGTACCCGGTATGGTGGTGACCAAGGGTTTCAGTTACATCCAGATGGCATTGGGTTTCATTGTGGGCTACTTTGTCATCGCCTATGTGCTTATTCCGCTTTTCTACAAGCGCAACCTGGTCTCAATTTACGGCTACTTGGAACAACGCTTCGGTGGCAGCACCCACAAGAGTGGCGCGTGGTTCTTCTTCATCAGCAAGATGCTGGGTGCCGCGGTTCGCTTCTATGTGGTGTGTGTGACCTTGCAGTTGCTGGTGTTCTCGCCCCTGCACATCCCCTTTGTCATCAACGTCATCGTCACCATTGCCCTCATCTTCCTCTACACCCTGCAGGGCGGCGTGAAGACTGTTATCTGGACGGATACATTAAAGAGTTTCTGCCTCATCCTGTCGGTGGTGCTGAGTATCTACTTTGTCGCCAAGGGCTTGGGTTATGACTTCGGTGGCTTGTGCAAGGCCGTTGCCGGAGATGACACGTCGCGCGTCTTCTTCTTTGATAATCCCAAGGAAGGTACTTACTTCTGGAAACAGTTTATTGCTGGTATCTTCATGGTTATCGCCACGACAGGTCTTGACCAAGACCTGATGCAGCGCAGCCTGGCGTGCAAGAATGCCAACGAGTCGGCCAAGAATCTTATCGTCAGCGTCTTCTTGCAGGTTATCGTCATTGCGTTGTTCCTGATTCTGGGTACGTTACTCACCCTGCACGTGCGCGCCCACGGCATCGCCATGCCCGAGAAGACCGACGAATTGTTTGGTACGGTAGCCTTCAGCGAGGGCATGCCTGTGTTGCTTGGTGTGGTATTCATCATCGGTTTGATTGCTGCGGCCTATTCGGCCGCTGGTTCAGCGTTGACGTCGTTGACCACCTCGTTTACCGTTGATATCCTGGGTGCCGACAAGAAGCAGGATGATGCCACCTTGGGCCGTACCCGTCGCATGGTGCATATTGCCATGGCAGCGGGCATGGGTTTGGTCATCCTCGTCTTCTACGCCATCAGTAACAGTGATGCCATCAGTGCGGTTTATACGTTGGCCAGTTACACCTATGGTCCCATCTTGGGCTTGTTTGCCTTCGGTATGATGTGCAAGAGCCCCGTTCGCGACCGTCTGGTGCCTGTGGTATGTATTGCCGCCCCCGTTATCAGTTTCTTTATCCAAATGTGGTTGAAGAATCAGTTTGACTATACCTTGGGCTTCGAACTGTTGCTCTTGAATGCCGCCTTGACGATGATAGGCCTCGCGCTGCTCATCAAAAAAAGTGACAATAAATAGGCTGTTAGGCTTTAGTGGGCATCAGTCACCTAAGGCCTAATTCCTAAAGCCTAATACCTAAATAACATGGCACGTAACCTCGTAAACCGCTATGTGTGGCTGGTGGATACCATCAACCGCTATGGGCGCATCTCGCTCAAGGACTTGAACAAAGCCTGGCTACGCAGTGAGATCAGCGAAGGCAAACCGCTGGCCCGCCGCACGTTCTTCCATTACCGTGATGGGGTGGAAGAGATGTTTGATATCAACATCCAGTGCGATAAGTCCACGTTTGAGTACTACATCGATAACTCGGATGAGGAGAATAATGACCGCCTCAGGTCATGGCTGGTGGACTCGGTGTCGATGAGCGGAACCTTGAGCAATGCCCGCGAGGTCAGCGGGCGCATCATGCTCGAGAATGTGCCGTCGGCGCGCGAGCATTTGCCCGTCATTATCGATGCCTTGAAGCAAGACCGCCGCATCCGTTTTTCCTATAAGAGTTATACGCGCTCGGCAACCACGACTGGCATAGTCCTGGAACCCTATTTTGTCAAGATTTTTAAGCAGTTGTGGTATGTCATCGGCCTTAACGTCAAGGACGGTCAGATCAAGACCTATTCGCTTGACCGCATTTCCAGCCTCAACATCTTGCAGGAAACTTTCAAGATGCCGGAAAACATCAATCCTGCAGATTTTTTCAAGGACTGTTTCGGCATCATCACTAACAAGAACAATCCCAAGCGCATCGTCCTGCGCGTGGAGCCTACCCAGGCCAAATATTTTCGCGCCCTGCCGTTGCACCACTCCCAGCAGGAGGAAATACATGACGACTATTCCATTTTCTCCTACAAGATGCGTATTACTTACGACCTCAAGGAGGAACTTATGTCCCATGGTGCCAGTATCGAAGTCCTCGAGCCTAAGGAACTGAAAACCCTTATCCGCACAGAACTCGAACGGGCCCTCAATCACTATCAATAGAATCATGAAACGTCAAGTACTTTTATTATTGGCTTTGTTGCCGCTGTTGATGGCGGCACAGGTGGGTGACCTGCCCCGCAGCACACCCGCTGCCGAGGGTATCAGCACCCAGGCTGTCATCAACATGATGGACTCCCTGATGGCACTGCCCGAGTGTGACATCCACCATGTGATGGCCGTGCGCCACGGCAAAGTGGTTGCCGAGATTCATCCCTCGCCTTTCCGTGCTGAAGACAGCCACACGCTCTACTCGGCGAGCAAGACCTTCACTGCCCTGGCAGTGGGTATTGCCATCGACGAGAATCTGTTGCGGCTCAGTGACAGGGTGATGACTTTCTTCCCGGACAAGCGCAGTGACCGCGTCAGTGACAATATGGCCGCCATGACGGTGCGCGACCTGCTGATGATGGCTTCAGGAATTAAACCTGACGGGACGATGCGCAACAATAGCACGGACTGGGTCAAGGACTGGCTTGCCAAATCTGTTGATAATGAACCAGGAAGTCTGTTCCAGTATGACTCGATGTGTACCTTCATGCTCAGCGCCATTGTGCAGCGCGTGACGGGATGTACGATGCTGGAGTATCTCGAGAAGAAACTGTTTGCTCCCATGCACATCACAGTAGCTGACTGGGAATCCAGCCCTGACGGTATCAACACGGGCGGTTGGGGCCTGCGGGTACAGGCCGAGACGATGGCCAAATTGGGCCTCTTGCTGCTCAACAAGGGCAACTGGAACGGTGAGCAACTCGTCAGTGCAGACTATGTAACAGAGGCATGCTCTCGCCTCATTGACGGCGGAGCCAAGGAGACCGTGCCGCCCACCGACGGCAACCAGGGCTACGGCTATCAGGTATGGCAGAGCAAGTGGCCGGGTTCGTTCCGTGCTGACGGCGCGATGGGCCAATACACCGTGGTTGTTCCTCAGGAGGACCTTGTAGTGGTCATCCTGGGCATGAAACTCTATGGCCACGCAGAATTGGCGTGCATCTGGAACCAACTGATGCCTGGCTTGAAAGATGCTCCACTGCCCCCCGAGAAGAAATTGCAGCAACGCTTGGAAAAACGGTGTGTAACGGCCATGTTGCAGTTGCCGCGCGGTAAGCGTGCGAGCAATCAGGGAAAAGCCATTTTGGACCATACGCTTCAATTGGCACATAACCGTTTTGGCTTGAAACAAATCACAATTAATGACGGAAATCTGTACCTTGCCTACGATGATGGCTGTGAAGAAACATTGGCCATGGGATATCAGAATTGGCAATACAGCACGTTGAACGGCTATCCGTATTACTCAATCAAAGCCATTAACCGAATGCAGGGCTTCAAACACGGCTTTACGGCAGCGACCGCTTATGCCTGGACGTCAAAGGCTACGCTTGAAGTGCGTGTCCACTATGTGGATTGGATCAGTGGTTTGAAATTTGTGTTCGACTTGACGAAGCAGGAAGTCACCGTGTGCGACACCTATCCCAATTCCAAACCCGAAACCATTCATTACACGATACAATGAAACGGTGCTTGGCGCATATATGCCTGCTCTTGATCGTCTGTCTTCCCTTGAAAGGTCAGGTGGGCGAGTTACCACGCTCCACGCCCGAGGCCGAGGGCGTTAATCCCGTCTTGATTTCCAACCTGTGCCATGTGTTGGATTCCAACTCTGAGGTGGAATTGCATCACCTGATGATTCTGCGTCATGGCAAGGTCATCAGCGAGATGCATGCCGCTCCCTATCGGGCCACCGACAAGCATCTGCTCAACAGCGCCAGCAAGACGGTGACAGGTATGGCAGTGGGGCTGGCTGTGGAGGACAAACTGCTCTCGATTGACGACAAGGTGTCCAAACACCTGCGTGACAAGATGCCGGCCGAACTGTCGCCCGCGCTGGATAGCTTAACCGTGCGCCACTTGCTCATGATGGCAGCGGGCCGCAAGGAGGACGTTTCTATCTTTATGGGCGAGGATGACTGGCTGACACAGTGGTTTAAGGGTGATTTCGCGGCAGTGGGCAAGGAGTTCCACTATGACTCGATGGTGACACATGCCCTGGCGATGATCGTCTGCCGATTAACGGGGAAATCCCTGATGGAGTATGTGCAGGAGCGCATTTTCACCCCGCTTCACATCACCGATGCCGACTGGGAATTGGCGCCAGACGGCGTGGAAATTGCTGGATGGGGACTCCGCTTGCAGACCGAGAGTGAGGCCAAGTTGGGCCAACTC
>JAEEGL010131881.1_pt1 | contig 10616 bp, 7 predicted proteins | sample 9134231 | NCBI WGS metagenome assembly JAEEGL01 (sample SAMN16246548, study PRJNA631951) | gut metagenome | biome: gut microbiome; feature: rumen; material: fiber-attached | host: Bos | place: Iran: Karaj | collected 2018-10 | reverse complement strand
TGGAAGTCCGTTCCTCCGGCGCCGCTCAATTTCAAATTCTGGATGTCATCATCGGTGCGGATATCATGAAAACCGTAAAAGCGCGTATCAAAACAGCCGACGCGCAGGACCGCGTCCTGGCGAAGCAGTCCCTTTACGCCGCGAACGAACGCTCGAAGCAGCGCAGCGTCAACGGAAGCGCTCGTATCCAGAAGGATTTCGGCGTAAGAGACGGGATAGGCTCTGAACTCATGGCCCAGAACGCCGTCCCGGATCGTCATGCCGGGAAACCAGTCGAAATCCATCTGCATGCTGGGCTCAAGCAGCTCCGCCAGGCCCGCCACGACAGCGGCAAGGCCCGGATCGTCGATCTGTCTGGTCTGGGCGTCCGTCTCTTTTCCCGCCTGCTTGTTCTCGCTTTGGGGCAAAACGATCTCTTTTTCCAAAGCGGCCTCGTTGTCATCCTCCCGGTCGCTTTCGCGCAGAACGTCATAGAGCGTTTCTGCGCTCTGTTCGAGAGCATCCGGCAGAAAGACCGCGTCTTCGGGAACGGAAAAGCCGTCTTCCTTCAAAAGTGCGTTGACGACCGCGTCGCTCGCGCGCTTCCAGAGTCTCGGGTCTTTCCCTTTCCCGCGCGAGAAATGATTCAGCTGCAGATGCATGATCTGCTGAGCGATATAAAAGCTCTGGTGCTCCTGTGTGTAATAATTCATCAGTCTGTCGTTATAGCAGACACTGCGGCCGTCGTTCGCGACCGCGCCGAAGCCGTTGCCTTCCCGGAACTCCAGAAGTGAGATTCTCTCGCTCCACTCCGGCCAGCGATCCGACAACTCCTCGCAAATTCGACGAACATCCATCATTCCGTGATAAGTCCGCAGTATTTGCGGATGCGGAGACGAAGCGCGTTATAGCGCCTCGACTGCCTTGCGTTGTCGATCATCTGATGCGCGAGCTGATCGTCCCCTACGAGGATCAGCAGTTCCTTCGCTCTGGTAATCGCGGTATACAGAACGTCACGGGAGAGCAGCATCTGCGATGCGGGACACAGGGAGAAAATGACAGCCCTATATTCGCTTCCCTGCGCTTTATGTACCGTCATCGCCCAGGCGTGTTCCAGTTCCGGAAGCAGATCAAAGGTATAGACGGCGATCCTCCCGTCAAAATTGACGGTGAACGTTTCCTCCTCGAGATCGATCCGGGTGATCACGCCGATATCGCCGTTGTAGATGCCGCTGCCGGCCGCCGTATCGTCGGCGCTGCGCCAGAGGATATCGTAATTGTTCCGGACCTGCATGACTCTGTCTCCCTCGCGAAAGATCGCAGAGCCGAAGAGCTTTTCCTTTTTCTCCGAAGAGGGAGGATTGAGCGCCTCCTGAAGATGCTTGTTCAGATTCACCGTACCCAGATCTCCCTTTCTCGTCGGCGAAAGGACCTGGATATCCTCAGCAGGGATGCGCATTTTCTCCGGCAGCCTTTTTGCGCACAGCTCCGTGATCGTCTCAACGGAGCTCGCAGCCTGCAGACGTCTGAGCCGGAAGAAGTCGCCCGCGTTTTCCGAAAGATCGGGATGCTCGCCTCGATTGATCATGTGCGCGTTGCGTACGATCCTGCTGGCGCCGTTCTGCCGGAAGATCTCCGTAAGGCGGACGGCAGGGACGGCTTCGCTGCGCAGTATCGCGGAAAACACGTCTCCCGGGCCGACGGAAGGGAGCTGATCCGCATCGCCGACGAGCACCAGACGGGCATCCTCGGGCAGCGCTTCGAGCAGCGCGCTCATCAGCACGATATCGACCATGGAGCATTCGTCGAGGATCACAGCGTCACACGCAAGGGGGTCCTGTGCATTTTTGGCAAAACTCACGCTTTCCTCGTCTTCGGCGAATCTGGCGCCGAGCAGACGGTGAACGGTAGAGGCCTCGCAGCCGGTCAGCTCGGTCATGCGTTTGGCCGCGCGGCCGGTCGGAGCTGTGAGAAGCGTTTTGATCCCAAGCCTTTCGAACATGGACAGGATCGCGCGGATCGAAGTCGTTTTTCCCGTACCCGGTCCGCCGGTAATCACAACGATTTGGTTTTCAAGCGCCAGCTGCAGCGTCTCGCGCTGCCGCGCGGCATAGCGTATCCCCTGCTTTTTTTCAACCGCTTCGATCAGCGTGTCCAGATCCATCCGAAGGGCGTAGTGCTGTCCTGCCATCGCCGCGATCCGTTCCGCTGTGAAGCGTTCCGCTTCGTAAAGCTTGGGAAGATAGCACGCCTCGCATCCCGCGATCTGCTCGAAAGCGATCCGACCGTCCGCAATCATTCCGCCGATCGTTTCATCCACGCGCTCTGCGTCGACGCCGATCAGCTGACCCGTCGCGGCGGCAAGCTTGGCGCGCGGAATAAAGCAGTGTCCTCCGCCGGCGTTGTACGTCAGCTCAAATACAGCCGCCGCGGCGATACGGTTATCGCTCTGCAGTTCGACGCCAAGCTCCAGCGCCATGTCGTCGGCTTCCGCGAAGCTGCCTCCGATATGGGCCGACGCGAGGATATACGGGTTTTCCCGCAGAATCCCCATCGCGCTGTCCGCATAATAGCGATACAAACGGATCGCCAGGATCGGACGAAGGCCGAAGGAACAAACGAATTCCATCAGGCGGCGCAGCCCAGCCTGCCTGCGAAAGCTCTCGGAGATCTGTTTTGCTTTTTGCGGACTGATCCCCTTGATCTGAGCGAGCTTTTCCGGGGCGTTTTCAAGGATTTCCAGGGAGTTCTCCCCAAAGCGGTTGACGATCAGAAGCGCCGTAGCCGGTCCGATCCCCCGAACCGCGCCGCCGGCGAGGTAATCGTAGATCGCCGCCGCCGTCGTGGGAAGGAGCCTTTGAGCAAACTCTGCTTTGAACTGTCTTCCGTGGACATTGTGCGTCGTCCACGATCCGGAGACGATCATGGATTCTCCGGCGGAGGCATAGGGGAAGCAGCCCACAACGGTGACGAGCTCGCCGTTCTGATCGACAAGGCGAAGGACGGTATACCCGTTCTCCTCATTTTTATAAATCACGGACTGTACGTTTCCGGCCAGCTCGATGAGTTCGTTTTCCTGATCCATTCTGTACTCCGTAACCATCCTGTCTTTTTCCAGAACCGTCCTGAGGTATTGTCCCGTATAGCTGGCGGGACACGCCGCGCAATCCTCCGGCGTACCGGAGAAGACCAGCGAGCCTCCTCCGTCGCCGCCCTCCGGTCCGAGATCGATGATATGATCGGCGACCTTGATGACGTCCAGGTTGTGTTCGATGACGACGACGGTGTTGCCCGCGTCGACGAGCCGATCCAGGATATGGATCAGCTTGTGGATATCTGCAACATGAAGGCCTGTCGTCGGTTCGTCGAGGACGTAGACCGTCGAGCCGGTATCGCGCTTGGCAAGCTCGGTGGCAAGCTTGACGCGCTGCGCCTCGCCGCCGGAGAGCGTCGTGCTGGACTGGCCCAGACGGATATAGCCGAGCCCCACGTCAAGGAGCGTCTCGATCTTGCGGCGCACCTTCGGCTGGTTCTCAAAAAAGGCATAAGCTTCTTCGACCGTCATGTCCAGAACATCGGAAATGCTTTTTCCCTTGTATTTGACCTCGAGCGTTTCCCGGTTGTATCGCTTGCCCTTGCAGACTTCGCAGGGCACGAACACATCCGGCAGAAAATGCATCTCGATCTTGACGAGTCCGTCTCCCGCGCAGGCCTCGCAGCGGCCGCCCTTGACGTTGAAGGAAAAACGGCTTTGGCCGTATCCACGTATCTTTGCGTCCGGCGTCGAGGCAAAAAGATCCCGAATATCGTTGAAGGCCCCGGTATATGTCGCAGGATTCGAGCGCGGCGTGCGGCCGATGGGGCTTTGGTCGATGCAGATGACCTTGTCGACATGCTCCAGCCCTTCGATGCCGTCAGAACGGCCGGGACGGATCTTGACACGGTTCTTTTCCGCGGCAAGCGTCTTGTAAAGGATCTCATTGACAAGCGAGGATTTCCCGCTTCCGGACACGCCCGTGACGCAGATCAGCTTGCCTAACGGAAAAACGACGTCAATGTTTTTTAAATTGTTTTCGCGCGCGCCGCGTATCAGCAGGCTGTGGCCGCTGCCTTCACGGCGCTTCGCAGGAACGGGGATGCGGCGCTTCCCGCTCAGATACTGGCCCGTGATCGACCGTTCACAGGCGCAGATGTCCTCGACCCGACCAGCGCACACGACTTCCCCGCCGTTCACGCCGGCACCGGGGCCGATGTCGATGATATGGTCCGCGGCGAGCATGGTCTCTTCATCGTGCTCGACGACGATGAGCGTATTGCCGAGATCGCGCAGATCTTTGAGCGTATGGATCAGCTTGGCGTTGTCTCGCTGATGCAGCCCGATGCTCGGCTCGTCGAGAATGTACAACACGCCCATCAGGCTTGAGCCGATCTGCGTGGCCAAACGGATACGCTGGCTCTCGCCGCCGGAGAGCGTCCCGGCGGAGCGGGAAAGCGTCAGATAGCCGAGGCCGACGCTGACGAGAAAGCCCAGTCTTGCGCGGATCTCCTTGATGATGCGCTCGGCGATCAGCATCTCCTTATCGGTAAAGCTGTTCGTGTCGAAGAAGCGAAGCGCTTCCATAACGGACAGATCCGAAAAGTCTGCGATACTCAGCCCCTTCACGGTCACGGCAAGCGCCGATTTTTTCAGCCGTCTGCCGCCGCAGTCCGGACAGGGGATCTCGGCCATACATTCCTCAATGTCATCACGCATCGAAGGACTCTGCGTTTCATGATAGCGGCGCTGGAGATTGTTGACGATCCCCTCGAATTCGCGCTTGATCACGCCGAAGCCCTCGTTTTTCTCAAAGCGAAGCTGAAGCGCCTCCCCTTTTGTTCCGTAAAGGATAGCGTCGATAGCTTCTTTGGGAATATCTCTCACCGGATCGGTCAGCTTGAAGTGATAGCGGCGGGAAAGCGCTTCAAAGTACATCCGGGAGATGGAATCGCCCTTGATATTTCCCCAGCCGCTGGCCGTGATCGCTCCGTCCATGATGCTCAGGGAAGGATTGGGAATGATCAGGTCCGGATCGACGAGCAGCTGCAGTCCGAGTCCTGTACATGTCGGACAGGCGCCGTAGGGATTGTTGAAGGAAAAAAGCCTCGGCGTGAGCTCCTCAATGGAGATCCCGCAGTCTTCACAGGCATAATTCTGGGAAAAGGAAAGGATTTTGCTCTCCTCGCCGACCACTTCGACCATAAGGATGCCGCCGGAGAGCGCAAGCGCAGTCTCGGCCGAGTCCGTAAGACGCCTGACGACCTCGTCCTTGACCGCGAGACGGTCGACCACGATCTCGATCGTATGCTTTTTATTCTTCTCAAGCTTGATTTCCTCGGAGAGATCGTACAGGATGCCGTCCACGCGTGCACGGACATAGCCGGATTTCCTGGCGTCCTCGAGGACCTTGGCATGCTCGCCTTTCCGACCGCGCACGACAGGCGCAAGGATCTGGATCCTGCTGCCGCGCGGCAGCGCCATGATCTGATCAACGATCTGATCGATAGACTGCTGACGGATCTCTTTCCCGCACTGCGGGCAGTGCGGGACACCGATCCTCGCCCACAAGAGGCGCAGATAATCGTAGATCTCGGTGACCGTTCCCACCGTGGATCGCGGATTCTTGGAGGTCGTTTTCTGGTCGATGGAGATCGCCGGAGACAAACCGTCGATGTAATCCACGTCGGGCTTGTCCATCTGCCCGAGGAACATGCGCGCATAGGAGCTGAGACTTTCAACATAGCGACGCTGTCCTTCGGCATAGATGGTATCGAAGGCCAGACTCGACTTGCCGCTCCCGGAAAGGCCGGTGATCACGACCAGCTTGTCGCGCGGGATCTCAACGTCTATATTTTTCAGATTGTTTTCGCGCGCGCCTTTGATAAAAATGCTTTCCTGCATTACGGCTCCTTCGTGACGGGGGCAACGTCGGCCCGGGTCAGCTTGATCAGCTCTCCGGGAGAGAGCTCCACCTGCGCGCCGATCTTTCCGGCGCTGACGACGATCGTCTTCTGATCTGCGCTGCTGCTGTCGAAAATCGTTTTGTACTGTTTCTTCATTCCGATCGGCGAGCAGCCGCCTCGTACATATCCGGTGAGAGAATTGATCTCGCTGACATGGACCATCTCCACAGCCTTTTCTCCTGCGGCTTTGGCCGCGCGTTTCAAATCAAGCTCTGCGCACACCGGGATCACGAACACATAAATCGCTCGGCTGCTTCCGCGCGCAACGAGCGTCTTAAAAACGCTCTCCGGCGCTTTGCCGATCATGCCGGCGACCGTGACGCCGTCGATCGCGGTGTCTCCGTGCGGATAGGCGTGCGATGTATAGGCGATCTTCCTTTGATCGAGCAAACGCATGACATTTGTTTTCTGTTCCGGCACGATTCTCCCCTCCTTTGCGCAGACACTTTATTTTACCCTAAATCAAATACTCTTTCAATAGAAAAAGATGAAATAAATCCCGGCGGGCTCTGACGGTCCGCCGGGAGGATGAAAAAACGGATTCAGGAATGGTCAAAACGAAGCAGCAGGTTTTCCACGCTGTTGTCCAAAACGGTCAGACACTGCTCGACGGAGATCTCGCTCGGAAGCTGCATGCCGAGGTCGAGCCATTGGGAGATGACGCCGACGACACAGTTGGAATAAAACTCCACGACAAACTCAAAATCCTGTCGGTCGATCTTCATGTTTTTCGATACGATGACCGCAAAGCTGCGGATGCAGTTCTGCAGCTTCTGCTTGTAAAACCGCAGCATGTAGGTGCGGTTGGGAGAATTGTAGATATTCAGCGCAAAGTCGGAATTTCGGATCAGGTATTTGAAAAACATGGAAACGTCCTCGCGCCACCGTTCGTAAATGACCTCGTGCGGAAGATTCTTGTCTGCGTCGACCTCAAAAACCCATTCCAAAAGATCGTAGACGTCGTCAAAATGGTAATAGAAAGTCTGGCGGTTGACGCCGCAGATCTCGACCAGATCCTTGACGGTGATCTTGTCGATCGGTTTGACCGCCATCATTTTTTTCAATGCCGCGCCGAGCGCTTCCTTGGTGGATGAAGACATGGCTTCCCTCTCATTTCTTCGTTTTTTTCATTTCCACTCTGAAAGCTTCCCTTTCTTTACGAGAAAAGCTTCCCGGGAAATCTCTGCCAGGGGCTGATCGGACAGTGAATCGGAAAAAAAGCTTTCGATCTCCTCGTCCGGATACGCTTCACGAAATCTCCTGACCTTCTCCGTATCATGGCAATTTTCGCCTTCTATCCTGCCGGTACGGATGTCCATCCGCGTGCCCAGCAGTCTGAAGCCAAGGCGGCGCGAAACTTCCGCGACCAGAAACTCCGGCGAAGCCGTGATAACAAGATCGTCCGGACGCCGCTGCAGGAGATACCAGTTTCCTATGCCGGAGAGGCGTTCATCCCAAAAGCTTGCGACGGTTTTCTCCGGTTCCGGAAGATATGGGAGGAAGGAAAAAACGGTTTCTTTCAGTTCCTTCGTCCGGATCGCGCCAAAAGCGCGGCGCAGACCTGCGCTGAGAATCTTCGGGCCGACACGCAGCACGGCGGCGGGATAACGCCGAAGGCAATAGAGAACGAACGAACAGGAGCTGTCCGGATAGAAAACGGTCTTGTCAAAATCGTATACGTTCATCGATCAGAGGACATAAAAAACATGGTTCTCTTTTCGGGGCTTCATGACGGGATCCTCGTCGGGATAACCCAAAATACAGTTTCCGACGCCGATCCATTCTCCCTCGATCCCCCACTTTTTCAAAAGCGCTTTGCCTTCTTCGGAATCAAAGACCTCTTTTGCACGGTTAATCCAACAGGAGCCGAGCCCCAGCGCCTTCGCGGCATTCATCAAATTACCGAGAACAAGACTCCCATCCTGTACGGCGTAATGGCTGTCTGCCTCGGAGAGAACGACGAGGACAGTCGGAGCCCCATAAAAAGGGTCAGCTTTGGTGCCGAGCACCGCGGCGTTGAGCCGGGAAAGCTCATCGCGCGTTTTCCTGTCCTGGACGGCGATCACGATCGCGGACTGCCCGTTTTTCCCGGAAGGGGCGCACATACCCGCCTTGATCACGGCGTCAAGCTCCTCGCGGCTGATCTGTTCCGGCCTGTATCTGCGGATGCTCCGCCTTGAGCAGAGGACCTCAAAAGCTTCGTTCATCGTCTCACTTTCCCTTCTTTTTTATTAAGAACCTGCGTTCTTCATCAAAACTCAGCACGCTCAGGGCATTAAACGCCTCCAGAAGGACGGCAAGCGTCTGGAGAAAGGCCGAAAACGCGAGAGAGAAAACGCCCGCAGCGCCGAAAACAAGCGTCAGCAACTTGACCGCGCCGCAAACGGAGACATTCTCGATCGCGGACCTGGCCGATCTTTTTGCAAGCCTGTAAAGCTTCGGAAGGGTCCTCAGCTCTTTTGAGAGGATCGCCGCGTCCGCCGCGCAGAGGGCTTCCGGTCTGTCCATGCTCCCGAGCGTGATCCCCACCGTGGAAAGGCGAAGCGCATCGCTGTCGCATACGCCGTCGCCGACAAAGGCAAGCGTAGTGTTGACGTTCCTGTTGTCCATCAGAAATTCGACGGAACTGCATTTTTCTTCGGGGGTGAGTTCCGCCTTGACCAAGTCGAAATTGAGGGATGAAGCGATCCGCCGCGCGGAGGAGTGGACGTCGCCGGTCAGCAGAACGCTGGTCTTGACGCCTTCTACCCTGAGTTCTTCGATCACATCAAAGGCACAGTCGCGAAGCGCGTCCTCGAGCACGATATGCCCGATATATCTTCCGTCCACGGCGACGTGAATGGCCGTTCCTGGGATCCTCGGCGCGTCGAAGGTGATCGCATGGTCCTCCATCATGGCGGCATTTCCCACATATACGCTTCGGCCGTCGATAAAGGCGCTCACGCCGCGGCCCGGGATCTCCGCGATCTCATCGACCTTCAGCTCGGAGGCGTATGCTCCGCTGGCGGAAACGATCGCTTCGGCGATCGGATGCCGGGAGTGCAGCTCGGCAGCGCCCGCAATGAACAGGAGCTGCCCTTCCGTAACGCCGCGGGGAAACACTTCCTTGACACGGTACTCTCCCTCCGTGACCGTTCCGGTCTTGTCAAATACCATCGTCTCCGCGCGCGAGAGCGCCTCAAAGACGTCATGACCCTTTGCGACGATGCCCATGGCGGCCGAGGCAGCCGCTGCGCAGTCATAGGAGAGCTTCACGCTCTGTACGACGGAGTACATCTGAGAAACGGTAAGCAAAAGAGCCGCGCGCACCAGATATGTGCGCCAGTCACCGGTCGCAAGAGAGAAGCCGAAGGCATACAAAAAAGCGAGAATCACAAGCGCGGGAGAGAGATAGGACAAGATACGCTGCAGCAGCCGCTCCCGTTCGGACTTGTGCATCCAGGCGTTCTCGGCCGCGCGGATCAATATGCTGCAGACGGACTCGCTCTGAGCCTTTTCGACGCGAATCCGCAGCGGCGCGTTGACATTCCGGCAGCCGGAGACGACAGGGCTTCCGGCCGCGACGGGAAAGCTGCGGCTCTCGCCGAGCAGCGGCGACGCGTCAAGAACGGAGGTGCCTTCCAATACGACGCCGTCTGCGGGGATCGTCTCGCCCGCGCCGACTTCGATCTCGTTTCCTGCGGTAAGCTGCTCCGCATCTGCGGAAACAATCCCGTCAGCGTTGACAAGCGCCGTTTTTTCCGGACGGAGCGAATATAAGGCCGCGATCTTTTCGCTCTGCACGGATTCAACATAAGACAGCGCCAGATCGCAGACCTTCAAAAAGACCATGATCGCCGCCCCGCCGAACCAGTCTCCGCCGCAAAAAGCCATCAGAGCGGCGAGCGTGATGATCAGTTCCCTGCCGAGGACGATGCCCATGAAGGCTTCCTGAAACGCCTCGTAAAGATAAGCATAGCCGGCAAGAAGAAACGGTACCAGAAAGCTCAGCACACGGACGAGCCCCTGTGTCGGGAGGATTCGTGCCACACAAAGCCACAACAGCGCAAGCCCCGTCAGGATCAGATCGGCCGCGCTGAATCTGCGGTCGAGCGTCTTGTTGAGCATCGCGCTTTGAAAACCGTCTCCGGAAAAGAAGCCGGGTTTCTGTTTCGGCGCGGAGCGTTTGTTTTTTCTTTCCGGAATATGGATCTCCCGGGGAATATACGACCGGGGAGTTTTCTTTTCGGTCTGTACCAGATGTTTAGCCATGATCCTCTCTCTCCTTACTCTTCCACATGCTCGATCCCCTGCCGAAGGATGGAGATGATGTGTCCGTCCGCGATGGAATAGCGGACGACCTTCCCCTCCCGCCGGAACCGGACAAGGCGTCTGGCACGAAGGATCTGAAGCTGATGAGAAACGGCGGAGTGCGTCATGCCGAGGCTGTTGGCCAGATCCAGAACGCACTTTTCACCGTCGATCAGTTCACAAAGGATCAGTATTCTCGTCTCATCCGAAAAAACCCGGAAAAAATCTGCGAGAGAAGCCAGGTTTTCACCTTCCGGGCGAAGGAAAGCGGATCCGTTCATCGATAGGGCCTCCGTTATATGAGCGCTTCTTCATATTTATTTGATGATACCCTTTACGACAAAACT
>JAEEGL010052621.1_pt1 | contig 10616 bp, 11 predicted proteins | sample 9134231 | NCBI WGS metagenome assembly JAEEGL01 (sample SAMN16246548, study PRJNA631951) | gut metagenome | biome: gut microbiome; feature: rumen; material: fiber-attached | host: Bos | place: Iran: Karaj | collected 2018-10 | reverse complement strand
TGTGCAAAAACGTTCCTATCCGTCCCGGTATTCCACTCACTTTTCTGCTTCCCTTGCCCCTCCTGCAGGCGGAGACGGCAAGGCACAGGGGCCTGCGAATATAGTTGACAGCATAGACGAGGACAGAAGGCAATGATTGAAGTATTCGACTTAAGAGGCAAAAAGGTATGTTTACTGGATGAAGCGCGGGGAAAGATCGAGATGGTGTACAGACACCAGCTGACGCTTATAGGCCTCTCCCCCGGCAACGATATGACCATCAAGCATGATGGCGCCGTGACACACATCATACGACAGACGGACGGTTCATTCCGCGTGGAGCGGAGCATGGAAGAGGAACCGCTCAGAAAAGCCAAATAGACCAATAAGATATCCGCAGAGCTGCCAGACGGCCTGGATACATCAAGACCTCACTTGAGGCTTATGTTTCCGGGCCGTCTTTTTTCAATTCGAAACGTCACCCGCACCCGGCCGCCGTCCCTGACGAGGGTACAAGCAAGCTGCTGCCGGGCGCCCCCTATCTACCGTAACGGCTTATTGCTTGAGCCGCTGCATGACCAACCGTGGAGAAATTCACATGGCAGGCAGCGTTATTAAGCTTACCCTGAAAAGCCGGCAATTTCTCCACAAACGCAAGACGCGAAAGGAGAAATTGCAACATGGAAGACTACATCATCGTAGGCAATGAAAAAGTCCCGGTCACCCGCGAGCAGAGGCTCGCCTGGATGCAGACAGTAAACCGGTGCCGCCGTTACGCCCGGGAACACGGCGCATGTTCTCAGCCGGATTACCGCAAATGCCGCGGCGACTGCTGCGTATGCCCCTATCAGACGCAAGGGCGCCTGGTATCCGTTGATCAGGGCGGGTTTGACGGTTCCCCTATCGATATACCCAACCGGGTATCCGCCGAGGATGAATATGTATCGCGGGACACCTGGGCCTGGCTGTATGAGCAGGCTGACATGGCCGTCGAGCGCGGCCGGGAAATACTGCGGCTCTATCTGGAAGACGGTCTGTCCGCGCACGGCATTTCCCGCGAGACCGGCATTCCCAAATCAACCGTAGTGGACAGGCTCAATAAGCTCATCAGGTTCATGCGTGAGCACGCCGACGAGATCATTTAAATAAAGTTTCACCGCTTCCGTCCAATTTCGCCGATTCCCGCCATTAGAGGGTGAAAGGGGCAGCAAACGCCCCGGAACGGAGGTGAGAGAGATGTACGAGAACCGCAGCACAAGCCCCATAAGTCCCGGACTCATCGAGGTGCTGATAGCAGTCAGCAACGCGACGGCGGAAATGGCAAGAGACCTGCTGCTCATTGCGGCGCAGGATCAGGCAAAGAAAGGAGGCAAATACCGTGAGCAAAATGAGCGAAATGTCTGTGATCATCGAGGCGCTTCGCGCTGCCGCCGCCACGGTCAGCCAGGCCGCGGACCAGCTGGCGCATATGTTTTCCGCGGATGACGGACCCGTCAGTCCCAAGGAACAGACGACCGGTCAGCAGACGCTTAAGCTGGAAGACGTACGCGGCGTTATGGCGGACATGTCCCGAAAAGGCTTTACCGCCCAGATCCGCGGCCTGCTGCTGAAGTACGGCGCGGACAGGCTATCAGCCGTCGACCCCGCGGACTACCCCGCGCTTCTTAAAGACGTGGAGGAACTGGAAAATGCCGGATAAACACGCGCTTCTCTCCGCGTCCTCGGCACACCGCTGGTTGCACTGCCCGCCCTCGGCGCGTCTGTCCGAAAGCTTTGAAGACAAAGGCAGCGATTACGCCGCCGAAGGCACCGACGCCCACGCGCTGTGCGAGTACAGGCTCCGCAAGGCGCTGGGTATGCAGGCTGAAGACCCGACCGAAAGTCTCCGCTTCCACGATCAGGAAATGGAGGACTGCGTCGCCGGTTACGCGGCCTACGTTGCCGAGCTCCTGGAAGAAGCCAGGCGCGTCTGTCCCGACCCGGTCGTCATGATCGAGCAGCGGGTGGACTTCAGCCGCTGGGTCGAGCAGGGTTTCGGGACCGCCGACTGTGTGATCATCGCCGACGGTATACTGCACGTCATCGATTTCAAGTACGGAATGGGCGTACTGGTATCGGCGGAAGAGAATCCGCAGATGATGTGTTACGCGCTGGGCGCCCTTGAGGCGTTCGACTGCCTCTACGGCGTCAGGAAGGTCCGGATGACCATCTACCAGCCCCGGCGTGAAAACCTGAGCACTTATGAACTGTCAAAGGAAGATCTGCTCAAATGGGCCGACGGGGTGCTGAAGCCGGCGGCGGATCTCGCTTTCGCGGGCGACGGCAATTACCTGTGCGGCGAGTGGTGCGCCTTCTGCAAAGCCAGGAAAGAGTGCCGCGCAAGAGCGGACGCAAACCTGGAACTCGCCCGCTACGAATTCAAACTGCCGCCGCTGCTGACCGACGAGGACGTCGAGGACATACTCGGCAAGGTCGACGGCCTGGTAGCCTGGGCCGCGGACGTGAAGGAATACGCGCTGGAGCAGGCGGTCAGCGGAAAGGCGTGGCGCGGGTGGAAGCTGGTCGAAGGCCGGGCCAACCGCAGGTACACAAACGAGGCCGCCGTAGAACAGGCGGTCGCGAACGCGGGATACGATCCCTATGAGCGCAGGCTGCTCGGCATTACCGCCATGCAGAAACGGCTGGGCAAAGCGCGCTTTGACGAACTGCTCTCGGCTTATATCGAGAAGCCGCAGGGCAAACCCACACTCGTGCCGGAGAGCGATAACCGCCCGGCAATGAACACAGCAAAAACAGATTTTATGGAGGACCATGACAATGACTAACAACAACGCTAAACCCGCCAACCCCCTGAAGGTCATCACCGGCCCCGATACCCGCTGGAGCTACGCCAACGTATGGGAGCCCAAGTCGATCAACGGCGGCACGCCCAAGTACAGCATAAGCCTGATCATACCCAAGAGCGATACCAAGACCCTCGGCAAGATCCAGGCCGCCATCGAAGCCGCCTACAGGGAGGGCGAAGCCAAGCTGAAGGGCAGCGGCAGGACCGTACCGCCCCTCGCGGCCATCAAGAACCCCCTGCGCGACGGAGACGTCGAGAGACCGGACGATCCGGCCTACGCGGGCTGCTACTTCATCAACGCCAACGCCACTTCGGCTCCTGGCATCGTGGACGCGGACCGCCGGCCCATACTCTCCCGCTCTGAGGTCTACTCCGGCGTGTACGGGCGCGCCAGCATATCCTTCTACGCCTTCAACAGCTCCGGCAACCGCGGCATCGCCTGCGGGCTCAACAACCTGCAGAAGATCCGCGACGGCGAACCCCTGGGCAGCAAGGCCAGCGCCGAGTCCGACTTCGCCACGGACGATGACGACGACTTCCTGATCTGACAACAGGCTCGGGCGGCGGAGCAGCGACACTCTGCCGCCCCGCGTGAGGTGTGTATGCGCGATATATCCATTGATATCGAGACCCGCAGCAGCGTCGACCTGGGCAAGTGCGGCGTTTACAGATACGTCGAGAGCCCTGACTTCGACATCCTGCTGTTCGGTTATTCCATCGACGGCGGCGAAGTGCAGGTCGTCGATCTGGCCTGCGGGGAACAGATCCCCGAAACAGTGCTCATTGCCGTCGCGGATGAGTCGGTCACAAAGTGGGCGTTCAACGCGTCGTTCGAGCGTGTGTGCCTGTCCGCGTGGCTCAGGAGACACAGGCCCGGTCTATTCCGCGGATACGGCATGCCCAATGACAGCGTGGGCGGTTATCTGGATCCCGCGTCCTGGCGGTGCTCGCTGGTATGGTCGGCCTATCTCGGCCTGCCCCTGTCGCTCGAAGGCGCGGGCGCGGTGCTGCGGCTGCAGGATCAGAAGATGAGCGAAGGCAGGGCCCTGATCAGGTACTTCTCCATGCCCTGCAAGCCCACCCGGACCAACGGCGGCAGGACGTGGAACCTCCCCCGCCACGCGCCGGATAAATGGGCTGTGTACAAGGCCTACAACAAGCGGGACGTCGAGGTGGAAATGGCTATCCAGGCAAAACTGGCGGCATTCCCCGTACCCGATCCTGTGTGGGATGAGTATCACCTGTCTGAAGAGATCAACGACAGAGGCATACAGCTGGACAGGCAGCTGGTCGAACAGGCGATCAGGCTGGACGCCCGGGCCCGTGAAGAACTCTCCGCCGAGATGCAGAGACTTACGCGGATCGGGAATCCCAATTCCGTAGCACAGATGAAGCAGTGGCTGACCGAACACGGGCTGGAAGCTGAAACGCTCGATAAAAAGGCGGTGAAGAAACTGCTGAAGACGGCGCCGCCGGAACTGGCTGAAGCCCTGGAGCTCCGTCAGCAGCTGGCGCGGTCGAGCGTAAAGAAGTATTTCGCCATGCGCAGCTGCGTCTGCGCGGACGGGCGCTGCCGGGGCATGTTCCAGTTCTACGGAGCGAACCGCTCCGGGCGCTGGGCCGGCCGGCTGGTGCAGTTGCAGAACCTGCCCCAGAACCATATCCCTGATCTCGACGCTGCCAGGGAACTGGTAAAAGCCGGCGATTACGAGGCGCTGCGCCTGCTGTACGAAGACGTGCCCGACACGCTCAGCCAGCTCATCCGGACAGCGTTCGTACCGAAACCGGGATACAGGTTCATAGTCAGCGACTTCTCGGCTATCGAGGCGCGGGTCATCGCCTGGCTGGCCGGCGAGGCGTGGAGAAACGAAGTGTTCCGGAATAACGGCGACATCTACTGCGCGTCGGCTTCCGCGATGTTCGGCGTGCCCGTAGTGAAGCACGGCGAAAACGGGCACCTCCGGCAGAAGGGCAAGATCGCTGAACTGGCTCTCGGCTATGGAGGTTCGGTCGGAGCGCTGAAAGCCATGGGCGCGCTGGATATGGGGCTGAAGGAAGAAGAGCTCCACCCGCTGGTGGACGCCTGGCGGAAATCCAACCCGCGCATCGTCGCTCTCTGGTGGGCCGTAGACGACGCCGTGAAGAAAGCCGTCCGCGGACGGACAGAGACCGAGACGCACGGCATGCGGTTTAGCTGCCGCAGCGGCATGCTGTTCATCTGCCTCCCGTCCGGAAGACGCCTGGCGTATGTGAAACCGAGAATAGACATGAATCGGTTCGGCGGTGAATCCGTCACCTACGAAGGCGTCGGCGCGACCAGGAAATGGGAGCGTATCGAAAGCTACGGACCCAAGTTCGTGGAAAACATCGTCCAGGCTATAAGCAGTGACATACTGTGCTACGCCATGCGCGCGCTCTCCCGCCGCTTCATCTGCGGGCACGTCCATGACGAATTGATCATAGAGTGTCCTGCGGAAGTATCCCTGGACGCCGTATGCGGGCAGATGGGCCGGACTCCCCCATGGGCCGAGGGTCTGCTGCTCCGGGCGGACGGGTACGTGACACCGTTCTATAAAAAAGACTAAGCCTGTTCCAACGCCGGCTGTCCGCCCGGTTGATCGCGGTCAGACAGCCTGCAGGACATCATGAATCGGAGGATAACAAATATGAACCAGCTTAGACCCATTCAGACTGCGTACAACGGCCGCCTTTTTCGATCAAGGTTGGAAGCCAGATGGGCAGTTTTCTTCGACGTCTGCCGCGTCAGGTACGAATACGAACCGGAAGGCTACCGGTTGAGCAACGGTCAGTTGTACCTGCCGGACTTTCTGCTGCATGACGTCACATTCAATCACAGCTGTTACTGCGAGGGGCAGGACCTGTATGTTGAGGTAAAAGGCTGCATGACGCCTGAAGACGAACAGAAGATCCTCTGTTTTTCCGGCGTCGACCACGTGTTCTCGAACGGGGAGTACCACCGCGGCGTGAAGATGACGCCCCTGTATGTCGTTGGCAATCTCCCTGTCGGGAACAGCATTAATGACTTTGAAGCCGTGGTGATAAACGAAGGATACCGATGGGAGCACAAAGTCCCGTTCTTCAATTTCTTCACGGTGGACGGAGATGATTTCCCCGCCATGCCGGGCGTAGGTAAAGACGGCAAATTCCACTTGTTTGGCGCGGACAGCTGCTATTTCTCCGATATGGATCCTGACGCTACGGAGCGCGCTTACCGCGCCGCCCTGAGCGCGCGTTTCGAGCACGGCGAACGCCCGAGTTACGGGAGGTACAGATATGCGTAAACTGTCATTCTGCTTTGGAAGCAGCAGGCAGGCGGCGACCTGGCGTCCCGCTCAGATGAGTATAGAAGAACTGCTGGAAAAGCTCAAAGCGCCTTTGAGGACGCCTGAAACGACCGCTCAGTACCACAGGATGACCAAGAGCGAGAAAGACGAGATCAAGGATAAGGGCGGATTTCTGGCAGGGACGCTGAAGGGTTACCGCCGCAGGAAAACAGAAGTCGTCAGCCGCTCAATGATCACATTGGACTGCGACAAGCTTCCGGTCGGATTCTTCGATGATGAAAAGCCGTTCCGGTGTTGCTCCATCGCCTATACGACACACTCTCATTTGCCTGAAGCGCCGCGGGCCAGGATCCTTATGCCGCTGACCCGCGACGTTACTCCGGAAGAATACAACGCCATTGCCCGGTATCTCGCGGATGAGATCGGCATGTCAATGATCGATCCGTGTTCATTTGAGATCAACCAGCTCATGTACTGGCCAAACTGTCCCTCGGACGGCGAATACATCTGCAGGGTCTACGAGGGCGACTGGCTCGACCCTGACGCGTACCTGTCAGAGCACCCGGGCTGGACGGACTGCGCCGGACTCCCGACGTCTCCGGAAGAACGTGAAAAGCTGAACCGTCAGCGCAAAAAGCAGGAGGATCCGCTGTCAAAAAGCGGCGTCGTCGGTACTTTCTGCCGGGCGTACAGCATTTCGGAAGTCATAGACAAATATCTGTCTGACGTGTATGCCCCGACGGATAGACCCGACCGGTATGACTATATCCCCGGCGAGGGCTCATCCGGCGTCGTGGTCTATGAAGACAGGTTCGTCTACAGCCATCACGCTACAGACCCCGCCGGCGGAAAACTCCTGAACGCCTTCGATCTGGTCCGGATACATCTGTTCGGCGACGATGAACCGAAGAAGTCATTCAGCGACATGAGCGAGTTCGCGGCGCAGGACGAAAAGGTCCGGGCGCTGGGCCTTGAAGAGCGCACAGAGCGCGCCGTGGAAGATTTCGTCAACAGCGAAGACGATGGTTGGAAGGCAAAGTTGGTCCGTCAGAAAAAGTCGACGCAGCTGGAAAACTCACTCTACAACATAAAGCTTATCCTGCAGAACGACCCAGCCCTGCGGAACATCGTGTTCAATCAGCTGGCGGACGGACTGGAGATCAGGGGCGACGTACCCTGGGAGCATCCCTCCAGATTCTGGAGAGACGCGGACGATGCGCAGCTCATATGCTATGTGGACGATCATTACGGCACATTCTCCGCGCGGAACTATGAGATCGCGGTGACCAAGGTCGCCGACGACCGATCCTATCATCCGATCAGAAACTATTTTGAGTCGCTGCCGGATTGGGACGGCATCCCCCGGGTGGACACGCTGCTCATAGATTATCTCGGCGCCCCAGACAACGCCTATATCAGAGCAGTGAGCCGCAAGACCCTGTGCGCCGCCTACATGCGCGTTTATTGCCCAGGCATAAAGTTTGATTATATGCCTGTGCTGAACGGGGCCCAGGGCATCGGTAAATCGACCTTCATCGCGAATCTGGGCATGGAATGGTTCTCCGACAGCCTGAACCTGTCAGATATGAACGACAAGACCGCAGCGGAAAAGCTGCAGGGCTACTGGATCATCGAGATCGGCGAGCTTGCCGGGATGAAAAAAGCCGATCTGGATAAAGTGAAGGCTTTCATCTCCCGACAGGACGACAAATACCGCGCCAGTTTCGGGCGGCGCGTTACTCCCCATCCCCGACAGTGCGTGTTCTTCGGTACCACTAACAGTGAAAACGGGTATCTGCGGGACATAACCGGGAACCGCAGATACTGGAACGTGAGCGTATATGGAAACGGCAGGTATAAGCCCTGGGATATGACTGCTGAAACAGTGCGCCAGATTTGGGCGGAAACCGCCGTGCTGGCCAAGGCGGGAGAAAAGCTGTTCCTCCCTTCGGAGCTGGAGGATTATGCCAGGGCAGAACAGCGCGTCGCGATGGAACAGGATGATCGGGAAGGCCTGGTGCTCGAGTATCTGGATACGCTCCTGCCTGACGGCTGGGCCGACATGGATGTTAACAGCCGCCGCGACTATATCATGGAAACAGACGACCCCACACGCCCGGTCGGCAGGCATCGCCGCCAGGAGGTCAGCAATATCGAGATATGGTGCGAGTGCTTTGGCAGGCATAAGGAGGACATGAGGCCCTCAGACAGCTACGCCATTTCAGCTATCATGTCGCGTATCAAAGGCTGGACCCGACCCGTGATCCGGAAACGCATACCGATCTACGGTCAGCAGCGGATGTACACGAGAGAAAAGTGACAGCTTTGTGCGAGACAGGCCGGACAAGCGCCGCGCCGTGCCGGACCTGTCTCAGTCAGAAAGCCCACAATTACAAGGGCATATACGCCTTGTGACTGACAACTACTTAAAATCTATATAAGAGTAAAAGCAGTAAATACAGTAATGATATGCACACATAACACGCATATACGCGCGTATAGGATTTTTTGGCACTTGTCGTCACAAACGGAGGGCACATGAGAGAAACACACATAGAACACAGATTGATAAAAGCCGTCCGGGACCTCGGCGGCATCTGCCCCAAGCTGGTCTCCCCCGGCTTTGACGGGATGCCGGACAGACTGGTGCTTCTCCCCCGCGGCCGGATCGCCTTCGCGGAAGTCAAAGCGCCTGGGAAGAAACCCCGCCCGCTCCAGGCGTCGAGGCACAGACTGCTTAAGTCGCTTGGTTTCAAGGTATTCGTCATCGACAGTACGGAGCAGATCGGAGGGATGCTGGATGAGATTCGTACCGCATGATTATCAGGCATACGCGATCGGGTATATAAAGGATCATCCGGCAGCCGCCGTCCTGCTCGATATGGGTCTGGGCAAAACGGTGATCACCCTGACCGCCGTCGCGGACCTGCTGTTCGACAGCTTTGAAGTTCGAAAAGTCCTGGTCATCGCGCCTCTGCGTGTGGCCAGGGACACATGGCCCGCTGAGATCCGGAAGTGGGACCACCTGCAGGGACTGACATACAGCGTCGCAACGGGCACAGCCGCTGAACGGATCGAGGCGCTTAAGAAGCAGGCGGATATCTACATCATCAACCGGGAGAACGTGCAGTGGCTGGTGGAGGACAGCGGCTCGCCCTTCGACTACGACATGCTGGTCATCGACGAGCTGTCGTCATTCAAAAGCTGGCAGGCCAGGCGCTTTAAGGCGCTGATGAAGGTGCGTCCGCGCATTAAGCGGGTCGTAGGCCTGACAGGCACGCCCAGCAGCAACAGCCTCATGGACCTGTTCGCCGAGTTCCGCGTGCTGGATATGGGCAAGCGGCTGGGCAGGTTCATAGGACAGTACCGGAACGCGTTTTTCAGGCCGGAACGGATGAACGGGCCTATCGTATACAGCTACGCGCCGCTGCCCGGCGCGGAGGAGGAGATCTACCGTCGCATTTCGGACGTCACCATCAGCATGAAAGCCTGCGAGCGTCTGAAAATGCCGGAACTTATCACCACAGACTATGAAGTTGAGATGTCTCCGGATGAAAAGGACGCCTACGAAGACCTGAAGAAAGAGCTGGTGCTCTCGCTCCCGGACGGCGAGGTCACCGCCGCCAACGCCGCCGTGCTGACAGGCAAGCTCCTGCAGTTGGCAAGCGGCGCGATCTACAGTGACGACGGCAGCGTGATCCACATTCACGACCGCAAGCTGGACGCCCTGGAGGACATTATCGAGGGCATGAACGGCAAACCGCTGCTGCTGGCGTACTGGTTCAGGCACGACCTGGAGCGGATAAGCCAGAAGCTCAGACAGCTGGGCGTGTGCTTCGAGCGGCTGGATTCCGAAGCGTCCATCAGACGCTGGAACGCGGGACAGGTACAGGTGGGTCTCGCGCATCCCGCCTCAACAGGGCACGGGCTGAACCTGCAGGAAGGCGGAAACACGATATGCTGGTTCTCCCCCACCTGGTCGCTGGAACTGTACCAGCAAATGAACGCGCGGCTGTTCCGGCAGGGGCAGGAAGCCGAGACGGTCGTGATCACACACATAGTAACGAAAGGCACGGTCGATTCAAGAGTCCTTAAGGCCCTGGCAGAGAAGGACCGGATACAGGAAGCTCTGATCGACGCAGTAAAGGCGGAGGTGAAAGCCTGATGGAGACCGAGAAAGAGATATTCCGGGACCTGTGGGAATACCTGGAAAAGTACAACGACCCGCCGACTGTGTACGACGACGGCTGCGTTGAATTCTGGAAACAGGCGGGCAACGACCTTACTAGGCTCCTGCGAGTGAAATGGCGCGAGCACCCGCTGGCGATGAAGCTGGGATTCGCGCTGATGGTCTACATCGAAAACAAGAGCAAGGGAGGCGACGCAGCATGATCTGGAGGAACGGCGACGGATACCCCGACCCCACGGCGGGCGAGGCCATATCCAACATAATACGCGAGGAGAGACTTAAGGAACGCATGCGCAGG
>JAEEGL015541887.1_pt1 | contig 10617 bp, 6 predicted proteins | sample 9134231 | NCBI WGS metagenome assembly JAEEGL01 (sample SAMN16246548, study PRJNA631951) | gut metagenome | biome: gut microbiome; feature: rumen; material: fiber-attached | host: Bos | place: Iran: Karaj | collected 2018-10 | reverse complement strand
TGCCGTCGGAGAAGCGTTCGATAAAGTTGCAAAGTTCTACGGGCTCGGCTATCCGGGCGGCGTGAAGATCGATAATCTTGCGAAAAACGGAAATCCTGCCGCCGCAAAGTTCCCGATGCCGGTGCTTAACAAAGGCGACTCTGACGATCACCGCTACGACGTGTCTTATTCCGGATTGAAAACCGCGGTCATCAACCAGCTCGACCAATTCTGGTGCGACGGCTACGAAAAAACGAACGAAAACATTTGCGCGGCGTTCCAGGAAACGGCGGTAAAGATTCTGCTTAGAAAACTTTTTAAGGCTGTTGATGACACTGGTATAAAAACGGTTGTCGCTGGTGGTGGTGTTGCCGCGAACTCAAGGCTCCGCTCAATGCTTGCCGAAAGAAGCGATATCCGCTGCATTTTCCCGCCGCTTAAGCTTTGTACCGACAACGGTGCGATGATTGCCGGGGTAGGGTATCATTTCCTGAAGCGTGGCGACAGAAGTCCGTGGACAACGACGGCATGTGCCCGAATCGTTGAGTTCAAGCGCGGTCTGAAAAATAGGTAGGTAGGGAGCGACCCCGCGCGTTGCCAGCGAGACTTGCGGAGAGCTGTGCTCGTAGCGGGGAGAACGTTTTGTGGGCATTCCGCAGCAAAGCTTCATGCAAACTTGGCGCTATGCGCGCGTTGCCAGCGAATCGTTCCAACTGAAAATCTTAGAAAAACATCACATTTTTTTAGTTTTCTCCCCGAAAAATTAAAGGTTTTTGAGATTTCTGTAAAATCATTGTCACAAAACCTCAAAAAAAGATTTACATTTTACAATTAAAAATTGCACGGTTTATTGTTTCATGTTATCATCAAAGTAAATGGAATTTGGAACTGCTGGATATTACGTCATTGGGGAGTTTGTGGCTTGCTGGGGCTCCTTCCTAATAAGTATTAATATTTTTCTTTCATTCTCTCTTTACGACAGGCGGCAAAGATTTTTTCTTTACGCCTCTGCTTCAACTTTTTTAGCAGCTGTGTTTAATATCGCGTCTGTTTATATGATCGAGCCGGTCAATAATGTTCCGGTGTGGCTTACAGTTCTTGTTACTACTTTATATTTCTTTATGTTGCTTATAAATCCGTTTGTAATGTCAGCATATGTGTTTGATATAGCGTTCTCTGATCGCAAAAAGCGAATGATTTTTACTTCCGTCGGCGGAATTATGCTGACGTCATACATGCTGCTGGTTCTTCTGAACATCAAGACTGGCTGGATTTTCCGGTACGATGCGGTGGAGGGATATATACGCGGTCCTTTGAAGAACATTACATACATGTTGTCAGGCTGCTATGGGCTTTGTATCATCATGACGGTTTTTGTCCAGCGTAAATTCATGGCCCGTCGCCTTTTATTTGTATTCCTGATTTATCCGTTTATCTCGCTGTTTTTCGTGGCTATCCAGTTTTTCTTCCCAAAGGTTATACTTACCGGTGTCGCATCGTTCACATCCGTGCTTTTCGCGTATATAACCGTGCAGTCGTATATGATTGAGGTGGATTATCGTACAGGATTGATGCGCGAAAGCAAACTCCGCCGTAGAATTTCCATGCAGAGAACAGGCGGAGTTCTTTTAGTCATGACGATAGAGCGTATGAATATTATACAGTCCAATCTTGATGCAAAAGAATTCGACAGTCTGTTTTTGCAACTTGGAACGCTTCTTCTTTCATTTTTTCCTCGTGATGCGTATATCCTTTCCGTGAACCGTCTTGCTGCAGTTGGTAAGACAATCGATGAGGTGAATCAAAAGAGCAAGAAACTGATTGCGGAGATAAAAAAACTAAATGCACAGTTATTCTCCGTTATCCCGGTTCCTCTTGATTGTCGTTCAGTTGCGCTTGAATTCAAACGTGGTGAGAATGACCTTGATTTCATGATGGATTTGATAAACAACATGCTGAACAAGGAACAGGCTACAAATACTCGTTCTCTCCAGATTTGTGATGAGTCAGTTTTGCTTGATATGGAGCGGAAACGCCAGATTTACAGTATACTGAAACGCGAGCTTACTTTGGATTCAGAGATGTTCCAAGTGTGGTTCCAGCCGATTTATTCAATAAAAGAGAAGAAATTCGTTTACATGGAAGCTCTTTCCCGTCTTAAGAATACTGAGCTTGGTGATATTTCTCCTGCGGAATTCGTTCAGGTTGCGGAAAATCGTGGTCTTGTGGAACGGCTAGGATATGTCGCGTTCGAGAAAATATGCAAATTTATCGCAGAAAACCGTGATGTTGTTGAAGCCGTGTCTATAAACTTTTCTGTCTACCAGATGATGAATCCGAACATTGTGGAGAATGTGCTTAGTACTATAGACAGGTTTGGGCTTTCTCCGTCGAATATCGTGATGGAGATAACGGAAAGCATTTTTATAGACAACTTTGATTTTGTCATGCGTAGTATGCTGACGCTCACGAAAGCCGGCGTAAAATTTTACCTTGATGATTTTGGAACTGGATATTCAAATCTTGCGAATGTTGTTACGCTTCCTTTCTCGACAATAAAAATGGACCGTTCTCTTGTGTTGATGATGGAAGAAAGCGATAAGGGGATGAGCCTTTTTACAGATCTTGTTAATACATTTAAGACGGGGGGCTTTAAGATTCTTGTAGAGGGTATAGAAACCCCTGTGCAGAATGAGCGGGTTGAGAATGCCGGTGTCGATTATATTCAGGGATTCTTGTACAGCGAACCGCTCCCGCCGGATGAGTGCGTGACACTTTTACGGCAGGCAGCGGTATAAGTTACGTCTTTAGGCTTTCAGCATCTGTGCAAGCCAGCCGGTCACTCCGTTAGGTAGCGACTGTTGCATCGGGGTTCCGTCGTCAAATTTCAGGTTGCAGTGCATCGGGTTTATAAGGCAGTGTTGCCCCATTTCTACTCCAAAGTTTATAGATGCTATTCCGTGGTCTCCGTTGTAAACCCACTCCGGCGTAAAGATAAAACAGTGTTTCATGCGCTCCAGTCGTGGTATGCGCGGGGCAATAAGTGTGTTATAGTCGTTGAACTCATCGCGTTTTCCTGTCGCATAAAAAAGCCACACGTCGTTCTTGTCATAGCGGTCCAATGTTGCGTCATCTGAAATATCTGACGTTCCTATCGGGATAAGAGCGTCGAAAAAATCCGTGTAAGCATCGACCATTTTGAAGCACATTGTTGCCCCGCGCGAGTTGCCGAATATCACTTTTTTGGAGATGTGCCCGCCTGCGTGTTTTTCTTTAAACTCAGAGATAAGGTGGTGCACTGGCTTGATGTAGCTGTCATCCCAGCTGTTTTGAATTATGCCGTTCTCGTCGCGGTATTCATTCGCTATCGGAATCAAAAGATATGCCCCTCCGACTGCGTTCTGATATTCGTCTTTTGAATAGAATTCTGCTCCTGCGTAGTTTATGCAAACATCGCCTTCTAGTGCGTTCGACAATCCGTGCATGAATACAAAAACAGGATAATCACAGTTTTTCGGAAAGCCGTGCTCAGTGGGATCAAAATAATAGTATGCCATTCCGCATTTTGCCGCTGTTTCATTCGAGACAGAATTTTCGTTATAGGTGTTTTTTTCAGTCGCAGTCGTTGCGCTCTGCCCGGATAGCGCGAATTGTGCCGCTTCATCCGGTGAGAAACTGAAAAAATCTTTGTGGAACCGCGAGAAATATTCTCCCACTTTGTATGTTGGCTCGTATGAAATAAAAGCTCCGTGCGGAATTTCATCTGCCCAAGGCGGAAGCGGTTTGTCTGTCATTTTTATTCCTCCCATAATTGTGTGATAAATGATATTCAGTTGGGAATTGCAATTCTGAATACCGCTCCATGCGGCTCTGTGTTTTCTGCTGTGATTTTTGCATCTAGCGTGTCAGCGAGTGTTTTTGCAATCGCTAGTCCCAGCCCGGATCCCCCGTTTCTTTTTCGCGCTTCGTCGGCGCGGTAAAAACGCTCAAAAATATGGGGCAACGATTCCTCAGAAATGCCTGGTCCATCATCGCTTTCAGTAATTATAACACCATTTTCCGTTTTTGCCACGTTCAGCACGATATTACATTTTTCACCGGAAAATTTCACACTGTTTGATACGAGTATCGTGAGAATTTGATGAAGCATCTCCTCGTCGGTGTTCAGCAAGATTTCATCAATATCAGAATCGTTGTGTTTTACTGTGATTTTTGCGTCCGGTGCGATAGATGCAAACTCTTCTGTAATGCGCGCAAAAAGCTCGCGAATATTCGTTTCGCCAATTTGCGGCTTTATTCGTCCGCTTTCAATGCGTGAAATTTGTAGCAGATTCTGGATTATTGCCTGCATCGATTTCGACTCGTTTTTTATTGCATTTAGTGATTTCTCAAGCTGCTCCGGATCGTTTTTCCCCCAACGGAGCAAAAGATTCGTTTGCCCGGAAATAACTGTAAGTGGAGTGTTCAGCTCGTGTGAGACATCGCTTGAAAACTGCCGCTCTCGGTCGAAATCGGCTTTTATTCGCGAAAAAAGCTCGTTGAACGTGCGCGAAAGCTCGTCTATCTCGTCGTTACTGCCCGTAACAGGCAAAAGCGCGTTGAGTTTTTCCGTCGTCATTGATTGTGCTGCTTTTGTAATACGGACAACCGGGGTTATGGTATTTTTCGTAAGTAAAAAAGAAAGCAGGAAAGACAGAATCAATACAGGAAGAATCATTAGCATTATAGCGGGCGGCAATTTCGAAAAGAGCATCGCGGACGAATTGTTGTCCATGTTCATCGCGACGGCGACTGTTATTTTTGTTCCGTTAAAATCATGAGAAGCCGCATAATACAGAATATCCAGATTCCCATCAAAGAAATAATCTTCCACAATATAGCGGAGTGCCTTGCCGCCGGAATCTTCGAGGATAGGCAAAAATGGGTCATTCGTTGTGATAATTTCTTGTGTTTTAGTAAAATACACTATGTATGTAAGATAGTACGGAATATCTGTCATGATCACGCCGTTTGATGCAACTGTTGCTTGATTTTGCGGTGTGTTGGTGTACAATGCGTCCAATGTAGCAAAAACAGAAGTCTCCGCGTTTTTTAGTTCTTCTGTTTGGCCGTTTTGCACGAGTGAGCGTACGAAAAGCAGAAACAGAACGGAAAGAGTCATTACGGAGACAGTCAGAATAAACATAAATCTCAGCGAAAGTCGTACTGCAAATGAATGACGCATTCTTTCTCCTTCCAAAAAAAACGTAAAAGCTGGCATCAACCCATTATATAACCGACACCGCGGACTGTTTTTATGTATTCTCCGTCGGTGTGCTCCGCAATTTTTGTGCGCAAATATCCTATATAAACATCTATTGTGTTTTCATCAATAAAATGATCTTTGCCCCAAATTTCGTCTATGAGTTTTGAGCGCGAAAGCACTTTGCCCTGATTTTCAAGCAACAATTTGAGAAGCTGGAATTCCGTTTTTGAAAGCTTTATTTCTTCATTGACGATTGTCGCCGTCATCCGGTCTGTGTTCAGTTTCAGATTGCGTAGCGTAAGTACCGATTCTTTTGCTGATGAAAAGCTTATCCGGCGGAAAAGAGCGTTTATCCGGGCAAGCAGTTCTTCTATTTCGAACGGTTTGGGGATGTAGTCGTCTGCGCCCAGATTTAGTCCGTTTATTTTGTCTATGGTTTCGCCCCTTGCTGTTTCAAGAATCACCGGCACAGTGGAAACAGTGCGTATGCGGCGCAAAACTTCAAGTCCGTTCAGTTCCGGGAGCATTATATCGAGCAGAATTAAATCTGGGTTTTCTGAATTAAATTTTTCAAGAGCCTCGCGTCCTGTTTCTGCAAGGCAAGTTTCGTAACCTTCATGTTCCAGCTCTGGAATCACAAAATCAGAAATGCCTTTGTCATCTTCCACAATAAGAATTTTCATTGTATCTCCGTACTTTTCGTGCCGTGCGCGAATTCGCGTGTACTAATGTGTCACATCAATCTGTATTTCAGCCGGTTCCATCTGCGTTCCGTCGTATGAAAGAATGCCTTGCGCCGAAAGTGTAAAAGAGTTGTTTTCAACTGGAATAGTGATTTTTATTGTATCACCCTTTTTGTTAAAAGAGAATCTTGTTCCATCAGGAAGTTGTTTTCCATCTATGAAGAACGAAGTGTGATTGACTGATTTTGGATTTATGCTCTGGTTGAATACAATTTCAAGAGTTGCAGTTTTTTCTCCATCTTTTTTGCATTCTGCGCGATTAATGATAAGCGGCTCGTTATCTGAAATTGTGCGTGCTCCTCTATAATACATAAGATTATCTGCGTTATGCGGAGGCATTCGCCCATCTTGATGTGTGTCTGGCCGCGCACTTTCTTGCGGCAGCGTTTCTGCATCGTGCGGAGGCGGCAGTTTATCGTCTTCTTTATGGATATGCGGTAATCCAGCCGGTTCTCCGCGGTGAGAAGGTTCTCTTTTATCAAAATTTACCGACACAATTGCCACAATGATGCAACATATCAGAACAGAAAATATTGATAGTAAAATATAGTGTCGTTTTGGGCGATTCATACAGGAATTATAGAATATCTTGCAAAAAAAGAAATAAAAAAACAGTAAAAGAATTCTAAGAGTTTTCTTAGAATTCTCTTATCTCTGGTTAAAGATTCGTGCCTCTTATTGCTATAGAGTGTACGTAGAAAGCGGCAAACGCAATGGCCCAAAACGGGCAACAGCAGCTGATGTGATTGGTAAACATACTGATGAAGCGCTGACAAGCAAAGCTGATATAGAAGCGAATGTCGCGAACGTGAAACTTTTTAGGAGGACGCTATGAGACGTATCAATATGAAACAAACGGTAAAGAAAATTATGCTTGCTCTTTTGTTGAAGCTTGCTGTTTTTGCAACTTTTACAGGCTGTACAAATAGTTTTTCAGGAATGCCGAATGATTTTGGCGGTAGTCAGCCCGGTGGATTTGGACAAGTTGTGGAAATTGTCGATGACGGCAGCACAACGGATTATGTAGATACGACAACAGCTGAGGCGAGTTGCGTGGTTGCCGATGACTTGTATGAGAATTTTATTGCTGACGGAACTGTGTACATCTCTTTTAATGGAACTGATGTAACGGCAAAACTCAATGATGGAAGCGAAATTGCGGTTGGCATGGAAGAATCTTCGCTCGGCAAGGTTTCTGACACAAAAATTACAATAGTAAAAAGCGTGAATGTGGAAGCCAGTACGGACTCGGACGGCAACGAAATTGATGAAGCTTCGAACGGTATAGTAATCCAATACAAGGGAACTGGCAAAATAAAGTACGTTCTTTCCGGAACTTATACAGGTACGGTTTTTATAAAGAATAAAAAAGCTGATGCGGCTGTCATTCTGAACGGTGTGAATATTACTAGTGATTCTGGTGCGGGTCCTGTACTTAGGTTCAGCTCTGAAAAACGGACATTTATTGTGGTAGCGGACGATACTGAGAATACACTTACAGATACTCGTGTACTTAACCAGAGCAGTACGATGTACGATGACAAAAAAGGCTCAGTTTACTCGAAAGGTGCAATTATATTTACAGGAGAGACTGCTGATTCTGATGGCGGATCGGGCGAGAGCGGTACGGCTGGTACACTGAACATAATCAATTCCGGCTACAAGCACGCCGTTTATGCAAAAGATTATGTGCGCATCGCAGACGGAATCGTGCTTAATGTGACCGTTGACAGCACTACGGGAAGAGATTGTATCCGTGCGCTGAACGCGGTTATTGTGGATGGCGGAGACATCAACCTTACGGGAAAAGGAACGATTGAAGATGACGAGAGCGTTGGAATTAAAGTTGAGGGCGAGGATGCTGATGAGGACGATTTAACCGTAGAATACACAAATGGAGCTGGGTTTGTAATCATAAACGGCGGAAAACTCACGATTAACACTGTTGCGAAAGGAATTACAGCACACTGGAAATCAGCATCGTCGGTGATTGGTGACAGCAGCTACACAGCGACGGCGAACAAGTCGCTTTTGTGCGGAAATTATTTGAACGGAACGACTGCAACAACACCGAATCCGTTTGTGGAAATAAACGGTGGCATCATCAGCATAAAGACTACAGGCGAACCGTATGAAGGCCGTACAGACAGTGATCCAAGCTGTTCTCCGGAAGGAATTGAGGCAAAAGCTGATTTAACTATCAACGCAGGAACAATCACACTTAGCTGTACGGATGATGCAATGAATGCCGGTGGAAACATAACGATAAACGGTGGTGCGATCTACGCATACAGCCGTTCGAACGATGCTATCGATTCAAATGGAACAAACGGAATTACGATAAACGGTGGCGTGGTTGTTGCGCTCGGTCTTAATACACCAGAATGTGCATTTGACAGTGACCAGAATCCGTTCAAAATTAATGGAGGCCTTGTTGTGGGACTTGGTACGAGCAACTACACAGCTCCTACAAGCGGCAATCAGAGTACGGTCGTTCTTGGTTCATCGAGCTATGGAAACGCAAATACTACAGTTGCGGTTGTAGATGAAAACGGAAACCCGGTATTTGTGTACACGCTACCAGCTGCTACAGGTGAGGTGATGGTACTTTCTTCTCCGAACCTTGCGACAGGTTCCACATACACAGTAAAAACTGGCGTTACTGTAACGGGCGGTGTACGTTTCCATAACCTTTACACAACGCTCCCGACTCTTTCCGGCGGAACATCTTCACTCAGTGATGTTTCAACGACAAGCTCCAACAAAGTCTACACTGATTCGAGCGTAGGAAGCGGCTTTGGCGCAGGCGGAATGGGTGGGCCCGGAGGAATGCAGGGCGGTGCGCCTGGAACAACTGAACGTTCATGGAGACCATAACGAGAGGGGTTTTAGGGGTTTGCGCTACGAGCATAGCTCTTCGCGAGACTCGCTCAAAACAGTCCACTGGCCTGTTTTGACCCAGCGCATTGAAACACTGCGTTGGCAACGCGCTGGGTCGCTCCCTACCTAGGCGATGGGGTAGCCCGCTACAAAGTGCGGGCGTAGGGGAAGGCTTTCCCCTCTGATGGTTTTTGCGAGTTTGGCACGAGCTTGCGAAGTGCCAAACTCGGTAAGTTCGCGCCAAATGGCGCGAACGGCGGGCGACTGCCCCCTTTTACGCTGACCGCGAGTTTGTCTATTTCTTAATTCTTTTCTTTAAGATATTCTATCGCATATTCAAGCTGATAATCTGGGACTTCTTCGTCGGTACTCGTCATAATGAGTGCGGCTTCCAGTGTCAGCGGAATCTTTACATCAAGCGGCAGCGTGCATGTGCGTGTGTCGTCCGTGTCGATAAACCTCGTGCCATCGGGGTTGTACCGCCAGTTCACCGGGTATCGGATTTCGCATATACTTTGCGAAAGATAGCTGTCTCCGCCTGTTGTCTGGCAAGAGCAGTTGCTTGATGTCATTCCCATTACAGTGACGTTCGGGCAGTTTCCAAGGACTTTAACAAGATAGTCGCCCGCGCTCAGACAAAAAGCATCCGTAAGAAGGACGACCTGCAAATCGCTGAAAGAACCGCCTGCTTCCACGTACTCCGTCTGCAGAGGCTTGAAATCGCCGTTGATGCACGAAACTTCCATGCCTGTAGGGAATCTTTCCGTTGTAAAAAGGCTCGCCGTTTCGTTTCCCATTGCGGGAAACCCCCCGTCGTTGTGCCGTGCGTCTATAATCAGTTTTTTCATTCCCTGCTCGCGCAGTTCCGTAAGCGTTTTTGTGAGTTTGCGTTTTACTGCCGGATATTTCCCTGTAAGATACGAAAGATTATCAGTCAGGATAAAATTTGATTCGACAAACCGGAGCATATACGCAGTGTCATCGTTTATCATTATTGTATCAAGATTTTTATCAAGCCAGTATGCGTTTGAGCGAAGCACGCTAAGAAGATTCAGATACGTGAATTCCAAACGGTCTATTCCGTAACCAAGTGCTTTTACCTCGATTTCAGTGTATTCACCGGAATCCGCGATAAAACCGACGTATGCGGGCGAGCGTTTGTCTGTGTTGTCCTCAACTGTAAGTGCCATAAGAAGTTCCATCGGAATGCGGCCAGGATCTTTTATTTCCACGATTTCGCCAGTGTCACTTTTGATGAATCGTGATGTTCGTGGCTCTATTTGTGCAAACGAAAGAATGCGCTCCGCTGAATCGAGCGGGTCGTTTATTCCGCGGGTAGCAAGCCATACCGGGCGGAAAAAATCTTCATTCTCTTTTACAGGCCACGTCACAAACTTATAGATACATTCAGTTTCTGCCGCAGCCTGCGCCACAGGCTTTCCGTTCCACATGACAATTTCTGTTCCGTTGTGGATTCCTGCCTCACATGCAGGCGTTTCAGGACTGCAGCTAACGGCGATGAATCTGCCGTCGTCAAGTTTCACCATGGAAAAGCCGTAGTCGTTGCCGGAAAGCAGCATAACGCCGCGCCAGAACGATTCTGTGCTTGGCATGGCTCTTACGTGTCCATCGAAAAAGTAGTATGTGTAAGCGCAGGCTGCGGCATAAAGAAGCCCGTCGTCGTTCGTTTTTTCCGCCTGCTCCACAACCGGCAGAAACTTTTCGCGCAAGGCCGGTATGTCTACTTTTTTCCAGTCTTTGAGCGAGTAG
>JAEEGL014918226.1_pt1 | contig 10617 bp, 4 predicted proteins | sample 9134231 | NCBI WGS metagenome assembly JAEEGL01 (sample SAMN16246548, study PRJNA631951) | gut metagenome | biome: gut microbiome; feature: rumen; material: fiber-attached | host: Bos | place: Iran: Karaj | collected 2018-10 | reverse complement strand
CAGTTGACGGTGCTGATCAGGCAGTCGCAGCGGACAGTTTGGAAGCGTACGGCTTTCCCGGAGGGTACGAGCCGGATGCGGAAGACATGGAGCTTAAAGCTGATATGGCGGCGAACGGAATGGTCGCTACCCTTGAGGCGAGTGAAGAAGGAAAGGATTACAGAGAGGGAGAGATCTGGTTCCTTGCAGATGACCGGGAGGATGCGGAAGCCATCGCCGGTTCCTACGGTGCAACCCTCATCAATTTCAGTTACGGAGTCGGAACGGCTGAACTTAACGGAGGAAAGACGGTTCTGGATGCGGTCACGGCTGCCGCGGATACAGGATCACAGCTTCCCCCTGTAGAGCCCGTTTATATTTCCGAACTCGAACCCGATGTTGGAACGGATGGAAACGACGATCTGGATGCTGCGGGTGCTTCGGTGACCGTTGACCCCGCTCTTACATGGAAGGATTACATCTGTGGCGAAAACAGCAAGGAGGAAGATCCGGGTTATCAGGAACCCATTCTGGACAATCCCGATCCGCTTCTTACGGATCCTTCCAATCTGGAAGACAGCAAAACCCAGTATCAGTATCAGCACGATCAGGTGAATACCTGGGAAGCATGGGGTTCATCCATAGGAAGCCCTGATGTGAAAGTGGCTGTCGTTGACACAGGCGTATTTGCAGAGCATGAAGACTTTATTGACCCTGATTCCGGAAAAAGCATTGTCGTCAAGGCTGTGGATGTGACAAAGAGCAAGGCCGGCGTGGTAACGGGGGGACATGGAACCCATGTGGCCGGTATCATCGGCGCTTTGGTAAATAACGGAAAGGGCGGCGCGGGCATCGCTCCCGGCGTGTCGATCTATTCCTACAACATTGCCTATTGCTATGAAGGCCGCATGGAGAATGATGATATCGCACGTGGGATCAGCGCTGCGATGGGCAAAGACGAAAACGGAAAGATGGTGGAAGAACCTGCAGACGTCATTAACATGAGTTTTGGAGGTACCAAATATTCGGCCTCAGAGTGCGCATTGATCAAGCAGGCTTATGAGGATGGCATCTGCGTGTATGCGGCTGCCGGAAACAATTTTACGAACGTCAGGTGTTACCCTGCCGCCTTCACATCTACAAAGGATACCGGCATTGTTTCGGTTGGATCTACCGATTACAACGGTAAGAAGGCCAGCTATTCAAATTTCGGTCCCTGGGTCACTGTGTGCGCACCCGGCACCGCCATCAGATCTACAGTGCCCTCTTTCAAAGGCAAAGACAATAAGCCTGCTTATGAATATACCAAGGGTGACGAAACATATCATTTATTTCCCCTGGACACCCTCTCAAACAACTGTTATGAAACAATGTCCGGCACTTCAATGGCCGCGCCTGTGGTTTCGGGCGTTGCCGCTCTCTATCTGAGCGCATACGGGCCTTCTCTCGGCGGCTCTAAGGTTCTGGTAGGCAGAGACCTTCCCAAGAAGATGAAGGAGGTCCTTGTCTCCTGCGGGACCGAAGTCAAGGATCTCGGCAAGAGAGTCAATGTGGGAACCATGTTCGGCAAAGAGTCAAAGAATCCCGCTATCGTCGCTCTTGATGATGAATATAACCCGGTTCCCAAAGACAAACCCAACAAAAATATATACAGGGATGTGTACTATGTCGTTTTCAGCAGCAAGGCCTCTTTGAGCAACAACAGGATCAAGACTTCATCCGTAAAATACAACACCTGGTATAAGGAAAAGATATATTACACCGTCGATGGCGATGAGCCCAAGGTGGAGCCTGCCTCTCTTACGGTCAAGTCGGGAACTCTGTATGATCCTACGAAGCCTCTGTTCATCGCAAACTTCAAGCCCGGATCAAAGCATACCATCAGGGCTCTTGCAGTGACAAGCGCAAAGAAGGTCACCGGAGTGTCGTCCATTACCGTGTACGCCCCGGAGATCCAGAAAAAGACGATGAGTCCTACCGTGAAGAAGATCGACCTCTTCGCGGAGAGCACTGCTGACGCCAAGAAGGACAGGGACAAGGGCAAGAAGTCCGTCATCTATTACAGCGAAGGCTTGCTTGACCTCGTTGGTGCTACTGCCACCGGTTCGGCAGGGGATGAACTGCAGGCGGCCTCGAGTTCCCTCTTCTTTGACCAGATCAAGCCTACGCTCACGTTCACCAACGGCACTGTAGCCGGCGTCGGAGACTTTACCGAAGATCAGCTTGACTGCATGATCTGGGGCTCCAGCAACGGCAGCGTATTAACCGTTATTCCCAACCCTGACGGTTCCTGCATTGTCTTCCCCGTGAAAAAAGGAAACTGCAAGGTCAACCTCTGGGTGTATTCAAACGGAAAGGTTCAGAAGAGCAAGGATATAAGCGTTACAGTAAAACAGGCGATCGATGAGATCAATATCAAGGGCCTTTCTTCCATTGATCCCGGAAGCGGTTCGAAGACCATTACCACGACTTACAAGGCCGAATGCCTGCCCAAGGAGGCAAGTGAGAAGAAGGTTTACTGGCATCTGATAGGCGGAGACGCGCTTTCTTCTGCCGGCGAAGCAGTCGGTGTGTCTTATGCACAGAAGATCAACATAGGCGGCGGGACGGTCGAGATCAATGAAAAGAACGGAAAACTCAAGATGACCGGAGTCAGAGTCAATCCTTCATACCCTGATTCATTCGCGGTGGTGGCGGTGTCTGCCGATACGCAGTTGGTCCATGAATACAAGGAAGTGGTTATCGGAAATAAGACCGACGAAAGACTGAGGATCGGGGTGAAAGGATCCGAACTCACCTATTATCAGAGTTTCGTGGAAAAGAAGAAGGAAAGAGTGGTCTACAACAAGAGCAATACCTGCCTTAAGTCATTTGTGCTTGCCAGCGCAGATCTTCCCGGCGAAGGGAATGACAATTGCATGACTCTTTATTCCACGGATAATGTGCCCATTGACTGGAGTTCCGCAGATAAGAGCATTGCCAGGGTTGACGCGCGCCCCGGTTCATTGTCCGCAAATGTTTACGGAATGAAGAAAGGAAGCACCACCATCAAATGTAAGGCGGCGGACGGATCCGGAAAGTCGGTATCCATAACCGTTAATGTCAAAAACCCTGTATCGGGGCTGGAAGTGGGTGAAGATAATTTTCTGGACTTCTACACTCTTGCCGTGGGGAAGACCGTTACCCCTCCTTCACATGTGGGAAAGACCTACGGAGCGCCTTCGAACACCACTCTTACATGGGGGTACGAGGCCGGTTACGTGGAAGCGGATAAGGAAAAAGAGACCGCTGTTATTCGTGACATCGACATTGATCTGACCCTGAGGCTCCATGATCCTTCCTGCGGCGTTTCCGTCAACGAAAAGACCGGAAAGCTTACGATCAATAAGAACAAATGGCCGTCAGCCCTTAACGACAGAGTCTTCATAAGGGTCCACGCCAAAACTACCGACGGAACCGGATACGGAAGTTATGCCGATTATGTGATCACAACTCCGGTCACCGGGATCAAAGTGACGGATGGTAACGGAGTGCCCGTCAATAAGGGAGGAGTGCTGGAAGTGCTGGAGAGCGGCTATGGTTATGATCTGCGTGTCATGCTGGAAGGACAGGGATCGAATAATTCGAACCTTCAGTTTGGCAGGGTCTCCATTACCAGCAGCAGTTCGGAATGCGGCGGAGCGGCCATCGTGGACACGATCGCTTATGACAAAGGTCTCGGCGCGTTCTATATGTATATAAGAGCCGTCGGCGGAGAGAAAAAGGGAACAGCGACCATCAATATCAAGGCCCTGGATGGAAGCGGAAAGACATTCTCCTTCAAGATCAAAACGAAAGAAAGCGTTAAAGTGACCAAATGGTGATGAAGCAGCGCCTTTCGCAGGGCATGTCGTACTTGACAAAACTACGTCCTACCTATATAGTATAAGATGTGATGAAAGTACTTGTTGCCTAAAACCAATGACAGACACTTCGGGATCTCCCCGAAGTGTCTGTTGTGTTTTTGACGACGAGCGCGGCAGAGAGGAGCGAAAATGAGCGATTACAATGTACTTAAGAACAGCTTTAAGATCTACCCCCATTCCTGGCATGACCTGGATGACGGCTGCGTATTTATGGCCGACGACGGGGCTAAGGATGTCCTTGTGGTATGCGGGAGCAAGGCTTCCGATTTTTCCGGCGAAGAAAAGACAGTAGAAGGGATCGGCGTGAAGATCGCAGGCCTGATACATGAGAACGCCGATGCGCTGAGGTCTTTATTTCCCTTCACGGCGCCCTCGCCGGTGCTTCATGAAAAGAGAAGCGTGGGGACGGGAGACCGTCTCGGACTGGCTACTCCCGGCCATATCAGGGTGTTCAGAAAGTACGACGCCTACCCTGTATTTGCCCAGCAGAGCATAAGGGAACTGAATCTCACTGGGAGGACATTTGCGGATGTGATGGATTCCGCCACCTTTGCCGTGTTCAGAGAGGATTTCGAGAAGCCCTGGGGAGCCGACGGCGATCACCTGAAGACCTTTGAGGAGATCGAGTACGCGCTCAAGTACGGCTTCACCATGATCACTCTGGATTGCAGCGAGCATATCAATAACGACGCCGCGGTCCTTCCCGATGAAGAGGTGGAAAAGCTGTATAAACCGGACAGCACCCTGGAAGCATTATATATGGGGAAGACCTTCAAGGTGGGGGAACACTCCGTGGCTTTCAGCGAGATCGAGTACAAGAGAGCCGTCCTTATTTACGGCGAGGCCATAGATTACACCGTTCAGGTGTGGGAGAAGTACTTCAAGGGCAAAAAGAACGCGCCTGAACTTGAGATGTCGATCGATGAGACGGAATCCGTGACCACCCCTTACCAGCATTATTTCGTGGCGGCGGAGCTCATCCGCAGGGGAGTGAACATCACTACTCTGGCGCCCCGTTTCATAGGCGAGTTCCAGAAGGCCATCGATTACATCGGGAATGTGCCCGATTTTGACAAGGATTTTGCGGTGCATGCCGCCATAGCGGAAGCTCTGGGCTACAAGATCTCGGTTCATTCAGGTTCCGACAAGTTCTCCGTGTTCCCCAGCATCGGGAAATATACAAAGGGTCATTTCCATCTGAAGACCGCAGGCACGAACTGGCTCGTGGCCATGCAGATCATTTCCGAGCATGATCCATCTCTCTACAGGGAGATCCACAAGTACGCGCTGAACGACGCCTTTGCCGAGGCCAGCAAGTATTACCATGTGACCACGGATCTTTCAAAGGTTCCGGATGTGGACAAGCTTTCGGACAGCGAGCTTCCTTCAGTGTTTGAGCAGAACGACGCCCGTCAGGTCATCCATATCACCTACGGCCTCATCCTCAACAAAAAGAACGACGACGGTTCGTACGCCTTCAGGGATAAGCTCTTCGCGGACTGGAGGACCTACGCGGAGGAATATGCCCAGAAGCTTTCGGAGCATATCGGAAGACATCTCGAAGAGGTTTACAAGGGTTTTGAGTGATACAGACGGATCGATCCGAAGGATCACTTTCGACACAGATCACCAAGTATTATATTTAAAGGAGGACTACAGAAATGGGAAACGCTGACATAGGACTTATCGGACTGGCCGTCATGGGTGAAAACCTCGTGATGAACATGGAATCCAAGGGATTCACCGTAGCAGTCTACAACAGGACCACATCCAGAGTGGACGATTTCACCAATGGCCGCGCCAAGGGCAAGAACATAATAGGTACCCATTCCCTTGAGGAACTGGTGAGCAATCTCAAAACTCCCCGCAGGGTCATGATGATGATCAAGGCCGGAGAGGCGGTTGACAAGACTATCGATGCGCTCCTTCCCCTGCTCTCGGACGGGGATATCATTATCGACGGCGGAAATTCCAACTATCAGGACAGCATCCGCAGGACCAAGCACGTGGAAGAGGCCGGAAAGCTCTACATCGGCACCGGCGTGTCAGGCGGTGAGGAAGGCGCGCTGAACGGACCTTCACTCATGCCCGGCGGTTCTCCGGGAGCCTGGGAGGCGGTAAAGCCCATCTTCCAGAAGATCTGCGCCCATGTGGAGGACGGATCCCCCTGCTGTGACTGGGTCGGAGAGAACGGAGCAGGACATTTCGTAAAGATGGTCCACAACGGGATAGAGTACGGCGACATGGAACTGATTTGCGAGTGCTATCAGATCATGAGGAATTATCTGAAGCTTTCGGATGACGAAATGTCGGATATCTTCAAAAAATGGAACAAGACTGAGCTTGACAGCTATCTCATCGAGATCACCGGCGATATCCTCGCCTACAAGGATGAGGACGGTTCCGCGCTGGTGGAGAACATTTTGGACACCGCGGGACAGAAGGGTACCGGCAAATGGACCGGGATCTCCGCCCTGGAGGAGGGCGTGCCCCTTACCCTCATAGGCGAAGCGGTCTTCGCGAGATGCCTTTCAGCCATGAAGGACGAGAGAGTCATCGCCTCAAAGGAATATCCCAAGGCGGAAGCGGTCTTTGACGGAAATAAGGACGAGTTCATAGAGCAGATGAGGAAGGCTCTCTTCGCTTCCAAGATCATCTCCTACGCCCAGGGCTACACCCTCATGAGGACTGCCGCGGGGACATACGGCTGGAACCTGAACTACGGCGGGATCGCTCTTATGTGGAGGGGCGGCTGCATTATCAGGAGCACCTTCCTCGGCAAGATAAAGGAGGCCTACGACAAGAACCCCGAGCTTTCAAATCTGCTCCTGGATCCCTTCTTCAAGGAGACCATAAAGGACTGCGTGGATTCCTGGAGGCAGGTGGTGGCGAAGGCCACCCTGGCAGGGATACCCGTTCCCGCCATGAGCTCGGCTCTTTCGTACTTTGACGGGTACACTTCGGAGAAGCTTCCCGCGAACCTTCTTCAGGGACAGAGGGATTACTTCGGAGCCCACACCTATGAGAGGCTGGACAAGGAAAGAGGCCAGTTCTTCCACACCAACTGGACGGGACACGGCGGAAGCACCTCGAGCCAGACCTACACCGCGTGATATAAGTTACTGAAAGACATGCGCAGACGATGCCTGCATCGGACTGCGCATGGTCGTTATAGAATGAGAAACAGATTCATCACTGCAGATCAGGATCAGTGAAAAAAGGAGGATATAATGGCACTTAAAGTAAAAGACAATTTCACCTACGGCGTGGCGTGTCCCACATCAATGGGCGTCCGCATAACCCCTGTGGACAGAATGCCCGTGCAGAACAGCCACATGTTCTACATGCAGGCCACCTCTGCGGAGAGCAACGTTGTGAACATTTCGTCATCCCTCGGCTACAAGGGACTTGTCCTGACAAAGTTCGTAAAGGACAACGCCATCGCGACCTTTATCCAGAACGAGCTCAGAAGCCGCAACATAGATTATGAGGGAGCCTGCGTTGAACCCGGCGGCCCCTGGGGCTATCGTCATCAGTTCAACATAGCCGATTCGGGCTACGGCATGAGAGGCCCCGTGGTCACAAACGACAGGGCGGGCGAAGTCGGACGCACTATCTCCATCGACGAGTTCGATCTGAAGAAGATATTTGGGGAAAAGGGCGTGGCTATCCTCCACATTTCGGGCCTTGTGGCGGCTCTTTCCGAGAATACCAGCAAATTCTGCCTGGAGCTTGCAAAGGCTGCAAAGGAATACGGAACGCTCATCTCCTTCGACCTGAATTACCGCGCATCCTTCTGGAAGGGCAGGGAAGAGGAGCTCAGGAACATATTTACGGAGATCGCATCCATAACGGATATCCTCATCGGAAACGAAGAGGACTATCAGCTGGCTCTGGGCCTTCAGGGACCCGAGGCGGGAGGCAAGGATATCTCCAGCAAGATCGAGGCCTTCAAGGGCATGATCCTGACTGCGAAGGAGAAGTTCAAGAACACTTCAATGTTCGCCACAACCCTCCGCACGGTGGTAAATGCAAACGAGCACAAGTGGGGCGCCATCCTCGAATCTGACGGAAAGTTCTACGTCGAGGATCAGAGAGATATCCCGGTGCTCGACAGGATAGGCGGCGGCGACGGCTTCACCGGAGGACTTCTGTACGGCGTTCTCAAGGGCTGGGATGCCGAGAAGTGCATGCAGTTCGGCTGGGCTTCCGGCGCTCTCGTTCCCACCACCCTTAACGATTACGGTTCACCTTCGAGCGAAGACCAGATCTGGTCCATCTATGCCGGAAATGCGAGAGTGAAGAGATGAAGATATACAAGTATGCCGATAACGAAAAGGGTCTCTCGGACGATCAGGTCCGGGAGGCCTTGAAAGAATCCCTTGAGGGCCAGACCTTCAAGGGATCTCCTCTTGAAACAGAGAACATCAAAAGGGTCCTCCTGATACCTCCGGATTTCACCAGATTCTATTCGGGATCCGGTCTGATAGCGAATTCCTATTATCATCTGTTTCAGGATATGGGTATCGAGGCCGATGTCCTTCCGGCTCTCGGGACTCACGTGCAGATGACGGAAGAGGAAATAAAGACCATGTACGGCGATATCCCTCTGGACAGGTTCATGGTGCACAACTGGAGGACCGACAACGTCCAGATAGGCGAGGTGCCCGGTGATTACATCTCGGAGCTTACGGAGGGACTCTGGACAGATTCCGTCGCGGTTGAGATCGACCGCAGGGTCATGGATGAAAAATATGACCTGATCATCTCCATCGGACAGGTGGTGCCCCACGAGGTTGTGGGCATGGCCAATCACGCAAAGAACCTCTTCGTAGGCTGCGGCGGATCACAGATGATAAACGCATCCCACATGGTGGGGGCGGTCTACGGAATGGAACGGATGATGGGCAGGGACAATACCCCGGTCAGGAAGATCTTTGATTACGGTCTTGAGAATTTCCTGAAGGACCGTCCCATTCTCTTCGCGCTTACCGTCACCACCGCTCCGGACGACGAGATCAGGATGCACGGACTCTTTATTTCCGAGGACAGGGAAGGCCTGGAGAAGGCCGTCAAGCTTGCCCAGGAAAAGAACATCGACTATGTTGAGCACGGTCTGAAAAAGTGTGTGGTGTATCTGACTCCCAAGGAGTTCAAGAGCACCTGGCTGGGAAATAAGGCCGTATACCGCACCAGAATGGCCATGGCGGACGGGGGAGAGCTTTTGATACTGGCTCCCGGAGTCAGCAGGTTCGGCGAGGACGACACCGTTGACAAGCTCATAAGAAAGTACGGCTACAAGGGACGTCTCCACACTCTGGAGGAGTTCAGAAAGCCTGAAAATCAGGACCTCCGTGACAATATGGGGGCTGCGGCCCATCTGATCCACGGGTCATCCGACGACCGCTTCACCATCACCTATGCTGTGAAGGATATCACGAAGGAAGAGATCGAGGGGGCTGGCTTCAAGGCTGCCGATTACGATGAAGAGGCCGCAAAGTACGATCCCGATAAGCTTTCTTACGGGTACAACACAATGCCCGACGGGGAGGAGATATATTTTATTCCCAATCCCGCGCTGGGACTGTGGATCAACAGGGAAACGTTCAAGGAGTAACACGTAGTAGTGTTTTGGGGCGGGGTTACCCCCTGCTTGACCGCTCGCGCTCAGTCCTCACGTCGATTCTAAGCGACTTGAGGAACAGTCGCTAAGAATCGGCGTTGCGGATGTCTGCGCAGGGGGCAGCCCCGCCCGTAAGACGTACATGGAGGTTTAATCATGAAACTGAATTTAGAATCACTCAAGGACAAGGCCGGCTGGGAAAAGGCCGGCGTGGCTGTGCCTTCATTTGACGTGGAGGCGATGAGGGCGGAGACCGCCGAGAATCCCGTGTGGGTGCACTTCGGCGCCGGAAATATCTTCCGCGGTTTTATTGCCCAGATACAGCAGAGGCTTCTGGAACAGGGCAAGCAGAAGGCCGGGATCATAGCGGGGGATACCTTCGACTTCTCCGTCGTGGACATGATCTACAGACCCTTTGACAATCTGACTCTGCTTGTGGAAATGCATCCCGACGGGAAGCTTGACAAGGAGATCATCGCATCCATCGCGGACGGGATCAAGGCGAACTGCGAGGATGAGGAACAGTTCGGAAAGCTTAAGGAGGTATTCAGAAAGCCCTCTCTCCAGATGATCAGCTTCACCATCACCGAAAAGGGTTATGCCCTTCACGGACTTGACGGAGATTTCATGGGCATCGTAAAGAGCGATATAGAGAACGGCCCCGAAAAGCCTCATCACGCCATGTCTATCGTATGCGCCATGCTGTATGAGCGCTATAAGGCAGGAAAATACAAGCTGGCCGTGGTGTCCATGGACAACTGCTCCCAGAACGGCAAAAAGCTGAAAGAGGGCGTGACCACGATGGCGAAGGAATGGCAGAAGAAGGGGTTTGTGGACGCCGATTTCGTGGCTTATCTCGAGGACGAAAAGGACGTGACCTTCCCCTGGTCCATGATAGACAGGATCACTCCCAGACCCGCGGAGAGCGTTCAGAAGACCCTGGAGGATCTGGGCGTTGAGAATATGGCTCCCGTGGTCACCGAGAAGCACACCTACATCGCTCCCTTCGTAAATACGGAGGTTCCCCACTATCTGGTCATAGAGGACCGCTTCCCCAACGGAAGGCCTCCTCTTGACGACGCCGAGGGAGTGTTCCTCACAGACAGGGAT
>JAEEGL014792223.1_pt1 | contig 10617 bp, 2 predicted proteins | sample 9134231 | NCBI WGS metagenome assembly JAEEGL01 (sample SAMN16246548, study PRJNA631951) | gut metagenome | biome: gut microbiome; feature: rumen; material: fiber-attached | host: Bos | place: Iran: Karaj | collected 2018-10 | reverse complement strand
TAGCCTTAACATCCTCCTCGCCAAGTCTTACCATCTCGAAGGCCTTGATCATGATCTCGGGATCATGGTTTCTCCCAGCACCGGATGAAAGCTCTACACCGTTGCAGACGAGATCATACTGATCTGCCATGATATCAAGGGGATCGATCTCACCGCGCTCTGCCTTTAGAAGAGGCTCCATTCCGCCGCTGGGCATTGAGAAAGGATTGTGGCAGAACTCAAGCTCGCCTGACTCCTCGCCGATCTCGTACATCGGGAAATCAACGATCCAGCAGAAGGAGTACTGCTCCTTATCCATATGTCCGGGAACAGCAGCACCGAAGGTCTTGACTACGACACCTGCTGTCTTCTGCGCCTGTCCAAGCTTACCTGAACCAAGAACAATAAGATCTCCGCTCTTAAGTCCAAGCGCTGATATAACTTCATCCTTTTTATCCTGAACAAATTTTGCTATACCACCGACAATCTCGCCGTTCTCATCAAGTCTGAACCAGTAGGGCTTAGCGCCTGCCTGAACCTCAACGTCAGCGATAGTCTTGTCAATGAACTTGCGGCTCTCCTTGAAATCGGAAATGACAACAGCCTTAATTCTGACACCTGTCTCGTCACCTGCATTAAGGACACCTGAATCGTCACCGGTCTCTGCTGCCTTCTCCTTGCTCGCGGCTGCTGCCTCTTGTGAAACAACACTTGCGAAAGGTCCAAAGCCACAGTCCTTAAGCACTTCGGTAGCATCTGTGACTGTTAAGTCAATTCTAAGGTCCGGCTTATCCGTTCCGTATTTTTCCATGGCTTCACGGTAAGGAATCCTTGCAAAAGGCGCACCTGAAGCTCTGTTATATTTGCCGTATTTTGCAAAAACAGGAGGAAGGACATCCTCGCATATAGCAAATACATCATCCTGAGAAGCAAAAGCCATCTCCATATCCAGCTGATAGAACTCACCGGGACTTCTGTCGCCTCTTGCATCCTCATCTCTGAAGCAGGGTGCTATCTGGAAATATCTGTCGATTCCGGAAGTCATAAGAAGCTGCTTAAACTGCTGCGGAGCCTGGGGAAGAGCATAGAACTTCCCTGGATGCTTTCTTGCAGGGACAAGGTAGTCACGTGCTCCCTCAGGAGATGAAACCGTAAGGATAGGGGTTGTGATCTCCAAAAAGCCGTGCTCTGTCATAGCCTGTCTTAAAGCTGCGATAACGTTGCAGCGAAGAATGATATTGTTTTTTACCTCAGGATTTCTTAAATCAAGGTAACGATACTTAAGTCTTGCTGTCTCGTCAGCCTCTCTGCTCCTGTTGATCTCAAAGGGAAGCTCGTTGTAACGGCAGCGACCAAGGATCTCTATCTTCTCGGGAACCACCTCGATGTCCCCTGTAGCCTGCTTGGGATTCTTGGAGCTTCTCTCCCTTACTGTTCCCTCAACGGAGATTGTGGACTCCTTGTTGATATCTTTTACGATCTTCATCATCTCTTCATTCTCGATGACGATCTGTGTTGTTCCGTAAAAATCTCTTAAAACTACGAAGCCAAGCTCAGCACCTACCTCGCGCAGGTTCTCCATCCAGCCCACAAGCTTAACCTGCTTGCCGGCATCGGAGAGTCTAAGCTCGCCGCAAGTATTTGTACGCGACTGCATCATTTTCTTTACTCCTTCTGAATTTGGCGCCAAGCGCCCTTACTACATGCCTTATTTTTCTGTTATTTTGGCTTAATCATCAAACATTGTACCGCTTTTGTTTTTATCACACAACACCTTATTAGGCAAAAAATTCCCGGCCATGTAAATAGCCGGGAATAAGTTTACGCCATGTCTTCTGTCTCGTAGCTTAGTGTATAACCGTCAACTCCTTGTGTCTCCTTCCACTTGTTGATTATTCGATCGATAGGAGTCTGTCCGTTGGTGGAGCTCGTCTCTGTCATGATGATTATTACCTTATTTTTACCGTTAGGGGCAATGACATCATTGCTTCTAAGACTAAGCTTTACAACCTCAACAAACTTCTCCATGATCTCGTCAGGAACTTCTTCAACTCCGTCCTTTGATACCATGAACTGTACGATCCAGATATTTACTATTGTTCGCTTGGACATTCTGACAAAAAGCCGGTAAACCATCTGCAGCTTATCAAAGTCCACAAGATATGCGCCTTTATTGTTGCCACGCTCTCCAAGGATTACACGAAGCCCTGCAAGACCGCCGGACTGCACCTCCTCAGAGTCCTGGAATACCGAGCTTGAATCCCTGTAGAGATCATAGCCGTGCTTGCCGTTCTGCTTCACATTATAAAGTGCTTTATCAGCCTTTTTATAAAGCTCCGTAAAATCGGTTCCCTCATCAGGTACCGTGACGCCACCAATTGAGACACCAAGCGGGATGCTGAAGGTCTCACCTATAAGAGATACGCCTACCTTCGCTATCTCTTCGTTAAGGTAACGCGCTTTTTCTGCGACTGCACTTTCTTCAGTAGTACCCTGAATGAATGCGATGAATTCGTCACCACCGACTCTTCCTATAAAATCTTCGCTTCTGGTGCAGGATCTTATACAGTCAGCAAAGCGGGTCAGTACCTTGTCGCCATTGTCATGACCGTAGAGATCATTTACAGGCTTGAAGTTATCAAGGTCTATCATCATCAGGATTCCCTTGCTGTCAGCACATATCCTGGTGAGCTCCTGCTCGGAATAAATCTTGTTCCAGAAGCCTGTCATAGGATCGACCTTAGCTTCCTTCTGCCACTGCTCTGCATTAGTGATGTTGGTTCTTACATTTCCTATTAACCATCCCATGAACAGAACGAACAAAATGCAGACAAATACCAGATATGCCTTGAAGTACAGTCTCTCAAAAAACTGAGATTCCTTACGTATATTAAATACCTTCTCCTGAACCACATCACTTCCGGAAACGTCTAGTACCTGCACATGCAGCTTGTATTCTCCGTAAGGAAGGTTCAGGTAGCTCAAGGACTCAATTTCCTTCTGCTGGCAGTATATACCGCTATCCTCTGCCCCTTCGAGATAAATATGAAGAAGCGGATTGGAAAGAGTAAAATTCAACACAGCAACAAAGAACTGAATTCGTCCGGAAACAGGCGGGATGACATAGGTACCGTCGCTTAAAGGTTCTATCTCCGTGTCACCGCTTAACAGCCTGGCTATTCTTATCTCATAGTCGTAATCAAAAATGTCACCTATATCAATCGGTATCTTGCGTAAACCATCGGCACAGCAAAGATACAGATTCTCTCCGTCAAACCCATCCCTTGCGTTGGCTGTAAGGCTTGAATACAGACCACGGCTCTTATTGAGAAGAGAATAATTGTAATCGGTATTGGCTATCAAATCATCCTTTTTTACAACAAAGATACCTGCACTGGAGCTTATCCAGGCATCACCGGTATCTGACAAAAATACATCATAGTTGTTTCTGTAAGGGAACCTATTAAGCTTCCTTAGTTCTTCTCCCTTGTGGTAATAGAGAGAATTACTGGTGACATAGATATAATCGCTGTCTCCGCAGGGAACAATCCTCAGGATAACCTGCGAATCCATCTCACGGTTCTGGCCATAGTGATCTATAAGATCGTTATTCTTAAAGACATAGATTCCGTCTCCGTCACTACCCGCAAGTAAGGTATGGTCCTCAGTCTCAACCATGGTAAGCACCTGAGTTGTTATACCATCCGCTTCGCCATAGGTCCGCACCACTTCATCGTCCTTTATGAAATTAAGTCCTGTACTGCTGGAAGCTACAACAGTTCCGTCCGACAGTTCTATCGAGAATCTGAAGCGTCCCCCTATGGTACCCTTCATGCGTTCGTTAAACACTACATAACTGCCATCCGGACACAGCTTGATAAGACCATATTTTCCATAGGTACTAACCCAGACATTCCCCTTGCTGTCCTCCATAATGTCACGGACTCTCACATCCTTAAAAAGCTCGGGATGCTCTATGGGAACGTCATAATAGGTCTTCATATCTATGGTTATAAGACCCGAATTGGTTCCTATGTAAAGGAGACCATCCTTTATCAGAACACAGTTTGTTACATCGCCTTCAACATCCGCCCTTGCGAACACATCCTGGAACGGATTCCATGAAAATCGCACTATTCCGTGCTTATTTGATGCAAACCAGATATTACCCTGATGATCGACTATCGCATCAGTAACTGATCCGCCAAATTCTTCCAGGGTAAGATCAGTAGCTCTTCCCTCATTAGATATGTAGCCAAGGCCGTTTTCACAGCAGTAAAAGAAGCCTCTCTCCTCCTCACTTCGGATAATCTTGGTAAAGTACTGACTTTCGCTGATGGTGAATTTCTTGCCGATATCTATGCCTCCGGCATGTGGTGTTACCATGAGAACATAATTGTCACTGGTTCCCGCCATGAAATCCCCATTATCCGCTTCAACGACACAGGTAAAATATCCATTATCCGAATCAAGCCTGGTTCTAAGGATTTTTCCTTCATCATCAATAAAGAAAAGCTCTCCGGAATTGGTTACACCGCCTATATAGTTTTCATTTGAGGAAATACTGTTAGTACCGTAAAGTGCTTCCTCCGCCAGAACCCTTACTGTTCCCTCAGGGCTTATTACGCAGAGCTGCGTAGCCGTTCCCACGTAAATATCGCCCTTCCAGTCCTCACCTATGGCACGTATGGCATTGGATGAAAGGCCCACACTGGTATCATAGAATTCTGCCGTTTTTTCCTCGATGTTATAGCAGACTATACCGGAATCATTGGTTCCTATCCACAATCTGCCCTTGGAGTCAACGAACATCTCCATTACGTTGCTTATTCTTTCATCGAGGATCATTTCCTCAAACCTTGCTCCGTCACATCTGTATAAACCGGCATAGGTACCGGCCCAGATGTATCCATCCGGAGTCTGAGTGATGGCGTTGATCTCTATTGTGGCAAGACCATCCTCCGTGCTGTAAATAGCTGGAGTGTAGTCTGATGAAAAGTCAGCTGCCTTAGCATTTATTCCGTTTACGGCTGTAACAGCCAAAGCAACAGGGATAAACAACCAGATTAAATATGAAGAACTACCGGGTTTTCTCCTGTCATAGATGCTATACCCAAGCTTTATTATACCTGTCGCAATGAGTACACTCAGTGCCTTGTCAGGTATGTCCACAAAAGCCTCGCCCAATATCGAGCAGAGAAGAGGCACCTTTATATCCTGCGCTATCATGTCTATAAGGCCATCGCCCCAGACACTTCCGGTCCTTCCACCATAGAAATACATGTTGAGAGGCGTTGCCAGTATGACTGTGACAAGACCTGTAAACACTGCCGTAGACATGATGGGGAACATATTTTTCCTGGCCTTGTTCTTATTTCTGTTCCTCGGATAGTAATAGCCTATTGAAAGACCTATACCTATGGACACTATGGAATAATAGAGATCCGTTATCGACTGAAAGCTTAAGATTAAATTGGTCATAGCTCCGGTGATAGCGCCGGGGATAGGTCCCAGTAAAATTGCCACTATCAATGTTCCGATAGCATCAAGCCAGAAGGGCAGCACTAACCGACCGGCAATACTTCTGCCGATCAGATTCAGGATTATGCACAATCCGATCAATATCCAGTTTTTCTTTTCCTTTAATTTCTCCATTTGTGCATTAGTCCTACATCAAAGTGCTTCAGTCTCGTATTCTACCGTATACCCTTCATGACCCGGAGCATCTTCCCACTTCTTCATGATACGTTCTATGGGAGCGGTTCCGTTTTCCGGGTCAATGTCTGTAAGTATGGCGAGCACCTGATTTTTTCCATTAGGTGCAACCACGTCATTAGCTCTGAGAGTTCCTGCAAGAACCTCGTAAAACTCTTCAATAACCTCCTCGGATAACTCCGCTCCCTCGGGAGGATTAACAACAAACTGTACAATCCATACTCTTGCGTCAACTCTCTTGGAAAGTCTCACAAAAGTCCTGTAGATTGCCTGGAGCTTATTAAAGTCAACCCTGTACGCACCCTTGCCCTCATTTCTCTCACCGAGGATCTTTCGGATTCCATCGATACCCATGATCTTGGATTCAGCATTTTCGGTGAGCTTGGGGTTGGATTTCCTATACATGGCATAACCATGTTTGCCGTTCTGCTTTACGTTATAAAGCGCCTTATCCGCCAGAGAGAAGAGCTTCTCATAATCTGTTCCTTCGTCCGGGGCAATAACAGCACCGATCGAAGCTCCTAACGGAATGTTCATGTCCTCGCCCATGAATTCTTTGGCAGACTTGATTATCTCAGCATTTATGATCTCTGCCTTCTCAGCAACTGCACTTTCCTCAGATGTCCCCTGAATAAAGGCTACGAATTCATCACCGCCCATTCGGCCGGCAAGGTCATTTTCCCTTATGCAGGATCTGATGATGTCGGCAAATCTGATGAGAATGCGGTCACCCATATCATGACCATACAGATCGTTGACAAGCTTAAAGCTGTCCAAATCGATCATCATCAGTATGCCTTTTTTATTTTTACAAAGCTCAGTAAGCTCCCTCTTGGAGGCAGCCTTGTTAAGCAGCCCTGTCATGGGATCTGTTGTGGCTTCCTTCTGCCAGGTCTTTGCGCTTAAAAATCCTTTTCGTATCTTACCGATAAGCCATCCGATGAAGAAGACAAACAGTATACATACAGACATCAGATAAAGCTTAAAGTACAATCTCTCGTAGAGAAGAGATTCCTTCTCTACGTCAAATATCTCTTCTCGTATGACGCTATCGTCAACCGGATCAAGCACCTGTACATGCAGCTTGTAATTACCATATGGAAGATTCGTGTATACGAGGTGCTCCATGTCATTCTGGAAGCAGGTTATACCTTTATCACCACTGCCTTCGAGAAAAATCCTGATCAGAGGGTTGGACAATGTGTAATTAAGAACCGCGACCTCAAACTGGATTCTGCCTTGTATGGCGGGAATCCTGTATACACCATCTGAATCCTTAACAAGCTTATCTGCGGCAGTGAGTCTGGAAATCTTAATATTGTAATTATTATCAAAGGAATTGTAGCCGGAGAGTGAGATTTTCCTCACACCATCCGTACAGCACAAATACAGATCATCACCGCAGACAGCATCAGATGCATTGGATGTAAGACTCGTATAAAGTCCTCTCGTCCTGTTCAGAAGCGTATAGCTGTATTCCCTGTTTTCAAGAAGATCCGTCTCATTAACAATATATATTCCAGCGCTGGAGCTTACCCAGGCTTCGCCGGAATCGGTTATATAAACATCATAATTATTGCTGTAAGGAAAAGCATTCAGTTTCCTGATCCTGTTCTCATAGTATTGATACAGGGCATTACTGGTAACAAAGATATATCCCCTGGCGCAGGGAACAATCTTCATAATAACCGGTGAACCAAGACCATCATCATTATTTATGTTATCTACAACCTTCCTGTCTTTAATAATGTAGACACCGTTACCGTCAGTTCCAGCCAGAAGAGTACCGTCTTCCCTTTCGACCACTGAGAGTACCATACTTCCAAGACCGTCTTCTGACGAAATGGTACTTTCCACTTTGCCATCCTTAATGAAATTCAGTCCGCTGCTGCTGACAGCAAGAATTGTCCCGTCACTAAGCTCCTGGGTCAATCTGAACCGGCTGCCGACAGTATCCGCTGTAGCCTCATTAAAGGTTAAAAGGTCACCATCTTCAGTGAGCTCAACGAGGCCATCCTGTCCATAGGTACTGACCCAGATATTGCCTTTACTGTCACTCATCAGATTTCTGACTCTGACACCATTAAAGAAATCCTTCTTGGCGAAATTCCTTTTCTTAAGAGTAGCTATATCCACTACCTCAAGTCCGTTGCCCATTCCTATGTAAAGAATTCCATCCTTAATAAGGAGGCTGTTGACCACGTCCTCACTAATCCCCGCTCTTTCAAAAACATCCTCAAAAGGATTCCAGGAAAACCTCTCTATTCCCTGCTTGTTAGAGGCAAACCATATATTATTCTGGTAATCTATTATCACGTCTGCGACTGCGTTGTTAAAATCATCTACAGTCATGTCCGTAACTTTGTTATTACTGTCTATAAATCCCAGACCGTTCTCGCAGCAATAGAAAAATCCGTCATTCTCCGCAGAGTAAATAATCTTATTGAAAGTGTATGCGCTGTCAGTTCGTATCTGCTTCTCGGTCTTAATGGTTCCATCTTCAAGAAGCCTGATCTTCAGGGCAAAATTGGCACTGGTTCCTACAAGGTATTCACCCGGTTTTCCTGCTGCCATCGTGTAATAATTGATATTATTATCAGTCTCCATGGCATAAGAACTAAGAAGTGTTCCATTTTTAATAAAGAACATCTGGCCGTAGCTTGTAACTCCTGACATGATACCATCACTGTATTGAAGCACGAGTGCGCCATGGAGTCTGTTTTCTGCGAACTTTGTAACAGATCCGTCTTTTTTTATCACGTTGAGTTCATTGACGGTTCCTACATATATATTGCCTTCAGAGTCCTCACAAATCGCTCTGATCGCATTGGATGAAAGACCATCCTCTGTCGTGTAGAAAACAGTCTCCTCAGTTTCCGGTGAAAAACATCCGATTCCACTGTCATTTGTGCCTATCCACAAATTCCCCTTGCTGTCCACAAAGAGCTGCATGACATTACTGATACGCTCATCTATATCGGACTTCTCAAATCGGTAACCATCATACCTGTAAAGTCCGGAATAGGTTCCGGCCCATACAAAACCGTCAGGAGTCTGCGCAAGCGTATTTATCTCTGCAGATTCAAGGCCATCATCGGTGTCATATCCTACGGCTGCATACTCTGATGCAAAGTTTGTTCCTGTAATAATGTCTTCCGGCTCAGTAGTGGTTGTTGTTTCCGGATCCTCTGAGCCTGCGGTATTTGCTGATTCCGCTTCAACCTGACCGGAAGTCTCCTCTGCTTCAGGCACACTATCTCCGCTATCTTCAGCAGCTCTTGCAACAGTTGAGACACTACCTGCAAGCATTGCCTGTGAAAGAACTAATACTATCAATAATGCTGCCGTGCCTGATTTTTTATCTGAGAAAATCTGCTTAATCTGTCTGATAATCATCACTAAGATAACCGCAACAAATACAGCGACTGTTTTGTCAGGAATCTCCACAAAAGCCTGTCCCAATATGGAACAGAGCCAGGGCACGTTGACACTTTGTGAGAGCATGAGAATCAGATTATCTCCCCATACATTTCCTGTCTGCCCGTCAAGTAAGAACATATTGAGCGGAGATGAAATAATAACGGAAATAATACCGGTAAGAACTGCAGTAGCAACAACTAAGAAGGGATCTGCCTTTCTTCCCTTGGGATAAAAAACACCGACATTGACGCCAATTGCAACCGATACTGCGATATATGCAATGTTTCCAATGTCATTCATAGAAATCACAAGATTTGAGAGTGCGCCTGTGATGGCTCCACCCAAGGGTCCAAGCTCTATTGCGGTAACAATGGTCCCTATGGTATCAAGCCAGAATGGAAGTTGCAAGGTTGCAGCGAATTTTCGGCCTGCCAGATTTAATAATATGCAAAGAACAATCAGCAGATAGCTCTGCCATTGTTTGAACTTCTCCATCAATGATCCCTCATATATAGTAAATTAAGAAATTATAGATTATGGTTTTCCTCAGAAAAACAAGAATCTATGTCTTATGTCACATAGAGAACTTCCAAATGCTATTACTTGTTCAAATATACGTAATAAAAATACACAGTTTTCGCAATTTCACAGATTAATTCTATCACTCAAGGTAATGTCACTCAACGAACTTTTACACAAGAAACTCTGAAAAAACTATAAACTTTTGGAGAAATGATTCAGAGCTTCTGCTCCTTAAAATACATACATATTCCACTCGACTGACGCTCCCGCTCTTTGAAAAACGTAACGGTACTAAGACTGTAAAGAACACAGTCTAAGTACCGACGTTTTTCAAAGCAGTTGGAGGAGAAAAAATCCTGATTATCCTCTATGACTTGATCCAGATAAGATAATACTTCGTCGCAGGGCCTATTTGCCTACTGAATCATGTTCTTACGAAATCCGCAACCAGTGCGGATTTCTGAAATATCATTCAACAAGTCATACTTTATGGTAGTTTATGTGCATGTGCCATTTTTGCCAACTTATTGCAGATTTGTCAAAAATTCAAATCTGTCACACTACCATTCTCATCCTAATGCTGACCACTATCGCTGATTATAGCAAAAGTATAAATTGGCTGCATGCCGAAGACCCGGAAATCCTATAACTATATCGCAGATTGATAATATCAAGCGATCTGCCACATGCCTCTCATATCCTGATTCCATAACACTATCTCTGTTTGCTGCAAAAGTATAAATCGGCTATACACCGAAGGCCCGGAAATCTAATGTCTATATCGCAGATTGATAATATCAAGTGATCTGCTGCATTTCTGTCATATCCTGATTCCACGACACTATCGCCGTCTCCTGCAAAAGTACGAATTGGCTGTATTCCGAAGGCTCAGAAGTTTTTTGATTGTATGGCAGATTTACAAATTCATCCAAACAGCATGAATGTTTAATACTTGCGAAAATTTACAAATCAATCCGATTT
>JAEEGL013696572.1_pt1 | contig 10617 bp, 6 predicted proteins | sample 9134231 | NCBI WGS metagenome assembly JAEEGL01 (sample SAMN16246548, study PRJNA631951) | gut metagenome | biome: gut microbiome; feature: rumen; material: fiber-attached | host: Bos | place: Iran: Karaj | collected 2018-10 | reverse complement strand
TATTACAACGCTTCCTATACCAACAATGGCAATTATGACGATTTCGAGCCCGGCGAGCATTATCTGGAGCTGTCCGTCACCGAAGAAAACATGGTGGCCAAGGTTTGCTCCGAGTTTGAAAAGGTCATCGTGATCATCAACGCAAATAACGCCATGGAGCTTGGCTGGGTGGATGAATATCCCCAGATCGGCGCGGTCATCTTAGCTCCCGGCGCGGGCAATACTGGCCTTTCCGCCGTGGGCGAAATCTTCAGCGGCAAGGTGAATCCCTCCGGCCGCACCGCCGATACCTTCGTGAAGGACCTGACCCGGACACCCACCTGGAACAACTTCGGCACCTACGCCTACACCAACGTGGAGGAATTCAAGCAGGCGATCGCCGCCAACGATAACGCCTATGAGGGCAGTATGGCGTTCGTGAACTATGTGGAAGGCATTTATGTCGGCTACAAGTATTACGAAACCGCTTCAGACGAAGGCGTGATCGACTACTACAGCGAGGTGCAGTATCCCTTCGGCTACGGCCTGAGCTACACCAGCTTTACCCAGACCATCGAAAACCTCAAGTATGACGGCGGCGTGGTGAGCTTCGACGTCAAAGTGACCAACACCGGCTCCGTGGCGGGCAAGGACGTGGTGGAAGTATACTTCACGCCGCCTTATACCAACGGCGGCATTGAAAAGGCTTCCGTCAACCTGGTTGATTTTGCCAAGACCAAGGAACTGAAAGCGGGCGAAAGCCAGACCATCAGCTTCTCTATCAACGAGGAAAGCTTTGCTTCCTATGATTCCGACGGCATCAAGGCGGCGGGCGGCGGCTACATTCTGGAAGAGGGCAAATATGAGATTTCTCTCCGCTCCGACAGCCACACCGTGCTGGCCAGCGATTCTTTCATCGTGACGGAAGATACCCAGTTCCCCATCCGCTCCGGCGATAAGGCTGCTGTAAGCAACCAGTTCCAGGATTATTCCCGCGGCAATTTCGTGCAGCTGAGCCGCGCCGATAAGTTTGCCAATTATGCGGAAGCCACCGCGGCCCCCGCTGAGGAAGCTTTCAACATGGACGATGACACCCTGGCGGCGCTCAAGCTGCTGGCCGTAGGCTTCTATGATCCCACCCTGTACGATAACGCCGACGACAAGATGCCCACCCTGGAAGCCAAGAACGGCTTAAAACTGGCCAATCTGACCGGCAAGAGCTATGACGATCCTCAGTGGGAAAAGCTGTTGGATCAGCTCTCCTTCGACGACATGGTCCAGATGATCAACTTAGGCGGCTGGCGCACGGCGGAAATCACCTCCGTGGGCAAGGTGGCCACCTCCGACTGCGACGGCCCCGCGGGTCTGTCCAACTTCATGACCGGCGCTTACGGCACCGCCTATCCCGCCGAAGTGCTCATGGCCCAGACCTGGAACGCCGATCTCCTGCTGGAAATGGGCGCGGCCATGGGTCAGGAATACGCCGACGCCAATAACTACGGCTGGTACGGCCCCGCGATGAACACCCACCGCAACGCTTTCGCCGGCCGCAACTTCGAGTATTATTCCGAAGACGGCGTGCTGGCCGGCAAGCTGGCTTCCGCGGAAATCAACGGCGCCGCCACCAAGGGCCTGTATCCCTACATCAAGCACTTCGCCCTGAACGATCAGGAGGGCAGCCGCTGCTCCTACCTGCTCACCTTCGCCTCCGAACAGGCAATCCGCGAAATTTACTTAAAGCCCTTCGAGATGTGCGTGAAGAATTATCCCGACAAGCCCCTGGCCGTCATGAGCGCTTTCAACTTCATCGGCACCCTCCCCTGCTGCGAGAACCCGTACCTGCTCAACAGCGTGCTGCGCGATGAATGGGGCTTCGTGGGCATGGTGGAAACCGACTACAACGGCTCCTACGGCTACATGATCTCCGATCACTGCGTCCGCAGCGGCAACAATCTGATGCTCGGTTTCGGCATGGCCGCCTCCAACCAGTTCACCGATAAGAGCGCCACCGCCCTCCTGGCGATGCGTCAGAGCTGCAAGAATATTCTGTACACCATTGGCAACAGCGGTTACTACGCCACCGACGCCGCGAACGGCGGCATGGACAACATGACCAAGCTGTTCCTGGGCGTGGACTGCGGCGCCGGCGCGGTCGTTCTGGCTGCGTTCGCCATCGTGCTCATCCGCTATCTTGCGAAAAAGAAAAAGGGCGCTTACGCCTGATAAGCGCTGCAACTGAACAGAGAGGGGACAATCGGCTCCGCAGCCGGCTGTCCCCTTTCTTTATCCGGGAGAGGGCGGAATGCGCGCTGCGTTCACGCGGCTTCAGTCGGCCGCAGCTTATCCGGCCCAACAATCAAATATGTTTTGACAAACAGTGGCTTGACTCATAGATGTAAAATTTTCGCAACAATTCCGAAGCAATTTCTTTTCATTTTCGTTTCTGTGTGGTATACTGGTTTTATGATTGAAGGAGCCGGGTCTTCCCGGCGGACGAGGTGGGAGTAGCAATGCGGGAAACCTTACTGGCCGTGGACGGCAACAGCCTGATGCACCGGGCATTTCACGCCCTGCCCCTGATGGATGCCGACGGGGTATACACCAACGCCGTACACGGTTTTTTATCCATGCTGCTGAAAGCCGTGCAGGATTTATCGCCGCGCTATATCGCCGTGGCGTTTGATTTGCCCGCGCCTACGTTCCGTCATACCGCCTATGCGGATTACAAGGCGGGACGCCGGGCCATGCCGGAGGAAATGCGGCCTCAGTTTCCCGTGATCAAGGAAATATTGGCCGCCATGCGGCTGGGCGTGCTCACGGCGGAGGGCTATGAAGCCGACGATATTTTGGGCACCCTGTCCGTAAAATGCCGGGAAGCGGGGCTGGACTGCGTGCTGCTCACCGGCGATAAGGACGCGCTGCAGTTGGTGGGGGAGGGCACCAAGGTGCTGTTTACCCGCAAGGGCATCACGGAAAGCACGCTTTTTGATCCCGCCGGGGTGAAGGAATATTTCGGCGTCACCCCGGAACAGGTGACGGACTGGAAGGGCCTCATGGGCGATACCAGCGACAACATCCCCGGCATTCCCGGCGTGGGGGAAAAGACGGCGGTGAAGCTGCTGAGCGAATACGGCACTCTGGAAAACGTGCTGGCTCACGGGGCGGACATCAAGGGGAAATTAGGGGAAAAAGTGCGGGACAACGCCGAACAGGCCCGGTTCAGCAAAGACCTTGCCACGATCCGGCCAACGGCCCCCATTGAATTTAATCTTTCCGCTTTTGACGTTTCCCATATGGCCGAAGGTCTGCCCGCCCTGCGGAAATACCAGCTCAACGGCGTGGCGGGACGGCTGGAAAAAATGGCCCCGGACGCCGCGCCCGCACCGGAACCCGAAGAAGCGGACATGACCTTCGCGGAAGAAACGCTGAAAACCGCGGAAGAGATCGCCGCGTTTCTGGAAGCGGCGAAAAATCAGCCCGCCGCCCTGCACGTGACGCCCACCCGCATGACGATCGCCTATCCCGGCAGGCTGGCGGAAATCGCCCTGCAGCAGGATATGCTGTCTGCCGGGCTGCTCCCGGAGGAAGCGTGGCAAGCCCTGGAACCGCTGCTTTCCCAAAAAATTTACGTTCATGATGGAAAAGCCCTGCTGCATCTGCTGGCAGACATGGGTTTGCCTCTGCCGGAATTCGCCTGGGACACCATGTTAGGAGCCTATCTGCGCAATCCCCAGGAAAAATCCTACGCGCTGTCGGTCTTTGCCCGGGAGGATGCCGCCGGGGTGCTGGCTTTAGCGAAAAACCAGGAAAAGCATCTGAAGGAAGAGGGGATGCTGCCCCTCATGCGGGAAGTGGAAATGCCGCTTTTGTATGTGCTGTTCGATATGGAGCAGGCGGGGTTCCAGGTGGATGGCGAAGTGCTGTCCGCCTTGGGCGCGGAATATACAAAACAGGCGGAGGAATTAAAAGAAGAGGTATACCGGCTGACCGGTCAGCGGGGCTTCAACCTGAACAGCCCCCAGCAATTGGGCAAGGTACTGTTTGAGGATCTGGATCTGCCCCACGGCAAAAAGACTTCCCGGGGCTATTCCACCGACGCGGACACATTGGAAAAACTGCTTGGCAAGCACCCCTGCATATCGCCCATCCTTAAATACCGCCAGGTGGTGAAGCTGAACAGCACCTATATCGACGCGCTGCTGCGCAAGATGGATGCCTCCGGCCGGGTGCATACCTCTTTTGACCAGACCGGCACGGCCACGGGCCGCATATCTTCCAGCGAGCCCAATTTGCAGAATATCCCGGTGCGCACGGAAATGGGCCGGGAGATCAGAAAAGCGTTCATCGTCGCTCCCGGCTGCGTGCTGGCCGACGCGGATTACAGCCAGATCGAGCTAAGGGTCATGGCGCACTTTTCCGGGGACGCGGCCATGGTGGACGCTTTCCAAAAGGGGCAGGATATCCACACCCGCACGGCAGCGGAGGTCTACGGCGTGCCCATGGAGGAAGTGACCCGGGAAATGCGCTCCAGCGCCAAGGCCGTGAATTTCGGTCTGGTGTACGGCATCAGCGAGTTCGGTCTTGCCCGGAATATCGGCGTTTCCCGCTATCAGGCGGCGGATTTCATCGCACGGTACTTCGACCGTTACCCCGGCGTAAAAAAATTCATGGAAGATGCGGTGAAAAAGGGCTATGATCAAGGCTATGCCGTCACCATGATGGGCAGGCGGAGGCAATTGCCGGAATTAAAATCCAGCAACGCCAACATCCGGAACTTCGGGGAACGCGCCGCCATGAACACCCCGGTGCAGGGCACGGCGGCGGACATCATCAAGCTGGCCATGGTGCGGGTGCATGACGCGCTGAAAAAAGAAGGATTAAAAGCCCAGCTGATCCTGCAGGTCCATGACGAACTGCTGATCGAAGCGCCCAGGGAGGAAGAAGAAACCGTTGGCCGCATCCTGCGGGAATGCATGGAGCAGGTATACGCTCTCAAGGTGCCCCTGGTGGCGGAAGTAAAAACGGGGGAAAGCTGGTACGAAACGAAGTAAGTGTGGAGAGTGGAGTTATATTTTGATGATCGATTTATTCTGTGCATTCAGATAACATAAATGATTTGCTATAAACTCCACACTCCTCTCTCCACACTCCACACTGCGCATGAAGTTGGTGAATCGAAATGAGCAAATATGTCATAGGTTTAACCGGCGGCATCGCCTGCGGAAAAAGCAACATTTCCCGGTCTTTAAAGGCCGCGGGCGTTCCGGTGATCGACGCGGACGAGATTTCCCGCAGCCTGACGGCAAAGGGGGGCGCTGCGCTGCCCGCGATCCGGGAAATTTGGGGAGAAGCTGTATTCGACGGAGAAGAACTGAACCGCCGGGCTTTATCGGATATCGTGTTTTCTGACCCTGCTGAAAGGGATAAGCTGAATGCCATTATCCATCCCATGGTGCTGACGGAGATTCACCGGCAGATGGACGAAACGGAGGGACCGGTGGTGATGGACGTGCCCCTTTTATACGAGGTGGGCATGGATTCCTGGTGCGATGAAATCTGGTGCGCCTACGCGCCGCAGAAGGAGCAGGTGCGCCGGGTGCGCAAGCGGGGGGACATTACCTGGGCTGAAGCCCTGCGCCGTATCCATTCCCAAATGCCGGTGATGGAAAAGCGCAGGCGGGCGGATTACGTGATCCGCACAACCGGCACCAAGGAGGAAAGCGGCCGCGCGGCTGTTTCCCTTTGGCAGAACGCGGTGAAGCGCGCCGGGGAAACCGGAGGAAGCAAGGAACATGTATGATTTTCCCTCTCCCGCGCCTGTGCAGGCTCCGCCACGGCGCAAGCGCCGCTCGAAGCGGAAAGCGGCGCGACGGAAGACCCGTCGGACTATCCGCCGGAAGCAGGGCTTTGCCCTGTGGCAGTGGGCAGTGCTGGCGGTGCTGGCCGGGTGCCTGGTTTTCGCCTGCGTCCAACTGTATTCCGCAAACGACAGCCTGAACCGGCTTCGGCGGGAAAGACTGGCCGAACAGGAACAGTATGAGCAGACGGTAAGGAACCATCAGCCCCGCTACCGGGAGCTGATCGAAAAATACGCGGCGGAATACGATCTGAATCCCGCCTACGTTTCCGCTATCATCAAGCAGGAAAGCGCCTTCGATCCCCGGGCGGTCAGCAGCAAGGGGGCCATGGGCCTGATGCAGTTCATGCCGGATACCTTCGATTGGGTGGCTCCAAACTGCGGGATCAGCAAAAACGACGTGAACGCCGTATACGAACCGGAAAACGCCATCAAAATGGGCTGCTATCTGCTGCGCTATATCTGCCGGAAGCTTGGCAGCGACGATCCGGTGCTGGTGGCCTGCGCCTATCACGCAGGCTGGGGCACTGTGCCCACCTGGATCAGCAACTATTCCACCGACGGCAAGACCCTCACGGTGGCCCAGATACCCAAATCAGATACGCGGACCTACGCGGGAAGGGTGTTGAACTCCTATGCCATCTATTTGCAGCATTATTATTAAGAACGCGAAGCGGGCGCTGGCCCTGGCGCTGGTCCTGGCCCTGCTTTGTCCCTCCGCCCTGGCGGCCACCATGGATCAAAGCCTGTCCCTGACCATGATCTCGGTGAAAACCGTGTCCCTCAATCCCCTTGTCCCTGAAGAAAGGGAGTTTCAGTCCCTCACGGCTCTGATTTATGAAGGACTGTTTTCCCTGGACGACGATTACATGCCTCAGCCCTGCCTGGCCCTGGAATGCAATCCCACGGATGATGGCAAGCACTGGACCATCCGCCTGCGCAAGGACGCCGTATTCCATGACGGTTCCCCCTGCACGGCCTACGACGTGGAAGCCACCATCAACGAAATCCTGCGCCTGGCGCAGGAGGGAAGGGGCGCGTATGATCAATTGCAGTACATCGTCAGCGGCGTGTCCGTGAATAGCGCCGATTCCCTGGTCGTCACGGTCAAACGCCCCTATTACGGCATGCGTTTCGCCCTCACCTTTCCGGTGCTGCCCCGGGATCAGGTGCAGTCCGCCAATCCGGCCGGCACAGGTCCCTATAAAGTCGACACATTTTCGCCGGCCAATCACCTGTACCTGTCCGCCAATGAAAACTGGTGGAACGGCAAGCTCACCGTGAAGGAGATCAGCGTGGGTTTCCGCGCCACGAACAGGGAACTGATAGCCGATTATGAAAACAACCGTGTGGATGCTGCGATCACCCGTTCCGCTTCGGCGGGCCAGTATCAGACCGGCCTGACCAACCTGAACATCACCTACCGCACCCGGCAGTTGGAAACCCTCCTGCTGAACCACAGCGCCAACGCCTTCCCGCTGAACGATCAGCGGGTCCGGGAAGCTATCCGATACGCTATCGACTTTGACGCCATCGCCAATACTGTGTATATGGGCATGGCGGTGCGGACGGATACTCCCCTGCCCGCCGGGACCTGGATGTATAAGGACAGCGATACGGCCTATGTCTACAATCCGGACAAGGCCCGGCAGCTTCTGGACGAGGCGGGCTGGAAGCCCAATCCCGCGGACGACAACATCCGTCATACGGTGGTGGAGGAAAAGGGCAAGCAGGTGGATAAACGCCTGCGCCTGGGCCTGTACGTGTACGAGGAACAGGACAATTCCGTCCGTGTGCAGGCAGCGGGTCTGATCGCCGATTATTTGGCCGCCGTTGGCATCAACGTGCACGTGGAGACCCAGAGCTTCGCCAGCGTGGCCGAACATTTGAAGGCCCGCAATTTTGATATGGCCATCGCCGCCTTCCAGATGGACGTGGTGCCGGACCCCGGTTTTATGCTCATGAGCGGCAACACAGGAAACTACTGCGGCTACCGGTCCACCGCCATGGATAATCTGTTCAAAAAGCTGCGGGAGGAACGGGATTTCTATACCTACCAGCAGATTTTGTGGGATATTCAGGATCAGTTCGCCAGCGACTGCCCCTTCATCTGCATGTGGTACCGCTGCGGCGCACTGCTCACCCGCAAGGTGTTCACCACCGTGCGGGACGTTAGGGAACCGGAGATCATGAGGGGGATAGAAAGCATAGGAAAATAATAGCAATTGTATCATATAGTTGAAAATTCATTACAAATATGTTACAATATTCTTGCGAGCGTGTGGAAGAACCTTGTCTTTCGCCGCTGTGAAGAAGGGAGGCGCAACACGTTGCGTAAATTGCTTTTCATTCTCGCCGCTTCGCTGCTGTTGATAATGGCTTTATCCGCCGCCAGCGCGGAAACGTATTCATTCGGGGATATCCGTGCCCAGGTTGACATCCCGGAGGATTATGAAACGGTGCTCACGCCTTACAATTTAAGCGCCAAAACGGATTGGATCGCCAGCCAGGGCCTGGATTACGACGCGCTCTCCAACAGCTTTGAAGCCGAGGGCATCCTGCTTGAGGCCATCGACGCGGAAACCAACCGCACCCTGGTGATTTCCGCCCTGCGGGATACGGACGGACAGACGTATTTCGACCTGAACAACCAGGACGAGGACATGCGCAAGGAATTCCGCGTTTCCCATACCAACGGCTCCGTTTACGGTATTTTGGGCTACAGCTATTCCAGCGCCAAATGGGCCAATTACGGCGCCGTGACCCTGCGCTTCCTGCAAACGCAGTACACCCTGCAGGAGAACGGCCAGCTTGTATGCAGCGGGTATCAGCGGCGCACCATCCGCAACGGCTACACCATCACCCTGGATATGCAGGTGCGGGACCGCAAAGCCAAGGAGGCCGACAACACGGCTCTGGAAAAGGTGATGAAAACCTTCGCCTTTACAGAAATTCTGCCCATGCCCGAACTGCCCATCAAACTGACGGTATCCGCCGCGCCGCCCGCCGAAACCAATGAGGAAACCTTCACCATAAAGGGCACCACCGCCAAAAAAGCCACCGTCACCGCCACGGTGTTTTCCCTCGGCACCGCCGGAGGGAAGACCTTCCAGACCACGGCCAACGGCAGCGGCTCCTTTTCCATCAAAGTGACGCTGCCCGGACAGGGAGTATACTCCGTGACCATCACCGCGGAGGCGGAGGGGGCCATCACCGCCCAGCGCCTGTATTCCGTTACCTTCCAGAAGGGCGTCCTGCCGGTTGATCTGGTCACACATCCGGGGGAAACCCTGAACGACGAAACGGTATTTTCGGGCACTACCGTCGCAGGAGCCAAAATCCAGCTGGCGATTTCCGGGCCCATCACCTACAGCAAATCCGTAACGGGCAGCAAGTTCAATTTCAAGGTGGATACCAGCGCGGAAGGCACCTATCAGTTCGTGCTCAGCGTGACCAAGAAGGGCCTTCAAGAGCGGACGTTCACATTTTCCGCCGTGCGCTCTTATACGGACGTCGAGCGGGAAGACAAGATCCGCTCCCAGTCCAAGAAAATGACCTACGCCAACCTGCCCAAGGCTGAGAACAGGGGCAAGGCCGTGGTGGAAACGGGCTGGATCACCGGCATTTCAGAGAATATCGACGAATGGGTGGTCACCTTCGCCATGACGCAGAGCGGCAGCACCTACAAGGATATCGTATATCTGATCTGCCGTGAAGAACCGGCTTTTTCCGTGGAGAGCAAAGTGAAGGTTTACGGAACAGCCTCCGGCACGTTCAGCGAAATCAATGAGGACGGCAAAATCAAAAGTTATCCCCGCATTGACGTAAGCATTATGGAAGCGGCGCAGTAAAAAACCGCTCTGGAAAACCAGAGCGGCGCATGTCAGGATTATCAGGGCTCCACATATTCTATTCCGGCGGGCAGTACGGGCCGTCCAAACGGCTCCGCCCGCCGGTTTTCACGCTGCTGGCGCAGGGCCCGCAGCCGGTCCGTGCGTTCGATCACGCGCATACCCAGCAGCGACCGGCTTTTGTAATGGGACAGGAACATCCTTGTGCCCATAGCAGCGGGCACGGCGGCGATGGGCCCCGCGGCCACCCCGGCCAGCGCGCCCACGCCCATAGCGGCCCCGGTTTTCATCATCCGCTGCACGGCGTCGCTGAACCCGGCTTTGCCTGTTTTCCGGCCCATGATCACTTTCATCTGTTCGGTTACGGCGATCACCGCGAAGGGGGCGGCGGCGGTCAGCGCGTCCACCATGCCGATGTCCTCCAGAAGGCCCAGGTCCACCGCCACGTTATCGGCGTAGGACAGCCCGGCGGTTACCGTGTCCATCAGGGTATCCCTCTTGCGTTTGCTGTATTTTTTTACTAATTCCTGATATTCGGGCATTTTCAGCGCACCTCCCCGCGCGGCGTCAGCGAAATTATAGGTTTTTTATCGCCGCCTTCGTATATCATTATACTACAACGGGCGGAAAACGCAAGCGTTCAGCCGAGAAGCCACGTTTATGCCGCAATTTCAAAGTTACCATTCAGCTATCAGTTTGCCTCACAAAGGGGGACGCTGGGGCCTCCGCGGCCCCAGACCCCGTGCCAGGGGAATAATTCCCCTGGACCCTTCTCCTGGCGAAGTTATTTGATTGAGTATACCAGACAAATTCCGCCTGCTGCGTTTGGGTTACGAGAGTTTGTGGGCTTCTGGCTCATGAAAGCCGGGAAAATCCCAGGGTAAAGCGTGCTTTCCCTGGGATTATTCCCCGGCTTTCCCCGGATGCTGC
>JAEEGL013250580.1_pt1 | contig 10617 bp, 7 predicted proteins | sample 9134231 | NCBI WGS metagenome assembly JAEEGL01 (sample SAMN16246548, study PRJNA631951) | gut metagenome | biome: gut microbiome; feature: rumen; material: fiber-attached | host: Bos | place: Iran: Karaj | collected 2018-10 | reverse complement strand
TTGAGGCTGAAGGTAAGGAGATTCGTCTGATTGACAAGACTCCACGTCCAGGTGCTGAGCAGATGTCTATCGCTTTCCTGCATCCTAAGTCAACTGCTGGTATTTTGACAGAACTTTGTGAACCAATGAAGAAGTAAAAGTGAATAGTGAAAAGTGAAAAATTTGCTACCGCAGTAGGTAGCTATACTGTTTACCCAAAGGTGCGGTAGCAAATTTTTTACTTTTCATTTTTCACTTATCACTTTATAAAATCCATTTTTATGTCTAAGCAAACAGAAAGAATACAGGAGTTGATTGAACTCCGACAGAAAGCACGTCTTGGCGGTGGCGAGAAGGCTATCGACAAGCAGCATGCGAAGGGCAAGTTCACGGCACGTGAGCGTATTGCCATGCTCCTTGATGAGGGCAGTTTTGAAGAGTATGATATGTTCAAGCTCCACCGTTGCACGAACTTCGGCATGGAGAAGAAGCAGTATCTGGGCGATGGTGTTGTGACCGGCTCTGGTACGATTGGCGGTCGTCTCGTGTTTATCTTTGCTCAGGACTTCACTGTGAATGCAGGTTCACTTTCTGAGACCATGAGCCAGAAGATTTGCAAGATTATGGACATGGCCATGAAGGTGGGTGCTCCCGTCATCGGTTTGAACGATTCGGGTGGTGCACGCATTCAGGAAGGTATCAACGCCTTGGCAGGTTATGCTGAAATTTTCCAGCGTAACATCATGGCATCAGGTGTGATTCCTCAGATTTCAGGTATCTTCGGTCCTTGTGCAGGTGGTGCCGTATATTCTCCTGCATTGACAGACTTTACTCTCATGATGGAGAACACCTCCTTCATGTTCCTCACAGGTCCAGCCGTGGTGAAGACCGTGACAGGCGAGGATGTTGACCAAGAGAGCCTCGGTGGTGCATCTGTTCACTCCACAAAGTCTGGTGTGACTCATTTCACAGCCGCAACAGAAGAAGAGGCGATGGCGATGATTCAGCAACTCATCTCTTACATTCCACAGAACAATCAGGAAGAAACTCCACGTATGGAATGTACTGACCCCATCGACCGTTTGGAAGATTCTCTCAATGAAATCATTCCAGACAATCCAAATCAGGCATACGACATGTACAAGGTCATTGCGGCCACAGTCGACAATGGCGAATTCTTCGAAGTGCAGCCACGTTATGCCCAAAACATTATTGTTGGTTTCGCCCGTTTCAATGGTCGCTCTGTAGGTATCGTTGCCAACCAGCCCAGCAAGTTCGCCGGTGTGCTCGACTGCAACGCTTCTCGCAAGGGTGCTCGTTTCGTTCGTTTCTGCGATGCCTTCAACATTCCAATTGTCAGCTTCGTCGATGTGCCGGGCTTCCTCCCAGGTACTGGTCAGGAGTACAACGCCGTCATCCTGCATGGTGCTAAGCTCCTCTACGCTTACGGAGAGGCAACTGTGCCAAAGGTGACCGTCACGCTCCGCAAGTCTTACGGTGGTTCTCACATTGTGATGTCCTGCAAACAACTTCGTGGCGACATCAACTATGCATGGCCATCAGCCGAAATCGCAGTGATGGGTGCCAGCGGTGCAGCCGCAGTGCTCTATGCTCGCGAAGCCAAGCAAATCAAGGAAGAGGGTGGTGATGCTAAGGCATTTATCGCTGAGAAGGAAGAGGAATACTCTAAGCTCTTTGCTAATCCTTATCAGGCTGCCAAATATGGCTACATCGACGATGTCATTGAGCCACGCAACACACGTTTCCGTGTCATTCGTGCTCTCGAGCAGCTTGCCAACAAGTCACTCACCAATCCTGCTAAGAAACACGGTAATATTCCATTGTAATCATTATGAGAAAGTTATTATCAGTTATTTCATTCCTCGTAGCTTCATCTGCCGCATTCGCACAGGGCGCACACGACTTCAAGCTCAACGAAGTCTATGTTTACACTCCTGCATGCTGTCAAGGTGATTCCACCAAGACGTGCGAGCAGCAGGCAAGCTATGTGGATGAATATGGTCAGCCAACCTCATGGATTGAGATTGAGAACATTTCTTATTCCACTCACGACATAAGAAACTGTTTCCTCACCATCAACCCAGCGGTGCTTGACAAGAACATGTCTGCACCTGATCGCGAGAAACTCATGTCGGTCATACAGGCAGGCGATCCCCGCACAACTGTTGGTGCCAAGCAGCGTATCACATTCTTTGCCGATGGCAACACGAACCGTGGTACGCTTCACCTCAACTTCACGCTTCCAGTAGGTGAACCTTTCACCCTCTACCTCTTCGATGGCAACGCAGTCGATTTGCTCGATTCCGTACATGTGGAGGCCGTTCCTGCAGGTTCCAGCTATGCTCGAATTGACGAGGACAAATGGCAAGTGTGTGAAGCCGACAAGGTGACACCCAATGCGCCCAACATCACTTATTCCAATGACAAAATCAAGGAGTTCAAGGAGAAAGACCCTCACGGCATCGCCATGACCCTCATGTGCATGGGTGTTGTGTTCAGTTGTCTCATCCTGCTCTTCGTGTTCTTCCACATCTTCGGCTGGGCCATGAACCGTGCAGCCAAGTTGGCTCGTGTACGCGCCATCCGTGCCATCCATGAGCAGGCATCCAGAGTGGTCGAGATGGCCAAGCAAGGCACCACTGAGACCAAGGGTATCGACATGGAGACCTATACAGCCGTCATCGGTTTGGCTCTTCACGAGTATTTTGGTGGTACCCACGACCTCGAGTCGGGCATTCTGACCATCCAGCAGACAAACACCACTTGGGCAGACAAGAGTCACGAACTCCGTACGCTTCCACAACATTTTCAAGCTAAATAAATCATTTAAAAGACAATGAAAGAATATAATTATAAAATAAAGGGTGCTCCTTACAATGTGAAAATCAATGGCATTGAAGAGAACATCGCCAAAGTTGAGGTCAACGGCATCGAATTTGAAGTAGAACTTGAAAAGCCAGTTGCTCAGCCCAAGCCAGTGGTGCGCGCCGTGGCCGCTCCCGTCAAGACTGTTGAAGCTCCAAAGGCTGCACAGGAGGCTGTCGAGGCAGGCGTATCTGCAGTTCGTGCCCCACTGCCAGGCACTATCAACGACATCAAGGTTACCGTAGGTCAGGCCGTGAAGAAGGGCGAGACACTCGTCATTCTCGAAGCCATGAAGATGGAGAACAATATCGACTCCGACCGCGACGGCAAGATCAAGGAAGTGAAGGTGCAGAAGGGCGATACCGTGATGGAAGGTTCTGTTCTCGTCACCATCGGGTAAAATTGTAAATGGTAAATAGTCTAATTGTAAATTTTACATTATGTTACTCGAAAGTGTTTCCACAATGGATTTCATAGGAACAAAGTTTACCGACTTCCTCTCTTACACGGGCTTTGCCAACGTGGAGTGGGCCAACATCGTCATGATTGCAGTTGGCGCATTCTTCATCTGGCTTGCCATCAAGAAGGACTTCGAGCCATTGCTCCTCATCCCTATAGGTCTTGGCATCATTCTGGGAAACATTCCCTTCAAGGATGCAGGCCTTGAGATTGGTCTCTACGAGGACAACTCCGTGCTTAACATCTTCTATCAGGGTGTGCGGCAGGGATGGTATCCTCCTCTCGTGTTCCTCGGCATTGGTGCCATGACAGACTTCTCGGCTCTCATCGCCAATCCGAAACTCATGCTCATCGGTGCAGCTGCCCAGTTCGGTATCTTCGGTGCCTACATGGTGGCATTGGCATTAGGCTTCGAGCCCAATCAGGCAGCAGGTATCGCCATCATCGGCGGTGCCGACGGTCCTACCGCCATCTTCCTCTCCAGCAAACTGAGTCCTAACCTCATGGGTGCCATCGCCGTGTGTGCATACTCCTACATGGCGCTCGTGCCAGTGATTCAGCCAGGCATCATGAAGCTGCTCACTACCAAGAAGCAGCGTCAAATCAAGATGAAGCCAGCCCGTCAAGTCAGCCAGACAGAGAAGATGCTCTTCCCAATCGTCGGTCTGCTCATCACCACCTTCATCGTTCCTTCAGGTCTGCCACTGCTCGGCATGCTCTTCTTCGGAAACCTCCTCAAGGAATCCACCAAGACCACTCGTCTTGCCAAGACAGCAGGCAGCGCACTCAACGACATTGTGGTGATGCTCCTCGGCCTCACAGTCGGTTGCTCCACACAGGCATCAGAGTTCCTCACTTGGAACACCATCTTCATCTTCATCATCGGTGCTTGCGCCTTTGTGGTGGCAACAGCCAGCGGTGTCATCTTCGTTCACATCATGAACATCTTCTTGCCGAAAGATCAGAAGATCAACCCGCTCATCGGTAATGCCGGTGTGTCTGCCGTGCCAATGGCAGCCCGCATCTCGCAGAATGAAGGTCTGAAAGCCGACCCCCACAACTTCCTCCTCATGCACGCCATGGGTCCCAATGTGGCAGGTGTGATAGGTTCCGCTGTGGCAGCCGGTGTCCTCCTCGGATTCCTGTCGTAAGAGAGAGTCCACACATTATTATATATAGAAGTGCTGGAAGCATTTGCTTCCAGCACTTTTTTTCTTGTCATGCCGTCCTGGCCGCGTTGTCGGTTCTTGTATGGGGGTGGGGCGTACCGTCGTAAAGCTCACGAGGGTAACGACGTTAGGCTCGTGAGCTTTGTGGAAGTAGGCTCGTGGGGGAAGTGGAAGGGTGTTTTAGGGTGTTTTAGGGTGTGGAAAGGGTGAATTTAGGGTGTTTTTTAGGGTGTCTTTTTCTTTAATAAATTCTTGTAAAATAATGAAAATCAAAATATAACAGAATGGTCAAGGGCGAAAAGGGTGAAAAGGGTGTAAAAAAATAAATTTTTAAAAAATAAAAATATTGAAAAGTTTTTGGGAAAAAACACCCTTTTCGCCCTGATTCCTTTGTAAATATCTGTAAAACAAATAAATAGACAAGGGTGTTTTACCCTAAAAACACCCTGATTTCACCCTTCCAACTCCCCCTCGTTGGCGTATTTGTGATATCCCCACTGCCGTAATTACCCTGCACTCGTTGCCGAACGTACATAATCACCACCAGAATGGATGGCACGAAACATGATGTGTTAGAAATATGTTTTAACAGCAAAACGAAATTGGTCGATGAAAATTGGCTCACATAAGAATAAGAATCGGCTCAAACGTGGAAGTGTTTGAGCCGATTTGTTTCAATATTGAACCGATTTAATTTGATGGCGAATAGCTTCTTTATATTCTATGGCGCGTATTCCGACAAAGGTTTAAGAGATCCTTTGGGTATTTTTTCAATCTGTTTCCAAATATAAGGCCATATAACTTTGTCATAATGTTTTCCAAAAGCAGACAGGGTAAAAACACGAAAATCGTGATTCGTCCGCTGGAGTTCTAATGCATCTTTCCAATCTTTATATTTTTTATCGTAAAAGGTACCATCGATAATGAGGGCATCGGCTGTTTGATTGTCATCATTGACCCTTTCTAACGAGGTGGCTCCTGTGTTTTCAAGGTTACAACGTCTCCATTCTCTTAGGTCGGTCATTACTGAATATAACATGATTTTCTTTCCCCTGAATTTATATGTGGCAATTTCATCATCGTTTTCTTTTAATTCAGGAAAAGGGTTTGCTTTGTGTTCTTTGTGAGCATGTGCATTCTCGTTTCGACGTTTGACTTCCATGTCAAATTCCATGTTGTATTTTTGAACCTCGGGGTGACGGAGGAATGCTTCAAGGGTAAAAACACGAAAGTCTGGATGGGAACGTTGAAAGTCTGACACTTGCTGAAGGATTTGTGTATTTTGTTTTGTGATGTCCCGACTGATGATGAAGGCATCTGCTAGATAATAACTTTCATCAATGAAATCTGGAGATACGTATCCCATTCCCATCATGAATCCACGTATACGTGACTTTCTCAGTTGCGTATCGTTAAAAGCATGTGCCACTATTTTTCTTCTAAAAGTGTAGGTGGCAAGGAGTTCGTCATGAATGATGAGGTTTGGAGCATCTATGTCCAAATAAGTGCTTGCTTCTTGATGGGGAAATAACTCTTCAGCATTTTCAACTGGAGTGTCAATATCTAAGTTATTTTGATAAACGTAAGAGCTGAGTTGCTTGTTAATGTGAAGACGCTTGAAACATTGGAATGTGAGACGTGTGTCGGCAAGAGAATCGTGAAGTGCGCTCTTATTGAATCTAACATGAAGAAATTTTGCTAGTTCTTCGAGTTTGGGCCACTTGTAACCATATCCGCCATTTGCAAAAGGAAGCTTGCAAATGTTTGTGCTCTCCTTCATTGTACAATATATATATGGCCAGAGGTGGCGCTGTACCTCTTTACGGATTGCGGTTGTCTCTATGTGAGCAATGTCAAATTCAGTGTTGTGCGCCACGGCAAGCTGACAGGTGTAGAGGTCATTGAAGAATTGTGTGAGCGCTTCGCGACGTGATGTGATTTTTTGTTTAGAGAGAAATTCTTTGGTGAGATGATTCACCTCAATGGCTTTGTAGCTAACGCGCCATTCCTCTTCGGGATATGCAAAGTAGAAGTTGGCTTCTTTGAGAACTTTCCATGTGGCTCCATCCACAATGATATAAGAGAGTTGGAGCATTTCACTTTCTTCGGGATAAAGGCCAGATGTTTCTGTGTCGAAGAAAAGGATGCGCTTGTTGTGAGGAAAAGGCGGAATGGACTTCATGTGGTAAAGGATAAAAAGTTCGTGGATAATTAGATAATTTGCAGAATATGAGTACAAAATTACGGAAAAGAATTAAAATAGACAAAGAAAGGATTGATAAAAACAAAGAGGAAATGGACAGAAGTAGAGATAAGCATCTGTCAACTACACGTAAACACACCTCTCAATGATGCAAACTATGTGTAGTCCACTCTTGAGATAAGAAACTTGATCTATAATTAGGCGTCTTTATATATTATAGTTTATCTTCACATTTTTGCGCCTTTAATACGTTAGTAAATCGATCATCACATGTTATTTCATAGAAGTCTACACCCCTACCTTCCATAATGTTTCGAATAAGTGATTTAATATTCTTATCACAATTGAGTCCAAAATACACTCCTGTAATCTTTAATCCTATAGAAGTTAACGGAATTGAATAATGCACTGCATTGTTTGTTTTATCATAATAAACCAAACGAACTTCATTCTCGTATTCCCAATCATTGTCTTTATAGAGAAAACACCTTTCATATTCTAGCCTTTCTCTTCGCTCAACAAAATCACTCTGATAAATAATTTTATCAATTCGTCCGATAGCATTTTCATCTATTCTTCCGTCCTTAAGCAAAGGACTATCTTCAGATAATGAATATCGAATACATATTCCTTGATGGCTTTCTGCATAATGCCCCCACATTAAAGTGTTTAAATATGGCTCTTTGACGCTCTTTTTCGTCTTGGAAATATCTCCGACAAAACATCGAATTCGGACTTTTGTCAATTCCTTTATATATGTATCAACAAAGAACTTTCCTGTATTCTTATATTGTTCGGGAGCCCATCTAATATCAGAAAGAATAAGACAATCAAAAGGGTCATTAAAACTCTCAGGAGAAGAAACTACTATTTTCTCTTCTGATAAATCTGATAGTATGTAGGGTGACACCTTCTTGAAATAATAAAGATTATTGCTTATGGATTTTCTATCTTCACATTTTTCCTTTCTTTCAATCAACCCCCTTACAAATTCCTGCATCAAAAGTGTGGAATACTCGCGTAATTTGGCATTGTTCTGTTCAGATAAAATTTGAGAGAAATCAAAAGCCACACTCTTACAATCGTCTCCATCAGGTCTTTTGTATGAAAGCAAATCTTCTTCTTTTATGTATGCCTCAATAAAGGATATGACATTACTAACATCCTTTTTAGGATACATAAGAGTTCTCTGCAATATGTTTTTGGCATCACTTACCAGTTTTTCATTCCGAATAGAGGTGATAGCTTCTGTTACCTTGCCTTCACCAATTAACGTCGCAATAGCAGATATGCATTTTTCTTTTGTTTTATTCATTCTAAAAACTTAGATTTTTCAATTATTATGATGATATGTTGTATAGACATCCTTTTCATTGTTTCCAAAGATGATGAAGGTGTTCTGCCTTCCTTGCGATGGTTGGCTCTGATGGCAGTACGAGCGAGAGTTCTGATGTATTTGTCACATTGAAATTCGATTTATTATTTATACATATTATAAAGAGCAAGTGTTCCACTGGTTTCCATCTCCACATAGAGATCTACAAGTTTTGCATCAACATCCGATTCTATGAATGTTTTTCCATATCTATCATATAAATCTGATAGTTCTTCCATAACTTTTTTTGTTATTTTTAATTCTCGAACTTTAGCAACGAGTTCAAGAAATCGTTCTTTGTCGTATTCGGCTTGTTCTTTGAGATCTTCAAAAGCTTCGATAAATGCAGATTCAGTAAAGACATTAATAGAAGACTGTTTTTTCTTCTGTAGGTTAACAGCATCTTGTATCATTTTGTTAGTTGCCCATCCATTATTAGGATCTGCAACAATCAGTACATTGGCTTGTTGCCGTCCTCTACTATCCACTACATGCTTCACCACTTTGGCATATAGTGCTTTGATGTTCTGAATGCACAAATCTCTATTTTTCATGTCAGTGTCAGATACTGCCACTTTTTTCCCTCCAAAGATATAAAGCCAGAGAAATTCATCATAAATACCCAATTTCCCTTCTTCTTTTCCCTTCCTTCTTTTTACAATTTTATCTTTCATAATGAATGGTAATGTTTAGATGATTTACAGATATATGCTTTCTTATACTTTTGTAGATTACGGACCAAAATTACGGAAAAGAATTGGATTGGAGAAAAGAAACGAGAGGAAAAAATGAAATAAGAATGCTAAGCGCCAAAACGCCAAACGCCAAATAAGAAATGAAAGGGTGGTTATTATATATTATATAGTTCCTATCCATTTACTTCTATCCCTATTAATTATTATATATATAATATAGGGGCGCATTTTTCTTTTTTCTTATTTGGCGTTTGGCATTTGGCGTTTTTGACGCGATGTTGGTGGGGGAGATATGGCTGCGTCGTAAACTAAATCACCCCTGCATCGTAGGGGTAATTATCTCTACGTCGTCATCGTAATTACGGTAGCGGGTGTAACGTAAATACGTCTGTGGGTGTGCCGTATCCTTGATGAGAAAGACATTCCGCACTTCGCACCAGCCATGAGGTACACAATAAAAAGCGACACACCCAAACGGATGTGTCGCTTTCTTATTTATGTGAGTGATTAATTATTGACTTCGTCGAAAATGCTTTCGCTCGGCATAGCTCAAGCAAACTTGGCTCTGCACTCGCTTAATCGCATTACTCAGCTGAGTAGTCAATCTTGCTCATGCGTACATAAGTTGCATAGCGGTGCTGTGCAGCCTTCTTGGCAGCGTCGAAGAGTTCCTGTGCCTCAGTTGGACAAACCTTCTTGAGGGAGAGGTAACGAACTTCGCCGTCGAGGAATGCCTGGAAGTTATCCCAGTTTGGAGCCTTGCTGTCGAGCTGGAATGGGTTCTTGCCTTCCTCTGCGAGACGTGGGTCGAAACGCCAGAGGTGCCAGTAACCGCACTCAACTGCCTTGGCTTCCTCAGCCTGGCTCTTACCCATGCCGCCCTTAGCCTTGAGGCCGTGGTTGATACATGGAGCGTAAGCGATGACGAGTGATGGGCCTGGATATGCCTCTGCCTCGCGGAGAGCCTTGAGACACTGTGCATTGTCGGCACCCATTGCCACCTGAGCCACATAGACATAGCCGTAGGTTGACTGCATGAGACCGAGGTCCTTCTTAGTGATGCGCTTACCACCTGCTGCAAACTGAGCGATAGCACCGATTGGAGTAGCCTTTGAAGACTGACCACCTGTGTTAGAGTAAACCTCAGTGTCGATAACGAAGATGTTGATGTCCTCGCCAGAAGCAAGTGCGTGGTCAAGACCACCGTAGCCGATGTCGTAAGAAGCACCGTCACCACCGATGATCCACTGGCTGCGCTTCACGAGGTAGTGAGAAAGCTCAGAGAGCTGCTTGCAGATTGGGCAACCTGCGTTGCGACCAGCCTCGATAGCTGGAGCGAGCTTAGCTGCTGCTGCCTTAGAAGCGTCGGCGTTGTCCTTGCCTGCAATCCACTCTTCGGCTGCTGCCTTGAACTCTGCTGGAGTGTCATCCTTGGCGAGAAGTTCGTTGAGCATAGCCACGATGCGAGCACGCATCTTCTTGTTGGCGATAGCCATACCGAGACCGTATTCGCAGAAGTCCTCGAACAGAGAGTTAGACCATGCAGGACCCTGACCCTTAGCGTTCTTGGTGTATGGAGTAGATGGGATAGAACCTGAGTAGATAGAAGAGCAACCTGTAGCGTTAGCCACCATCTGACGGTCGCCGAAGAGCTGAGAGATGAGCTTCACGTATGGAGTCTCACCGCAACCAGAGCATGCGCCTGAGAACTCGAAGAGTGGGGTAGCGAACTGGCTTACGCGTGGGTTGGCCTTGTAGTCGATGAGGTCTTGCTTGCTGGCTACGTTCTTCACGCAGTAGTCCCAGTTCTTTGCCTCGCCGAGCTCGCCCTGCAGAGGAACCATCTTGAGG
>JAEEGL012604203.1_pt1 | contig 10617 bp, 2 predicted proteins | sample 9134231 | NCBI WGS metagenome assembly JAEEGL01 (sample SAMN16246548, study PRJNA631951) | gut metagenome | biome: gut microbiome; feature: rumen; material: fiber-attached | host: Bos | place: Iran: Karaj | collected 2018-10 | reverse complement strand
GATGAGGTGAAAGAATGTGCCGTATCGGTTCATAAGAATGAACAGGGTGAAAAGGCGATCGTTGCATATCTTGTTTTGCGGAATAAGGACGATCTGAATTCGGTGAAGGATAAGGTTAAGAAGAAACTGCCTAAGTATATGATGCCGTCGTACTTCATGCCGATCGATAAAATCCCGGTCACCAGAAACGGCAAACTTGATAAGCGGCTTTTGCCGGAAGTTGTGATAACGAGAACCAATGAGTATATTGCGCCGGAAAATGATTGCCAGAGGGTACTTTGTTCGTTGTATCAGGAGATACTCGATGCGGATCAGGTGAGTATTACCGATAACTTTTTTGATCTCGGCGGTCATTCGTTAAAGGCAACCGGACTTGTAAACCGTATAGAAGAGAAGCTTGGAATCCGTCTGCCACTGAGCAAAATATTTGAAAATCAGACGGTAGAAGAGCTTGCGGCTGTAATTGAACAGGAAAACAGAAAGGACAGAGAAACCTTCCGGAAAGCTGAAAATAAGGAAGTTTATCCCATGTCGCCGGCGCAGAAGAGATTATATTTTATGTGGCAGCTGGAACCGGAGAGCACCTGGTACAATATGCCCGCCTGCATACGTCTTAAGGGGGATATTGACAAAGAGCGGATGGAATATGCCCTCAATCGTATGATTGAGAGGCATGAACTGCTCAGAACCTCATTTCAGATGGAAAACGGCGAGGCGGTGCAGAGGATAAGAAAAGAGGTTCATGTAACAGTTGATTATATTGAGAATTCGAGAGCAAGCGAGGATAATCTGAAAAAGGATTTTGTCCGTCCGTTCGATCTCGAGAATGACGCGCTTGTCAGAATGCGGCTCGTCAAAAGAAAAAAGGAATTCATTCTTTTTGTAGATATGCATCACATCATATGTGACGGAGTGAGCCTTAAGATTTTCAAGGACGAATTTATCAGGCTGTACAGAGGCGAAGAGCTCGAACCGCCGGAATTTCAATATAAAGATTACAGCGAATGGAATAACCACAGGGATCTGAGTGCGCAGGAGGCTTATTGGCTGACTGAATTTTCCGGTGAAATTCCGGTTCTAGATCTGTTGACTGATTATGAAAGAGGGCAGCAGAAGAATACTTGCAGGAATACCGTTCATGGTCAGATCGGTAAAGAACTGAAGGAACAGATCATGCAGCTTGCCGAGAAATATAAGGTCACTTCCTATATGATTTATTTATCCGCGGCTATGATTCTGATGTCAAAATATGCCGATCAGGATGATGTCGTCATAGGATCACCGGTCAGCGGAAGGGTGAAGGCGGAAACAGAAAAAATGCTTGGAATGTTTGTAAACATTCTTGCAATGCGTGGAAAGCCTTCCGCAGACAAAAAAATCGAACAGTTTTTGAAAGAAGTAAAAGCAACAAGCTTAAAGGCATTTGAAAATCAGGAATATCCGTATGAAGAGCTTGTGAAAAATGTGGTGAAGGAAAGAGATTTTTCCCGTAATCCGCTGTTTGATGTAATGCTTGTACTTCAAAATTTTGACAGAAGCGAAGAAGCTCTTGATAAAACAGACATGAAGGAGGAATATTTCGAGGGGCAGGAGGCAAAATATGATTGCACATTCACCATTATGGATGAAGGGGAGCAGGATCTTCTGCATTTGGAATATCGCAGCGAGCTGTTCAGTACGGAAACAATGGAGGCAATGCGTGACAATTTCCTTCATGTCCTGACACAGATCGCAGAACATCCGACACTCAGAATCGGAGAGATTGATACGGCAGACGATTATGAGAAAGAACGGATACTGCATAAATTTAATGCTCCGGCTGATGAAGGATATGCCGGCAAAACAATGACAGAGCTTTTTGAGGAGCAAGTCATGAAATGCCCTGATAAGACGGCTGTGATTTACAGAGATCAGAAGCTTACTTATAAAGAGCTGGACGAGAAAGCCGGTATGCTGGGTTCCTATCTCGGCATGCTGGGAATTAAACAGGATGATTTTGTCGCCGTGAAGCTGGAGAAGGGGATAAAGAATATTATTGCAATATTCGGTGTTCTCAAGTCGGGGGCGGCATATGTTCCCATCGATGCCGAGTGTCCCGGGGAAAGAACGGGATATATTCTTGATGACTGTAAGCCGAAGCTGATTATTTCCGAAAATGCCGATGAGGAAACAGATATACCGGTACTTACGCTTGAAGAGGATGCAATATGGAAATGTGATGCGGTCAAACCGGGGCAAAGCGGTAATCCGGACTCCCTCGCATATATGATTTATACTTCCGGGACAACCGGAAAGCCGAAAGGAGTAATGGTTGAGCATTCGGGAATCGGCAATCTGAGGGATTATTTTGTCAGGGAACAGGGAATCAATCAGGAGGACAGGGTTCTGCAATTTGCCAGTCCCGCGTTTGACGCTATGATATCCGAACTCTGTATGAGCATTTTATCCGGTGCATGTCTGTGTATCGCCGCGAAGGAGGAGATACAGGATTACAGAGTGTTTGAAGAATTTGTATTCAGGAACAATGTGACGATAGGAATTCTTCCACCGCAATATTTGGCTTCACTTAACCGGCTGCCGTTCAGAACAATTATTACAGCCGGATCGGAAACAAACTGGGATCTGGTCAGACGCTTCGGAAAAGAAAGAGTATATTCGAATGACTATGGCCCAACCGAAGTGACGGTTTGTGCAACATTTCATAAAATACCGGATTTGCAGAATCGTTTCGCGCGGGTTCCGATCGGCAAACCGATAAGGAATAAGAACGTTTATATTCTTAAGGAAAACGCACTTTGCGGAATCGGAGTACCCGGTGAACTTTGCGTGACAGGCGTCGGGATCGCACGGGGGTATTTGAATCAGCCGGAGCTTACGGAAGAGAAATTCGTTGAGAATCCGTTTGGCAGCGGGAGAATGTACCGCACGGGTGACAAGGCAAGGTGGCTCGCAAACGGTGATATTGAATTTCTGGGGCGCATTGATAAACAGGTAAAGATAAGAGGATACCGGATCGAACCGTCTGAAATCGAAAGTGCGATAAGAAAAGTGAAGTCTGTATCCGATTGTGTTGTGATCGCGCATAAAGATGCGGACGGTGATAGAGAGCTTCATGCTTTTTATGTCGCTGAAGGTACTGTTGATCGGGCGGCCGTGAAAGAAAAAATAGCGGGGAGCCTTCCGAATTATATGATTCCCGCTTATCTGATGCAGATAGACGATATCCCCTTGAACAGCAATGGTAAGCCGGATGTCCGGAAGTTGCTGGAACTGGAAAAGGTTTGCGGTGGTTCGGGGAATGAACCTGTGACAGAGAAAGAGAAAATCATATGTACCTGTTTTGAGAAGGTTCTCGGAAAAGAGAAAGTTCAAAGAGATGATGACTTCTTTTATATCGGCGGGCATTCGCTCAGGGCAACGACGCTTGTAAATAAAATAGAGGAGCTTACAGGATGCAGGTTAAAGATTAAGGATATCTTCGAGAATCCTTCCCCGGCAAGTCTGGCGGTTCTTGTAGAGAACAGGAAAAACAGCGGGTGTGAGACAATATTGCCTGCGAAAAAACAGGATATATATGAAATGTCATATGCGCAAAAACGTATATTCCTAATCAGCCAGATGGGTGAAAACAAAATTGCATATAATATGCCGGGCTGTATAAGAATGACCGGAAATGTGGACGCCGGAAAAATGGAAAAGGCATTCGGGAAGATTATCGAGAGGCATGAGATCCTTCGCACAGGTTTTGAACTGATTGAATCAAAGCCAATTCAGCGGATTTATAAAGAAGTCATTCCGGAATTCGAATATGAGGAGAATGGCGGTATTTCAGAGAAAGAGGCTCTTGCGAATTTTGTAAGACCGTTCGATCTTTCCAAAGCTCCTCTTGTGAGAATGAAGCTGCTGAAAAGAGAGGCGGATTATATACTTCTTTATGATATGCATCACCTTGTCGGCGACGGAGTAAGCATGAGCAATTTTGTCAGGGAACTCAGCCTGTTTTACAACGGAAAAGATCTTCCGGATATGGAGCTGCAGTATAAGGATTACAGCGAATGGCTCAGGGGTCAGGATCTGAGCAGGCAGGAAAAATACTGGCTCGGGCAGTTTGAAGACAGCATACCTGTGCTGGATATTCCGACCGACTATAAAAGACCTGCGGTTCAAAGCTATGAGGGAAGGAAGGTTGAGAGATTTCTTGATGAGCAGACAACACGAAATATACAGCTGTTTGTAAATCAGAATGGCGTGACCGCCTACATGTTCTTCCTTTCGGCAGCGATGATATTGCTGGAAAAATACAGCAGACAGGATGACATTGTCATAGGAAGTGCCATCAGCGGGAGAACACAGAAAGAAACCGAGAGCATGATCGGTATGTTTGTCAATACTTTGGCCATGAGAGGAAAGCCTGAAAAAAGCAAATCATTTATGCAGTTCCTCAATGAGGTGAAAGAAACCTGCATGAATGCATATGAAAATCAGAGTTATCCCTTTGAAGCATTGGTAGACAGACTCGGAATAACAAGAGATTTTTCAAAAAATCCGTTGTTTGATGTGATGCTGACTGTTCAGAACAATGAAAAGGTAAATATTGATCTGGATGAAATAGATGCCAGACCGATTGCGGAAGATTCTTCGGTGGCAAAATTCGATCTCACCATTTTGATTGAAACGGCAGGGGAAGGATCGAGAATTGCTTTCGAATATTGTACAAAACTGTATCGCGAAGACACTGTTGCCGGGATGGTGGAACAGTATTTATACATCATACAGCAGATCCTGGAGGATTCCCGGAAGAGCATTTCTGATATAGAGACGGCACCGGAGCAGGAAAGGGAAAAAATACTGAATGAATTTAACAATACGGATGTTCCTTATCCTGTGAACAAAACGATGGACGATTTGTTCGCGGAGCAGGTTGAAAAGTATCCGGATAAGATCTGCCTTGTATTTAAGGACAGGAAACTGACATATCGTGAGTTGAACGAAAGAGCATTAAGATTATGTACCAGACTTTAGAAAAAAGGGGTTGGCCGCAGCGATTATGTTGCGATTCTTACAGAAAAGAATCCGGAAGTTGTCATCGGAATGCTTGCGATTATAAAGGCAGGTGCTGCGTATGTACCGATTGATGCGGCGCTGCCGGAGGACAGAATAGAATATATCCTGGAGGATGCGGCTCCAAAGGCAGTTCTGACAAACGGCCGGAAGACGGATTCAAAATTCCCGGTAATCGATCTTACAGATGAAACGATATGGGAGGAAGAGATCAGCAGCGTAATGCCGGACAGCTCTCCCGATGACAGCGCGTATGTGATTTATACATCGGGAACAACAGGGAGACCGAAGGGCGTAATCATAGATCAGACCAATATCATCACGCTTGTCAAAGGAGCTGATTATACGGATATAACGGAAGACATGGTGGTTATGCAGACGGGTGAACTCTCATTTGACGCATCTACATTTGAAATCTGGGGAAGTCTGCTGAATGGCGGAACGGTTCATCTTGCACCGAAACTGCTGATGCTTGACAGCGCGGCATTTAAGAAATATCTGATTGAAAATCATATCACAACAATGTTTATCACAACAGCGTTGTTTAATCAGCTTGTAAATGCTGACGAGTCGGTTTTTGATTCGCTGGATTCTCTTATGTTCGGCGGAGAGAAGGCAGCGGAGAATTATATTCAGATCGTTCAGAAGCGCGGGAAGATCAGGGATTTCAGAAATGTGTACGGACCGACGGAAACCACAACTTTTGCGACGTCTTTCAGAATCACGGATGAGATCCGGGAGAAAACGCCCATCGGGAAACCTGTTTCCAATACAAAGTTATATGTCATGGATCAGGATAAACTGTGCGGGATAGGCGTATGCGGAGAGCTTTGCATAGCCGGCAAGGGTGTGGCCAAGGGATATCTCAACAGGCTGGAGCTTGACAGTGAAAAGTTTACGGATAATCCGTTTGGTGATGGGAGGATGTACAGAACCGGTGATCTGGTCAGATGGCTGCCGGACGGAAATATTGATTTTATCGGAAGAATTGATAATCAGGTCAAAATACGCGGTTTCAGAATCGAACTCGAAGAGATCGAGAGTGTACTGAGAAAATATGATAAGGTGCGGGACTGTGCGGTTGCGGTGAGATCAATAAAACGCGCGCCAAAGGCTATCTGCGCATATATTGTTGCCGATGAGGATTTTCAATTCGGTGAACTGAAACAATGGGCGAAGAAATTCCTGCCGGAATATATGATACCGGATTGTTATGCCCTGATAGAACAGATTCTGTTGAATTCAAACGGTAAAACAGATTTCAGGTCCATGGAGAAAATTCCGGTTGTTGAGACAACAGAGGCTGCAGCGGATGTTGAGGCGGAGACAGGAAATACTTATGAACAGACAGTTTCTGATATCTGGAAGAAAATTCTGGGAATGGACAAGGTCTATGTTCATGATAATTTTTTTGAAATAGGCGGTAATTCACTCCTGGTGGTTCAGATGCATACCATGCTGAAAGAAAAATTCGGTGACATTATCAGTATAGGAGAGATATTTGCAAATCCGACAATCAGGACACTCGCGGAAAAGATGGAATCTTCGCTGGAGGAAAGCATTTATTGTGAAGCAATTTCGATTCCGGAGGATCTGGCAGAATATGAAGGTGAAAGGATTTCCAGAAAAAATATCCGTTCGATTGAAGGAGAACTGTATGAAAGAATAAAAGACTATGCGGGATCGGACGCGGAGGAATTGTATTCGGTTATCCTGTTCAATTACTGGCACATTCTTTCCGGTCTTTCATTGGACGAGAGCTTCTATATGAGTCTTGGACGGAGCAGGGAATACTGCGTACTGTTCGCGGATGATGTCATGAAGGACGATTTTAATGAAAGCAGAGATATTTTGAAAGGTAAATACCTTGCTGAACCCAAATATGAAAGTGCAAAGATTCAGCTGAAGAATAAGAAAAACGGTATTGCACCGGTGCTGCTTTACGGATATGAAGGAACAGATTTTTATACGGACATATGTGATTTTGTTATCTCAATAGAGTTATGTGATGATAAAATGACAATTATGTCAGAACAATACAACCGGAGAACCAATCCGGAGCTGGCGGTTTATATTTTGAACGAACTGGCAGACAGGCTTGAGCGGTTATTCTAAAAAATACAGAAATGGAGAAGGGATCAGAATGATTAAGAAGGCGTTTTTGTTTCCGGGACAAGGTGTACAGTACATGGGAATGGGAAAGGTATTGTGCCAGAATTTTAAGGCTGCGGCAGAGGTTTTTGAAGAAGCAGGCGATTCATTGGGGATGGATATCGGGAAATTGTGCTTTGACAGCAGTCTTGAGGACCTCACACTTACTGAAAATGCGCAGCCGGCAATATTGACAGTGAGTACAGCAATGTACAGAGTCTATTTGAACGAAATCGGTGTCAGACCTGATATTATGGCGGGGCACAGTCTTGGAGAAATTTCGGCTCTGACATGTGCGGGTGCCATACAGTTCAAAGATGCAGTAAAGCTGGCCAGGATGCGTGGGAAATTTATGCAGGAAGCGGTGAAAAAGGGTGAAGGGATGATGGCTGCGGTTCAGATCAGAGATATTGAAAAACTGCGCGGTATTTGTGAAGAGCTTCAGGGGAAGAATGAACAGGTAAGCATCTCAAATTATAACACCGGAATCCAGACCGTTATTGCGGGAACCAGATCAGGCGTAAGTAAAGCAATGGAGATACTTGAAAAAGATGGTATCAAATCCACGGAACTGAATGTAAGCGCACCGTTTCATTGTCCGCTGATGCAGCCGGCCGCAGACAGATTTAAGGAAGAGCTGGGAAAATACCGGTATTCGGATCCGGACTGCATTGTCCTGTCAAATGTAACAGGTCAGCCGTATACAGGGAAAGAAGCCGTTTCGGACAATCTGTTCCGGCAGATCATCAGTCCGGTGCAGTGGACTGCATCGATGACTTATCTGAAACGTTCGATGGTCAGATATTGTCTGGAGATCGGACCGAAGCATGTACTTCGTGAAATGATGAAAAAGAACATTGCGGATATTCCGGTATTCTCGCTTGATGAAGAAGAGGATATCAAAGCCGCAAAACAATATATTGAAAAGGCATATATACCGTTTCTGGCAAGAGTTATGGGAATCGCTGTCGCAACGAAAAATAATAATTTCAATGATCAGGAATATGCGGATGGCGTGATTGCTCCTTATATGAAGATTCAGAAACTTCAGACTGAGATTGAAAATGAAAAGAGAAAAGCTACGGATGAGGAAATGAATCTGGCAATCGAAATGCTTAAAAAGATCTTTGCCACGAAAAAAGTTTCCGAAGAAGAGCAGAAAGAAAGATTCAGGCAGTTGTTTAATGAAACCGGAACCGAAGAGAAGTTTGCCCATTTAATCTAAGATGCGGGGTACAGAAAATTGGATTTAAATAAATTAAAAGGGACTAGTAATAACTTGAAAAATCGAATCGCCGGCAGTGAAAAAGCGGCAAAAGGGCTTGCGATTATCGGAATCAGTGTGAACATTGGCGGGACGAACGATCTTGAAGGGTACTGGGATGCTATCCGCAAAGGGCAGGATTGCATCCGGAGTCTTCCGGAAAACAGATGGGAGGATGCGGAACAGCTGAAACTTCTGAGAGACGGAAGCGGCCTGTCGGAACATATGGGACAATCGGCTTATCTGGACGAAATTGATCAATTTGATCCGGGGTTTTTTAATATAGCAAAATCGGAAGCCGATCTGATGGATCCTGCGCAAAGAATGTTTCTGGAGTGCGCATGGTCGGCGCTTGAAGATGCCGGATGTACAGCAGTCGGCCTCAACAAAAGCAGAACCGGTGTCTATGTCGGATATAGCAGTCAGGGGGGGCAGTATGCCCAGGCGATTGAAAAGGATGCGGATAATTTCGGAGCGTCCGTTTCCGGCAATCTGAATTCGATTATTGCCAGCAGAGTAAGTTACTGCTTCAATCTGAAAGGACCGGCGATTGTTTTTGATACGGCATGTTCTTCATCATTGACGGCATTGCACACGGCATGTCTTCAGTTAAAGAACGGCGAATGCGATATGGCATTGGTCGGAAGTGTCAGCCTGACACTGATCCCGCGTGAGACGGACGGAGAAAAAATGGGGATCGAATCGTCCTCAGAGAGAACGAAAACTTTCGATGACAGTGCGGATGGCACAGGCGGAGGTGAAGGTGTAATCGCAATTGTGATTAAGTCGCTTTCCCATGCAATAGAAGATCGGGATCACATTTATGCGGTAATAAAATCCAGCGCGATAAATCAGGACGGGACATCGCTTGGAATCACTGCGCCGAATTCTGCCGCACAGGAAGCTGTGATTGTCGAAGCATGGCAGGCGGCAGGGATTGATCCGTTAACCGTTTCGTATATTGAAGCCCACGGAACGGCGACAAACCTGGGGGATCCGGTAGAGATTTCCGGGATTGAAGCGGCATTTAACAGATATACAGAACAAAAACAGTTTTGCGGAGTGGGATCCGTAAAATCCAATGTGGGTCATCTTGATTGCGCAGCGGGACTTGCGGGAATTGTAAAGGCTGTCTGCATGATGCAAAACAGACAATTGCCGCCCACAGTACATTTTAATGTACCCAACAGGAAAATCGCATTCATTCAGTCTCCTGTATATGTAAACGATACTTTGAGGGAATGGACGTCAGGAGATTCCCCTTTAAGATGCGGGGTAAGCTCGTTTGGATTAAGCGGAACCAATGTACATGTTGTGCTGGAGGAAGCACCGGAAATAAAGAGAACGGAAGACGGGGATCAATACGAACTGATCACCGTATCGGCAAAGGATAAGGAAACGCTTATCAAATATATAGAAAACGATAAGAAGTTTCTTGCCGCACACAGGGAAATATTCTTTAAGGATTTTTGCTACACAGCCAACTGCGGACGTTCGGATTTCAATTACAGATTCGCGGCAGTTGTCGGGAAGGCGGAAGATTTTCTCGAGGTATCTGCAGATCAGGTCGATGGCAGGAGCATTTTCTATGGCAGTTATATGATCTCGGATGAAGAAAATTCGGATGGATATATAACGGAACAGGAAAAGCAGGCGCTTACGGCACAGGTCAACGAGTGCATAAAGGCGGGCGATGTGAGCCGGGATAAACTGTCTTTAATCGCGGCACTGTATGTAAAGGGCGCGGATCCGAAATGGGAAGAATTGTATCGGGGTAAGGACAGAAGAAAGATCAGTATTCCTGTCTATCCGTATAAGCACAGAAGATGCTGGCTTCCTGCGGTAAGAGAAAAGCAGATAACCGGAGACAGACATACGAAGAAATTGCACCCGCTCATTGATAAATGTATAGCAGATTCCTATAAACTGAAAATATATCAGACAGAAATGTCGATGGAAAAAAACTGGGAGCTGAGTGAGCATCGTGTAAATGGCCGGGGTGTTTTGCCGGGAACAGCATTTATTGAGATGGCAAAGTTTGTGGGAATGCAGTATTGCAAGGATGAAAAATTCAAGATAAAAGATCTGATATATCTTTCGCCGATATCCAGTAATGCGAACGGGAAAGTTACAGCGCAGGT